>Ga0210057_1002918_pt1 | contig 23954 bp, 23 predicted proteins | sample CryGeyCG2114_010_2_FD_183968 | JGI IMG/M metagenome (GOLD analysis project Ga0210057, IMG submission 183968) | Groundwater microbial communities from aquifer - Crystal Geyser CG10_big_fil_rev_8/21/14_0.10 (SPAdes) (version 2) | ecosystem: Environmental > Aquatic > Deep subsurface > Groundwater ...
GCTCGACACAATCAATGAATGTTACGGGACTTCAACCCGGAACAAAATATTATTTTGGCATTGAAACTATCAATATTGGAGGATCATATTCTTCACTTGTTACTACTTCTGCTACTACAACTTCAGGCGGCGGAGGCGGCGGAGGCGGCGGAGGAGGCGGCGGAGGAGGCGGAGGCGGTAGTGTCATTATCACTGATGGTGGCGGAGGAGGAAACAGTAATCCTTTTGTGCCATCAAATATTGTTATAAATAATGGTGATATTGTTACTTCTAATAGATTAGTAACACTTACACTCTATTCATATGGAGCAACTGAAATGATTATTTCAAACAGCCCCACTTTTGATGGAACGCAGTGGGAACCATATAGAACATCATCAGCGTGGGTCTTAACACCTGGCACAGAGTCAAAGACTGTGTATGCGCGATTTAGGAACTCAACAAGCGAATTAAAAAATCCCGTTTCTGATAAAATATTTCTTATTATTCCCAACACGATACCAACTCCAACACCGCCTGTAAACGTGGGAATCGGACCGTGGTTTTCTATGTTACCTGACAATATTTTAATTCCAAATAATGAGGATTTTGATATTGTTATTATCGCTCATGCGGGAATAGATAGTACGAACTATTCTGCAAAAATGGAACTTGTATATCCAAAAGATCTTATTGATTTCAAATCAATTGTTTACAACAAAGGATGGACTCCCTTATTTAATTCTCAAAATAATGACAACAATAAAGAAAAAGGAGTATTAACAAAAACAGCGAGATTTTCTCAAGGATTTAGTAATAATAAAGTTTTTGCGGTTATAACGTTTTCGGTGAAAAAGAAAGGTAATGCGATATTTACTTTCCAAGGAAATAATAATGTATCTTTACAACAAGTTGGAGAACATAAATTTATTTATCCTACACAGAGTGAACTTTCTATCACTGATGTAAAACCGAATAACTTTTTTGCTAACATACTTGAAGTAGTAACAAACTTCTTTTTATCCTTAAGAAAAAAATAGATATAAAAAATTCCCTATAAAAAATAGGGAGTTTTTATAATGTCTAATAATTCAACCTATTGGGCGTCCTATGTCCTACGGATTAAAAATGAAGCTTGTGGGGCTTTCTTTTTTATTCTATACTTCTTATCTGTTTATATACCCCTTATAGATTTAAGACGGGGGAATTTCTGTGTATATAACAATTTGCAGTCAATAATAAATAATTTATCACAATAAAAATTATGAAAGATAAAATAATCATAAAAGGTGCTCGTGAACATAATCTCAAAAATATTAATCTTGAAATTCCACGAGATAAAATGATTGTTTTTACAGGTCTTTCTGGTTCTGGAAAATCAAGTTTAGCGTTCGATACTATTTTTGCGGAAGGACAGAGGCGTTATATTGAATCACTGTCAGCATACGCACGTCAGTTTTTAGGGAAGTTGGATAAGCCCGATGTTGATGAAATAGAGGGACTTTCTCCGGCAATTTCCATAGATCAAAAAAATCACTCTGCCAATCCACGTTCAACTGTTGCAACTATTACTGAGATTTATGACTATCTTCGTGTTCTTTTTGCGCGTGCGGGAAAACCGTTTTGTCCGTTATGCGGAAATGAAATTAGAAAACTTACCACAGAAGAAATAGTTGATGTAATTATAGATATTTCAAAAGAAAATAAAGATAAAAGAAACGTGATTATCTTAGCTCCTGCTGTACGAGGAAGAAAAGGAGAGCATTATCAGATGCTTTATGATTTTTTAAATGCAGGATTTTCTGAGGTACGTGTTGATGGGGTTTTTTATTCGCTTCGTGACAAAATAGATCTTTCCAGAAATAAGCAACACACCATTGAACTTGTAGTTGATCGTATGCCTGCTGAAATGAATTTTTCAACTAAAGAAAAGAATGGAAAAGAAAATCGCCTCCGCCTTTCTGAGGCCGTTGAATCTGCTCTCAAATATGGTAATGATGTTGTTACTATTATTACTGATCATGAAACTTCGCTTTCCGGGAAATTTACCTGTGCTCGCGATGGATTTTCTTTTCCAGAAATAGAACCACGTTTATTTTCTTTTAATAGTCCATATGGAGCATGTTCTGATTGTAATGGGCTTGGTACCGAAAGTATTTGGTCTGAAAAACCGTGTGAAAGATGTAAGGGTAAACGTTTAAAAGAAGAGGCTCTTAATGTATTTGTTGAAAATAAAAACATTGCTGATGTCGTTTCATACTCGATAGTTGAAGCGCTTCATTTTTTTCAGAAATTGAAAGAAAAAAAATCCCTTAAAAATTCAAATTTTAAAGAGATTGCTGAAATACCCCTTAAGGAGATTACAAATCGCTTAAAGTTTTTACTTGATGTTGGCTTAGATTATTTAACACTTGAGCGCAAAGCAGGGACACTCTCTGGTGGTGAAGCTCAACGCATTCGCCTTGCTTCGCAGATAGGTTCTCGTCTCACAGGGACGCTCTATATTTTAGATGAGCCGACGATAGGGCTTCATCAGCGTGATAATGATAAGCTCATTGCTACACTCCATGATTTAAAAGACCTTGGAAATACCGTTATTGTTGTGGAGCACGACGAAGATACAATCCGATCCGCAGATTATCTTGTTGATATTGGACCAGCGGCCGGTGTACATGGCGGGAATGTCATTGCTCAAGGTCCTATACCTGAAATTATAAAAGACACAAAACAGACCTCACTTACTTTGGAATATTTACGTGGAAAACGATTTATTACTATTCCTGAAAAGCGTCGTTTATTTGCAAAACATCATGATGTTATACAGATTTCGGGAATTACAGAAAATAACTTAAAAAATATTGATGTAAAAATACCCCTCAGGAGATTTGTCGCGGTTACTGGAGTTTCTGGTTCTGGAAAATCAACGCTTGTATATGACGTGCTTTACAAAACATTAGCAAATGCATTTAACGGAGCAAGCCACATACCCGGAAAGTACAAAAAAATAACAGGGCTTGAATATATAAACCGTGTGATTAACATCGATCAATCACCAATTGGGAGGACTCCACGTTCTAATCCAGCAACATATGTTGGTGCTTGGACTTTTATCCGCGAACTTTTTGCTTCAACGGAAAATGCGCGTGTACGTGGATACAAACCAGGGCGTTTCAGTTTTAATGTAAAAGGAGGGAGGTGTGAAAATTGTGAAGGACATGGTGTTCTTGCTATTGAAATGCATTTTTTACCAACGGTTTTTGTTGAGTGTGATGTCTGTAAAGGAAAACGTTTTGATAGAGAAACGCTTGAAGTTAAATATAAAGGTAAAAATATTTACAATGTTCTTCAAATGACTATTGAGGAGGCGGTAGTTTTCTTTGAAGATATTCCATGGTTGTATGATCGTTTAAAAATTTTAGAGGAAGTTGGTTTAGGGTATTTACAACTTGGGCAATCTGCAACAACTCTTTCGGGAGGAGAGGCACAACGTATTAAACTTTCCGCAGAACTTGGAAAGAGAGACACAAGGAGGACAATATATCTTCTTGATGAACCTACAACAGGACTTCATTTTGCCGATATTGAACAGCTCTTAAAAGTATTACAACGACTTGTTGATAGAGGAAATACTATTGTGGTCATAGAGCACAATCTTGATGTTATAAAAACAGCTGATTGGGTTATTGATTTGGGTCCTGATGGCGGAGACAAGGGAGGTGAGATTATTGTTGAGGGAACACCTGAGGCGGTTGCAAAAAAAGCTGGGAGTGCAACTGGAGAATATCTAAGAAAGGCTCTAGCAAGTTAGGGCCTTAATTTTTAATTTAAAATTTTTAATTTTTAGAATAAAGAGCAACCTAAGTATGATTGAAATTGAACTTCCTAACAGATTATATGAAAAAAAAACAGGAAAAATTTTATAAAAATCTTCCCGAAACACCCGGAGTTTATATTATGAAAGATTTAAATGATGATATTCTCTACGTTGGAAAGGCGGGAAATTTGAAGAGGAGAGTATCAAGTTATTTTATACGTCCACATGATATACGTATTGAAAAACTTGTTTCAAAAATAAAAAAAATTGATATCAAGAAAACTGATACCGCGCTTGAAGCACTTATTTTAGAATCTACTCTTATTAAAAAATATGAACCGCCATTTAATATTAGAGAAAAAGATGACAAAAGTTTTCTTTTTATGGAGATTACAAAAGAGCCCTATGCTCGTGTTTTACTTGTTCGTGCAAAAGATAAAAAAAATGGAGAACGCTTTGGTCCGTTTACTTCTGCGGGAAGTGCCCGCGAGGCATATAAAATTTTAAGAAAAATATTTCCATGGAATACCCACTTATCTGCTGATATTGGAAAACGTAAACGACCATGTTTTGATTATGAAATTGGTTTGTGTCCGGGAACTTGTATCAAGGAAATAGACAAAAACGAATATAGAAAAAATATTTCACGATTAAAGTTGTTTCTTTCTGCAGAAAAAAAGAAAATAATTTGTGATTTAAAGAAGGAAATGCAAATAGCAAGTAAAAAACTTGAATTTGAAAAAGCTCAAAAATATAAGCGTCAGTTTTTTGCATTAGAACACGTTCAAGACATAGCACTCATCGGAGATGAGAAATATCAAATTTCAGACAACAGATTTCAAACAAAAACGAAGCGAATTGAAGGTTATGATATTTCAAATATTTCTGGAACTTCTGCTGTTGGTGTAATGGTGGTTTTTAAAAATAATAGACAGGATAATTCTGAGTACAGAAAATTTAAAATCCAATCTTTTTCAGGTCCTAATGATGTTGGTATGATGCTCGAGGTTTTGGAGCGTAGATTTAGAAATTCTTGGATACATCCAGATTTAGTTTTGATTGATGGGGGAAAAGGACAAGTAAACGCAGTTAAATCACTTTTTAGAGATTTGAAGATTGATATTCCTATTGTTGGAATTGCAAAAGGACCTAAGCGTGATCGTAATGATTTTTTGGGGAAAATTCCCAAGTGGAGTGATGAGAAAACGCTTATACGTGTTCGCGATGAGGCACATCGTTTTGCCATATCATTTCATAGGAAGCTAAGGAGTGATAAACTGATAGGGAAATGATTTAAGATTTATGAATAGAGAGAAACAGAAAATGAATAAAGATAAGAAAGACACTCCACTTATCGGGGGACATGTTTCAACGGCTGGTGGTCTATATGTTTCTGTTGCAAATGCTATGGCGATTGGAGCTAATGTTATGCAAATTTTTGGTTCTTCTCCGCGTATGTGGCATGCTCGTATACCACATAAAGATGAGGTAAAAATATACCGCGCACATATAGAAAATAGTTCTATACAAGCGGTATATTTACATGCGGCTTATTTGGTAAATCTTGCAAGTGCATCATCTGAAATATATGGAAAGTCGGTTAAGAGTTTAATAGATCACCTTTCTATTGCGGAAATGATAGGAGCAGAAGGATTAATTTTTCATGTGGGATCATCAAAAGGAATGGACAGAAAGAAGGCATTTACACAACAAGCGGTAGGGATGAAAGAGGTTTTAAAAAATGTTTCAGGGAAAACTAAACTTATTATGGAAAATACGGCGGGAGGTGGTGAAAAAATTGGCGGAACAATTGATGAGATTGCTAATCTCTACTCGCAAGTTAATTCATCAAGAGTTACCATATGTTTTGATACCGCACATGCATTTGAATCCGGGCTTATAGAATCATATACACCGGGGAACATAAAAAATCTTTTTGATGAATTTGATAAGAAAATAGGAATTGATAATCTTTCCGTATTTCATATAAATGATTCAAAAACCGTATGTAATTCGCATCATGATAGACATGAAAATATTGGGGAGGGATATATCAAGTTGGATGGGTTTAGAGAGCTTGCTAAAGAAAAAAGAATAATTAATAAACCATGGATATTGGAGGTCCCGGGTTTTGAGGGTAATGGTCCAGATAGAAAGAATATAGATATATTGAAGAATCTATTTAAATAAAAATATGATTCTTTTTAATAAAACAAATGGAACAAATATAGTGGATGATGTATGTGTTTTAAAAACGTTTTATCAGAAGTCAAAGGGGCTTATATATGAATCTACCCCACACTCTATTTTTTTTAAGACACGCTGGGGAATACACTCTTTTGGGGTGAGATTTCCAATAGACGTTGTAATTTGTGATACGAAAATGAGAGTTGCTGTTTTACGTGAAAAATTTTTACCCAATAGAATGTTTTTTTGGAGTCCGAGGTTTTTCAATGTTTTTGAACTTCCCTCTGAGACAATAAAAAAATCAAATATAAAAATCGGTGATATATTGGAAATTGTAAACGTTTAAATTTATACACCCTTAAAATAAAAATTGGAGAAACGCATACATTACTTGTATAATAGGCAATATGAATTTACCAAATGAGTTACAAGAGCTAATAGAAGGGGAGGTAAAAACCGATGAAAAAACACTTGAAGAATATAGTACCGATTATTCTATTTTTAAAATTAAACCAAGCACTGTAATTTTTCCAAAAAATACCCGAGACGTAGAGCGTCTCGTTTCATATGTTACGGAAAAAAAGAAGCAAGGGGAAAGCGTTTCTCTCACGGCTCGTTCTGCTGGTACAGATATGTCAGGTGGACCACTTAATGACTCTATAATTATTGAATTTACAAAATATATTAATTCCTTACGTGAAATAGGCAATGATTATGCAATTGTAGAACCTGGATTATATTACCGTGATTTTGAGGTTGAGCTTGATAAATGCGGACTTTTATATCCTCCCTATCCCGCATCAAAAGATTTGTGTGCTATGGGAGGTATTGTAAATAATAATTCTGGCGGAGAAGGAACGTTGGAATATGGAAAAACCGAGAAATACGTTGAGGAAGTTTCTGTTGTACTTGCAGATGGTAAGGAACATACACTAAAACCGCTTTCTGGAGATTTGTTGAAACAAAAACTTCAAGAGCAGGGTTTTGAAGGGGATTTATATCGCAAACTTTACAAACTTCTTGAAGATAATTATGAGGATATTCAAGCCGCAAAGCCAAAGGTTTCTAAAAATTCTGCTGGATATGGATTGTGGAATGTGTGGGATAAAAAAACATTTGATATTGGACAGCTTATAGTTGGTTCTCAGGGGACATTAGGGATGATGATGTCTGCAAAATTACGACTTGTCAAAAAACATATACATTCTGGTCTTGTTGTTGTTTTTTCAAATTCATTAAAACCAGTACCTGATTTTGTAAAAGATATTCTTTCTCTTAATCCAGAAAGTATTGAATCATATGACGATAAAACACTTCGCTTTGCAATGAGGTTTTTTCCTTCTCTTTTGAAACTTATGAAGGGGAGTATTATAACTCTTTTTTTCAAGTTTCTTCCTGAATTTTTAATGGTATTGAAGGGTGGAATGCCAAAAATGGTTCTTCTTGTTTCTTTTACTTCTGATAATAAAAATGAAGTTGATGAAAATTTAAAAAAAACTCTTGAAATAGCAAAAAATTATCCTGTGCAAGTACACCGTATTAAAGATGAAAATGAGGCACAAAAATATTGGACTATACGAAGACAGAGTTTTAGTTTGCTTCACGGGCATGCTAAAGGAATGTATGCGGCAGCATTTATTGATGATGTAATTGTAGATCCAAAATATATGCCCGAGTTTTTACCAAAAGTTAATGCAATTTTAGAGGAACATAAAGATAAATTTATCTACACTATTGCCGGACATCCTGGAAATGGTAATTTTCATATTATTCCTCTTATTAAATTAGATGATGAAGAAACAATAAAACTTCTTGTTCCAATTATGGATAAGGTGTATGCTCTCGTCTCTCAATACAATGGTTCAATTACGGCAGAACACAACGATGGTTTAATTCGCACCCCATATTTAAGAGGTATGTATGGAGATAAAATTATAGGATTTTTTGAAGAAGTAAAGAATATTTTTGATCCCGAGGGGATTTTTAATCCTCATAAAAAGGTTGGTTCCACACTTGAATATGCTTTCAAACATCTTCGTAGCAAATAAATATTTACAAGTTTTAATAATATTTAAATAAATAAGTTTTTGTTTTACTATATAATAGAAACATGGCAAATATAAAAATAAGAAACTACTTCTTCTTTGGTATGCTTACCGCGGCTATTGTTTTTGCGTTTTTTATTACCCTTCCTTATTTTGCTGGTATTATCATCGCTCTTACCTTTAGCATCATCGCTCATCCATTTTATAAAAAAGTAATACAAATATTTCGCGGGAATAAGGGTATAGCATCTTTTTTAACCATATTTCTTATTCTTATTGTTATTATTACTCCGATTGTCCTTTTAAGTATTCAGGTTTTTGGAGAAGCGGTTAGTGCATATACGAGCCTCTCGTCAGGAAAACATTTTAGTCTTTTACCACAGCTTTCATGGTTAGATAAATATACTGGACTGTCTTTATATTTTGAACATTTTGCAGAAAATATTGAACAATATATTCAACGGAGTGCTCTTTGGATTGCTCAAAATCTTGGATCGGTTTTTTCTAGTATCGCTCAAATTACGGTAAATGTATTTGTTGGTATTTTTGCACTATATTATTTTTTGAAAGATGGTGAAAAAATTCATAAGCTTATTATAGAAAAAAGCCCACTTTCCGAAGAACACACAGATCAGATTTTTAAAAAGATGACGGTAGCAGTAAAATCTGTTATTTCGGGAACTCTTTTTATTGCTCTTATTCAAGGTCTTATGGCTGGTCTAGGATTTTTTGTGCTTGGTGTTCCTCAGCCTGCTTTATGGGGGATGATAACGGTTGTTACTGCTCTTATTCCCGCAATTGGAACTATGATTACTATTTTACCCGCAACTGCCTACCTCTTTTTTGTAGTTGGCCCATTTCCTGCGCTTGGTATGCTCCTGTGGGGTATTTTCGTTGTTAGTACAATTGATAATGTATTACGTCCGAAACTTATTGAACGTTATATGAAAATTCATCCCTTTCTTATTTTTATAAGCGTTTTGGGAGGTATTAGTTTTTTTGGTCCGCTCGGATTCCTTCTAGGTCCGTTAATACTGAGTTTTCTTTTTGCCTTGTTTGAAATTTATCCTTCATTTGTGGGTGCTGAAAAAACTAAAGAGTAAGTTTTATTACTCATTTTGTTTTGAAGAGAGATGCTTGCACGAGCGTCCTGTTTCTTTTATTCTGTTTTTCAGTACAATTACAAATTATTAAGGAGAAATTATATGAATTTTACTGTAATCAAAAAAGATAAAAATACTTTAGCTCGTGTTGGGGTGTTTAAAACCAAGCGAGGAAGTATAGAAACACCAGCGTATGTCATTGTTGGTACACATGGAAAAGTAAAAACACTTGATTCTTCAGATCTCTCTCATACAGGAACGCAGGCAGTAATTTCAAACACGTATCATCTTTGGAACGATTTAGGAAAAGACATTGAATCTTTTGGGGGCCTTCGAAAAACTATAGGTAGTAATATTCTTACCATGACTGATTCTGGTGGTTTTCAGGTATTTTCGCTTGGTTTCGGAAGAGAACACAATGTTGGAAAGGTTGGTTTCTTCCCCGAAGAAAAAGGAGAGCATATACCAAATGAAGACAAGTTCTCTGAAATCAAATCTTTTTTCAAAACACGTTTTGGAGGAACTCGTAATGAAAAAAATCGTGTTGTTGTATCAAATCAGGGTGTACATTTTTTTGATGGAGAGAAGAAATATTTAGATCCCGAAATATCAATTGGAATTCAAGAAAGACTTGGGGCCGATATTATTCTTGCTTTTGATGAATGTACCTCTCCGTTTCATTCTTTTTCTTATACCAAAAAAGCAATGGAGAGAACACACAAATGGGCTATCCGTTCACTTCAAGCAAAAAAGCGAACTGACCAGTTTTTATATGGGATTGTTCAAGGCGGAGCATTTAAGGAATTAAGAGTTGCAAGTTCGAAGTTTATTGGAGATCTCCCGTTTAGCGGATATGCGATTGGTGGATCTCTTGGTAATTCACGAAGAGAAATGTTTCAGGTCATTGATTGGACAATGCCATACTTACCAGCAAATAAACCCGTACATCTTCTTGGTATTGGACGCATAGAAGATATTTTTAATGCGGTTGAACGCGGGATAGATACCTTTGACTGTGTTATCCCTACACGTGAAGCACGACATGGTTCACTGTGGACTGCGCAGGGAAGATTTGATATTACCAAGGGAAGATATATGAATGACGGGAATTCTATAGAAGAAGGATGTACGTGTCCCGCGTGTTTTGCTGGAATAACCAAAGAAAAGCTTTATAAACTTTTCAAGGCAAAGGATATGAAGGCGGGGTATTACGCGACACTTCATAATGTTTTCTTTTTTAATTCTTTAATGGAAAAAATACGAAATTCAATTCGAGAAGATAAATTTCTTGAATTTAAAAAAGAATTTCTTTCTTATTTAAATCCCTCTTCATAGAGGGATTTTTGTTAATTACTAATTTGCATTCTATACTTATTACTAATGAAGTATGTTTTTCTTGTTGTTCTTGTAGTTGCAATTCCTGTTATTATTTTTTGGTATACAAAAGATACAACAAATCATATTACTATTGGCTTTTCATCAGATTCATCATCAACAACAGGTGTTGTTTCAGAAAATCGTTTTCCTGAATTGAAGCAAAATAATGAGGTAAAAATAACGGCACGCTCTGATCTTTCTACTCAGAATCCAGAAGAAGGAGATACGGTTGTTCTTACTATTTTTGATCCAGCTCTTATACCGGAGAACTCTTCGTTTATGGGAAAACCTATCTCGTTCTTTCCATATGAGGGAAATATCATTTCTTTTATTCCAATACCGATAGGAAAAATAGGAAATCAAGAACTTACAGTAACTTTTAAAAATGGAGAGAAAATGACCCGTACCTTATATGTCCAAGCAAAAAAATTTCCCATATACAACGTTGGTATTCCTGAAAGACTTGGAATGACTGCCTCAGAACTTATTAAACAACTTGCTGATGAAAAAAAAGAACTTGATATGATTTTAAGTATCAATACAAAAGAAACATATTTTTCAAAGCCATTTATTTTACCTGTCGGGAATGCGCCAGTTAGTGGAACTTTTGGGGAAATACGAAAAACAGGGAGTAACGAAATACGTCATCTTGGTGTTGATTTTGCTCCACCGGAGGGAACATTTGTTAAAGCCTCAAATGATGGAATAATAAAAAAAGCGGGATTTGATTCAATTTATGGAAACATGGTTATTATTGATCATGGAAACGAAGTATTTTCTATGTATCTACATATGAAGTCGGTTTCAGTAAGAGTGGGGGACGCTGTGAAACAAGGAGAAACAATCGGTGTTGTAGGAAATACAGGATATTCAACAGGCGAACATCTTCATTTCTCCATAAAAATAAATAGTATTTCTGTGGACCCGTTGAGATTTATCAGCGTCTTAAAATAGACTTGGGTTAAATCTTAATTTTTAAACATTTTGATTTAGAATTTATTTTAAAATTGATAGTTAGTTCTTGCTTTCTTTTTTATTTTTCAGTACTATTTATTTCGCATGAGTAAGGGAAAACGACTTGTTCCATTTTTGGTTTTTATTATAGCAACATCGGTTTTTGCCGGAGTTTTTGTGTATCAGCCTTTATGGGAAAAAATAAGCTCGTTTCATCCATGGAATCTCGGACTTGATCTTGCGGGAGGAAGCTTACTTACTTATCAAATTGATATGAGTAAGATAAACTCCGCAGATCGTACGTCAGTTGCTCAGGGACTTCGTGATGTTATAGAAAAGCGGGTAAATCTTTTTGGGGTGAGTGAACCACGTGTTTATATACAAAACTCAGGAGATAGTACACGTCTTGTTGCTGAACTTGCCGGGATAAAAGATGTTAATCAGGCGATTAAAGAAATTGGGGCAACTCCTTATCTTGATTTTCGTGAAATAGAACAGGATGGATCAAGTACTGTCGCAATTCCAACTAATCTAAACGGTAGGTATTTGAAGAGCGCACAGGTTGGAAGAGATCCAACAACATTTGTGCCTGAAATTGATTTTACCTTGAACGAGGAAGGTGCAAAAATTTTCGCAGAAGTAACAAAGAAAAATATTAATAAACCTATTTGTATTTTTATTGATGGTCAACCAATTATTCCCGACAGCGAAACAGACAGTTGCCCGATTGTAAATTCCGAGATTACTGGAGGAAATGCGCGGATTACGGGACGTTTTAGTCTTGATCGCGCACAGGCCATCGTACAGAGGTTAAATGCAGGAGCGCTTCCCGCGCCAATTAATCTTATAAATCAACAAACAATTAATGCTGATTTCGGATCTGAATCGCTTCATAAAGCTCTTATTGCCGGAGCACTCGGGACATTTATTGTTATAATCTTTATGATTATTTATTACCGTACATTCGGTATTTTTGCGGGAATATCACTTATTATGTACGTTGCTCTTACTTTAGGTCTGTTTAAATTAATTTCAATTACTATGACGCTTTCAGGTGTAGCCGGCTTCATTCTTTCTATTGGTATGGCTGTTGATGCAAATATTCTTGTTTTTGAGCGTACAAAGGAGGAACTTAAAAAAGGTCTCTCTAAGGCAGCAGCAGTAGAAGAGGGTTTTAAGCGTGCGTGGACATCAATCCGTGATTCAAATATCAGTACTATGATAACTTCGGCTGTTCTATATTATTCAACATCGAGTTTTGTACAAGGTTTTGCTCTCACGCTCTTTTTGGGAGTCGTAGTAAGTATGTTTAGTGCTATTACTATTACACGAGCAATTCTTAGAATATTTATAAAATAAATTTATTTATGGACATTATAAAAAACAGAAAAATATTTTTAGGAGCGTCGGGATTACTTGTTCTTGCAAGTCTTGTTCTTATTTTTTCACTTGGGCTCAAGCAGGGCATAGATTTAAAAGGTGGTACTCAGTGGCAAATTTTATTTAAAGATAATACAAATGTTACCGAATCAGTAATAAAAGAAAAGATAAGAAGTGTTTTGGAAAATATTGATGTTTCGGTTAAAAAAAGCAGTGATAAAAGTTTTATTATCCGCCTCCCTGAAACTGATGAAAAAGAACATCAAGCATATAGAGAAGCTCTTTTATCTGTAGGTAATTTTGAGGAACAAAATTTTTCAAGTATTGGACCTACTATCGGTGCCGAACTTAGAACTAAATCAATTTGGGCAATCATTTTTGTTCTTGTTGGAATCTCACTTTATATTGCATATGCGTTTCGCAAAGTTTCAGAACCCGTATCTTCTTGGAAGTATGGAATAGTAACCCTCATAACACTTTTCCACGATGTAAGTATTCCCACGGGACTCCTCGCATATCTTGGATGGTCTCAAGGGATAGAGATTGATACAAATTTTATTGTTGCACTTCTTGTTGTTATGGGGTTTTCCGTTCATGATACCATTGTTGTCTTTGATCGTATTAGAGAAAATCTCATTACCTCACGAGGAAAAATGTCTCTTGCAAGTATTGTAAATAAAAGCATTCATGAGACATTTGCACGTTCCATAAATACTTCTTTAACACTTATTTTGGTATTAGTGAGCCTTCTTGTGCTCGGCCCTTCTTCTCTTTTCTACTTCATTTTTACCATACTTATAGGTACTGTCTTTGGAACATATTCTTCAATTTTTATTGCAAGTCCACTTCTTTATATTGCTGGGAAATCAGGAGATAAGTAGTGCTATTGACCGTTTTTACATAAATGTGCTATCATTTAAAAAATTAATGATTAATATAGATCAATTTATAGATAGGTTTTTTGTAGATTTTACACCTAAACAAAAGAAGGTTGTATTTGGGCGTTTTGGTATAAAAAATGGAAAAAAATCAACCTTACAGCAAATTGGAGACGATCTTGGTATTACACGAGAAAGAGTTCGTCAAATTGAAGAGCATGCAATAAAAAAACTGAGCACAATCGTTCAAGAAGAAATGCAGGATTTTTTGAATGTTGTTTCTCAACATCTTTCTGAGTGTGGAGGAGTGCGGAAAAATGATGAATTTATGGATGATTTGAAGAAAAAGTTTTTTTCAAACGTTAATATAAAATACCTTGAACAAAAACTTGCTTTTATTTTTAATGTTGCAAAGAAACCATTTTTTCACAAAGAAAACGATGCTATGTATGACTTTTGGTATGTTGATGAGAGCGCGAAAAAAAGTTTTTTGGATTTTGTAAAAAAAGTTACTCAATTTTTCAAATCTACAAAACGGGAAAAAATTTTGAATGAAAAATTACACTTAAAAGAATTTCCTGATTTTGCTTCATATCATTTTCTTTCTATCCCAAAACATTTTGGCAAAAATGTTTTTGGTGATTTCGGTCTTAAATCATGGCCAGAAATTGAACCAAAAACAATTAGAGACAAAGCGTATCTCACTCTTAAAAAGCATGGCAAGCCACTTCACTTTGAAGATATTGCAAAATTTATCTCCCAATATGGGATAGATAAACGACCGGCTCATGTACAGACTGTTCATAATGAACTTATAAAAGATGGAAGATTTGTGCTTGTAGGACGTGGTATTTATGGACTTGGTGAGCATGGATTTGAACCAGGTACTGTAAAAGAACTTATTGAGCGTCTTTTAAAGAAACATGGAGCGCTTCCGGCAGATAAGATTGTTTCGTTTGTAAATCAACAGAGATTTCTAAAGCACAATACAATTCTTTTGAATCTTCAGAATCGCCGTCATTTTAAGAAATCAGACGACGGGAAGTATTATATTAAAGAAGCGTAGGCATTTGGACTCTTTTTACGCTATAATAAAGGGGCGTGCCAGTGGCATCGCACTTGCGTATGTTTAAGGATTTTTTTCATCACATAGGAGTTTTTATAACCGAGTTTTTTCAAAAAGAAGAATCTTGGGTATTTTTATTTTTCTTAGCAACCGCTGTTGCTGTTCCTTTTTTTACCGCAAACGATATTTTGAATACTGTTCTTTCTTTTATAGCTCTTACATGGTGGTTTTGGATATTTTCACCGCTTTTTTTACTCCTTCGCGCGGTTATTTTGTACGTACGACAGGAACGATTCAAGCGTAGTGTAAAGACGGCTTTTTTTGAACTTAATATACCTCGTGAGATGGAAACAAATCCTAAAGCTATGGAACAGATACTTTCTACAATGCAAAGTTTACGTAGTGCACCACGTTCAATAGGTGATAAGTATTTTAAAGGAAAAGTTCCTTTGTGGTTTTCTTTTGAGCTTGTGAGTTTTGGTGGAAAGATGCGCTTTTTTATGCGTGTGCCTGAAGAAAATAAAGGTGTGGTTGAAGCCGCATTCTTTTCTTATTATACGGACGTTGAGCTCGTTGAGGTTAATGATTATATGGATACATTTCCTAAAAATGTGAAGGGGCTCCATGAACAGGATAAAGAGATTTGGGGAACTGAATATATTCTTGCTCGTGAAGAAGCATATCCAATAAAAACTTACACTCATTTTGAAAGTGAGAGCGAAGCAAAGCAACTTGATCCTATTTCAAATATGCTTGAGGTTCTTGGAAAGGTTCGTAATGAGGAAACTGTTGGAATCCAAATTCTTGCTCAACCGGCAGATTCTGATTGGTCTGAAAAGTGGGAAAATCTATTGACTGAATTAAGAACGCCTAAGACAGTTGATGTGGGAAAGGGTGAGGATAAAAAATCAGTATCAATGCATTCTCCCGGACATGAAGAGACATTAAAAGAAGTTGAAAAAAATCTTTCAAAACCCGCATTTGAAACCATTATTAGGATTTTTTATGTTTCTCCCAAGGATATATTTGCTGATTCATATATCAAAAGTGGTATTTCGGGGGCATTCAATCAATATAGTTCTCGAAATTTTAATGCCTTTAAGTCAAATTCAGATGCCGGAACGGGGATTGGGGGATTTAAATTTTTTAAAAAAGACGAAAGAACAAACTATCGAAAGGAGATGTTTTTTTACAATGTGAGAAACCGTATGCTTCCTCCGGAAAGTTGGATAGGAAAATTACTTTCTTCATATCTTCTTGCATCTAATTTCGCTTCTAAAAAATTTACCATGAATATTGAGGCTCTTGCTACTATATTCCATCCGCCAGCATCCTTTGTGCTTACGGCACCGCATATGAAACGTGTTGAGAGTAGAAAGACCGGTCCTCAGTCTGGGCTTGATATATTTGGAGAGGAGCATGAAATAGAAAAGTTTAAATAAAATATGGAGATTATACAAAACATAGAAACTCTTCCATGGGGAAACATATTTTATCTTTTGCGAGATCTTTTTATTGTTTTAGATATAGCGTCTCTTTTTTTGTTAATTTATTTTATTCGTCAGGCGCTTTCTATGAGGCCGAAATTTAAAATACCGAAAGATCACTTTGAAAGAAAAGAAATGCTAAAAGGGGATAAAGAACTTATAAAGAGGTGGAGTGAGATAAAAAAGAAATCAACACTTCATCCCCCGCAGTCATACTCATTGGCGGTTATAGAAGCTGATACGTTTATTGACTCGCTTCTTACTCGTATGGGACTTGAAGGTAAGACCATGAAGGAAAAATTAGACCAACTTGATCCGGAAGAGATTGTAACGCTTAAAACATTATGGCGCGTACATCGTATTAGAAATATGCTTGTTCACACAGCTGGATTTACCCTTTCTGAAAAACAAGCACAAGAAGTTTTAGATGGGTATGAAATGTTTTTAAAAGAGTTGGAGATTATAGAGACATAAAAGATTCACAGCTTTATTATCTATACTAACTCGTAATAATTTGCGTTAGTATATTAATTAAAAGTTAATACACACTAATCAACATCAATTAAAATCTATTATCTATTACATCTATTCGTATATTACATATCACATCTATTCTTATATTATCTATCACATCTATTCGTAAAAGAACAGGCAAACAAAATCTATCATAATCTATCATATATCACATCTATACCGTACATTTCACACGATCGTGTGAAATGTACTGATAATGGACACATAAGAAACTTTTTGTTTTCTCTTATTTATAAATATTGTTTATAAATAAGAGATGAGGAGATTACCTAATCAAAATTTTTATCTAACAATGTTCCGCTTTTACTTACCTCAAATATATGAATATATTTTCCTAATTTTAATTCAAAAATATCATCTATAAACTCTTTTGGAATTTTAGCTTTTCCAATCCATACACTTCTTTGTACTAAAGAAAAATCTAAATTTTTCAGACATTCCCTCAACCAATCTCTTTTATTTCTTTTTACCTCTGGAATATCAAATATAACAATTGTAAATTTTTCATTTGGTATTTTTTTATATTCTGATTTTACTATGGGGATGCTTTTTTCTTTTACCTTTAAAAGATGTTTATATTTTTCTTTTCCTTTTTTGGTTTTCAGTCTATTTCCCGGCAAATTGATCCAGCGGTTCGACCGTTGCCGAGATATTCGGCTATCTTACGCAAACTTCACCCGTCTCTGTATTTTATCTCTATCTTTATCCTGTTATTCAAGTCAAATTGCTTAAATTCCCTTCTTTTGTTTTTTATTTTCGCTTTTTTATATTTTTTTATAACACCTGTATTTTAATACAGGGCGTTGCAATTGATTGTTGAATTGGGGGATTAAAAGAGGGTACGAAACATATTTTTATGCTATGATTGTTTTATATGGTTTCAATGCAAAAGAAAATTTTTTTGGAGAAGGGGGAATCTGTTGAAGATATATCCGAACGTGTTATTGCTGAAAAATCAAAAAAAATAATTCTCCATATATCAGAAAGTTCATCGCTTTTTTCTCTGGAAGAGTTTGAAGATATAAAGAAACGAACACAAAAAAAGAAAAAAGAGGTTCTTATTGAATCAAAAAGTCCTCTTGTTTTAAAAAATGCAGAAGAAGCTGGGTTTTCGGTTATTAACGCCTCTCTTGGTTCACATAAGCGTCCTTTTATAGATATCACTCCAAAGAAATCAAGTATTGTTTCTGAAAAAAAAGAAATAAAACTACCCGACTTTTTTTCATATGTTCGCGATAAAGATGACTCTATAGTTGATGGTGTTCCTGAGGAAATGATAGATGCCGACACAGAGGAAGAGCGTGAAGATTTTAGATTTGAACGATCTCGCAAACGAATAAAGGGGAGTAGAAAATTCTTTTCCTTCATCGGTATTTTTATTCTCTTACTTTGTATTATTGGTTTGATTCTATATTATATTCTTCCTAGAGCAACTATTACTATTACCCTAAAGAAAACGCCCGTTGAATTTAACGAGATCATCCTTGTTTCAAGTAAGGCGTCTGATGTACAAATTACCGATGGTAAGATAACTATTCCTGGGGAGCTTTTTACCGCACGTAGAAATTTAGAAATTCCATTTACATCAACAAGCACAGAACATGTAGAGGAAAAAGCAACGGGTAAATTGACTGTATATAATGCATATAGTTCTGCTTCTCAGAAGATTATTGCCACAACACGCTTTGTTTCTCCGAGTGGAAAACTTTTTCGTCTTGACAATGCGGTAACCATTCCTGGAGCAAAGGTTGTAGGAGGAAAATTAACTCCATCAAGTATTGAAGTTTCTGTGACTGCTGATAAAGCAGGTGAAGAATATAATATAGGTCCTACAAAACCATGGACTATACCGGGATTTGAAGGGAGTGATAAATACAATGGTTTTTATGCAGAATCAAAAACATCTATGAATGGCGGATTTATTGGAGAAAAACCTGTTGTTGGAAATGCTAACACCGACTCAGCGAAAGAAATTATTTCTTCTGCTTTGAAAGACGCGCTTGAAGGAGAAATGGCCGTACTTATGTCTGATAAATACACTCTTCTTTCCGGAGCGTCTTCATTTGTTTTAGAAAAACAGGATATACGGCCATTAAAAGACGACCCCTCTTCATTCAGTCTTTTTGGAGAGGCAAGTATGAAACAAATTGTATTTAACGAAAGTGTCTTAAGAGATGCTATCTCCAGTGAAACAAAACCAAAAGGTGAAACAAATTTTGATGTTTTTAGTTTTACGTTTAAGAATATAAATCCAAAAATAGACCTTGATAAGGGAACGGAAGTGTTTAATGCCTCTGGAACCATTGTTTTTGAAGAACATATTGATAAAAAGGCATTTGCCGATCAAATATTAGGTATGTCTGAGGATACCCTTAAAAGTGCCGTTTTTGCCCTTCCTGGTTTAGAGAAGGCAAGTATAGCTCTCTGGCCTTTTTGGGTACATGAGGTCCCGACAAATCAAAATAAGGTTACTATTACTTTTGAATAATAATTTACTACGTTTTCATTATAGGGTTTGACTTTCCTTGCGTCTTTCCATATAATTGAACTCGTTTATTTCTAAAGAATTAATGCAAAGAGAATCACAGACACGAAACGTTGAAGGAACCGTGAGCGAGGCCTTGCCGGGTCTATTGTTTAGGGTCATTCTTGACGAAAACAAAGACCAAGAAGTTTTAGCACATCTTGGTGGCAAGATGAAAATTCACCGGATCCGAGTGATACCGGGTGATAGGGTTGTTGTTGAAATGACTCCTTATGACACTCGTAGAGGAAGGATTATAAGAAGGCTATAATTTTAGAAATTTATATATTATGAAAGTTAGAGCGTCAGTTAAAAAGATTTGTAAAAATTGTAAGACCGTCCGTAGAAAGGGACGTGTTTACGTTATCTGTCAAAATAAAAAACATAAACAAAGACAAGGGTAGTTTTAATACCATTATAATATTTATTATGAGATTAGCAGGAACAAATGTACCAGACGAAAAAAGAATTGATATTTCACTTGGCTATATATATGGCGTTGGGCGTCCTCTTGCTGAAAAAATTTTGGATGATACAAAAATAAATAAATCAAAACGCACTAAAGACTTAACTGCTGAAGAAGTTAATAAAATTCAATCATACATTGAAAAACATTTTAAGGTTGAGGGAGAGCTAAGACAGGTTATTAAACAAAACATAAATCGTTTGAAAGATATTAAAGCATATCGTGGAGTTCGTCATGCATATAAACTTCCTGTTCGTGGACAGAGGACTAAAACAAATTCAAGGACAGTTCGTGGAAATGTACGAAAAACCGCTGGAAGTGGAAAGAGAAAAGTGGAGCTTAAATAATAAAATTTTAAGAAAGACATGGGAAAGAAAAAAGTAATAAAAAAATCACAAGAAGAGGTTATTAAAGAGTCTGAAAAGGCTTCTAGCCTTGTTGCACAAAAGGGCGGTCAAGCTGCAAAGTCATCACGTATTGAAAGTGGAAGGATATACATTCAGGCATCTTTCAACAATACTATTATTACCGTAACAGATACTAAGGGTAATGTTATTACGTGGCTTTCCGCTGGTTCTGTTGGTTTTTCCGGTCCAAAAAAGGCAACGCCGTTTGCGGCATCAAAGGTCGCCGAAGCAATTGCTGAAAAGGTGAGAAAATCTGGTCCTGCAAACATAGATGTATTTATACGAGGTGTTGGAAAAGGAAGGGATTCAGCTGTACGTTCATTGGCTGCAAAAGGATTTAATATTCTTTCTATAAAAGATGTAACTCCTGTTCCACACAACGGTCCTCGTCCAAGAAAACCAAGAAGAATTTAATTTTATGAGAATACACGCAAAAGAAAAAAAAGAACGAGCATTAGGTACGCCGCTTTTTTTGAAAGCGCAACGTTCTAATTCTCCAAAATCTGCATTGGTAAAGAAACCATATGGTCCTGGACAACATGGACAAAAGCGTAAGCGTGGTCGACCCTCTGAATATGGAAAACAGTTAAAAGAAAAACAAAAGATACAGATTTCATTTGGTCTTACTGATAAACAGATGCGGGCTATTTTTAAACAACCAAAGGAAAAAATTGTGGGTATTCTTCGTGAGCGTCTTGATTATGTTGTTTTTCTTTCTGGCTTTGTCGAATCTCCACGTATTGCTCGTCAGATAGTTTCTCATGGACACATTACGATAAACGGAAAAAAGATGACAATCCCGTCATATCATGTTACTGTGGGAGATATTGTTTCTATTCGCAATGAATCAAGAGCATCAAAGCTTTTTGAAGAAATGAGTGAGCGCTTGAAAAAAAGCACAGCTCCTTCATGGCTTAAGGTTGACGCACAAAATCTGAAGGCAGAATGTATTAATCCGTCGGCTTCAGAAGATGTACAGTTTCCTTTTGACCTTTCTTTGGTAGGTGAATTCTATTCGCGATAATGGTTTTTAAATTTTAATTATATATATGAAATATTCACACTTAAGCGAAACGGTTTCTATAAAAAAAGTTTCCGAAAAAAATAATGTTGGTATTTTTCACATTGAGGGTTTATATACGGGTTATGGAATGACGATTGGAAATAGCTTGCGTCGTGTTCTTTTATCTTCACTTCCTGGCGCAGCTATTACTCAAATAAAGATTAAAGGAGTGGAGCATGAATTTTCAACTGTTCCTGGTATGGTTGAGGATGTTATTGAATTTTGTTTAAATTTGAAGAAAGTCCGGTTCCATTTTTTTGCTGACGATCCTCAAGTTTTAACACTTCATGTAAAAGGGGATAAGGAGGTGACTTCGGGAGACATACAGTCAACAACACTTGCAAAAGTTGTTGATCCAAATCTTCATCTTGCAACACTTACTAAAAAAGGAGCCGATCTTGATATGGAAATTACCGTAGAAAAAGGTTTAGGATATGTTCCTTCAGAATCCCGTCGATTAGAGAGACTTCCTGTCGGAACAGTGGTTCTTGACGCTATATTTTCACCAATTGTACGAGTTGCTTTTTCTGTTGAAAATATGCGCGTAGGAGATAGAACCGATTTTAACCGCCTTTATATGGAGATAGAGACAGATGGAACAATTAGCCCATCAGATGCTATCCATAAATCAAGTAATATATTACGTGATCATTTTGACAAGATTTCAGGCGTTGAGGTAGTAAAGGAAGAAATTTCAGAACCTAAGAAAAAGGAAGAAAAAAAGAAAAAGAAATAATAAATTTGGTCTTTGGAATTTATATTTTATATTTATCATGCGTCATTTAAAGAAAGGAAAAAAATTTGGTCTAAAAACAGGTCAAAGAAAAGCATTTATGAGGAATTTGGCTAATAACCTTATTCAACAGGAACGCATAACTACAACCGAAGCACGTGCAAAAGAGCTTAGGGGTTTTGTTGAACGCATGGTTACTCATGGAAAAAAACAAAATCTTGCAGCGCTTCGCCTTCTTATGAGTAGACTCCCTAAAGATGCCGCATATAAGGTTTATCACGATTTAGCCCCACGTTATGAAGAAAGGAAAGGGGGATATACACGCGTAACAAAACAAACAAAGCGTCGTGTACACGATGCCTCAAAAATGGCAACAATTGAATTTGTATAAAATATGAAACACATTATTGATGCAAAAAATAAAAAATTAGGAAGACTTGCTTCAGAAATTGCTGTTCTTTTGCAAGGGAAAAATAAGCCAGACTATAATCCGCGTCTTGAAGGGAGTGAGGTTGTTCATGTTACAAATATCAAGGAAGTTGAGCTTACTGGATCAAAAGCATCAAGTAAAATATATTATCGTCACGCTGGTCAGTTAGGGCATTTAAAAGAAAAGAAATTTAAGGATGTATTTGAACGAAATCCCGGATGGGTTTTGCGTCATGCCGTGCGCCTTATGTTGCCCAAGAATAAATTACAGACAAAACGTTTAAAGCGTCTTGTTATTGAATAATTATGGAAAAGAAAACAAAAATAACTGAAGAAGAACATAAGATTAAAAAAACTCCTACAAAATTAGAAAAAACTTCTAAGTCTTCTAATTTTGTAAAAAAGGAGGAAAAAGGTAGCGCTGATAAGTCAGATAAGTCTTCCAATAAGACAGGCAGATATTTTGAAGCTGTCGGACGTAGAAAAACGTCTATTGCGCGAGTAAGATTTTTTCCAAATAGGAATAAAGGAAAAGAAGAAATTTTAATAAACGAGAAGGCATTAAAGGATTATTTTCCAATTCCAAAACAGAGAGCCACCGTACTTGAGCCTTTTAAGGCGCTTTCACTTAAAGATTATTATGTGAGCGTAAGAGCTATGGGGGGTGGAATTACTGGTCAAGCAGAGGCAATTCGTTTAGGAATTGCGCGTGCGCTAATTATTCTAAATCCAATTTGGCGTTCACGATTGAAACAACTTGGATATTTAAAACGCGATCCGAGAATGGTAGAGCGAAAACACCCCGGACTCAGGAAAGCACGAAGACCACAGCAGTGGAGAAAAAGATAATAAAGAACCATCCGAAAGGATGGTTTTTCTTTTTCCTCCACTGCTGTGAGAGAGGGGGTCGGGGAGAGATAGGAAATGAGTTTCTCCTCGTGTAGGAGAGTATTGAGAACCGAGGGTTCTCAAGGAGTCTGCCGAATGGTGGACGACGCACCATTGGAGAAAAAGATAATAAAGAACCATCCGAAAGGATGATTCTTTTGTTGTTGTGAGGAGGTAGAATATGGAAATCGTTGAAGTAAAGTAATTAGTTTCTTTTATAATGTTTCACCAAGACTCGGGATTTTTTTGTTTAACAATTTACATATTTTCTATTGGGTAACTTTATTATATCTTCTTTAGTGAAAAATTTATTGTTTATTCACATCTTGTAGGGTGTTATGATGTATCATAACGCCTTATATATTTTATAAATTATTGTTTTGGTTCTATATATAATTTTTGAAATTAAAGATGGAGAGATAAGTAGAAAATAATCCATATTAATTTAAGATCAAAATTAAAAGCATCCACGAGGATGTTTTTTGACATTTTTTTCTTCCCCCCACGCGTCTTGTAGTTGGTAGTTAGTCGGTTATTCTGTAGTTAGTCGTCAGTTGTTAGTTTCCCCACCCGTATTTTCTTTACATTTTGTAGTTAGTAGTCGGTTATTCTGTAGTAAGCAATCCCCGGTTATTTGATT
>Ga0210057_1002919_pt1 | contig 23942 bp, 24 predicted proteins | sample CryGeyCG2114_010_2_FD_183968 | JGI IMG/M metagenome (GOLD analysis project Ga0210057, IMG submission 183968) | Groundwater microbial communities from aquifer - Crystal Geyser CG10_big_fil_rev_8/21/14_0.10 (SPAdes) (version 2) | ecosystem: Environmental > Aquatic > Deep subsurface > Groundwater ...
CTCTTGATGGGAGAAATTTAACTCAAACAGGACAAGTTGCAGATTGTAATATTCAAAATGGTTTTTCTTGTGAGAATTATAATAATCTCCCTAATGGATGTTTAAATTATAGGGTGAGATTTTATTGTGGTGGAATGGCCGAGGATACCACTTCAAGAATGTCTTTTTGTGGAAATGGAGTTCAAGAAACAGGAGAACAATGTGATGGAAATTCTTGGGCAAATGGGGCAAGTTGCCAATATTTCGGATATCTCTCTGGAAACTTAAAATGTAGTACCCAATGCACTTTTGATTTTAGTAATTGTCTTAATACTTCTTCTCCCAAACAATGTATTGATTGTGCTGTACCTCCTCAAGGATGTTCATACAGTGGGGGTTCTTGTACCACTTGCGGAACTCTTGTTGGAAATAAGGGGGGAGTTTGTAATCCTGTGGACGAAATTATGAATATTACAGAACCATCAGCAAATATTTCTTGTTTTTTTGATGGTTCTTGTTCGGAAATTTCAATTGCAACTTTAAAACAAAATTATTCTATTGGAGAACAAATTAAACTGACTGATCCTCCAGAATTGGTTGAAAGAGAAATGAAAGATAATGACCTTTTTTTAAATATAAATGGAACAAAAATATTTCTTCCCGATTCAATAGTAAAAATGGCTAAAGATGAAAATTTTCCAATCACTTTTGGAAGTGGGGGAGAAAAGAATTTTCTTTTTTTTAACTCTTTAAATTCAAAAGAAGTTTCAACGCAGGAAATAAAAGGTAATTTCGAACTCTCTTTTGATGGTTATCTCATTGAATTTGAAGGTGAACCTTTGGTTAAAAAAGAGACAAACTTAAAGAAAAATTCCGAGGAAAATGAGAAATCTTTCTGGGCACGTGTTCCTCTTATTAGAAATTTTTTAACTTTACCGGAAGATGTTCCAGATCAAATTTTAAAATATTCCGAAGAATTAAAAGGAAGTCATGAAGATATAAAAAATGGAATTCTAAATGAGCTTAATTTAAAAAGATCAATTACAGGAAATACAGTTTCTGAAACTTCTGAAAGATTAAAAATTAGGGAGGAATTTACAAAAGTTTTCAATGGAATTAGTTTAGATGTTAGTGAGAAGGAAGCAAAAGAAATTGAGGATGTCCCGGGAGTAAAAAGAGTTTATCCAAATCATAAAGTGCATGTAAATTTAATGGATTCAGTTCCACAAATAGGTGTCAATAAAGTTTGGCAATTAGAGGTTAATGGAAACTCTCTAACGGGAGAAGGAATCTTTGTTTCAGTTATTGATACTGGTATAGATTATACCCATCCTGACCTTGGGGAATGTTTTGGGGAAGGGTGTAAAGTTGTTGGAGGTTATGATTTTATAAATGATGATGAAGATCCTATGGATGATAATGGGCATGGGACACATGTTGCGGGAATTATTTCAAGTCAAAATCCTTTTCTTAAAGGTGTTGCTCCAGACGCAAAATTATATTCATACAAGGTTTTAGATAGTAATGGAGGAGGAACTTTTGAAGGAGTTCTTTTGGCTATAGAAAGAAGTGTTGATCCTAATCAAGATAATGAACTCTCTGATGCAGTGGATATAATAAGCATGAGCTTAGGTGCTTATTGTGGAAGAGATTATGATCTCTATTGTGGTCCTGACGACCCCGTTTCAAAAGCAATTGATAATGTTGTGGATGCGGGAGTTGTTGCAATTATTGCAGCTGGAAATTCTGGTCCGTATGAAGAAACAATTGGAAGTCCTGGGGTTGCAAGAAAAGCAATAACTGTTGGAGCTGTCGATAAACAAAATTCTATTGCATCTTTTTCTTCTAGAGGGCCCGTTATTTGGGAAGATGAAGAAAAAAATAAAAAAGTGTTAATTAAACCAGATATTGTTGCTCCTGGAGTAGATATTTGTGCTGCTCAGTGGGAAGATGCTTTTTTGAATCATGGTGCTTCTCGGTGTTTGGATAATGAACATGTCGCGATTTCTGGAACTAGTATGGCTACCCCTCATGTTGCTGGGTTTGTCGCACTCATGTTACAAGAAGATCCCACTTTGACTCCAGAAGAAATCAAAAGCAAATTAAAATTAGGTGCATCTAATTTATCTTACGACGAAAATACTCAAGGTTCTGGATTGATAAATGGAACTAATTCAATAAATACTCCAATAAAATCTTTAATTTTTCCTTTTGATCAAATTGTGGAGATTGTCTCAATAAGAAAAGAGATTATTAAATATGAAACTTTTAAACTCCAAAACTTCTTTTCGGAAAATTTAACTTTTGATATTAGTTTTGAAGAAGATATTCAAGGAATTCAATTATCTTTGGACAAAACTAACTTTAACGTTGAACCATATGGGGAAGAAAGTTTTGAATTAGAAATTATTATAGATAATGATTTTCTTTCAAATAATGTTTTCTATAAAGTGCATCTCCTTGCCGTTTCGGGAGATTATAAATTAAAAGTTCCAGTTTATATTTATGTTAAAGATATGCTTGAGCCTAGTGAAAAAAATTTAGATTTTGGAATTGATTCCCCAGAAGAAAAATTTTATTCTAAAATACTTAATCTCAAATTGACCAATGTAAGGGAGGATGCTTCTCAAGATTATTCTATAAAAATAATTTCCAATCCAACTTTAAAGAGATGGGATGATGGAATTTGGAGAAAAAATAATTTTGATATTTCCAATTTTATTTCTTTTTCTCTTGAAGGAATTCATGTTAGCCCTTCTGAAACAAAGGCCTTGGAAATTAACTTGTCAATTTTGAATGAAAATTTGCCAAATGGAATTTATTCTGGGAAAATTATCTTTGAGTCCGGTTCAAAAAAATTGGAGCTTCCATTTGAATTCACAAAATATCATGAATTTGTTTTAAATTTTAATGATTCTTTTGAAAGAGATTATTTTAGATGGGGTTGGATTATTTCACCAGAAAATTTTTACTATGATTTCATTTTAGATTTACCAAAAAAAATTTATTTTGATAATCCTGGAGTTTATGAATTGGTTTTTAGCGGATTAAATAAAGATTTAGATTTGCTTCTTTTTAAAAAATTAGAAATCTCAGACCCGTTTAGTAATTTTACTTTTAAATTTGGAGGGGAAGTCAATAAGACCATTAAAGCCAATCTTTTGGATAAGGAGGGTAAATTTTTAGAAAATGTGGCAGGTATTTTTACTTTTGGAAAAGAAAATTATGAAAGTTATGTAAGTATGGGTACTTGGTATCTTGGAGGTTTTAATGGGGTTTCGCTTATGAAAATTTCTGATTTTCCAGAGGATTATTCATTTAAATTTATTTTTTCAAATCTCGGTTTTAATCCAATTTATGTTTATTCAGAAGAATTTAAAAATTTAAATGAAAGTGTTTCATTTGGGGAAAATTTTGAAAAATATAAAAACCTAAATATTTCTTACAGTTCCTTTTTGTCTGAAGAGATAATTCCCAAAGATAAAATTACTCTTGGGAGTCTTGGGATGAATTCTAATGAGTATGCAAATCCTTTTCCTTCCAATTCTATCAAAGAAGTTTATTTGGTGGATAAGGAATTTTTAGGGGGTAGTTTTTATTCTTCAGGATATTTCTACTTTCCTTATGGAAGATCTCTTGGAGATTTTGTAGAGGGACCTAGCTCTCCCAATTTGGAACTTTTTAAAAGCAATTTAAGGAAAAGTTTTTTTGATTTTAAAAAAGGAGAAGTTCTCGATTTAAATCCTTTGAAAGATATCTATTCTGGTCTTGGTCCAGATTTTTTTATTGGAAGACTCAATGTGTTTGGAAGTAGTTTTTTTATAAATTCAAAGAGTCCAAGATCTTGGAATTGGTTTTTTGTAACACAAGGTTTTGATACACTTAATAAAGATATAAATTATACTTTATTTTTTAAAGACAAAGTTTATAGTAAAGGAAATTTTTCTCAATCAGGATGGCAGAGTCTTTCCACTTTTTTCTATTCTTCTATTGGAAAGAATACTCTTAATTTGAAGGAAGATTATATTATTAGAGGGATGAAATATCCCGCAATTGTTAATTTAACCTTTGATTCCTCTTTATCGGATAAGAATCCCCCTTATCTAAATTCGATGAATGTTCTATGCGGAATCGTTCTTTGTGAAACTTTAAAAACAAATAATGGCAAAATAATTTTTAGTGCTGGACCAAATGAAGGAAATATTAAAACAGCAAGTCTATCTTATTTGTCAAATGGAATATGGAAAGATATACTTTTGTCAAAAAAAACTTCTTCAAGCTGGGAGTCTTCTACTTCAGATTTAGATTATGGGAAAATTTATGATTTTGAGGCAAATCTCCTAAATTTGCCCAAAGAAAATATAACCTTTAGAATTTTTGTAGAGGATGATTCAAAGAACTCTCTTTTATACGAGTTCTCTTTACCCGTTTTAGAAGATTCTTTCTTCCCCTCAATTCCAAACCTCCCCCAATCAAAAATAGTAAATAATGAAAATAAAAGTTCAGAGGGAAATTTAAAATTAATTTTGCAGAAAAAAGTATTTGGGAATTGGTCTGATTATCAATTTGTTAGTGAGAAGAATATTCGAATTCCTGCTTTAAATTTAATAAAATTAGACATTGGTGGAGATTATGGTTGGAATTTAAAGAATGTTACAATAAATAGTACTGGTAATTACAAAGCACTTGTTTTATTTTCAAATGGAACAAATATCTTGAATTCTTCTTGGGAATTTAATGTTATTTAAACTATTCTTCAAATAAATTTGAAATTATGGGAGTTTATTTAAAGTAGTTTTTTTTATTGTTTTTGAATGAAAAGAAATTTTTTAATAGTGAGTTTAATCAGTTTAATTATTATTGGCTCTATTTTATATTTTATTTTTTTTAATAACACTGCTCCGGAAAATATAGTTTTGAAAAGTTGTACTCTTCAAGAATGTGGTCCAGCATCTAGTATACCTAACTGGAAATGTCCAGATGGAAAAAATTATGGGGGTCCTGCTTGTCTTAAGGTTAATGGGTCTTGTGCTTGGAAAGTTCTCTCTTGTTCAAATGGATTATTAGAAATTTGCCCTGATGTATGGTATAGGAATCTTATGCCCGGTCTAGAATTTTCAGAAGAAGAACAATATTTTGTGATAAATGGAACAAGAAGAGAAATGAGTGATTTTAATGTTAATTGGATAATCTATAATTGTAATATTAGTTCTCCAACCCCAGTCTATTAAGAATTTTAATAATTTTCCAAGAAACATTTATTAAATCCCTTTAACTCCTTTAATTTATGAATAAAAATAGGAAACTTCTTGGGAAAAAAGGAATAGTTTCAGAATATTTACCCTGGATTTTAATTTCAATTGCAATACTTGCTGTGCTTATGATTTCAATTTTTCTTTTGAAAGGAAAGGGCATTTCCATTCTTGATGGATTGAAGGGTCTTTTTAGAGGAGGATAAAAATAAAAAATGTCAGAATTAACAGTCGAACAAATAATAAAATTAATTTTAGGAATTTTTGTAGTTGTGGCAGTTATTATTGGAGTTTATTTAGTATTCAAAGATAAAATTTTTGAGTTTTTTAATAATATTCCAACGAATGCAAGTCTTGGAAATTTTTGGAGAATTTTTTATGGGTAGAAAACAAAAGAAAGGAATGCTTCTTGCAAGTGAGGTGGTGAAATTAGTTATTGCTTTAATTGGAATTTCCCTTTTGATTTATCTTTTGTTTTCTCTTTATTATACAAATATTCATGATAAAGAACTTAATCAAGCGAAAGATACAATTGGGAGAATGAAAGATATTATTCAAAGAGTTAATTCTGGAGGAGTTGTTTCTGAAAAATTAACTGATGTTTCTCCCTCTTCTTGGGAAATTTTTAGCTTTGTCGGAGGAGATAAAAAACCAAATTCCTGTGTAGAAGAAAATTGTTTATGTATTTGTGACTCCGTAAGTTATGATAATTTATTGTGGTTTAAAGATAGACAACTTAGTGAGTGTGATAATTCGGGAGTTTGTGTGATAGTTAAAAATTTGAATAAGTTTTCTAACTTTGAAATAGAAAAACCCTCTAATGGTGGAACCAATGTAGAAATTTCAAAATTGGGTGATAAAATAGGGGTTAGAAAAATATGAACCTTGACGCATTCATAAAATATCTAATTTGGATTGTAGTTTTTTCGATAGCTTTAATAGGACTTTATACCTTATTTCAAAATCTTGGGGTGATTTAAATGTTTAAAAAAGGTGAAATGACAACTCAGCAGATTGTGATTTTAATAATTCTAGTTGTGAGTTTTGCAGTCATACTTTTTTTTATTCTTAAATTGAATCTTGGACAAGAAACAGAACAAGATATCTGTCACAATTCTGTTATAACTCGTGGAAATTCTTTTTTGCCCACAGAAACTTTTCCTCTCCAATGTAAAAGGCAATATATTTGTCTAAGTGCTGATGGAAGTTGTGAGGACATGACTAAACCAGATGTAATCAAGGTGAAGACAGAAGATGAGGTTTACAAGGCTTTGGCAGATCAACTTGCAGAGTGTTGGTGGATGTTTGGTGAAGGTAAAGTTAATTATGTTGGTTCGGAAACAATTCCGGATTTGTATTGTTCAATTTGTGATCAAATAGCCTTTGATGATTCAATTTCAAAAGAAGTTTTTAAAGGAAAAACAGAATTAGATAAAAAAACATTTTATGATTATCTTTCAAAAACAGAATATTCAAATGGTCAAACTTATTCTGATTATTTGAATTTAAGGGAATTTATTAGTAAATATTCTGGAGATTATGGAAAAATAAATTTAGATAAGCAATATTATTCTTTAATGGGAATTACTAGTGATGTAAGTACTTGGGGATGGATTTGGAAAATTGGAGCGGTTGCAGGATTGGTTGCAGGAGGTCTTGCTTTAAGTCCTTTAACCGGCGGAGCTAGTGGATTTGGTGCTGCAGCATTAATTCTTGGTGCCAAAGCGGCAGTTATTGGGGGAACAGTTGTGGGAGTTACAGGGGGAATTTTAGTTGCTCCAACTATAAGAGGACTTAATGGAAATGAATATATTCCTGCATGGATTATTGAGGTAAATTCTCCTGAATTTGATGCTTTAGAATGTGAGGGGATTTCAACTTCGAGTTAAAAAACTTTATTAATTCTTTTTTTCTTCTTAATGCATGAATAAAAAAGGCGAACTTTTAGTTGAGAATATTATCTTTCTTGTTTTGAATATTCTTTTTCTAATGATTCTTGTTTTATTTCTTATTAAACAGGGAAGTGGGGCGGTTTTACTTGAAGATGCATATTCAAAAAATGTTGCTCTTTTAATTGATTCAGCAAAACCTCTAATGTCTATTCATTTAAATCTCCAAGATTTAAAGGATGTTTCTGACAAAAACGGAATTCCTTTTTCAGATATTTTAAAAATCGAAGGGAATTATGTAACTATCAAATTGAGTGAGAAGGGAGGGACAAAATATCATTTTTTTAATAATATAAATGTAACTTCTTATCCAAGTAAAAATGATGGAGAAGAGGGATTTTATGTTTTAACCTTTTCAAAAATAAAAATCTAGAATAAAATGAGAAAAAAAATAAATATCCTCTACCCTAATGACCTAAAGGTCACAAATAACCTATACCCTAAATACCCTGAAGGGCATAAAGGGCACAAGAAGGGAATAAATAACCTATACCCTAAATACCCTGAAGGGCATAAAGGGCACAAGAAGGGCACAAGTACCCTATACCCTAATGACCTAAAGGGCACAAGAGGGCACAAGAAGGGCATAAATACTCTCAGGGGCATAAAGGGTATAAAAGGCATAAATAAAAAAGGAGATAAATTGCTTTCAGTTTATTGGTTTGCAATTCTTGTAATTGTTGCAGTTGGAATTGTTTTAATGGTAAATTCTTTTTACGGAAAAAATTATGATGTTCGAGCACAGGAATCAAAAATTTTATCCCAAAAAGTTGCGGATTGTATTTACTTTGGAGGAGAGTTTAATCCCTTACTAATAAATTCTCAAGGAGGTTTTAGGGATGATTTTAAAGATAATTTTTTAGAGAAATGTTTATTAAATTTAACAATCAATGAAGAATTTGAAAGGCCTCCCTATTATGTTGAGGCAGAGTTTTTTTCAGAAGGAAACTTGAAAAAAACTTCATTTTTTATTTCTGAGGGAAATAAAAATTGGAAATCCGATTGTAATGTTACTGTCTCTGGAAGAGATAAACTTGCGACTTGCTCCCAAAATGATTTTTTTGCTAAGACCAATTCAAATTCTCTTTATTTAATTAAAATTCTCTCAATTGTAGGGAAGGTGGAGGAGAATACTAATTAAAATGGATAGAAAAAAAGGTCAAATGGGAGAAACTTTAACTTGGTTAGTGGCTACAATATTAATTATCGTCATGCTAATCTTTTTTATTTTCGGAGCCTCTCTTTTAGGAGGAACAAAAAAAATAGGAAATTTTCGTTCAGGAATAACTTCTAAGACTTCTTTTGAAGGAACGGACCCTTTTTTAAGAAAATCTCTTTTTACATATGTTTCTATTGGTTCAGAACCAAAAAAAACAGTAATAGATAAAAATTTAATTCAAATAGCGAGTGAAGATAAATTTTCTTTGGATTATAATCAAACAAAATCAGAGATTATTTTGAGGTATAATAAGAAATGATTAAAAAAATTAAAATAATAAATAAGAAAGGAGACCTTCCAATAACTATTCTTGTAATTGGAGTTTTTGCTCTTTGTGGTTTTGCACTTTTAACTTTCTTTATTTCTGACTTTCAGGCTAGCAATTCCTTTGTTGGATTAAGTATAATCCAAAAAGTAAATTCCAATGCAGATGAATATTTATTTTATAAAAATAATGGGATGTCCGAAGATCAACTCAACATCTTTTTTGATATTACTGAAAAATATGGAAGAAAATATTTTTATGAAGAGAAGTTTGAGACAAAAGGAGGTTTTTTATTTTTTGGAGGAAAGGAGACTCTTTTGTTTTCCGTGGAGTATCAAATTCCTTCATAGGAAGTTTTATAAATATTTTTTACTCTATTTAATTGAAGAGAGATGACAATTCAAAATAAAAAAGGTCAGGGAATGAGTACTAATACAATAATCCTTTTAATTTTAGGTTTAATTATTCTTGTTGTTCTCATTTGGGGTTTTATGACGGGATGGAGTGGTTTTAAGAACATTCTTAATCCTACAAATGTGGATTCAATGATTGAAGAGTGTAATTCTGTTTGTACCTTGAATAGCCAATATAGTTATTGTTCTGGAGAAAGAACTTTGAGGGTGAATGAAGATAATCTAGAAGTTCAATCTAGTTGTGCAGTTTTTTCAAGTGAGAAAACTTTTACAAAGTATAAGATTCCTTCATGTGCATCAATCTCTTGTGATTTAAAGTGTGAAGACATTGTAATTGATTCAAAGAGAGGGGTTAATAGTTTGAAAACTGGAAAATACGATGTTAGTGCCCTTGCAACTGAAGCAACCTGTTTCATTAATTAAGGGGTAATGATTGATTTCTTTTAGTAATTATTTTAAACTTGTTTTTCTTGGAGTATTTTATGGTAAGAGATAGTGGAGAAAGAAGAAATAAGAGAAAAGATAAGCTTAGAGAGAAAAAGAAACATCCTTACAAAACAGGTGGGAAATTTAGACTAGGAAACATAACCTTGAGAGAATCATTGGAAAAAAAGAAAAAAAAGAAAAATTAATTTTTATAAACTCTTCTTTCCAATAAACTTTATGATTGAGGTTATTTTTTTATATGGGCTGGCGTTAATTTGGTTAATTTTTGCAGTGATTTCAGATATAAAATCTAGTGAGATTCCAAATTGGTTAAATTTTAGTTTGATAATCTTTGCTTTTGGATTTAGATTTTTTTATTCACTTTTTGCATCAACGGACTTTTCATTTTTTTATCAAGGCTTTATTGGATTTATTTTATTTCTAGCTTTAGCAAATCTTTTTTATTATTGTAAAATGTTTGCGGGAGGAGATATGAAACTTATGATTTCTCTGGGGGCGGTCCTTCCGATATTTTCAACTTTCTCTCAAAATCTGAAGGTGCTTTTTATTTTTATTTTTCTTTATTTATTTGTAGGTGCAATTTATGGTCTTGTAATGAGTATCTCTCTTAGCATTATTCATGCTAAAAATTTTAGGAAGGGTTTCGTTTATCTATTCAAAGAAAATAAAAAATTAGTTATGGTTTCCATCTTATTTGCAATTATTTTTGTTTTTTTAAGTTTTTATATAATTTCTCTTTTTTACTTTGGAATTCTTCTTTTTGTTTTTCCTTATTTTTATCTTTTTTTAAAATCTGTGGATGATTTTTGCATGGTTCGTAAAGTTCCAGTTAATAAGATTACAATTGGAGACTGGTTAAGTGAAGATGTTAAAATTGGGAAAAAATTAATTAGAGCAACATGGAATGGACTTAGTGAAGAAGAAATTAAAGTTTTAAGGAAGAGAGGAAGAAAATTTTTAATTCGTTATGGAATTCAATTTTCTCCGGTATTTTTAATTAGTTTTATTCTTCTTTGGATTTTTTTAGAGACAAATACTTTTGAACTGTTTTTTAGAAGTCTTGGATTTTAAGGAATTCTTTTTGGAAGCCAGGTATTTTTTTCATTTATCTCTTCTTCTAAATTTTCCTTACTAGGTTCTTTTTCTTTAACCTTTTGAAGTTCTTTCTTGTTTGAATCTTCAATTTCTTTCTTTACTTTTTCTATTTCCTCAATGGACAAATTTTTTCTTTCAAAGTCAAGAGTTTCATTTTTATAAACTGGAAGAACATTCAAAACTTCATGTCCCATAATGCTTGAGGAGATTAAATCTATTCTTTTCGGATTAAAAGTTTTTTTTAATTTTTCTTGAATTTCAGTTGCTAGTTTTCCTACTTCTCCTGGTAAATTCTCTTTTGATTCAATATGTTCTTTTGGAATAATGAGTGTGTGTCCTAGTGAAGCTGGTTTTATATCTAAAATTGCTATTGCTTTCTCGTTTTCTCCAATTTTTGTTGAAGGAATGTCTCCAAAAACAATAGAACAAAAAATACACTGTGATTTTGTATTTTTTTCATTCCCAACCAATCCCTGTTCTTTTAAAAATTTTATAAATTCTTCATCATTCATTCCTTTTATATTCTGAATGAATTCTTCAGCCTGTTTTTTTTCATAATTTAGTTTAATATGTTCTATTAGCTTAGACTTAATGTTTTCAAGATCTTTTTTAGTTTCAGTCATTTTTTGTTATTATTTTTTGATATTTATTATTTTTATTTATGACCTTTAGGTTATTTATGCCCTTCAGGGTATTTATGCCCTTCTTGTGCCCTCTTGTGACCTTTAGGTCATTAGGGTATAGGGTATTTATTTTCTCTTTTTGAATGTGGTTATACATTTTAACATACCCCTCTGAGAGTAAGGGACAGATTTGATAAATTTGTTTAAGTGTTTTTTTAAATTTTAGACCGTTTTTTGTTGGAGTTTTTGAAATAGGATTTTTTTCTTCCAGAAACTTTATCATTAAATTTGAAGCTTCTTCAGAAAGATGAATTAGTTCAATTTTATTTGCAAGAGTTAATTTCATACTTTTTTTAAGAAATTTTTATTAATAAATATTTAGGCAATTTTTCTCATATCAATAAGTTCCGCAGAAGAAACATTTTCTATTCCTTGAAATTTATCCATCAGTTCTTCAGTGCTTTTATCATCTGGGTAGAAGAAAAAAACTATAACCGCTTTCAATCCAAAAGCAATGGGTTCAATAGAATATTCCTTATTATTTCCTCCAAACTCTTCTACAATTTTTTTGGCGTCTTCTTCTATTTTTTTGAGATTCACTTCTGGTGAAGTTGGCATAAGTTTGTATTTTGCTCCATTTATTCCTGTCATTTTTTTTAAAAATTTTAGTAGTTTATAAACGTTTAGGGTTTTTTGCTGTGTTGAAAAAATTTTAATTTTAATTTACTTATTAAAAAAAAGTAAATAAAAAAGATTTAGATTTAGATAGGAAGTTTTGATTAATTGTATGGTAATTATTTCCATATTCATTTAGAGAATATTACTAAACTACATACTTTATTGAGAAAAAGAACAAAATTGATTTAGAATATAGTATTCCTCATGAATTTTAGATATTAATTAAAAAGGATTAATTCAATGAAAATAATCTTGATTGTTTCAAGGTTTAAAGTAAATTAGTTTTTATAATTAATTTGACTTTGAGATATAATTGGATTGAATTTGAATACTCTTTATAATTATTGAAGATATTGATATCCTGAAAAGATTGTTAATGAACTTTCTAAATAGTTCCTATTTCTTAAACAAAGCCGGGTTTTGGTAAATCTTTTTTTAATTGTTACTTTGAAATTTACAAAATGCTTAAAAAGAATGCTGGTTTTTTTTATGAATGAAACATAAAAGTTTAATTTTTATTGGAGGATTTTTTTATAATGGATGGAAGTTATGAAAAGGTTTTATCCAAGTTATCCAAAATTTCTGGGATAGAAGAGGAAGAAATTGACAGAAGAGTCGAGGCTAAGAGGTCTAAACTTTCTGGTTTGATTAGTCGGGAAGGAGCACTTCAAGTTATTGCCGCAGAGCTTGGAATTTCTTTTGACAATGAAAAACTAAAAATCGATGAACTTCTTCCAGGAATGAGAAAAGTTCATTTTACGGGAAAGGTTATTACTCTTTATCCTATCAGGACATTCACTACCAAATCTGGAGAGGAAGGAAAGGTTGTTAATATGATTGTTGCAGATGAAACTTCAAATATAAAACTCGTTCTTTGGGATACAAACCATATAAAAATGATTGAAGATGGTTCAATCAAAGAAGGAGTTTCAATAGAGGTTACTTCAGGAAATATGAGGCAAGGTGAAGTTCATATGGGGAGTTTCGCAGATTTAAAATTAAGTAAAGAAAAATTTCCGAATGTTAAAACCGAGAAACCAATAAAGAAAAAAGATATTCAAGAATTTAGTGTTGGAGATAAAGTGAATACTCGTGCATTTGTCGTTCAAGCTTTCGATTTAAGATTTTTTAATGCAAATGTCGAAACTGGAAGAAAAGCAACTGAAGAGGAAGTTTCTTCTGGGGTTCCTACTGAAAAAAGAGCAATTTTGAATATGGTGATTGATGATGGTACGGAAAACACTCGTGCAGTTCTTTTTCATGAAATGGTTCAAAAATTAGGTTTGAATGAATTTGAGGATGCAGAAAAGATGAAACAGCAAAAAGAAAATTTATTGGGCAAAGAATTTGTTTTTGGAGGAAATGTTCGACTCAATTCTTATTTTAATAATCCAGAATTAATTATTGATTCTGTTGAAGAAATTAATGTTGAAAGATTAATTGATGAATTAGATATCTAATTCTTAAGAAAAATTTTTTCCAAATTCAGCATATTTTTTAATCACTTAATATTGCAAGGATTGATTAAAATCTTTTTCTAATGGTTTTGAAAGATCTTTTTTATAATTTTTATAAACTTATCCTTTTTTTAGTAATTTTTTTTTCTTTATAATTAATTATTGTGATAAATTTATTAGGAAGATTTAATTTGAGAATTTATGTTATTCCGAACGCATATTGTTTTTTCACTTTTTATTGGACTTCTTTTAATGAGTTTTGTAGAGAATCCTTTAATTTTTTTAATTAGTGTTTTATTTTTTACGATTATTCCAGATTTGGATTCATATACCTCTAAATTTGGAAAAAGATTTTTTTCTCGTGTTTTGACTGCTTTTACAAAGCATAGAGGAATAATGCATAGCTTACTTTTTTTGGGAATTATTTATCTTTTGCTTTTTTTATATTTTCCAATTGTTTCTTTTGGATTTTTAATAGGATATGGAACTCATCTTATTGGAGATTTAATTACAAAACAGGGAGTTAGACTTTTTTATCCTTTTAAATTTAGAATTTCTGGATTTTTAAAAACCGGAGGAAGAATTGAAAGTTTTCTTTTTTTATTGTTTGGGATTTTAGATTTATTTTTAATTTCTAAATTAATCTTTGAAGTATATCTTGAATTGTTATAAACTTTATAAACGAGGAATCTTTTGATTTTTTATGGTAACAAAAAAGGAAGTTGAAGAGATTAAAGACGCTATTTCTGATGAAGATGGGAAAAAATCAAAAGCTAAAAAAGAAAATAAAATTCCAGAATTAACCGATTTACCCGGAATTGGACCTGCTGCACTCTCAAAGTTAGAAAATGCCGGAGTCTTTGACATGATGGGTTTAGCTGTTATGAGTCCTGCTTTACTTTCTGACGCTGCGGGAGTAAGTGGAGCGGTTGCAAGAAAAGCTATTCAGGCTGCACGAAATATTCTTGAATTGGGTTTTAGTGATGGAATGGAATTTGCAAAAAGAAGATCAAATGTTTTACATATTACTACTGGAAGTAAAAGTTTAGATGAACTTCTGGGTGGAAGAGGAATTGAAAGTAAGGCAATAACTGAGGCTTTTGGAGCATATGGTTCGGGAAAGACCCAATTGGGTTTATCTTTAGCAGTAAATGCTCAACTTCCTATTGAAAAGGGTGGAGCAGAAGGTAAATCAGTTTATATTGATACTGAGGGAACTTTCAGACCAGAAAGAATAACTCAAATTGCTGAGGGAATTGGAGCAAACTCCGAAATGGTTTTGAAAAATATTTTAGTTGCAAGAGCATTTAATTCAGACCATCAAATTCTTCTTTTAGAAAAAATTGGAGAGATGATAAAAGCAGGAGAACCAATTAGATTAATTGTTATTGATTCTCTTACTGCTCATTTTAGGGCGGAGTTTGCAGGAAGAGGACAATTAGCAGATAGACAACAAAAATTGAATAGATATATGCATGAATTAATGAAAATTGCTGAAACTTATAATTTGGCAGTTTATGTAACAAATCAAGTTATGGCAAATCCTGCTCAACTTTTTGGAGATCCAACTTCACCTATTGGAGGGAATATCGTGGGACACGCTTCAACATTTAGACTTTATCTTCGTAGAGCAAAACAAGGAAGTCGTGTTGCAAAATTAATTGACAGTCCAAACTTACCTGATGGAGAAGCAGTTTACTTTGTAACCAATCAAGGAATAAAAGACAGTTTGTAAAATGGAAATTAATCAAAAACTTTTTGTGTATCCTGTAGGAAAGTTTTATGATGTTAATCAAGAAAAAATTCCAAATCCTGAAAGTAAATACGACCATATAATTTATCTAAATCCAAAATTAGAAGAATGGAGAGTTATTTCTTCAATTGAAGGTTATTTTGTATCAACTCGAGACCTTTCTAGTTTTTTTGAAACTAAGGGGAAAAATATTCTTTTCAAAGGAGATAGTGTTAATTGGCTTGAGAAAAATTTATCTGGAAAAATTTATTTCAATAAAAAATAATTAAAATGGATGAACCATACAAAAGAGGAGAATCAAATTTAAATTGGTATTATTTTGAAAGGATTGACAATTTAAAAAAAGGAAACCACAAAACTCCTAATAAAAAATATGTTCTTTATCTTTCTCGGGATGAAGGGAAAAAAGGAGAAAATATTATTGGACTTTTTTTCACTAGAAAAAATTTAGCAAATTTGTTTAGGGAGAACCCGAAATTTAATGAAGAAGAAATGGAAAATTTTAGATTAGAAAATTCTGGAAAATTTTATTATTATTCTTCTTAGTTTCCAGGAATTATTAATTTATGTCCTGCATAAATCATTCTAGGATATCCGTTTGCTTTTTTTAAATCTCTTAGAGAAACATTAAGTTTTCTCGCAATTTTTCCAAGAGTATCTCCTTTTCTTATAATGTAGGTTCCCCCTTCAAATACAAACTTTTCTTTTATTTTTGGTAATTCTTGTAAAATGGTTTCTTTAGTTCCTTTTGGAATTCTTATTTCAAAAGAGTAATTCTCTTTTACCATTCTTTCTGGAGGGGTTGCATCAAATCCATAAGCGGGGTTATAGGCCTTTATTTCTTTTTTTGTAATCCCTAAAATTTTTGCAATTACTCCAAAACTAGTTTGTTGATGTACATTTAAAGTGTCAAAATTATTTGTTAAAAGGTTTTCTAAAATGGAGTCTTTTTTTGAATCAGTTAAAATTGTTTTTTTGGCAGATTCTCTCCAGGCATAAATTTTAGGAATATGATCTAATGTTTCTCTTGGAAGAACCCCCTTTTTTAAAAGTTCGTCAAAATTGAAAGAATTGAATCTTTTCAATTGATTCAAAACTCTTCCCTCTCCCCAATTGTATCCTGCAATTGAAAGATTTGGATCTCCTAAATCAGATAGGATGTAATTAATGTAATCTAATGAAGCCGGAATTGATTTTAATGGGTCAGATCTTTCATCATACCACATTCCCATAACCTTTAATCCCCATAATTTTGCTGTTTGAGGCATAAATTGGGGAATCCCTTTTGCTCCTACTCTTGATCTCGCAAATGTATTCATTCCGCTTTCAACAGGATAAATATATTTTATTATTTCTGGAATTTTTTTTTCATTCGAGATCGAATCTATGAAAGGTTCATATTGCAAAAATTTTTCAAGAGTATTTGTGAACCATTTATTTTGTTTTGTTTCATAAAGTTTTTCATAATGAGCAACGCTCTCTGCAAATCTTTCTCCCATTGGAAATTTTTTTTCAGCATTTGCTATTTCTTCTTTTGAAACTTCTATTCCATTTTCTAAAGCTTCTTTTTGGGATTTATATTGTTCAAGATTATTCAAATTTTCTAGAGGGTCAATAAAATTGTAATCTTCTGTAGATAAATCTGATTGTGAAAGAAGTTTCATTCCTTTTTGGAAATAAATTTTTGATGAATCATCTTGTCCTTCTTCATAAAAATTTTGGCCTCTTTCAAAAAATTCTTTTGCTTTAGAATATGCTTCTGGTCCGGTTAAAGTATCAAGGGGATTTATTTCTGGTTCAAGATAAGTTGGAACATAAACTGTATCTACTTTTGGTTTTGAATTTTCTTCTTTTGAAATATTTTGAACGTTAGAACATCCTATTAACAATAAAGGAGATAACAATAATAATAAACTTTTTTTCAACTTCATGAGATAAAATCGGTTTTATGTTTTTTAAGGATTGTTGGGGAAAAAGAGTTATTTTAATTTAATAATTCATTTTGGTTGAACCATAAAGAAATTTCTTTTTCTGCAGATTCAGAAGAGTCTGAGGCATGAATGACATTTTCAACACAATCTGTTTTTTGATTATGTCTTCCATATCTTCCTCTTATCGAACAAAACTCCGCATCATCCGGAAATGTTTTTCCTGCCAAGTTTCTAATTATTGAGGTGGCATTTTCTCCTTCATAGACAATTGCAACAACATTTGCATTGTTATGAAATTTTCCTGTTAAATATTTTATTAATTTTTCAAAAAAAGGTTCTTCTTTGTGTTCTTCATAATGTTTTTCAGCAAGTTCTTTTTTTACATTTACTAATTTTAATCCAACCATTTTCAAGTTTGACCTTTCAAGTTCAAAAATAATCTGTCCAGACAATCCTTTTGCAACAGCATCAGGTTTAATTAATACTAAAGTTCTTTCCATAAAAAGTGAAACAATAATTTATTTAAAAAGATTTGTGTGAAATAAAATTTTAATTAATTTTTATATTTTTTAAACCCAATTTTTAAAAAAAACATTTAAATAGTTTTATTCTCTTCAATAAAAGTCCGAAAAAGATGGCGAGTAAAGTAAAAATATTATTCTTCTTTGCAGTACTCTTATTAGTAGCGGTTTTATCGTCGGTTTCTGCTGATTTTGCTGGATGTTGGAGTGCTAGTAATACTACAAATGCAATTTGTGCTGCTGGAAACAATTGTGTATGGAGTACTCCTGCAAGTGACCCTTGGTGTGACAGTACTTGGAATCCAAATGGATGTTGTATGGAAAAAGGATGTTGGCAATACGGAACAGATAATTCAACATGTTCTACAAATGATGGAACTTTGAGTTGTAATTGGGACCCTTCTATGACAATGTGGTATCCTAATGGAACTCAATCTGCCCCGGGAGGATGTATGGAAGACTGGACAAATTCAAACCAAACTTGGGGAGGTTTTACCGAAGGATGTTGGCAATATGATGGAAATAAGGCTTCTTGTGGTGCTCAAGGAAGTGGTTGTAAATGGACGGCAAATGATCAAAATCAAGATCCATGGTGCCCCATAAAAAGTTTATCTGAAGCCCAAAAGAAAAATTCTGGAGCAACTTCATTAGATATTGGATGTTGTCAAACTTCTGGATGTTGGAATTATGACAGTAATGAAACTTCTTGTACGGCTTCTTCGACATTCCAAGGAAGTTGCTATTATACTAATAATACTTATGGAGGAGGATGGTGTAGTCCTAAACCCGCTTCAGAATTAAATGAAGTTCAATGTAATCTTTCAAAACAAACTTTATTTATGCCTTACAATTGGAATGGCACTTCGTGTGTTGATGGAGGATTTACCTCCTTTACTGATTCTGATTCTTGTTTTTCTGCTGGAGGATGGTATAACTCGACGGGAGATTGTGTGATGCCCACTTCTGGAGTAGGAGATACCGGAGCGTTTATGTTTTCTGAAGGTGCTCACTGTTGGTTTGCTGACAATCAACCAAATGTTTGTGGAAATGTTACCGGATGTGCTTATTGTGTTGCTGGAAGTGGAGATTTTGGAGTAGATAATAATAGTGTAAGTAATATTTGTTCTAGAAAACAAGCAGGATTTTGTGAAGGACATAATACTGGAGAGGGGGATATTTATGGGAATGCAAACAACTCTGCAAATTTAGTTTGTACAAATATTCAAGTGAAAAGTGCGTGTAATTATGGTCCATTGCAAAATTGTAAGTGGACAAATAGTTCTTCAACTATTGGAGCGTATTGTCAAGCTGGTTCTTCTTCAGAAAAAAAGTCTGCTCCTCCAGCGCAATTTTGTGAAGATGCTGTTGCTAAAAACAATTATACTATTTGTATGCAATTAGCTAAAGATTTTATGATGCCTTGTAAATGGCAAAATACAACTTATCCATATACAAATTGTACTTTTAATGGAAATGCAGTCTTTGGAGGAAGTGGAGGAGAGATAGATTTTGGAGTAATTAATAGTCAATTTTCTTGTACTTCGGCAGGAGGAACTTGGCAAACAGAATATTATGTTGATGGAGATATATTAAAACAAGATTCTTGGTGTGAGATGACTGGATTTTTTGATATAAATCAAGGAAAAGGTCAGGGAAACAAAGGAAATTGTGACACTTCTTGTTGGGCTTGTGAGTTTCAAAATAATGGAACAGCGTGGGCAAATGTAGGAGCTGCACAAAATGCATGTACTACTTCTGCATTAGGAAATTGTCAGTGGACTAATGACACTTATTCTTTTAACAAAATTGGACATTGTGACTTTCCGAAGGAAATGGAGAATGGAGGAGCTAAAGATTGTAATACAGATTGTGCAAGCTGCGGATTTATGAATGATGCACAAAATGCATGTGAAGGAAGTCAAGCAAGTAATGGAGTTGGTTGTAAGTGGGTTAATGATACAAATAATGCCGCGAAAGGAGGATTTTGCGTCGACAAAACTAAAAAAACTTGTGAAAGTGATTGTTTTTCATGTTTAGATTTTACTTCGTGTACTGATAGTTCTACTCCTTTAGATTGTAATTGGGATCAAACATTCAATTTATGTAGTCCTAACGGGTTCACTGGCGAAGTTTGTTTCAATGGGGTTGACGATGATGGAAATGGATTAATTGATTGTTCTGACCCTTCTTGTAGTTTTGACAATTTTTGTGGAGGAAGTAGTTTTGGAGGAAGTTGTTTTGCACAAACTAGTAATGCAACTTGTAGTAATACTGCTGCATTTGGAAATTTAAATTGTACTTGGATAAATGATACTTGGAATCCTACTGGATGGTGTGATATGCCTGGAGCAAATTGTTGGAAGTTTGATAGTGATTTGGCTACTTGTGGAAATACTCCCGGATGTACAAATACTTCTGTTTCAATGGGAACAAGTGCTTGGTGTCAAATGAATCAAACAAAAATGGATAATGCGGCTTGTTGGGGTGCTTCTACCGAGGCTGCATGTTCGGCATTACCGGGAGATTGTTCTTGGAAAAACAATACGTGGGGAGGAGCTTCTGCTGGTTCTGGATGGTGTGACTATGCTATTATGTCTACTTGTAGTTCTTTAAATACCACTAGTGCTTGTAATACTAATCCAAGTTGTAGTTGGAGAGCAGACAATTATTCTTTTGCGGGTGGATGGTGTGATATTATTTGTATGAATCAAGATTTGAGTCAACCAAGTTGTGAAAATGCCACACTTAATGGTCTTTGCCAATGGAAAAATATGAGTGCAACTTGTCAGCCAGAAACTTTTATGATGATGGGATCTCCTGGAGGAGGAGCTGGGGGAAAGATGGGTTGTGCACAATATGACGGAAACCAAACTGCTTGTGTTGGAAATAATATTACTTGTACTTATAAAAATGATACTTATGCAAATAATGGTGTTGCTCCGGCAAATAATCCTGGATGGTGTATGGGTAAGTCAGAATTTGAACATTTTGGAGAGATGGAAGGAAATATTATTGATTTAGCGATGGATGGAGACAATCCTGAAGGGCAAGGAGGTCCAGGAATAGAAGTTGGAGTAGATAGTCAAGTTGACTTAATGGGAATGGGAATGAGAGTTACAGATACTGGATTTGATTTTGGAGCAGGAGTTTATAATATTAGTAACGCAGTTATGTGTAATGGTTTTATGATTGGAAATAAGATGAATCCTTTTGCTCAAAAGACTTTAGGAAATGGAAATAAGACTACTAAATTTTATTGGTATTTGGACACCGACGGAAGTAATACGGGGGGATGTGCGGCTATTCCTCAGTCTGGCTCAAATTTAACTGGATTTGATTTCATGGTAAGTTATTCTTCAAGAAATACTTCGAGTGGAACTGTTGAAACGAAACAATTAATGAGATGTGCGAGTGGAACATGGTCCCCCACAAATGCTTTAGTAACCACAAGTAAAAAACTTAGTTGTGGAGAAATTGGAGGAGTTATGATTGCAATTTCAAAACAAGATCTTGAAAGTTTTTCAGAGTATAATAAAACTGCTAATTTAAGAATTTTTATGTCGAGTGCTAATGAAACAAAATCCAGAACAAGCCCGTCTGACAGTGTTGGCCCTGGTTATTATACAAAAGGTTCAATTGATTTTGGATTTGTAGATTGTTCTAATCCATCGAATGCTCAGAATCCAAAATGTAAAAATTTCCAAAAGTTTGGATTTAATGTTTTTGAAGAGTGTAAAAATCAAATTGATGATGATGAAAATGGATTGATAGATTGTGCCGACCCTTTTTGTAGTTTTATGCCAGATTGTAACAATGGAAATGGATTTAATTTTTCTGTAGATTCAAATGACAAAACTGCTCCAACAATTTCCTTTAGTAAATTTGAAAAACTTTCCGATTCTGCCTTTGGAAGGTTTGACACCAGTGAACCTTCAAATTTAACTTTAGAATTTTATAAGAATGATTCTACATGTGCTTCTGCAAATTTAAATATAACAGTTAATGATATTGGAAGTAGTGGAGTAGGAAACGAATATCAATCTAATGCGAATTTCAAACCTTTTCACTCAGTTGATTTGATGCAGGACACAATAGGATATAATCTTCAAAATGGAACTCCTTATTATTACAAAATAAAAGTTTGTGACCCTTCAAGCAATTGTGCAATTTCTGCTTGTTCAAATTTTACCACAAAAACTTCTTCAGTGGATAAATCTTTCATATTTAAAATGAATCTTCCCGACGGATATACTGTGGATATTCCCGCTTTAAACAAAACAGGATATAACTTTACTGAAAACTTTGGAGAAACTTTTTATGATGTTGGAATAAAAACGAACACTTCAATTACAAAAAATATGAATATGACAATTCATTGTGGAAATTTAAGTCTTGGGTTTTATGGAATGAATGTTCTTAATCCAACCAAAATAGATTTGAGTAATGCATTTGTTTGTGACACTTCCATAGGATATATTGGAATGAATTCAACACTTAAAAAATGGAATAAATTAATTGAGGACCTTCATCTTGGAGGAGCTTCAGATTATGTTGAGGTTGGTCTTCCAATTGCATATGATGCAAACAATGTTCTTAATTGGACAAGTGACGATGGAACTAGCAATGGCCAAGATGTAAATGATTATGTTGTTTGTAGTGGAAATTCAACTTCCACTGCATGTAAAGTTCCAGTTTCAATGGGATTCTCAGCCTACCAAATTTCTGTTCCAGCTGCTTCTTCTGAAGATAGTGGAGGAAGTTCTGGCGGAGGAGGAGGTGGTGGAGGAGCTGCTTCGGGAGCTACTTATGTTTTATCAGAAGCTCAGTTTTTGGAGGGATATTCAAACCAATTAGCAATTAATGATAAAATTAAATTTAATGTTAAGAATGAAAGCCATGAAGTTAAATTTATTGAATTGACTGAAAGTACAGCGAAGATAAATGTTTCTAGTGAAACTCAACAAGCTACATTAAGTATTGGTGATGAAAGAAATTTTGAATTAAGTGGAGACAATTTTTATGATTTGAAAGTTATTTTAGATTCAATTGATTTTACATCCAAAAAAGTGAATTTCACAATAATTTCAATCGATGAAGAAGTGACCCCAGAAACTATTGCAGAGGAAAATTCAAAAGAAGGGAATGCCAAAGTGGCGGAAGAAAGTGCAAATGAAACTTCTGATGTAGGAAGCGGAATTTCTTTTGGAAATTTGGAAAATTTTGATTTATTTAGGATTATTGGAGTTATTTTAATTCTTGGATTAATTTTTTGGGTTTTAAAAAAACATAAAAAGTAAATTTTTTTAAGTGAAGTTATTTTCTTTTTTGTATGATTGAACCAAAATATATTTTTTTGAAGGGATATTCTTAATCTTTTCAGTTTTTAGGATAGGCTTGTCTATCCTATTTTGTGGTTTATTTCGGAGATACTGACTTTTAGAATATCTTAATAAAGATAAAATTGTTCCAAGAGAGATAGCAAAAAATCTTGGAGTTAGTCTTTCAACAGTTTATAGGTGGTTTGATAAAAGTGGAATAAGAAAATTTGAAAAGAGAGGCTCTGAAGGGTGGTTCAAAAAAATCATTGTTTCAAGGAAGTTATTCGAAAATGTCAAATGAAGAGGAATTAAAAAAAATTGAAGAAGGTTGTAGAAAAGCAGACTTACCTTTAAAGAAATTTGCAACTAATCTTGTATTTGGAAAAGGAAATCCGAATGCAGAAATTATGTTTGTAGGGGAAGCTGCTGGCAGAAACGAGGATTTGCAAGGATTGCCTTTTGTCGGCGCTGCTGGAAAAAATCTTGATAAACTACTTAATCAAGTTGGATTAAGTCTAGAAGAGGTTTATATTACCAATATTCTTAAATATCGTCCTCCTGAAAACAGAGATCCATTGCCTGAAGAAATTAAAGCGCATACTCCGTGGCTTTTGGAGCAAATTAAAAAGATAAAACCAAAAGTGATTTGTTCGCTTGGAAATTATGCAACAAAATTTTTTTTAAGTGAAGGTGATGTGGAGTTGATGGACAAACAGCCCGGAATTACTCTAGTTCATGGAAAAGTAAAATTTGTTAAAATTAATGGTGTTGAAATTAAACTTATTCCATTATTTCACCCTGCAGCAATAATCTACAATAGAACTTTGTTGCCTCTTTGGGAAAAAGATATGGAGATTGTTAAAAAGGAAATCTCCCAATAAAGGGCCAAAAAATTTGTTTTAATCTTTATTTTAACAAAATATTTATAAATTAGATATATATGAGATATATATCTCTAAAAGTAAGAGAAAACAAATTTTTCTAAGATTTTCAAAATATTTATAAATTAGATATATATTTAATATATATGTCTAAAAAGAGA
>Ga0210057_1002920_pt1 | contig 23939 bp, 28 predicted proteins | sample CryGeyCG2114_010_2_FD_183968 | JGI IMG/M metagenome (GOLD analysis project Ga0210057, IMG submission 183968) | Groundwater microbial communities from aquifer - Crystal Geyser CG10_big_fil_rev_8/21/14_0.10 (SPAdes) (version 2) | ecosystem: Environmental > Aquatic > Deep subsurface > Groundwater ...
GACAACCGACAACAGAACATTTATCTTGACCTATCAAGCTACTGTCAAGACTGACGCCCCGATTGCCAGCTTTAGTAACGCTGCTAAAGCAATTACCAACGCTGTTGCCGGCAGTGCCTCAAACTGCTCAGCTAAACTGCAAGTAACCCCAACCGCGGTAGCTAAGTGTGAAAGTAAGCAAGCCTTCACCGATTACAACGGTACCGCCATTGCCCCAGACTCAATCGTCACAAAGGGTAGCACGATGGTTTACAGAATCACCGTTACGGCCAACGAAACTACTGCTGGCTCAGTGGTTGTGGTTGATACTTTGCCAGATCGACTTGAGTTTGTTGAATCAAAGGATAGCGCCTTGCAGTACAACTCTTCGACGAGAAAGATAACTGCCACCATCGCTACCATGGGTGATACGGCTGCAACCAAAACAAAAACTTTTGAGTATAAGGTTCGAGTTAAAACCGACGCCGCCGCCGGCGACTTCACCAACACCGCCACCGTCACCACCGCCAGCAAGACTACTCAAGCCGATTCTTGCCCACTTACCCTGCGAATTGCCTACCAGTGCAACTCCAGCTGCTCAACTGATGACCAGTGTGCCTCAAGCGGCAACGCCAGCTATATTTGTTCGGCCGACCAAGGCAGTAAATGCCGATTGAGTAGCAATGTTGGCTCTAGTAGCTGCGAAAATCCTTCTACCAGTTATGCTTGTAACACCAGCTGCGAAAACAACAACCAATGCCAACAAGCCAACGGCAACTATGTCTGCTCTGACACCAGTCAAGGTAAGCGCTGCCGGCTAAAAGATTACGAAAGTCAAGCTAATTGTGAAGCCGTCTCTACCCCAACGCCAACCCCCGCCATTGGTTGCAATGCTAGCTGTGTCACCAACGCTGATTGTTCTAATCCAGATCACATCTGCTACACCACCAGCTCTGGGGCTCAACAGTGTCGATTGGACACCAATCCAACTTCGACTACTTGCACGACTCCAGGTGTCACTGTTGCTCAAACACCAACTCAAACCTTGCCTCAACAGCTGCCACAAACTGGCCCAGAAGATTGGATCAACTGGCTGAAAGCAGGACTGATTACTTTGGGAATTGGGGCGGTGCTACTGTTGCTGCTGTAAACAATCTTACCTCTGCAAAAAATTGAACAAAATAAGAGATTATTTTTGTGTTTGTACTCTACCGAGATTAACAAGTGAGTGCTTTATCCAATCTCGCTCATCCTGATTCAAAGTGCTTTGAGTTGGAAAGAATTGAGCCACTAACAGATTGGGCAACTCACCAAATTTTTTCACTAAAACGATAAATTCAGCCGCTCCACCTCGATACTGAATAAGCTGAGGAATAAATTCTTGTAGTAGATTCCAAGAAATCTGCTGTTCTTGATCTAAAGGGGTATGATGATCCATATATGGAGGCAAATTTAGGCTAAGCAAAGCAATGATTTTGATCAACAAAACATCATTTAAGCTTGTAGCCGTTCGTTCAAGTAAGTCGGGATTACGTGAAAAGAGATTGCGCAGTTGTGTTGCTAACGGACCATTTTTTGGTAAGTCGCCACGATACCCAAACTTTTGATTGGGTTCAGCTTTTGAAAGTAAACCCTGAAGAGAGTTTCTTGGATCGATTTCTGCACTCTCAGCTTGAGCTGTATGAACTTCAAACCTAATAAAACTTCTAAATACTTCGGCCAACATAGAAGCATTGTAAGCTAAACAAATTTCTTGGGCAATATTGAACTATTACTTATTCACCGCTTGCTCTAATTTTTGCTGGGGAATTGAAAGCGTGTTGCGTTGCTTGAGGTATTCAATCACAATTGGCATCACTGAAATCACCACAATTGCCAACACTACCACTGTGAAGTGCTCTTTCACGGCCGGAATATTGCCAAAAAAGTAACCAGCTAAGGTAAAGAGTGATACCCAGCTAACGCCACCAATAAAGTTATAAAAGAAGAATTTTTGGTAATCCATTTTACCCACCCCAGCCACAAACGGAGCAAAAGTACGAACGATCGGTACAAATCTGGCCAAGATGATCGCTTTACCACCATATTTTTTATAAAAAGCCTCAGTTTTATCAATGTGTTCTTGGTTGATAAAAGTAATCCTGGGATTATCGACTATTTTCTTGCCAAACAAGTTGCCAATCCAATAGTTAACAAAGTCACCAATGATGGCCGCTGCTCCTAACAACAACATCACTCCCCAAAGGTGCAGCGAACCAAGCGCGCTGAGTGCGCCCGCCGCAAACAATAAAGAGTCACCTGGAAGAAAGGGGAAAACCACTAAACCGGTTTCGGCAAAAACAATTGCAAATAATAGTAGGTAGGTCAAAGAACCGTAGGCAGCAATAATTTCTGCCAGATGTTTGTCCAAGTGTAAAATGAAATCAATGAGAAAAGAAAGAATTTGCATAGAGTGTAATTTTACTATGAATTAGTGGATTGTGTCCTGGTTAATTTGGGAATAAGTAATTGAGCTGAACGGGAGAGTGACTCCACATTTTTACTCACTTTTAGCTAATCGCTCTTCACCGGTTTTCAATTCCTCAAGTGGTATTTCTCCGGATAGCATAATTTGTTGCCATTTCAGTAATTACTGGCTTAATATTTTTGGGAGTCGTTATACATCATTAATTCTTGGCAGATACTATTTAGGAAATAGAATATCTAGATCCTCCAGAATTTCTTTCTAGTATCAGATATTAATTAAGGTCGCGATATAATAAAATTAATAATTCTCTACCGAAATTAATTAGAAAGGGGAAATGGAAACAGAGCAACCACAATTCAACAAAATAATGGCAGATAACATCTTACAAAAAATGCGGGAAAATAATATTATAGAAGGTGAGCAACGTGTTCGAATGTTAGATTTTATGAGACAGTTTACTTTTCCAGAAGAACATCTTCTTTTAACAAAGTATAGTAATTCAAAATTAGCTGTAATGGTGGCAAATGTGCTTATTACTAGCATGAACACAGGGAATAAAGAAAAAAGCCTTGAAATGCTTGAAGTGTTGGTTCTTCCTACTCAAGAATATCGTCAAAATATGGACAGAATGCGAAGAGAAGAAGAGGAACCGATTACCAATGTGCAACGTTTTTTTGAGAGAGTAATAAGAAGAATATTTAGGAAATAAATTTCGCTGAAATCATTACAATAAAGCCTGTCAAAAAAAAGTGTCTTGGTTGTATTCCTACAATTTAGATGGGCAAATCGAAAGGATTGCGTATTGAATTGGAGATGTTAGTTGTCCTGACTGTATTATTCTAGTAAATTCTGTTTTTACTGACTGACCCGCTTGGTCGCCTACCTCTTGAGGATTTACTCTAGGTGCTTCGTTTCTTGCAACCATAATCCCTACTTTGAAATATGTGGAAGTAATTTGCTATAATGACAATTATGGGTATCAAAAAGGTTACTAATAAGACAAGCGGAATTCTTTTTTCCTACGGGGTTAAAAAAGCTGCGTTGTTTGGTTCCTACGCAAGAAATCAACAAACAAAAGAGAGTGACATTGATATTTTGGTTGAACTTGGCAATAAGAAACTCAGTTTACTTGATTATGTGGGCCTAAAACTTGATCTCGAAAAATCTCTTGGTAGAAAAGTTGATCTTGTGCAGTATAAAACAATCAAACCATCTTTAAAAACTTTCATTTTAAAAGATGAACGAGTTTTTTATCAAGCATGAATAAAATATCTACGCCATATCTAGAAGACATTGTAAAATCTGTTGAACTTATTGAAGAATATGTAAAGAATATAGAAAACAAAGATGAATTCTTAAATAATCCTCAACTTCAAGATTCAGTTGTAAGACGACTTGAAATAATTGGCGAAGCAACCAAAAGACTAGAAGAAAAGTTTAAACAAATGTTTCCCACTATTCCATGGAAAAGAATGGCAGGTATGAGAGATATACTAATTCACGATTATGACGAAATTGACCTTGATCTTGTTTGGGAAGTAATTAAAAGAGATCTACCAGAGCTTAAAGTGTCATTATCTGAACTATTTAAAACACGATCTTAACTTTGTTATTTGTGAGCCGGGAGGGACTCGAACCCCCGACCAATAAGGTATAAGCTTACCGCTCTACCAACTGAGCTACCGGCTCACGCAACCTGCTCATTATATCTCACGCACACAACTCTAACTAATGGCTTTTTTTCTTTTTACTCTGGTGGTATGATGAGCGACCTATGACTGTGCGAAACATACTCAAAAAAATGCTTCGAATCCTGCTTAGTCGCTGGAAACTAATTTTGGTGATCTTGGCAGTTTTGGCGCTTGGCGGGTGGTGGTACTACGGCAAAACTCAAGCCGCCAAAATCAGCCAAACCTTCGTCAGGCCAACTCAAGAAAATCTGGTTAAGACCCTACAAGTTTCGGGCGTCGTTGACGTGACAGAAAAAGCTAGGCTCCGCTTCATCGCTGGCGGTAAAATCACCTACCTTGGCGCCAAAGAAGGTGATCAAGTCAAAAAAGGCCAAACGCTGGCCATTATCGATCGAGCTACCCTTCAGAAGCAACTTAACCAAGACCTCAACAACTACATGAAAGAGCGCTGGGACTTTGAGCAAGGCAAAGATGATGTTCCAGAAAGAACGTTGACTGACGCCGAGCGACGCGACCTTGATAAATCTCAGTGGGATCTGGAAAATCAAGTCCTCAACGTTGAAATCCGCGACATCTCCATTCAAAATACGGTGATCTCTGCCCCATTTGCCGGCATTCTGACCGTTTCTCCCACCAATGTCACTGGCGTTCAGTTACTAGCCACCGACGCTTTTGAACTAGTCAATCCAGAAACCCTGATCTTTGTCGCCAAAGTTGACGAAGCTGACATTGCTCAAATCAAAACCGGTCAATTAACCAATATCGTTTTGGATGCCTACCTAGAAAAAAACTTTAAGACGGCAGTTGACTCAATCGCCTTCACCAATTCTCAATCAACCTCAGGCACTACCTTTGAAGTCAAATTTCCGCTGTCTCAAGTTGCTGATCGAGGCCTCTTGCGTTTGGGTATGAACGGAGACGCTAACATTGTTTTGGACGAGCGTCAAAATGTGATGACCATTCCAATCACTGCCACCAAACAACGTGACGACAAGACCTATGTTGATGTCAAAACCAGTGACAACTCCACGCAAGAACGAGAAATTCAGGTTGGTCTAGAAAATGACGATACGTATGAAGTCCTGAGTGGCTTATCACTTGATGACGAAATCTTATTACCTGAATAAGTCGCTCAGTCAGAATAGTTATCCATGCTGTTACAACTAGAAAACGTATCCAAACACTATCATTTGGGAGACACTGTCATCAGAGCCCTCGATCAAGTCAATTTTTTTGTTGCTGCCGGAGAGTTTGTCGCTATCATGGGCGCTTCTGGTTCCGGAAAATCGACCTTTTTACAAGTCGCCAGTATGTTGGCAACACCAACTCATGGCAAAGTTTTGCTGAATGGAAAAGACGTCACTACTTACAATGAAGTCGAGCGAGCTCGCTTACGCAACAAAGAAATTGGTTTTATTTTTCAACAGTTTAACTTGCTGGCCAGAACCTCTGCGCTAGATAATGTTAGTTTGCCATTAATCTATGCTAAGGTATCTGATTCCGAGCGACGCAAGCGCTCAGAAGAAATGCTCAAAAAAGTTGGTCTTGGCGACCGAATGAATAACACCCCGGCACAACTTTCTGGTGGGCAACAACAGCGAGTGGCGGTAGCCCGCGCCTTAATCAATGATCCATTAATCGTTTTCGCCGATGAACCGACCGGCAATCTAGACACCAAATCCGGTGACGACATTAAAGAGCTATTAACTAACCTACACAAAGAAGGCAGAACCATCATCATGGTCACTCACGAAGAAGACGTGGCTAAAATTGCCCAGCGGTTGGTGGTGTTTAGAGACGGCAAAATTGTCTCTGATCAATCGCATGGCACTAAAAAGCAGCGCTCAAGTCGCAAAAACAATAAATCATGAAAGACATTTTCTACATCGCTATCAAAGCCATCATGCTCAATAAAGTCAGATCCTTTCTGACAATGCTGGGGGTGATTATCGGTGTCAGCTCAGTGGTACTCTTAACTGCGATTGGCAATGGTTTGTCTGCCTATGTCACCAGCGAATTTGATGCCCTTGGTGCCAATACCCTCTATATTTATCCAGGAGAACTGTTTGGCGAAGGTGGCACCATCAACGCTGAAAGCTCTGCGACTTCACTAACTAACAGCAAGCTTTCGCTCACTGATTTGCGCGAACTCAAACGGCTGAGAGAGCACGTCAAAGAAGTGGCGCCGCTGATGTTGCAATCCGGCAACGCCTCATATCAAAATGATAAAATATCTGCCACCATCATCGGTAGTACTCCAAACATTGAGACGGCAATCAATATTCCAGCTGAGCGAGGTCAATTCTTTTCAGACAGTGATTTAGAAGGTTCAAAACGGGTGATTGTTTTGGGTTATAAAATTGCTGACGAACTTTTTGGCAAGATTGATCCGATCGGCAAAAAAATTAAACTAGGTGATACCAGTTTCACTGTTGCAGGTGTGGTTGAGCAAAAGGGTGGTAGTTTTGGCGGCCCAGGCTTTGATACCTATATCTATATGCCCTACACTACGTTCTCAAATGTCTACGACAATGACACAATTGTGCGTATTTTGGTCAAAACAACTGATACTGAGCACGGTGAAGAACACAAAAAAGCGATTGAGGATTTGATGTTGAAGCGGTTGAAAGATGACGAGTTCACCGTGGTTGATCAATCTGAACTGCTGAGCAGTATTAATCAAATTTTAGGGGTCTTAACGGCAGCTTTGGGTGGTATCGCCAGCATTTCATTAGTTGTCGGCGGCATTGGGATCATGAATATTATGCTGGTCTCAGTCACAGAGCGAACCAAAGAAATTGGCTTGCGCAAAGCTTTGGGTGCAACCCCAAATATGATTTTGTTGCAATTCTTAATCGAAGCTGCTGTTTTGTCACTAATTGGAGGGATGATCGGCGTTGGCTTGGCGTATCTGGGTACATTGGCCATTCAATCATTTGTGCCGGCTAAAGTGACGATGGAAGCAATTGCCCTGGCCTTTGGTGTTTCAACAGTTGTTGGATTGATTTTTGGCGCCGCCCCAGCCCGGCGAGCCGCTCAGCTTTCACCAATTGAAGCTTTACGATACGAATAAATGAAATAATGCTATATTAGCTTAGATGTCAAAAAACAAATTTGTTATAATCCTCTTGCTTTTTAGTTTTGCAACTGCAATTTCATTCATTTATTTAAAAAATTATTTTCCAGCTTTTATTACATTCAACGGCACTCCAGAAAAGATCAAAGAAAGCCAATGGAAGACATTCAGTAATAATGAATTGGGTATTCAGTTTAAATACCCCGCGTATTTTAAACTAGATATTATTAGAAACACAGCAACTAATGAAATAAATGAAGTGTTAATGATAGATCCTAATTACGAATCGAGAGATTCTTTAATGGTTGGAACTTTTTATTACTTTCACCCAGTTGAGAGGTTACAAGGAGAAAGTGTCGAGAACTATATAGACGAACACAGGCCAGCTGGTTGTCAAGATCAAGCAATGGGAGAAGGTTGGTGTAACAGTGAAAAAGAAAAAATAAACATTAATGATAAATTTACTAGCTATAAAGTTGAAGTACAAGGGATTGTCTGTTCGAATGAGATCTTTTTAAACTCAGGTGATTTAGTCTTGGTAGTGTCAACAAACTGTGATTTTAACCTAGATACAGATTATATTAATCATACAGTGTATGCTATTTTGTCCTCCATTCTTTTTTAAATAATTAAAAAAAACATTACTAAATAATTTGATGAGATTGCACAAGCCCTAAAGGTCGCCTATACTTGGGCTGTGATAAAAAATGTGGTCTTTGGTGCAATTGGTCTGGTGGTTCTAGCAACGGTCGGTGCTGTTGGCTACTTTTACCTGCAAGAAAAGCATTTGCCTTCTTCTTTGAGTGAGTTGCAAGAAAAAGTTCTGGGATCAAGCACTAGCTTGTTCTCTCAACTACCGGAACAGGTCAGTTCTTTAAAAATGCCAGACAATACTTCAGAACAGCTGCAAATTCTTGGTGAGCGTGCTGCCGACGTTACTAAACAAGCACAACAAGTTTTAGGTAAAAGCATTCAAGTGAATGAAGCTGAAAAAGAGAAAAAACCGCTCCATGAATCGGCGCTAGAATATGGACGCTACATGTATTGCAAACAGGTGGTGAATGAGTATGAAAAAGAAAAAAACTAAACCAAAAAAATTGATTTTTCTCGCTCAAGACCTCGGTGTCCCTCTTGATAACTTAACTCGAGAAGATATTTATAGCGATACTGAACTTAAACCAAAAAACCTTGTTAATACGTCAGTAGAAAACACACATCGGGCACCTGCATCATCCAAATAAGTATGTCGCATATCGCAGGTATAACCGGTTGGACAACTGATATCAGGTGTGGCTAAGCCATCTCCTTTTCCACAAGATATATAAATAACGTTGGTCATGATCCAACTTGCTATTACTCCGATCACGATTAGTAATAGCGAGACTGTAAAAAACCGTTTCATAAGTTACTTCTGCTCTGAATCTCCGCCTCAACCAATTCCTTATCCTTGCCATACTTGAGGCGTGACAACTCTCTAATCATGTCGGCTTGTTTGGGGTTCATTCTGGCGTTGACATCTTCCATATCTTTGACCAGCGACATGCTAAATGGCGGCACGGGCTCGTTGCCGACAATTGTCCGGACATAAACGTGGTATTTCTCAATGTTAGTTAAGTCAGTCTCATTAAAAGTTGGGCTGTACTCGTGCTGTAAGAAGTTGGCATCTGGCACACCAATTCTAAAAGAGACAATGGTGCCAACATTGCCAAAAATGGCGTTTTTGACGTCTTCATCAATTTGGCCAATAAACTGATTGGCGACGATCAGATTCAAGCGATACTTTCTAGCCTCAGACAAAATCACCGTAAAGTCTTCGGTGGCATAGTTCTGGAACTCGTCAACATAGAGATAAAAGTCCTCGCGTTGAGCCATTGGCACGTCGGCGCGACTCATGGCGGCGGTCAAAACTTTTGGTACCAAGATCAAACCCAAAAACTTGGCGTCTTCCTCGCCCAAAATACCTTTTGAAAGATTACACAAAACGATTTTCTTTTCGTCCATCGCCTTTCTAAAATTAAATGAGCTGACGGGCTGGCCGATAATATTACGCATGGTTTTGTTGGTCACAAACCGGCCAAACTTGGAGACAATATAATCCAAAACTTCTGACTTGTGAAAGTCGTTGGTCTGGGCAATTTGATCTGTCCAGTACCGGCGCACCACTGGGTCTTTAACGTAGGGCAGCATTTCGTCAACGTACTTAGAGTCCGTCAGGATGCGAACCAATTCAACAAAAGTGGTGCCCTTTTTGTACATAATCGTCAACATGGCGTTACGAATGGCGTGCTCAAACCGAGGTCCAATGATACCGGTGCGGTGCGGATCATAGAGCTTGTACATCAAACCAATAATTGAGCTGACCACAAAGTGGCGTTGCTCTTCAGTGTCAGCTTCCATCATGTTCAGACCCATTGGCCGCACCAAATCTGAAGGATTAAAGTAAATCACATCGTCGGCTCGCTCAGGCGGCATCAGTTGCAAAATGTCCTCAACAAACTCGCCGTGCGGATCAATGGCACACACACCCCGGCCAGCCTCGATGTCCTGCAAAATCATTTCTTTGAGAAACTCTGATTTACCGGTACCAGTCTTGCCAATGATGTACATGTGACGGCGACGGTCATCCTGACTCATATAGACGTCACGCCGATAACCTCGATAAACAGACGTACCCAAAAACAAGCCCTCATTAGGAATATTCTGTGGCGCTGGCGCATTTTTGGCGTTCAACCATTTGATGTGTGGGGTTTCGATGGTTTTGTTAGGCAGATGAAAAATTGAGGCTAACTCTTCTGAGTTCAAGATCATCGTATTGCGACCAAAAAGAGGCATGTACCGATAGAGAAAATCAATCATGAACAGATGCTTAAACAAGCTGCCGGCCTTTTTCAGCTCGTTATAGGGCGAAGTAAACTGGGCAAAAGCGCCAACAATGTTATTTAAGTGAGATTGCGCGGACTGGTCATCTTGAGCCGAAACCACCACCCGTAGCGAAACTTGGAAACCAGGCTTTTCTATTTTAGTCGAGATCGCTTCCATTTCTTTAGGATCATGAGTGTAGGTTGCTTTTTCTGGGTCGGACTCGCGTTTTTTCTCTTCAGTAATATAGTCCTTACCTTTTTTCTTCCAACCTTGACCAGTTGGTTGAACCAAAAACTGAATAATGGAGCCTTCCCCATAGTCCATTTTGGACAACGCCGAAGTAATCAGTGACATGCCATCAGTCGGCAAATCTTTGTAGGCTTTAATGGGGTAGTAATTAGCCTTGTTCAGACTGATACTGGTAAAAGCAACTTTGCCCTTTTCACTAAAAATATTGACTTCTTCGACTTCTGTTAACTCGGCCAGAGGATAAGCACCTTGGATCTGTTTTTCAACTAAATCTCTGAGTTTGCGGGGGCAACTGACGTAAAAACCAATTTCTTCTTTGAGCGCAACAATTTCGAACGAGAAAAAATCACCCACCGACCAAAGTGAGGTTAACCAATTGCCAGTTTTGATTGAATACAGCGAAGAAAACATCTGCTCAGCGGCGTCAATTTTAACTTCACTGTCGCGGGGCAACCTGATGAGCAAAGTCATAAAGTTAAGGGCGTATTCTTCTCGGTCGCGATGCTTAAACCACTGCAGCAGGCTATAGGCAAGTCCCGCTACCAACAAAATGGCGCCAATAATTACCAGCAGGGCAATGCCAATAGCGGTCAACTGGGCAAAAATGACTTGGGCTTGCGGGTTCATAGGTCAGATTTATTATATCAGGAAATGACCCTTTATCGGGATTCACAAGCTGCAAAAAATATTAACAAGTAATTTCATCTTGAGGAAGGCTTGAAACACTGACTACTGATTGCTAAAACAAATTGCTATTTATATGGAAGTGTTTCATGCAGTCTGGTGGAGGCGCCAGACGTCTTCCGAAAAATAGAACTTACTTGTTATTCCGAGCGATAAATCGCCTGCCAATCAAACATTTTGGCAATTTTTTGACTAAACTCAAATAACCAGCGGACGCTAAAGAGTGGATTTTTCTTGGCTCCTTCTTCGGCTTGCGCCTGGGTCATTGGCAGCACTTTTACTTTCTGAGCAGCCTCTTGCTGAGCCTGCTGATCTTGAGTTTGAGCAGCAATCACAATTTCTTTGGGCAGTTTGAGTTGCTGCTCCTCAACTTTTTGTAAATATTCTTCAACCTCGGGTGAAATTTCTGGAGCTGGTTCAGATTCAACGTACTGCATACCGCCCGGTAGTTCCATCGAGCCTATCTCTGTACCGGCACCCAGTGGCTGTTCTTTTCTAAGGCTGCCAGAATACTGAGTTGACTGATCAGTTTGACCGGCCTTTTCGGCCTCCAATTCCTTCAAGACTGCTTCGAAAGTAGCGATTTTTTGTTGAGAAGAAATTTGAGTAGGGTTTTGGGCGTCGGACATTCTTTCATCATACCATTGAAAGCAGGACAAATTCTAATTTTGCGTCCCAATTGTCAGTCTATCGCCAACCGCTAACTGCAACTTGGCAACCCGCCCAGCATCAAGTTCTAACACCAGCGTGACTGGCTCTTTTGAGGAGTAGGTTGGCAAGTTAACAATGTCTTGGTTGCTTGGCGCCGGAGCGTTCTCCAGCATACCGACAATCTGATCGCCATCAATCCAAACAAAATCGAGGGGAAAGCTCATCCTCCTCATCCAAAATTCGGCAATTTGTCGCTGGGGCAAGCTAAACAACATGCCATCGCTACCAATCCTATCTCGCCCGCCCAAACCTTGGGTGAGGCTAGCCGAGGTGTTGACCACCTCAACCGTCAATTGATTGCTGCCAATTTGAACTGGAATCAATTGCCGGTCTTCAATCGCTGAAAAATCTATTGAAGAAGATTGCGTTGAATCGTCACTTGTTGGTCGAGCCAAACTACAACCGGCAAAAAGATTGGCGCTGATCAGGACAAAGAAAAATAATTTGATTCTTTGCTTAGAAAACATTTTTATTCTTTCTAGTCTTAAAGATCACTAAACTTAGTACCGCAGCCAAAGCAGCCATCACAAACTGGTTCACTCCCCAGTTTGTACCTGGCACTAAGGCTTTATCAATTCGAATAAACTCTAACAAGAAACGCCCCCAACTATAACTGATCAGATAGACCAAGGTCAAACGACCAGTGCCAACCAGCCATTTTTTTTGACGATAGCCAAACCAGAGCACTCCGCCAAGAATAATGAGAAAGAGTGCTTCATACGCAAAAAGCGGATGATAATAAGCTTGAGCTTCAAAGCCCAGTAGCCGGTGAGTTAGATCAATATAGATTTTCCAGGGTAAGTCAGTTGGCACGCCATAGAGCTCTTGGTTGACCCAGTTACCCAATCGGCCAACTGCCTGACCAAATGGCAAGCCCAAAACAATCGCATCGGTCAACTGAAAGAAATGATACTGCCCTTTGTGTCGTCTAACCGCCGCCAGCGCCCCCACCAAACCACCAATGAGAGCACCAATGATACTCATGCCTCCTCGCCAAACTTGGATTGTGGCCAGCAAATCAGATTGATAGAACTGCCAATCAGTGAGTAAATGCCAAACTCTGGCTCCAACCAAGCCGAAGCCAATAATCCAGCCAGCTGCCTGCCAAAAATCTCCAGTTTTGACTTCTTTCTTAAAAACCTGCTCAGACAAACTGGCTGCCACTATCACTGCCAAGCCAATCAAAAAACCGTACAAATGAAAGGTGAGTCCAAACAGTGAAATTGCAGCCGGCATAATCAGTGATACTTATCTTGAAGCAGAAACCAAAAAGTAAAAAGCCATGAGCGTTACAAAACTTGAAAAACCATAGGTAATTCTGGTTATCTCCAGCGGACTCAGGCGGCGCTTGACCTGGAATAAAAATTGTTGGTGAAAGCGTTCTAGATCTTTTCTGGTTGCTAGCATTTCGGTGGCAATCGTTAAGCCAATTGCTAAAACAATACCAACGCCAATCAAATTATTCGAAGACGTGACCATAAAAATCGCTAACGCTAGGTACGCCAGCACAAACAAAACCGAGCGAGTAATCAGTTGTTTTGGTAAGGTTTTCAATTCATTGTAGTAGCCATATAAAACTTTGCCGTCCAACCACAACAAGGCATTGCCGATATAAAAACCGCCCAACAAAAGTAGCACCATCAAATACGAACCATCTTTGGGCTCAATTTGAATAAAGTAAAATAAAACCGTGTAGAAAACCGGCGTTAAATATTGGACTAACAGGTCGAGGTGCGGAGTTTTAATCATTCTGTTTCGTCGGGGGGTTGGTTGAGCCGCCGACGCCATACTCTATTTTTAAGGTTTGAATTTTTGCGACTGAAAGATTAACTTTTTCTCTGAATTCGCTTGAACTAGTATACTCCTGTTTGATCCTGGAAAGAACCTCTTGCAACTGAACCGGTGTAACATCTTGCCCATACACCAAGACATTATTACCTGCCAAAATAGCCTCAATCGAAACCGCCCCCAGCGACTTCGCTATCTCCGGAACTTGATAATTGTACCTAGCCGCGCCCATTTCTAGTGCATCGGTGAAGACCGTCACCTCAGGATACAGCTCAAACAATTGACCAACACAACTGCCGGAAAGTGAACAAGGCAAGTTTGCGGACTGATTTTGAACGGCAATATGGGCGGTCATCACACCTAGCTTGGGAAATTGATCGAGCACTGTCTTGAACGGTGCGGTGTCGTTCTCGGTGATTGTGACTAAGCTGAGTTGGCTGTGAGTGTCCGTGGTAGCCGAACCCAACCCCGGATAGTGTTTAATCACCGGTAACATTTGTTGGGCCTGGAAAGTTGTGACAAAATCAAGCGCGGCGGTAGCAACCAACTCGGGATCGCCCGAACAGACTCTGTCCTTCAAAACTGGATTGTTAGCGGCAACGTCGACCATGGGTGCAAAAACAATGTTGATTTGGGCAGTGCGTAGCTGGGCAGCCGAACTGGCCAACAAGGCTTGGCGCTGATCACTGGTTTGGTCGCACAAGCGTTTCCAGGTTGGCAGGGTAGTGAACCCAGAGCCACTTAATCGCTGAACTTTGCCACCTTCATGATCAACCGCGATCAGTGGCCGCTCTTCTAGTGCCACCGAGTCGGCGATGTCGCTAATGGCCTGGGCGGCTGAGGCCGCGCTGATCTGGCTGCCAAATAAAGTGACGGCACCAGGTTTGTTGTCAGCGATGAAGCTGAGGACCGCCTCGGCCGAGGCCGCCGAGGAATTGTCAAGATCATAGGGCACGGCAAGCATTTGGGCAAAATTGACAAGGTTGGGAGCGGTGTTGGCTGGCTTGGCGGTTGGCTTGGGTTGAGCTTTCAAAATTGCGGCTGAGCGCTCCTGGGGAGAAATCCGTTGGGTAAAGTACAAGTAACCCATCCCTGTTGCGATCAAGGCCAAAACCGCAACCAAGATTCTAATTCTCCAGACTGAATTCATATTGGTATAGTATACCCGCCCAGAGGCAATTTCAAAACCTCATTTGTCTGGTTGGCCGGCGCTGTTTTTTGATTGATGACTGTCTAATTTTTCGGCTCTTAGTTGCTTGAGCCGCCACATAAACAATTTGGCTTTGCTTTTAACATTGGGCGCATCTTTGACAAACGATAAGGCCTTTTCCAACAATAATCGATCAACGGTTTTGGCTAATTTCATGTACAGACTTTTATGTACGGGGTCGCTTAATTCGACGGCCATCCGATAGCCAAAGTCTTGAAATTCTTTGGAAATATAGCCGCCTTTATCTTCTAGCCTGTAACCATCAAACAAACTGCCAATTTGGGCAAACCCTGCTTTAGTGCCTGGCTGTTCAGTGATTGTTGACTTGTTTTTCGCCTCAGTGTTATGTTCTGAAGCCTTGAAAGATTTTTTTGTCATTTGAAGTCTGGATAACCATTGACACCATAACACCAACCGCGGCAAAGATAAAGACAACCGGCCAGAAGCTGGTAAACAGGGCAATCGCTGCCACCAACAGCCAGAAGACTACCGCCGCTAAACTAAGACTAACTTGATTATACATTTCTAGTGCATAGTGATGTTTCCGTTCAACTCTTAACTTCAATGCGTGGTGGAGTTGCCAATGGAGGCGAGAGAGCAATCGCTCGGCTGCGTCCACAAACATTATTCCGCTAATCCCTAAAGTGCTAGCCCGCGCCAACCACAGCAAACTCATCAAGCTTGCAGACAGATAGTAGTGGCGTTTTTTCTGCATTTTCATTAAATAAGTGCCAATGAAGAAAGAAGCTAAAATAGCGATAAATAACGAGATTGTATACAAAAATCCAACTCGATCAACGCTCTTCAACAATAAATAAACATAGAGCGGCCACAGTAAAAATAGCGAGTGATTAAGATACTCGCCAAACTCACCCAAGGTTTTTTTCCAACTTAATTGACTCACCAAATTTTTTTTCCAACCAAGCCAGCTGATCGGCTCTCGCTTAATTTGAACAGAAAAGTCTAGTAAGGCAAAGCTAGAGAACAAGGTTAAAATCACGCCGATCAACAAAATCATTTGCAAACCATAATTAAACGCGAAGAAACCCACCAACGATGGCGCCAACACAATCAATAATTCTGCCAAAAATTGGATGGTGCTGTTTTCTTTGGCAAAGACTTTTTCCGGTTGGAGTTCTAACTTTTTCTGCTTAACAGTAGGCACAAACTGCGTCCAGAACAAAACCGCATGGACACCCTCAGCAACCGCCGCCAAGACTAAAAAACCCCAGTGATAATTAACGACATACAATGAACAAAAAACGACAAGCCTCGTTAGGCTGGCCACAATCCAGATTGAATCGGAATGCCACTCTTTCAGCACTTGGGCAAGCCCAATCGTAGTCAGAAACACGACTAGGCGTTGAACAATAAAAAAGCTAGTCACAGCTAACATTCCAACTTGAAAATCAGCGAGATTGCCAATAAACGCCGGTCTAAACTGGATCGCTGATTGGTAAATAATAATGGCCAGAAAAAAATACACGCCTTTGTGAAGCACTTCTTGGAAAAACTGGAACCACACTAATGATCTGGCTTCGGCCTGAGAAAGCTGAGCTGTGCTAGAAAAAAATCGCAACAATTCATGAATGGTCGGCATTGATACTTTCTCCTATTTTGAACCGGTATTTTTCTAGACTTTAGCGTTGATCAAATTTGCTCTGGAATACTCAGAAACTGATCTAGTTGCTTTGCCATCATCGCCAATTCTGTCTGTAAAAGGTGTTGCTCGGCTGCCATGAACGACTGTAAGACATACTCAGAAGGAACAATGGTTGAGCGTTGTTCGCCCCGATTATCCACCCCACCCCTGAGGTGCCAAAATTGTTTGGTGCCCAAATGCTCATAGATTGAAAGCAAGCCGTTGTGAGCTTTGGGGCCAATGCCAAACTGCAGTTTGACCATCCCCAGGGCCAAATCCAGATCGTCGTGTACCACCAACAACTGTGGTACTTGTGGTTGTAGTTGTCTGTCGGCAGCTGAACTTGACCACAACTTATAAAAATCAAGCAGTTGTCGAACTGCTTGCCCAGCATGATTCATATATGTCTGCGGCTTGCAGAGCAACGTATCTTGATCAAGTCGGCAAACTTCAGCCTCAGCTTTTGGAAATGTTGAAAACTTGAGTTGCCAGGACTTAGCCAATTGGTCTAAAACCATAAAACCCAGGTTGTGACGACTTTGCTGATATTCTTGGCCAGGATTTCCCAATCCCACAATAATGTTCATCTATCTCCTTGCTAAGGTTGTTCTTCGGGTAAACGTTTGGCATTGATTTCCCACCACCGCTTAACTAACTTGCCAATATTTCTCGGCCCATTACTCAAAAAAATCTCTTTTAGCGCTTTGGCTTCTAAATACAAGCCCTTATGAAAAGAGTATTTTTGGTATTTGTGCGGCGTGTGAATGCCTTCGCCGGTAACCACCACGATGCTCAGTTTGTGATCAAGGTAGAAGTCATTGATTCGAGTCTCTAACTCAAAGCGGTCATTTTTTTTGAATGTAATTCTTTTGAAGTATTTTGTCTCAAAAATTCTCACCCCAGAGAGAGCTGGGAACGACTTGAAGATCTTCCGTAAATATAACTCCTGATTGCCATAATCCAGGATCACCATCTCAAAACCTTGCTTGTAAGTCTGGATAACTTCGCGTAAATGATGAGCTTCTAACCCAAACAGGTCGGCATCAACCAGCATGATCTGGTCTGAGTGAGCGGCTTTGACCGCCGTTCTGACCGCGGTGGTTTTGCCCATATTTTTGGGTAGAGAAATGACAGTCACACCTTTGACACTGGCGGCGATGACGGCGGTTAGGTCGTCTGAGCCATCGTCAACCACAATGACTTCTGAAAACTCCTTCATGCTGGTCAACAAACTGGCCACAACTCTGATATTTTTTTGCTCGTTGTAGGCAGCAATAATGGCGGTGATCGTTAGTTTTTTGGTTGATTTTTTTCTCATTGGTTTTGTTGTTCTGCCATACTAATTACTTCTTGCAGGGTAGTGGCTTCTTGCCAAGACTTGTCATCTCTAAATTTTACCAACCTGGGGAAACGCAGAGCAAGACCGGCGCTGTGTTGAGGGGACTTGGTCAGTTCGTCGGCTGCTACTTCTACCACAATTTTGGGAATCAACCAGACGTCAGGCCGCAAACTTTTGGCCACAGTGTACTCTTTTGGCGGTTCTAAAACTGCTACTACATCTGACCGACGTTTTAGTTCTTTGAATTGTTCATCAGAGAGGCCAGTGCCAATTTTTGCCAAAGTCTTAAAGTTTTCACCATCCAAAACGCCAACCAAAAAAGCGCCGATGCCAAAAACAGTTCGCTTGCCCCGGCCAAAATAGTAACCCATCACCACACAATCTAAAGTATCAGTCAGTTTTCCTTGGGTGCCGGTTTTTTCTTTCATCTTTACCCAGTACCAATTTTTGCGGCCGCTTTGGTAGGGGGCTGCTACTTGTTTCATCACCACGCCCTCCAAGCCATCACCCAACTGGGACTCATGAAAGTTTTGAAGTTCTTTTGGGTCGCTGGTAATGATATATTCTGTGACAACAAACGTATCATTTTGCTTGATTAGTTTGATCAAAACGTCTTTTCTTTCTTGCAACTTTTTGTCAATTAATGACTGGCCGTTGACGGAAATGACGTCAAAAATAAAAAACCTAAGCGGCACTGATTGGGCGGTCTGCTCTACTTGGTGTTTTCTTTTTCGCCTTATTGTCGCCTGAAATGGTAGCAGCTTGCCAGAGCTCGGATCATAACCAATGGCTTCGGCGTCTAGAATGACCGAGTCAGCATTGAGCACCACAGACAGCTTGTTGAGTTCGGGGAACATGTGGGTGACATTCTCGAGGTTTCTGGTGAAAGCCATGATTTCTGGCTGACCACTAGAACTTTTGTTCAGGTGAATTTGCACTCGCAAACCGTCATACTTTGGCTCAACGATCACCTGTTGCATTTTTTCAATCACCTCTTGAGGATCATTGAGGCGCTGACACAGTTGCGGCACAATTGGCACACCGGCTTCTGCCTGGTAATTTTTGAGCATCGCTGCCCGACTTGACTCAGTTTTAGCGGCTAGATATGTTTCTGCCAGTTTGCCAAGGTCAGCTTTGCGTTGGAAGGCTTCTTCGAGTAGTGGTGTTTCGGCTTTTGAGCCAGTCTGCGCCCAAGACAGAGCGTCTAACATGGTCATCGTTGAAAAACCCAGGCGTAGCCTGCCAACAATAATTCGACAGACGTACTTGGCCGACAAGGCTTCCAGCTTATCTAACAACTCGGTGAGACCAGTTAGTTTTCTCTCTTGCGACCCCTCCCCCCCTTCTTTGGCAATTGCCACCAGTTGATCGTAGACTTGATTCAAACTGAGGGCAGTTGATTGGTTGTTGCTGAGCAACTCTTGCGCCAACGCCCCAACATCCCCCAATTTTTTATACTGTCTTTGAACCCGGGCTTCAACTTGAGAAAGGTCTGACTCGCCAAACAAGGTTTTTCCTTCCGACAGCTGACCAAACTTCTTTGCTTGAATTTTGGCCAGCGCCCGCAGCACCATCTTGACCGAGAGCTGAAACTCGAGCGACAAATATTGCGGCACTAACTGCCCTTCTAATAAATAACAAGCCTGAGCAATCTCAGTTTTGTCCAGCTGGTGAAACAACTTTGCTAAAATTTCGGTCATTGCCAACCGAGATGGAGTTTGTTCCAGCTGTGATAAATGTGCGGCAAAATTGGCAAACTTCATGGAGTAGAACCTATTCTATAACCTATATTCTACTGCAAGTCACCAGGATTTGGTGAAAAGGATGTTTATTCCTCCAACTTATAACGAACACCTTTAGTAATACCTTCTTTCTTGATTACCCCTTTTTGAATCAGATCTTTGAGATCCCGCAAAATTGTGTCAACCGAAACATTCGGCAAAATGGCCTGGGCGTCATCGGAGCTAATGGCGTCTTGTTGTTGAAATAACTCTAAAAGCAAAATCTGCCGTTCGGACAAAGCCACCTGTCTGCCCAGTTGTCGCTTCAGCTTCAAATCTTTAGAAAGCTTCAATACCTGCTGCTGAATTTTATCAATTTCGACGGCCAAACCATAGCAAAAGTACTCTAACCAGTAGGTCAAATCTGCCCCCTCTGACTGCTGAACCGAGAGCAGGGCTTGGTAATAGGCTTCAACGTCGCTGTCGAAGTATTTTTCGAGTGAAAAAAAGCGCTTAAAATCATAACCCAAGGTATACAGTAAAAGGGTGGCAAACGCCCTAGCTGTCCGGCCGTTGCCTTCAATAAACGGATGGATGTACACCAGCTGGTAGTGAGTGATCGCCGCCTGAAAAATTGGGTGGGTGTTGGCAGTATTTTGAGAGCGCAGCCAAGCAAAGAGGTCATCCACCAGATAAGGAATCTCCACCGAAACCGGTGGTCTAAAAACCACCCCGCTACCAACCGCACTTTTGATAATCACCTGTTTATCGCGATAGGTGCCAATGTATGCGTCATCAACCAACTTTTGGACAGTCAACCGATGGAGGGTTTTGAAAGTGTCAATCGTGATCAAATGTTCAAACTTAGGATTTTTTTGTCGGTCTATCCAGCCAATCACATTTCTATAATTAAGCACTTCTTGAATATCCCGCTCCCTGGCGATAATGCCGGTTTTCTCCTGAACGTCTTTGGTATCCATAAATCCATCAAATCGGGACACTTGCTGAGCCTGAGCCTCAGTTAGATCGTTGCCCTCAATCTTGGTGCCATAGTGAATGGTTCTGGTAAAGGCGTCGTCTCTGAACTTGGCTTCCCAGGCAGGAACCAGCGGCGAGTGGTCAATGACAGTTTTGGCGGCCTCAATTCGGGCAATGTAGGTCAGGAGATTGTTTGTAATAGAAAAATGTGGTTGGTACATGTTTGTACTAGCACCTATATCGAAACCTTCTTTCGTGATGAGTTGTAACAGAATGCAGGTTTTGATATAGGTGCTGTATCCTACCACCATTCTTGCATTTTGTGCAGGGATTTTTTAGGTTGGAGGTGAGCTGGGTATTAAGCAGTGGCTGCTTTGTATTCCCCCCAAACAACTTCTGGAAGAACTTGAACTAAATCGCTGGTGTTAAAAAAAGTACCAACTTTTTCTGCCAAGACTTCGCCCGCCTGCTTGTTGCAAAAACTGCCTATCGCTGCCGCTATCTCGGCTGTATTGGTGCAGTAAAGACCCGCAATTAACCCAGCCAAGGTGTCGCCGGTCCCGCCTTTGGTCATCCCGGCGTTGCCACCCTCAATTTCAATCACATTTTTGCCTTGATAAATAAAGTCTTTTGGCCCCTTAAGGACAATGGTAGCTCCGGTAGCCAATAGTTGATCAAATGCTGATTGACCTTGAGTTGACTTTATAAATACTGCTCTTTTTGTCATCATGCTTTCTAATCGCTCAAGTTCGCCCGGATGAGGGGTAACAATCGTTGATGGAGTGAGCAAATCGGGCAAAACCATCTGCAAAGCGCCCGCATCAATCACCCATTTTTTTGCTGGATATTGGTGCAGCAAATAATTGATGATGAGCTCAGTGTTGCCATTCCAGTCTTCTTGAGTCAGAGGTTGGCTAAGGCGCTGCTCTAGTTGGTTTGCGGTAAGCATAAGCAGGCTTGGCTCTGAGCGCTCCATGCCCGGGCCGATCAAAATGCAATCAGCTTCAGCAAGATACGATTCAACATTTTCTCTGGGAATCACAATGCCGTTCCAAAAATCTTTTTTGGCCGCCTGAATCATTTCATTATTGCCTGGCACCGAACTATAAAAAACCATGTCCACAAACTTGCTGGCCACGTCCAGGCTCCATTTACTGGCCGAGTGAAAAAGTTGCGAGCCACCGATAATCAACAACTTGCCATTCTGGCCTTTGTGTGAATAGGGATCTGGTAGTTTGAGTTGAGAAAAGTAGTTTTTGATGGTGTCGGTCATACAATTTCAATTGTTGCTCTGATTCTACTTGTTGCCCTAATTTTACTCCGTCAAACTTCGCTCTTCCATTCTAACTACTTGCAGCCTGCCGTCAAATCTGGCGTGCAAAAACAGCTCTAAATCCGGATCAATGGTGGTAATAATGGTTTGACCAGTGGTGATTAAATCCAAAATTAAACTCTGGCTGGGTGGGTCAAGCTCAGAAAAAATATCGTCCAGTAGCAGCACGGGGCGCTCTACAGCTTGTTGTTCAACGTAGGCCAACTCCACCAGTTTGAGCCAGAGAACTGCCAGCCGTTGCTGGCCACGCGAACCATACAAGGCAATGTTGAGCGGCTCAGCCGAGTCGTGATGCAGATAGGTAATGAAAAAATCGTCTTTGTGTGGCCCAATCAGAGTATGACCAGCGGCAATTTCTTTTTCTAGGTACTGTTTAATTCGCTCTTCACTGATGACTGACGGCTGATACTCCATCTGCAATTGAATTGGAAAGGTGACGGTTGGGGCGAGGCTGATAAACTTGCGACGGTACTCCTGAATCACTTCGCCGTGTTTGATTAGGTTGATGTTCCAGTACTCCAAGACTGATTTGGATTGCTTGCCTTCGCCAACTAATAGAAGCAATTTATTGCGGCGTTTCAAGACTTGCTCATAGCTTTTCAGCGCTTGCTCGTAGTCGTCATAGAGCATGGCCAGCGGCGCGTCAAAATAGCTACGCCTTCTACCGGGCGAGCCTTCAACCAGCCGCATGTCTTCTGGTCTAAACACTACCACTTTAAGAATGCCGGTGGCTTTGCGTTGCTGACGGCGCACTTCGTTGACTGAAAAAAGCCGGTAAGCCGCCCGTTGGCCGTTGACCAGGCCTTTGGTCAGTAAAATTTCGAGCGTTTGCTGTTCTTGATTGACCAAGGAGTTTTCTGCTAAGGCGGCAGCAGTTTGGTCGTACAAACTTGGTTTTGCCTCTGTCTGCACCACGCCTTTGACCCTAGCTAGTTCTTGGTCAAGCGCCACCATCTCAGCAATTTTGAGCGCGCGGAAACTTTTGCCTGTCGAAAGTAGAGAGATTGCCTCAAGAATAGAGGTTTTGCCGCTGGCATTAGAGCCAATAATCAAAGTCACCGGCTGTTCAAACTGAATGGTCAGAGATTTGTGGAGGCGAAAATATTGTAAGGCCAAACCAGCAATGCGCATGTAGAGGTATTGTAACGCATTCACCTGCGTTTCTTTGAAGGCTGAGTTTGTTTTAAGTTCGGAAATGAAACGGGGCGAAGATCAGAAGGTTCATAGTAATCGGCTAAGTTGATTCTTGCCCAAAATTTTCTTTCCATATCTTCATCTTTGAATTCCGGTACTTTTAGTGGTTTTTTCATATTTGAACTTTAACAATAGGTTGCCAAAGTTATTGCGACATCAAAAAGAGCTCAAGCTCAGGAATTTCCTTAAAATCTTTTCTGTTTAAGGTATACAACTGGGCTTGATTAAGAATAGTGGTTGCTGCAATTGCCGCATCAGCCAACTCAATTGGTTTCTTAATATCGCGAGCAATAGTGCCAGCTAGTTTAGCCACTTCATAGGTGTATGGTAATATTCTGAGTGGACTAATGGTTGCAAGCAAATTTTTTTCACTTTCTTCCAAAAGTGTACTCCTGCCTTCAAAAAGTTCCTGGACGCTAACTAAAGAGATAGCTAAGGCAGCTTTTGGCGATTGATCAACCAAATCCATCAAGACAGAATGTCGTTTTTTAGATGTTGAGCGAAGATGGTCAATGATAATATTAGTATCAAGTATTACCATGGTCGCTTTCTTTTGGTCGAAGCAGCTAGTTCAATCGCTTTTCTTTCAGTTGAGATACCACTTTGATGTCGCCAAGAACCCTTGGTTTTTTTGAGAATATCTAGATAACTGTTGTCGCTTTCGGCAATCGTAATAATCTCCCTGATTGGAGTGATGTAGATGGAGTTACCTTTTACAACTAAGTGCAAAGGAACCTGATCAGTGATACCTAACTTAGCTCTAATTGCAGCGGGAATAACCAGCTGTCCTTTTGAGTTGGTGGTAGCTATATCTCCTATTTTCATATAAGTAGTAATTTACTACTTTAGTGAATTACTGTCAACACTCGAATTGTCAAAAACTTGTAATGTTAGCGCTAAGTAGAAATGTCCGGTTTCCTGCTAAGTAGAAATGTCCCCTTTCGGGTTATTTTACTTGTTAATTTTAAACGGCTCCGATAGGCTTAGAATAATAATTATCGTTTGTAAATTCGTC
>Ga0210057_1002921_pt1 | contig 23931 bp, 30 predicted proteins | sample CryGeyCG2114_010_2_FD_183968 | JGI IMG/M metagenome (GOLD analysis project Ga0210057, IMG submission 183968) | Groundwater microbial communities from aquifer - Crystal Geyser CG10_big_fil_rev_8/21/14_0.10 (SPAdes) (version 2) | ecosystem: Environmental > Aquatic > Deep subsurface > Groundwater ...
TATAAAATCAAAAAATAAAGGATAAGTACAATATATACATAACCTTTGCCTCTGCTACTAAAGCTAGTTGTCGATAAGAAAGAGAAGCAATCAAACTAAAGAAAGCTTCTACAAATAAAAAACAAACATAAACCTTATAAATACTCTAAAACAAGGCAAAACTATGGTATTAGAGAAATTAGGAAGCTCACTAAAAACAACATTAAGCAAGATAGCTAAAAGCATGTTTGTAGATGAAAAGCTAATAAATGAGCTAATAAGAGACATACAAAGAGCATTATTGCAAGCAGATGTAAACGTACAATTAGTATTCAAATTAACCAAAGAAATAAAAAGAAGATTTCAAGAAGAAAAAGCACCTGCAGGAATATCTCAAAAAGAATTCTTAGTAAAAGTAGTACATGATGAACTTATAAAATTCTTAGGCGGAGAAAAATCAGAAATAATAATAGAAAAAAAGAAACCATTCAAAATAATGTTAGTGGGATTGTTTGGATCAGGTAAAACAACTACAATAGGTAAATTATTGAAATTCTACCAGAAAAGAGGTTTTAAAATAGCTGCAATTGGATTGGATGTTCACAGGCCGGCCGCTCCAGAACAATTAGAACAAATATGCAGTAAACTAGATGCTAAATGTTTTATTAACAAAAAAGAAAAAGATGCCTTGAAAATCTACAAAGAATATGAAGATGAATTCAAGGATTACGATATCTTAATCATAGATACAGCAGGAAGAGATGCCTTAAGCAAAGACTTAATCAAAGAAATAGAATCCTTAAACAAATACATTAAGCCTGATGAAAACTTGCTAGTAATTTCTGCAGACATTGGACAATCTGCACAAGCGCAAGCGCAACAGTTCCATGATAGTTGTAATGTTACTGGTGTTGTAATTACTAAAATGGATGGTACTGCTAAAGGTGGTGGAGCACTAACTGCTTGTTCTGTAACTGATGCTCCAATTAAATTTATAGGAGTTGGTGAAAAGCCTGAAGATTTAGAGCAATTTAATCCAACTGGTTTTGTTGGTAGATTGTTAGGCATGGGTGACATTGAAGGTTTGTTAGAAAAAGCTAAGGATGCTATTTCGCAGGAAGATGCTGAAGATTTAGGTAAAAGAATGATGAAAGGTGAGTTCAACTTCATTGACCTATACGAACAAATGAAGATGATGAACAAGATGGGCTCACTAACTAAAATCATGGACTTGATTCCTGGCATGGGCAACTTAAACATTCCTAAAGACATGCTGAAAGGGCAGGAAGGCAAAGTTAAGATTTGGAAGTTTGTACTGCAAAGCATGACTAGGGAAGAACTAGAAAATCCCGACATTATTTCTGGGCACAGAGTTGAAAGAATTGCTAAAGGTGCTGGTGTTAGTGTTAAAGAAGTAAGAGAGCTACTAAAACAGTACAAGATGACTAAAAAAATGATGAAGCAGATGAAAGGCATGGGCTCTGAAAAAGATATGAACAAGATGATGAAAAAGTTCAAAGGAAAGATGCCTAAAGGCTTGGGTATGTAAATTCTTTAGGAGTTATAATTTTTATTCCTAGATATTCTTTGATTTTTAAGAGATGTTTATCTTGACTTATTATATAATCTACTTTTCCAGTTATAGCCGTTTCTATAAACTTATTATCCTCTGGATCCTCAACAATATCTATCTTAATTTGAGGTTTAACAATTATAGACTTAGAAATAACTTTTTGAATAATTTTTGAAACTAAAAGATTTTTATTCTCAACTTTTTCAATAATTTCATCACTCATTAAAACTCTATTATATTCTTCTAAGATTTCTTCTGAAAGGATACAGATAATTTTACCTTGATCTATTAATTCCAATATTTTGAATGAATCTCCTGTCCAAAAAGTTCCAGAAATTAAAACATTAGTGTCTAAAGTAACTTTAATCATTTCTTCCTGAGTTTATGCACGAGTTTTGTAACTTCGCCTTCTTTTATTTTTTTATTTGCTTTTCTAAAAGGCTTAGTAAGTTCTGCAAAACTTTCAGGAATTACTTTTTTCATAAATAAGATATTATCTTCTAACATAAACAATACTCTTGTTCCTTCTGTTAGCCCCAATTGATTCCTTATATCTGAAGGAATGGCTATTTGTCCACGAGAGCTAATCTTCCCCATTTCAATTATTGTTTCCATCTTATATCTTATAAGTAAGACACATCTTATATTTAAATTTTACCTTTTTCAAGCAAACACGTCTTTTAGAGTAAGTTAAAATTGATCTTTAAATTGCTTGCCAAGAAAAAATAAGCGATTATTTGCTAGTTCTGAAAATCTGTTCAAAAAACCAAACAAGAAAATAAATAGTAATTGTTAAAAATAATTCTTAATGAAATTAAAGGTAAAAATAGATATTAGCGGAAATACTAGATTCATAGATGAAGTTAGTGTTTTAGGAGTTGCCACAGAAAATGGAGAATATAAGAAAAATATTTTTCTTGAACCTAAAATAAAAAGAAGAATAACAAATTATGCAAACAAATATGAAGAGATCCATACAATAATGATTTATAATTTAATCAAAAATGAAATGAAAAAATATTCTTTAATAACATTTTGCCATGATATTAATAAAAATAAACTCAAAAATTACTTAAGAAAATTATTTAAGAATAATAGTTATTGGCAAGAACTTGATATTAATAAAAAAATTAAAATTCATTCTGTTAAAAATTCTTTCGTAGATAAATATGTTAAAAATGTAAGAAAACACAAAGAAAAGAAAGGTTTTCGATTAACTCTAAAAAGAATTAATAAGCAACTTAAAATATTTGAAAAGAAAAACAAGAGTCGCCACAAATAAAGTGGGATAGTCGCCGATTATGCCCAGTTCAGCAGAGCCTTATGAGTTTCTCCAGCCAACTCTTGATATAATAAAAAATAGATTTTTAAGATTTTTAAAGCTTTCCATTAAAAAACAAGCGATTTTCCAAAGAAGTTGTAACTTTGCCTCTGCTATTAAAGCTAGTTGTTGATAAGAACCAGTATAAACAAAACAAAGAAAGCCTCTATAAAACTTGAAAATCTGTTCAAAAACCTGAGTAAAATATTATATAGTAATTCTCAAAATAAACCAGTATGAAAAACTTTATAAACTATAATACACTATGGTGTCCTATGGTAACATCAATTCAAATAAGTGAAAGTTTACAAAAACAATTAACAAAGAAAAAAATGTTTAATAGAGAGACTTATGAAGAAGTAATCTGGAACTTAATAGAAGATACAAAAGAATTAAGTGAAGAAGCAAAGAAAGAAATTGCTAAAGCAAGAGCTCAAATTAAAAAAGGCAAGTTCCATAAATTTTCTGATGTAAAAAAAGAGTTAGGATTGTAAATGTATGATATTCTTTTTTCAGACGATGCAAAGAAACAACTTTCAAAATTAAATAAAGAGATTCAAAAAAGGATTGCTGCAGTATTAGAAAGAGTAAGGATTAGACCAGAAACTTATCTTTCAAAACTTGTGGGGGACCAAGGATATAAATTAAGAGTTGGAGATTATAGATTAATTATTGATTTAGAAAAAAGGCAGTTATTGATTTTAGTGATAAAAATAGGACACAGAAGAAAGATATACAAATAAACTTTGCCTTAGCGAATAAACCAAGTTGTTGATAAGAAAGAGAAATAATTAAACTAAAGAAAGCCGCCTAAAAACTAAACAAACCTTTAAAGAAACCAACTATACTACCAACAATACCAACTTCAGAACTTTCTTCAACAATACCAGGTCCAGAACCAGGCTCATCACCAAACTCAGAACTAGAATCCATACATTTAATGTCTACAATACATTCATAACCTTGACCAGAGTCACCCATAACAGGTTCACCATAACAATGTTCACAAGTTTTACATTCATTTTCTTTAGAAGTAATACCTTCATCGTCTAAACAAGGACCTGAATACAAAGAAACACATTCTTCAGAACATCTTTGACAAACATCATTACCTTGCTCACCTTCACCTAATACAGAACCAGAACTACAAATAAGGCTAGGATCTACTTTAGCAACACAATCTCTAATACACTGCTCTTCTTCAGACTGAGCTTTAGGCTCTTTAATCATACCACAATCAATATCACATTGTGCCCTATTCACTTCTTGACAATCAAAATCATAATCTTCACAACCAACTACAACACACTCTTGCATACAAGCTTCACTTTCATCTGCAGGCTCTGGTTGGCCAGCATTACATTGAACTAAACAATCTTCACTGTTAGCAACCATACAAACTTTATTACCATCAGCACAACCAACTGAAACGCAAGCAAACATGCAATCAATTTCGTCTTGCGGTGCTCCAACTTGTTCAGGTGGCATTGTGTCTTCAAAAACTAACCCTGTAAACTTGAATATAGAAAATGCTGCTAATAAAATTAAAACTAAGAATAACCACTTCAATTTCATAATATAATATTAATCTTAGAAGTTTAAATTGTTTTTGGTAATTCTGAAAATCTGTTCAAAAACCTGAGTGAAATATTATATAGTAGTTTACATAAAGAAAACTTTATATATTAGTTAATACTAAAAAGTTATTAGTCAATATCCAAAAGTTATGAATATGGTAAAACAAATACAGGTACAAAAACTAGAACACTCTCCAACCCTAAACACAGTGATTATGGTAGAAGAAACTATGAAAAAGATGGATGATAGTATCATCACAGTAGCAGAACTAAAAAGAAAGCTACCAAAAAAAGTCAACCATAACACTTTGAAGACCATTCTTGAGTACCTAGAACAAAGCAACAAGATTGCAGTTACCATAAGAGGGATAACTTGGATATTTAACATTTCTCCCGAATTAAAGAAAGCAGTATTAACGGGCAGGAGTTTATGAAGGCAGTTAGAGTAATACTTTCTCCTGAAGCAGAACAAGCATATGATTGGCTCTGTAAGAACAAATCAGAAAAGCCAATATTAAATTCTATAAACAAGAAAGTTGAATTAATCAAAAAAAATATTCATTATGGATATCCAATTGCTAAAAGATTAATTCCAAAAGAATACAAAGACAAGTATGACATAAAAAATCTTTTTAGGGTTGAACTTTCAAGGTATTGGAGAATGCTTTACACATTAACCAACAATGATGAAGTAGAAATAATTGCTTTTATCTTAGACATAATGAGCCACAAGGATTACAATAAAAAATTTGGATACAAATGATTTACAATTATTCTGAAAATTTGTTCAAAAAGCTGAGCAAAATATTATATAGTAGTTTACATAAATAATATCTAATGAAATTTAAAATCTCACTTTGGGCAGTATTATTTTGGGGAGGATTAATTGTCTTAGTCCTATGGGCTTTGGGAAAAGCAACTGGAATAATTAATACACCTCTTTGGATCGATATGATCCCTTATTTTAGTGTAGCTACTGCCTTGGCAGGAGGAGGAATAAAAGCAGGAAAAGTTCTTCAAAAGATTGATACTGTTTGCCAAGATGTAAAAGAAGTTAAATATGATGTTAAAGAAATCCAGAAAAAAGCAATGTGCTTAAACAAATCTAAATGTGTTTTCTAAAACTTTGCCTTAGCGAATAAACCAAGTTGTTGATAAGAATCAACCTAAACAAACTAAAGTAAGCTTCTACAAGATAAACTTTATATAATTAAAAGAATTAGTTAAACTAATGAAACAAAAATATATGTTAATCACGGTTAGCTTAATATTATTCATTCTAGGATTACCATTATTAAAAACAACAGGTAATGCAACTATAGAAACAAACTCAAACCCAGTATTAGGTTTATTATTCTTAATGGTGGCAACAATATTATTCATGAGCAGTAGAAAGTTAGAAGATATATTAGGAAAAGAAAAAATCAGTTTAAATGATTTAGAAAAAAACAGGGACAAATTCATAAAAAATAATTTCTTAGCTTTTAAAACATATTTAGAAAAAGAAAGAAAACTGCCTAAAAGCCTAAAATCAGAAAAAGATAAATTAGATTATGCTAAAGAACAACTAAAAAAGAAGTTTGAACCTTTAACAGAATATAATGATGGTTCTGCAATTGAATATATTGAACATTTTGGACATTCTCCTAAAAGAAGAGATCTTAAAGTGATTGACCCGGATGGAGAACTACCAGTAAGAGTTAATTATGCTGTTAAAGACAAATGTTTTGTTGATTTAACTGAAAAAGCTGAAAAAGATAAAAGAATGTGGAGAGCTACTGAAGCAAAAATATTTAGACTTTCACAAGGTAACTTGGGGCCCTTAAACACAGGACATAAATTTGTTGAAAACACTTGCGGAAAATTTCTATACTTGAAAGACAAGAAAAGCGGTGCAAGAATATTTTTAGAAAAATTAAATGAGAATGAATATAATCTAATAGGAGTTACTTCTGGACAGCAAAAGAAAAATGATGAAAGTAAAGCAATTGAAAAGTGTAAAGAGTTGTACATTAAAAAGTATAAAGAATGTGATTAGCAAATCTTAAATACCTGTTTTTAAAGAATTTTAATCATGAAAAAGATTGCTCAGGGCGCTGAAGCCATTATCTGGTTGAAAGATAATAAAATTGTGAAAGAAAGAATTGAAAAAAAGTATAGGCATACAGACATTGATAAAAGGATTAGAAAGAAAACCACAAGATTTGAAGCTAGATTGTTAGAAAAAGCTAGAGAAATTATTCCAGTGCCCAAAGTTCTGAAAAGCTGTGACAAGGCCATGATTATTGAAATGGAATTTATTGAAGGTAAAAAGTTAAGAGATGAGATTGACAACATGTCTAGTAAAGAAAGAAAAGAAATCTTCCAGAGAGTAGGGAAGAAAGTTGCAAAGCTACACAATAAAAACATCATCCACGGCGACTTAACAACTTCAAACATGTTAATTAGAGAAAAGATTTATTTCATTGATTTTGGTTTAGGCTTCATTTCGCAAAAAGTTGAAGACAAGGCTGTTGATTTGCATTTACTACACAGAGCATTAGAAAGCAAGCACTATAAACATTTTGAAGAGCTTTTTAATGCAGTTATGAAAGGTTATAAAGAAGAGATTAATGATTTTAAAGAGATTGAAGATAGATTAGAAAAGGTCAAGAAGAGAGGCCGCTATAAGAACAAAAAATGAATTACTTCCTAAGACTTTTAAACTTAAAATAAAATAATAACAATATGTATAACAAATGCACGGGAGATTGTCAATTCTGTAAAAATCAATGTTTTAAGAAAAATACTACTTATCTTATTAATAGTAATTATAAGTAAAATTTAAATAATTAATACAATCTTCTATCCAAAGTGAAACATAATGAGGTTAGACTTACCAGAAAAGAATATTAAAAATGAAAGAAACTTTATTGATAAGTTAATAGTTGATAAAATAGAATTAAGGGATTCAGATTTGAAAGTCTATGAACCCCCAGAATTAACCACATATGAACCAGTAGCTACTCAAAAGCATATGACAGCCATGACTAGGGACGTAATTTCAGCCACTTTCCACTTCCATTATAGAAAATAACCATACAAAACATTTATAAACGAACAAGATTTTCAAAACTTAATTGTAAGGAGTTATTATGGCAACTAAAAAATTAGGCTCAGCAGCAAGATTTGGCGCTAGATATGGTAAAAAGCTTAAAACAAAGATTACTAATGTAGAGAAAATACAAAGAAAAAAGCAAGAATGTCCTTATTGTGGTAGAAAAGCTGCTAAAAGGTTGGCTGCAGGTATCTGGCAATGTAATAAATGTAACTCAAAATTTACAGGTGGGGCCTATAGGTTAGGAGAATAAAAATATGGTAAACTACAAATGTTTTGGCTGTGGTAAAGAAGTCAAAAATAAATATACAAGAAAAAAAATAAGATGCCCATATTGTGGTAGCAAAATTCTATACAAAACAAGATCAGTTAATGCAACCATAAAAGCAATTTAAGGAGTAAAAAAAATGTCTGAAACAAGTAAAGAAACTCAACAAAAAATCGCACAATTACAAATGATGGAACAAAGTATGCAAACTTTTATGGCACAAAGGCAGAATTTTCAATCCCAATTATTAGAAGTTGAGAATGCTCTTAAAGAATTAGATGTTTCAAAAGGTGATTGTTATAAGATGGTTGGTAGCATAATGATAGCTGCTGATAAGGATAAACTAAAAAAAGATTTAAATTCAAGGAAAGAAGTTATTGAATTAAGATTAAAAAATATTAAGAAACAAGAAGATAGCATCAAGGAAAAAGCTGAAGCGCTTCAAGCTGAAGTTATCAAGGAACTTAAGCCAGCTAAATAATTTTAGGAACCAAAAATGTCTGATATGAACGAACTTATGGAAACTCTAGAAATTCTACAAGAAGATAATTCTGTGCCTAGAAATGTCAGATTAAAAGTTGAAAATGCCATCATTATTCTAAAAGAAGAAGGAGACATGAAATTAAAAGCTAACAAAGCTTTGCAAGAATTAGATAATCTTTCTGATGATCCAAATGTGCCTTCATATGTGTTGCCACAAATTTGGAACATAGTTAGTTTATTAGAAGGTTTTTAGAAAATTGCTTTAAATTTTAATTTATTAGCTTTTCTTTGTAAATACTCTTTCCATGGGCGCCAAGATGCTTGTTCAATTTCTTTTTGATCATTAACTTCAACTGTTTTTGTTTCTAATGCTCTTAAACCAATTTCATTATAAATTTCTTTTTTATCAAAATCATAAGCTAATGCTTGGCTTGTTAATGGAACTGTTAAAAGATAATTTTGTATTGTCAAATCTAAACCTCTTTTTTTAATACCAAAACAAGAATCTAAAGTCCAAATGTCTATTCCTTCTTCATCTTTCAAATATCTTAAACCATCATGAAATGTTTTTGTTCTTTCCCAGCTTTTAATGTCTGGAATTAAAGAGCAGTCAAAAGGCTCCTGTAAAACAATGTCAACATCTGTCGGTTTATCTAATGAATAATCATGGATTATAGGGATTGCAATATTGCTTATATAACCACCAACTAACCAAAAATTTCCAGAATATACTTTTTTAATGGTTTTTACAGCTAAATCTGCCACACCTTGTTTAACTTCATTTTCAACAGCAGATTCTATTGTTTTCTTTAATTTTAAATCCATAAAAATAAGGACAAATAAATAACTTATAAAGTTTGCTTAAATAAAGGCTTATTCATAGAAACTTTTATATATTCGAGTTAATTCACTATGCCTATTAAATAGGGGGGAGCTAAAATGAGAGATACTTTCATGCGTATAAAGGAAAAAATTACTGGCAGCAATTCAACTTATGATATTCCTGATGAATTTGGAGAGGATTATCTGGAGATTGAACCGCAATATCAACAAAATAAAGCTAGAAACAAAGTTGTTGTAAAACCTTTCATTGTTAAAGATTTTACAGATGTAGGAGCACCATTAGACGCTTTAAGAGAAGGCTATACCATCGCTTTAATCAATATTAAGGAATTAAAAGACAAAGACATTATTGAACTAAAAAGAGCTGTAAACAAGTTAAAGAAAACTTGCGATGCTATTAATGGAGATATTGCAGGTTTTGGAGAAGACTGGTTAGTAGCTACTCCTGGTTTTGCTAAGGTATTTAGACAAGCGCCTGTTCTTGAAGAATAAAATTTCTTCATTCTTTTTTTTAAAATGACATATAAAAAACCTGAAATGATTTCTATTAAGCTAAAAAGATATGCTGCAAGAAGTCAAGCTTTGGCTGAAGATTATGAAAAATTAGAGAGTTCTGTAATAAGATTAAAAGAATTAGTTGATGATTCCTTAATTCTGAATAATATTGAAAGTTTAGTTGCAGAGTTCAAACAATTCCAAGATTTTGCAAAAACTTATCACGAGAAAAAAGAGTTTTGGGAAAAATAATTACTAAACCCTTATAAATAACTATTTTCTTAAAAAATAATCCTTTGGAGGAATTAAGATGGATATGGAACAACAACAATTATGGTTTTGGGGTATGATAAGAAAAGTTGCTAAAAATTCAATTATGCCTAGTGATTTTGGAAAAGATTTTCAAGTAATTGATGAGGATTGTAGAGCTACACCTGATGAACTAAAAGAGATGTACGAAGATTCTATACAACCAGTTGTTAGCACTTATTTTACAGGAGTTGTAAAAGCAATATTAGATACTAACCAAACTGGATCTTATTCTAATCCAGGATTAGATGCAGTTTTAGATGCTCGATGCGGTACAAAAGAATTTGCAGAAAAAGTATGTTTAGATGTTAAAGAAGGAAAAAAGATATTGCAAACTACTAAAGAAACTTTTTTAGAAGAATTAGCAAAAAGCGATTTAACTTTAACAGTTGATGAGAAAACTTATACTTTACATAAAACAAATGATGGATTGTATGTTAAAATCCATTAATTTTTATTTTTCTTATTTCTAAAGTTTTAAACAGATTTTCAGAGATTTGAATATTTTTCTCGTAGGGTTTTATAAAATATAATCTCCTGATGAATTTATGAATAAATATTTAGCCGAAATTGGTGGAATTCATGCAGGTGATGGATATCTAAGATATAACAAAAAGTATAATGAATTAGATATTAGTGGTAGTTTAGAAGAAAAAGAATATTATGACAAGCATATTTCTTTTTTATTTCAAAAAGCATTTAATTTGAAAATTAAAACAAGATATTTCCCAAGCAGGAATACTTATGGATTTACAACTACAAATCGTAATGTTATTAAAAACTTACAAAATTTAGGATTTCCTTCAGGTAAAAAGTCAACTATTGTAAAAATACCTGATGAAATTTTAAAAAATAAATTTTTAGTAAGATATTTTTTAAGAGGTTATTTTGATACTGATGGTTGTTTAACATTTGGAAAAAAATATGGCACTTGTAGTAAATTCAAGAAAACAAGACATTGTTATCCTAGACTAATTTTTACTACGGTTTCTAAACCTCTCGCAAAAGATTTAGAAAAAATTTTTGAAAGATTAAGTTTTAATGCCCTTAAATATGAATACAAACCAAAAATATTAACTGAAAATCTAAAAATTAAGTTTTTTATAAATGGAGCAAATAATTTAAAATTATGGTTAAAATTAATAGGTATTGGCAACCCTACAAAATATTCTCGTTATTTAATTTGGAAAAAATATGGTTTTTGTCCACCTAATACCAACCAACAGCAAAGGTTAAATATGTTGAATGAATCATTAAATCCACATTTATTATATAAATAGGGGTCTGTAGCGCAGTCTGGATAACGCATTCGGCTTCGGACCGAAAGATCACAGGTTCAAATCCTGTCAGGCCCATTATTTATTCTTAACAAAATTTTCTACAGAACGATCATAAGTTCTCTCAACATCATCAGAAAAATAACAAGCAGGTAATTCATTTCTTGAACGATGGTAAGCTATGCACTCACAGCAAACACCTTTTTTTGAACAAGAATAAGAACAATTACAATTTTCTAAATTTTTATCTTTTTGACATTCCATTCAAACTCCCCAGAATTCATTATCTTTACGTTTTAATTCCATTAATTCTCTTAACAAATCTTTTTCTTCCATTGATAACAATTTTTTAAATTTCTTTAATTGTTTAAAATCATTTTCAGGAACATCTACAATTAAAACATCTTCTTCATCAACTTGTTTCTTAGCAGTAATGCCTGGCAATGAAATTGCAACTTCTTTACCACGTTCAGCTTTTTGTAAACTTTCTTTCTCTAACTGAATTGTTTTAATAGTACCAGCTTTACTTCCGTCCAACTTAATCAAGTCAACATTTGGTTTTAATGTGCCTGATAAAACTCTAACACCAACAACAGCAGGGCCACTTTGCCTAAATATGCATCCTTTAATAATTTCAATCTTGGCAGGACGGACTAAAGATTTCAAAGAATTTTCTTCTTCTTTTTTCTTTTGTTCGATTACCCACTTTTCATAATCTTCAATGATACGATAAATAATGTCGTGAGAAATTATTTTAACTTCAAAAGTTTCAACTTCTTTAACATTAAATGCTAAGATTACTTTATGAATAAAATTGTCTTCAGCAGACGCATCTGCAATATCTTTTTTAGTAATTTCGCCAACAGAAGCTTTCTTAATAGGAATATCTTTTTCTTTTAACAACTTAATCAAAGCTTCTAATGAACCTAAAGATTCTGCTTTAATCACAACACCTTTATTATCAATTTCAGTCATTACCTCGTCAACTTCTGCTTGCACTTTCTCTTTAACTTCATCTAAATCATCATGAGCAACCATAAGAGGAACACCTGAAATTACTTCATTCAAATCCGGTGCAGAGATTCTAACGCCAGCGGCTGCAACAACTTCTTTAACAGATTTCATCTTACCTTTCTCAGGCAAAAATAAACCACGAATCTTAGTAACAACAGGTTCATCTAAACCGCCAATAACAATAGTGTCTCCTGATTTCAAAACACCATCATAAAGAATAACATCTAAAGTTGTACCAATGCCTTTCTCATCCTTAACTTCTAAAACAGTAGCTTTAGCTGTGTCTAAATTAAGTTTCAAATTATTTTCTAAAAATTTCTGTGCTAATCCAATCAACACCATCATTAATTCTGGAATGCCTTCTGAAGTTTTAGCAGAACATGGCACCATTGCAATTTGTTTAGTATAATCTGAAACTCTGTCAAAACGATCAGCTTGTAATCCTCGCTCATACAACTTACCAACTAAGTCATACAATTTAGTATCTAACAATTGTATAACTGATTGTGATTGTGAATTAATAGATTGTAACATAGGAATATTCTGAGTACGCCAACTTGGCAACAAATCAATCTTGTTCAATGCAATTACAAAAGGAGTTTTATATTGTTTTAAAATTTCTAAACATTCTAATGTTTGCTCCATAATGCCTTCATTAATATCAATTACTAATACTGCAATGTCAGCCAAATTACCGCCACGCTTTCTTAAATTAGTAAAAGCAGAATGACCAGGTGTATCAATCAATAATAAACCAGGAATAGTAAACTTAAAATTAGGTGATAACAAATGTTTAGTAGTATTCTTAATACTGTCAATAGATAATACTGAAGAACTTATCATCTGTGTAATTGCACCAGCTTCTGTCTTGGTTATTGCTGTTTGCCTAAATTGATCTGCAATAGAAGTTTTTCCGTGATCAATATGACCCATGAATACACAAATTGGTTGCCTTAACATTTTAACCTCAGTCTATAAACCTATTTTATTTTATTTAAAAAGGTTTGCATTGCAATTTAAAAATGGTGAAAATAATACTTTAGCATACTTTTTTTAATAAGATTTAAATACCTTTTATGCCTCTTTATGAGAGAAAAGAGTTGATACTTTCAAGTTGATACTATAATTTTTAAAAGAGGAGGATTGATATTTTATGGCAAAAGAGGGTAAAGACGAAAGTCTCTTAAATGATTTAGTAGCTAAATCTGAAACTATTGATGGGATCACCATACATGAGTATGTTGAGTTATTAAAAGAAGATGCAAGACCTGCAAGAACTGCATATCAAAGAGCATTTGATATGATTGAAGGTGCTGGAAAGAAAAAATTTAAAGAATTTAAAAAAGATTTAATAAGATATGATTTCTTTAGTGCATTAGACGAACAAGGGTACACTGCAGATTCTGTTTTTGGATTAGAAAAAAATTTAATGGAGCTTGTTAATCATTTTAAGGGAGCTGCTTTAAAGTTAGGTGCTGAAAAAAGAGTTTTATTAATGCACGGTCCTGTAGGTAGTGCAAAAAGTACCATTGCCAGATTAATCAAAAAAGGATTAGAAGAATATTCTATGATACATCCATTATTTTCCCTTGAATGGATTGGATTAGGTCCTTTTGGTAAAGCTGAAGTCATGAAAAATAATATTGTTGTTGATAGAAAAGTTTTGTTTGATCAAGTTTGCCAAATGCATGAAGACCCTATAAAATTATTATCCCAAGAAAATAGAAAAGCCATATTAAGAGATATTAATGAAGCTAATAAAGGCAAAGAAATGCTTTATGAAGTAGAGATTGATGGAGATTTGTGTCCTCATTGCCGTTTCAATTATACAATGTTAATGAAACATTATAATGGAGATTGGAATGAAGTTATGAAACATGTAAGAATCAATAGAATTTTCCTTTCTGAAGCTGATAGAATTGGTATTGGAACTTTCCAGCCAAGAGATGAAAAAAACCAAGATTCTACAGAACTTACAGGTAACATAGATTATAGAAAAATTGCAACAATAGGTTCTGATTCAGATCCAAGAGCTTTTAATTTTGATGGTGAACTTTGTATTGCTAATAGAGGAATTGTTGAGTTCATAGAAATTCTAAAATTAGAAACAGCTTTCCTTTATGATTTGTTAGGAGCTTCTCAAGAACATTTAATCAAACCTAAAAAGAAAGCATTAACATATATTGATGAAATTATTTTAGGACATACTAATGAAGAAGAATTTAGAAAACTTCAAAATAATCCTGAAATGGAAGCTTTTAGAGATAGAACTAAAAGAATAGATATACCTTATAATGTAAAGCTAAGTAATGAAATTGCTATCTATGAAAAAGATTACAATAAAAGAAAAGTCTCAAAACATATTGCACCGCATACACTTGAAATGGTTGCAATGTGGGCTATATTGACAAGACTTGATTCACCTAAAGAAGAAGCTTCTGGAACACTTTCTAGAATGCAAAAATTAAGGTTATATAATGGGGAGCATTTGCCAAAATATACTGAAGATACTGTAAAAAAATTAAAAGAAGATACTGAAAGAGAAGGTCTTGATGGTATATCTCCTAGGTTTATACAAAATGCTATTTATGAAGCTATTACAGGGATTGATTTAGAATGCGTAAATCCATTCCAAGTAATTGGAAAATTAAAGAATGACCTTAAAACTAGCACTTTGATAAATTCTGAAGAAGATAAAAAAGATTTTGCTAAATTCTTAGATGACATAGAAGGAGAATATGAAGAAATTATTAAAGACGAAATTCAAAGAGCTATCTCTGCAGATGAAGATGAAATGCAAGAACTTTGTGATAAGTATTTACTTAATATTAAATCTTTTTGTAGAAAAGAAAAGATAAGAAATCCAATAACTGGTAAAGATGAAGTTGCTGACGAAAATTTCATGAAGTCTATTGAAGATTTTGTCCCAGTAGAAGATTCTAATACAGATGGATATAGAAGCGGACTATTAAGTTATATTGGAAGTTTGCAAGTTGGTGATGACCCTCAAAAATTCAAATATGATTCTAACACAGAGTTAAGAAAAGCTTTTGAAAAAAAGTTATTTGAAGAAAAAAAGGAATCAATAAATTTCCAAAAAATCTGGCTAGGCGATGAAGATGACGAAGGAAAAACAAAGATCAATAAGATATTAAATAGATTAAAGACTCAATTTGATTATTGTGATGTTTGTGCCCACGATGTTCTTGAATATGTAGCAGGCATATTCGCTAAAGGGGATGCAAACAAATAATCTTTTTAATTTAAAATGGTATCAAATATAAGCAAGGATAAAAATAGATTTAAGGACATCATAAAGGGAAAAATAAGAAAAGACTTAGGCGATCTTATTGTCAATGATGAACTTATTGGTAAAAAAGGGAATGATAAAGTTTCAATACCCTTGCCTGGAATTGATTTACCGCGTTTTAGATTTGGTCAAGAAGATAATCCTGAAGGTTTTGGACAAGGCGAGGGAGAAGAAGGCGACCCTATTGCTCCTGGTTCTGAAGAAGAAGAAGGTGATGGCCCAAAAGCTGGAGAAGGTGCTGGTGAACATACAATAGAAGTTGATGTTACAATTGAAGAACTTGCTGAAATTATGAAAGAAGAGCTTCAACTTCCTAATATTGAACCTAAAGGTAAAAAAAGAATTAAAAAAGAATTTGAAAGGTTTGCCAGTTTGCGTAGAGTTGGTCCTGATTCTTTGTTAAGGTTTGAACCATCTTATCTTGAAGCATTAAAAAGAACTATTGCATCAGGGGAATATGATCCAGATGACCCAGAAATAATGCTTACAAAAGATGATATGAGATTTAGATCTTGGAAAACTAAAGAAATTCCTGAATCAGATGCAGTTATTTTTTATTTAATGGATGTTTCTGGAAGTATGACTGATGAACATAAAAGTATTGCAAGAAAAATTTCATTCTGGACAGATATTTGGTTAAGAAGCCAGTATAAAGGTTTAGAATCAGTTTATGTTATGCATGATTATGAAGCTTATCGTGTTGATAGGAATACCTTCTTTACATCTTCAACATCTGGAGGTACAAAAATTTGGTCTGGATATGATTTAATTAATAGGATTATTGATAAGGAATATAGTCCTAATGATTGGAACATATATATCTTCCAATATTCTGATGGAGATAATTGGGGAGATAATGGTGATGAATTCAATATTCTTGAAAGTGAATTATTGCCTAAAATTAATTTAATGGGTTATGCTCAAATAGATATTCCTTGGTGGACATCACATCCTTATTATGCTAGAAATATGAATCAATTAAGTTTTGAGGATACAGACGTTCAAGGACCTTATTTAGAAGATTTAGAAACTTTTGCAGACCTTAGCAAATATGGAGATAAAATATTAACAGCAAGATTAACAAATGAATATGACATATTAGACACAATAAAAACTTTTTTAGGTACAGGAAAATGATTTCAAACAGTTATTTAACAAGGGAACAAGAAGATATGAGATTAGAAATAAAAGCTGTAGCTGAAGATTGTGGCTTAGACTTTTTTAAAACAAATTTCATGATTTTAGAATTTGATCAGTTCAATAAAGTTGTAGCAAATGGAGGATTTCCTAAAAGATACAATCATTGGCAATTTGGTATGGAATATGAGAGATATAGTAAACAATTAGGGCATGGTTTTGGAAGAATTTATGAATTAGTAATTAATAATGACCCTGCAATTGGTTACCTTGTCGATACAATAGTTAAAGTGCATCAAAGAATGGTCATGGCACATGTTTATGGACATGTTGATTTTTTTAAAAATAATTATATGTTTAAAGAAACAAACAAAAATATGGTAAATAAAATGGCAAACCATGCAGAAATTATCAAAAAACATATAGAGAAACATGGTGAAACAGTTGTAGAAAAATTTCTTGATGCTTGTTTATCTTTAGATGATTTAATTGATGCTGAATCTGTAAGAATAAAAAGAAGAGAAGATCCTATTAATGATGAAGATGATTGTGAAGAAGAAGGAAATTGTGCAACTTGCCAAGGCTGTTCATCTGGAGGATGTAGTAATTCATCAAATCAAAATTTTACAGAAAAAGAATATAGAATAAAAACAAAGCATCCTTATATGGAAGATTTCATTAATACTCCAGAATTTCTTGATATACAAAAAAAACAAGATCAAATAGAAAAAAAGAAAAAAAAGATGGACCCACCTTCTCCAGAAAGAGATGTTTTACTTTATATTTTAGAGAATAGTGAAAAACTAAAAAAGTGGCAAAAAGAAATTTTATCAATTATAAGAGATGAAGCTTATTATTTTTATCCACAAGGAGCTACAAAAATAATGAATGAAGGTTGGGCATCTTATTGGCACCACCATATGATGGCTGAAAGAGGACTAGCAGGCCCTGAAGGAATAGTAGAGTATGCAATTGCAAATGCACAAGTTTTGTCAACAGGAAAAACTAGAATAAACCCTTACCAAATAGGTTTTTCATTATTCGAAGATATAAGAGAAAGATGGGATAGAGGAAAATATGGCCCTGAATATGAACATGAAAAGAATTTTCAAAGAAGAAAAAATTGGGATACACAAGAAGGTAAAGGATTAGATAAAATTTTTGAAGTTAGAAAAACAAGAAATGATATTGAATTTATTAGAGAGTTCATGACAGATGATTTTATTAGAGAAAAAATGCTTTATACTTACAAATTAGATCCTAATGATGATTGGTACAAAATAGCAAATAAAAATCCAGAGCATATTAGAAAACAATTTTTAAATCAATTGACTAACTTTGGTCAACCAATAATCAGAGTACATAATGGAAATTTTAGAAATGCTAAAGAGTTAATGTTAGAACATGTTTTTGATGGAAGATCTTTAGATATAGGCAAAACCCGAAAAACATTAGAAAATGTTTACAAACTTTGGGGTAGACCAATTTATCTTGCATCAAGAAAAGAAGATGGCACTCCTGCTTTTTATTCATTTGATGGACAAGAACATAAAATGATAAAACCAAAAAAATGAGCAAATTAATAGACAAACTAAACAAAGGATTAAGAGAAAATTATACTAATTTAGGCTGGACTGGGTCTTTTTATGAATTCCTTCAAATGGTTGAAAAAGATCCTTACAGTCATACAAGAACTGCTTTTCAATATTTAAATGATACAATCCACCATTTTGGGTCATATCAAATTGAAAATTGTGGCGACCAATTAACTAGGTATGAAATTTTTGACGATCCTTTTGATCAAGGCGAACATGCAGTTTATGGATTAGATAGAACATTAATGAATCTTGTTGCAAATTTAAGAACAATTTCAGAGGGTGGTGGAAAAGAAAGGATTATAGTATTACACGGTCCTGTAGCTACTGCTAAAACATCTATAATTCGTCTCTTAATAAATGGATTAAAAGAATATTCTAAAACAAAAGAAGGAGGAATATATACTTTTAATTGGGTTTTTTCAGATCAAAGTAAAAGTAATAATGTTGGATTTCAATTACCTCATAAAAAAGAAAAAGAAAACAAAAGTTTAGCTAACTTAAGTGAAAAAGATCTCGTTGGAAATATTCCTTGTCAACTTAATGATAATCCTTTATTGCTTCTTCCTAAAAAAGAAAGAAGAGAATTATTAGAAGAAGTTGTTAAAAAAAGTGAGAGAAGATTTTTAATTCCTAAAAAAATTCTTGAGGGTGAACCTTGTTTTAATTGTCAAACAATATATAATAAATTACTGAAAAAATATGATGGAGATATTAATAAAGTTTTTAGACATATTCAAATTGAAAGAGTAATAATTTCTGAAATTAATAAAATTGGAGCAGCCACAGTACAACCAATACAAAATACTGAAGGACATGCGCCTGTTGTATTTTGGGAAAATTCTAAATATTCAGAAGTTATGTCATTGTTAAAAGGATTAAAAATACATCAGTTTGAAGGTAAATGGGCTGATTCTAATAGGGGATTAATACATCTTACAGATATGTTTAATAAAAATACTGCTTACTTACAACATTTATTAAGTGCTGTAGAAGAACATTTAGTAGATTTTAATGGAATTCAAGGGTTTATTGATTCAGTCATTATTGGTACAACAAATCAAGAGACTTATGAAATGTTTAAGCGAGATCCTATAAGTCCTGGGTTAAAATCAAGAATTAGAACTGTAGATATTGGTTATGTTGTAAAGCCTAAACAAGAAGCTAAAATTTATAAAAAAGAATTTGAAGAAGCTGGATATAAAAGAATTAAAGAACAAGAAAGTGATGGCCATATGTTCCCTCATGTTCTAGATTTATTAGCTTTATGGTCTGTTATGTCAAGATTAAAAAAACCAATACAATCTAATTTTCAAAATCAGGGATTAAATATTTCAAAACAAGATATAGTTGAATTAATTGATCCATTAATAAAAGCAAGAATTTATGATGGAGAACTACATGATTCTCTTGAATTAGAAGAGAAAAAAATGTTAGGTGATAAATCTTTACAAAAAATTTTAAGGAATGAACATTCTGACGAAGGAATGCAAGGAATATCTCCTAGAACTATGCAAAACCTAATTACAGATATAATTAGTAGAAAAGAATTAGAAGAAGCTAAAAGAGGCACTGGAAAACATTGTTTAAGTATCTTTAGAATTTTTGATAGTATTGAACATTTAATTAAAAATGAACCAGAAATAGAAAGGTTTCATCATCCTGAAGCAGATAATGATGCATACCATAATTTAGAATATCATTTAGAACTTATTAAAGAAGAATACCAATTTTTAGTTACAAATGAGATTAAAAAATCTATTATTGGATTTAATGATGAAAGATTAAAAAAGTTAATGAAAGATTATTTGAAAAATATTAAAGCTTATGTTGGTAATGAATTAATCTTTAATCCACACACTAATAAAGATGAACCTGCAAATGAAAAGAAAATGAGGATAATGGAAAAAAGAATGCGGATTAATACAGAAAAAAGAGATGAACATAGAAGAAAAATTTTAGAAGAAATTGGAAGTTCTGCTATAAATAATGAAGGTTGTCAAGAATTAGATTTTAAAACATTATACAAAGATTTATTCAAAAGATTAGAAGAGGGAATTTTTGAAGAGAAAAAAGAAACATTAAAAATGACTAATGAACAGTTAGAAGGTGCTATAAATAAATTTGGTACTAAAAACTTTGAAAACTACGAACCTATTCAACAAAAAATAATTACTACCACCTTAGGAAATATGATTACGCATTATAATTATTGTAATGCTTGTGCTAAAGATGTTTTAAAAATTGCATTGCAAGAACAATGGATTAAATTTTAGGAGGATAAAAAAATGGATGAAGAAATGATTCATAGGCAAATTGGAACCCCAATTATTTATTTTAAGGATAGATATCCTTATGATGCAAAGTCTTGGTTATTAAAAAATAGGATAATAAAATATTCACAATTAGTTACTTCAGAAACTGCTGATGCATTACAAGATTTATTATTAGTATTAGATAGTCTTGAAGAAGGTAATAAAAAACATGAAGAAATAAAACTTTATATTAATAGTCCTGGTGGTTCAGTCATTTCAGGATTGGGAATTTATGATACTATGCAACATATAAAATCGGATGTTTCAACAATTTGTGTTGGATTGGCTGCAAGCATGGGATCATTATTATTACATGCAGGAACTGCCGGTAAAAGATATGCTTTACCACACTCAACAATAATGGTTCATCAATTGGCAACAGGCATGGAAGGAAAATTAAGAGATATAAATGTTAGTACAGAACATGCTAAAAATTTAGAAGAAAAATTATTAGATATTTATGTAAAACATGTTCCTAAAAATTCAGAAGGATATGTTACTTGCTGGGGTGGAGATCCACATGCTGAAAAAGTAAATGAAGTAAAGCCAGAAAAAATGTCTTCAGAAGATGCAAAAGAATGGTTAAAGAAATGGGCAGCCCAGTCTGATAGATATTTAAATGCAGAACAAGCTAAAGCAATGGGCTTTATTGATGAAATTATAAAACCAATAGAATAACTTTATATATTTCTTTTATTTATTATTTAATGAGGTGTTTTATAATGAAAGAACTAAAAGATTATTTAAAATCAAATTTTACAGAACAATATTCTGATAAAACAATATTGTCTATATTATATTTTAAGCCTAAACAAAAAGTAGAAGCAAAAATTTTAGTAGTTGGTTCTGAACATGGTGATAAGATTCATGGAACAAAAGCTATGATTCAATTAATGCATGAATTATATAAAAAACCTTTAGAAAAAACACAAATAGACTTTATTCCTGTAATTGATACTGAAGGTTATCCAGATAAAAGAACAGTTATAGGTAATGAAGGTTTAGGAAAGCCATTATATTTAGATTCTGGTTATAAAACTAATAAAATGCCTGAACAAATAAAAGATTTGTTAGATAAAGTTAATCCAGATTATAACTTAGCTTTACAATTAAATACTGCTTTTAAAGAAGAAATGCCTTTAATCAATGGTTATTTTATTGTTCCTCAAATTAATAAAAAAATAGTTGAAAAAGGTGATGAATTTAAAACACAATTAAAAATAGATTCAAGATATAAGGATTTAATTGGAACAATTTTAAATTCATTAAATAAAAATGAAATTCAATTATTAACAGAAAATGATAATGGTTACTTAGGAGATGGACATATATTAGCTATGCCCGGATTAGTATTGCCTGGAATAGAAGAAAACAATTCTTTTGAATTAAAAACAAGAAATGTTTTTGCAAGAAAGTGTCAGAAAAAAGAGGTTTTAAGTTTAGAACTTGTAACTTTAGCACAAAAAATAACAACTGAACCTAATAATGAAGTTGTTAGAGCACACAAAGTTGCTTTAGATACTTTAGTAAAATTATATGAATTATAATTTTATTTTTTCTTTCTATAAATTATGATCCCATAATATCCTAGTAACATAAATACGACTATAAAGAAATTCCAATTATCAAATATAGGGAATTCTTCTTCCATTATGCAACCTTTAAAACGATTATCCCATTGGTTTACTAATGCATCTGAACAACCTTCTGGTTTATCACCTATCCATTTACAAATACACTTATCTGGATCTAGACCTTGACACCTTTCCATTACAAATTCATTTCTAAAGCCGCCAATAGTATCACAATCTTCTCCTGCCTTACATTCATAGCAAGTACTCCATTCTAAATTAGTACAATCCATGTTAGGAATACACCCAGAAGTTCCAATAGCTGTTCCAGTACATATATCTGATTCAGAAGAAGTAAATATGTATTCATCCAAACAATCATCCACCAAATCACAATCAGCATCAACACAACCATGATTTCCATCACAATCTGTTTTTGAATAATTACATCCTGCCGCATCCAAAGATTCTTCTGTAAAGTCACATTCATCTGTATAATTATAAGGATTTAAAGCAATACACTGAGAATTAACTGTTAAAATTCCTGAAGAAGGACTTTGCACTGTACCATAACCTGGATTTTTTAAAGTCACTGAAAAAGTAAAATCTTCTTCCCAGTTTCCTGTAGGGAGACCATCAGTTGACCACCATGTAGCTAATGCATAACCAGGTAGTTCTCCACCTCCAAAAAATTCAGGAATAGTCCCAAACAGAACATCTACTGTTGTATTAAATGCAGCACCTGATTTTAAAAGTTTAAAATCAGCAACATAATCTTCACAATTATCTCCTTGTATAATCATTAAAGCTAACTGCCTCATACCTATTGTAGCATCTTCTAATAAATTAATACCTTCACCTTCAATAATGCCCCAATAAACTGCATTCACAGTACAAATAGCTTCACCTGCAGTACAGCACAATTCTTTTGAATAACCCCCACAATCTGAAACATGAGCATCTTCTGGTGTATCGTCTTGAACACTTAACAAGCAAGTGTCAAAGCCGTCGCAATCGTAAGTCGAATAGCCACAAGAAACTGCAGTTGGTGCAGTTAAATAATAATCAGTAAACGCAGTCCCATTAATTATTGAAACATGTGCATCGTCTGTAGGATTAGACAAAGAAATAATATAATCTTCTGTTGGAGTAGTTGTAGCTGATAAACCAGGAATACCATAACAGCAAAGATTATATTTTAAATTACTGGTTGTAGCATCTCCTAAATGTCCTCCCTCAGGACTAATATCAGATAACTTAAAAATTAATTCACCATTTGTATTACAATCATCTGGAGCATAAGTTGATGAATCTACAATTTCACAAGATAATTTTGCTGTAACTAATAGAGTATTGATTAATAAAAAAACAGAAAGCAGGATAATTAGGTTAATTTTTTTCATGGTTAAATTAAGTATGTTTCTCACAACCTCTTTTCAAATCTGATTAGTATTCTAAAGTTGTTCTTTATTTATATAATTTGTTATAGTTTTTGGAGACTGTGCTTTTTCGCTTTGGTTTGTTTTTAAGGTATTTTTGTAGTTTTAACTAAATTTATTTAAATTTTATTTTTAATCTTTCCATTCAGAATAGAAATTAGTTTCTATTGACAATAAATAAGTGCTCAGAGAATTAAAAAGAAAAAATAAGTTTTAGCCTAAAGTGACTAAAACAGTTATCTTGCCAGTACCTTTTTCCAAAGGCTGCAAAGCCTTGCCAACCAAAGCGCCGAAGCATTTGCTTTTGTCTACACATTTCATTGCATGC
>Ga0210057_1002922_pt1 | contig 23929 bp, 29 predicted proteins | sample CryGeyCG2114_010_2_FD_183968 | JGI IMG/M metagenome (GOLD analysis project Ga0210057, IMG submission 183968) | Groundwater microbial communities from aquifer - Crystal Geyser CG10_big_fil_rev_8/21/14_0.10 (SPAdes) (version 2) | ecosystem: Environmental > Aquatic > Deep subsurface > Groundwater ...
AAGAAATAAAAAAAGTAGGGGATGTCACTTTATTAAGATTTGAATAAAAATAGGAAAAAGACAAACCTCAGCGGGCCATCACCCCCGGCCAATCAGTGGTTTTCTTTAAAGGCCAGGAACTTTTAGGCGGTGGAATAATTTGCTAAAATAATCTCTCTTGACAACACTTTTGGCTTCGTATAATATTATAAAATACCCCCCGGGGGTGGGTACTAGGAAATTTAAAATTCAAAATGCAAAATTAAAAATTAATCCGATGCGAAACTCTATTAAAAAACAAGTTTTAAATAGATTAAATTATCTTACTGGACATTTGGATGGGGTAAAAAAAATGGTCCAAGAAGAAAAATATTGTATTGATATTATTAAGCAAAATGAAGCGGTGATTGCCGCAATCGAAAAAGTAAATGAGATGATTTTGGAAAATCACTTAAATACCTGTGTTACTCAAGCAATAAAAGGAAAAAGCGAAAGAGAGAGAAAAAAGAAAATCAGAGAACTTTTAGAGATTTTTAAAAACTCTGATAAATAAATTCTAAAATGAACTGCTGCAAAAAACCAAAAAACGAGAAAAAGGAAAAAGGATTCTTAAAAGGAATATTATATGGTTTAGCTTCCCATACTTTTTGTATTGCTTTTATTATCTTTTCTATTTTGGGAGCAACAACGGCAACGACTTTATTAAAACCACTTCTTCTTAATCCTTACTTTTTCTATATTTTAATAGCTATATCTTTTGTCTTTGCCACTATTTCCGCCATTTTCTATTTTAGACGCCTCGGATTTATAATCTTAGATAAAACCGAAGGAGGATTGGAGCTGGGCTTTTTGCCAGCCGGATTTAAAAGAAAATGGAAGTATCTTTTAGCGCTTTATGGAACAACAGTTGGCATTAATTTGCTTTTATTTATGTTGATATTTCCTATTGTGGCAAACCTTAACTCAGGCGTTCCTTTAACGGCTGCCATTTCAGCTGCTTTTGGACGGGGTGAAGAATTAACCTTGTCTGAATCAGGCTCTTTAGTAACATTGCAAGTTAATATTCCTTGCCCGGGGCACGCTCCTTTAATTATTGGAGAACTTAAAACCATTGGTGGCGTTAAAGCGGTGAAATTTAAATTCCCAAATTTATTTGATGTTGGCTATGACCCAGAAAAAACATCAAAAGAGCAAATACTCTCATTGGATGTTTTTGGTACATATAAAGCCACGGTTGTAAGCGAGAAAACGGGTAAAATAACCGAGATTATAGATACAGACAGCGATGGGCAAACGCAGCCCCTAGGTAGTGCCGGAAGCTGTTGCGGGGGCGGTAGCGGCGGAGGGGGTTGCGGTTGTGGCTGCGGAAGATAAAAAATAATTAATAAATTTATAATTATGATCCAACAAAATCAAATTAATATAAAAGGGATGCACTGCCAAAGTTGTGCAGACTCGATAGAGAACGAATTAAAAATATTACAAGGAGTAGAAGAAGTAAAGGTAAGCTTTGCCCAAGAACAGGCTTTTATTCGATTTAATCCCGAGGAAATAAGCCTTGATGCAATAAACAGAAAAATCGAGGGGATGGGCTATGGAGCGAGTATCAAAAATAAAACAAATCCTCAAAAAGAAAAAATAATCAGGATAAGATTAGAAAAGCCAAGTGTTTTGACGGTGTTGGTCGGTATAGCCATAATATTAGCTTTTATAAATCTTTTCTATACTGCCAATTTACAAAGAAAGCTTGCTTCTGTGGTTGGCGGAGTAGCTGTTGAATCTGAAAGCCAAGCCGGCGGAGCATTGAAAGAAGTGCAACCAAAACAACCTTCTCAAAAGGAACAGCCACCAAGCCAGCCCGCTCAACGGCAACAACCCTCGAAAGTAGAGGTTAGCGTTGATGACGATCCGGTAGAGGGTTCGGAAAATGCGCCCGTTACCCTAATAGAATTTTCTGACTTCGAATGTCCTTTCTGTGGAAGGTTTTTCCAACAAACCTTGCCTCAAATTGAGGAAACTTATATCAAGACAGGTAAAGTGAGGCACGTTTTTCGCGATTTCCCCTTGAGTTTTCATCAATACGCTCAAAAAGCAGCCGAGGCCTCAGAATGCGCAGATGAGCAAGGCAAATTTTGGGAATACCACGACAAATTATTTGAAAATCAGAACGCACTCGATACGGGTAGCCTTAAACAATATGCAAAAGATTTGGGATTGGATACGGCGAAGTTCAATAGCTGTTTAGATTCGGGCAAAATGACTTCAGAAGTTCAAAAAGATTTTACCGATGGTTCACAATATGGCGTAAGCGGAACTCCAACTTTTTTCATCAATGGAATTAAGTTGGTTGGTGCCCAGCCCTATCAAGCTTTTGAACAAATTATCGAACAGGAATTAAAATAAAAATTAAAAAAATAGATATGAAAAATACCAAAATTTTAGTCGTATTTTTTTGCTTAATATTTTTAATTGTTGCAGTTTTTACAAAAGGATTTGGTCTTTTTGGAATAAACTCAACTAATCCCAAAAACGTAGGCGACTTTGTAAAGATCCAGCTTTCAGAAATAACAGACAAAGCAAAATGGTATGAATATAATTTAGCTGAGGAAAAAGTAAAATTTTTTGTAGTAAAGGCAAGTGATGGAAGTATAAAAACTGCATTTGATGCTTGCGATGTTTGCGGGTGGTATAAAAAAGGTTATCGCCAAGAAGGGGATTATATGGTTTGTAATAATTGCGGAAACCGTTATCCAATAAGTGGTCTTGGGACGGAAAACAAAAATCCTGGTGGGTGTTGGCCGGGCTATCTGCCCAATATTATCCAAGGAGATAGTGCTCTTATTAAAAAATCTGATTTAGAGAATAATCGGTGGAGGTCGTTATGAAAATAAAATTAACTATTTTTATATTAATAACCCTGATAGCAGTTGGAACCGGAGTATTTTTACTGCAACAAAAAACTAGTGAGAATGTTTTTGGAAAAAATAGAGAAAGAGTTTTATCACAGCTTTATTTAGCCATTGAGGATGCAGAAAAAATGGGAAAATATAAATGCTGTATAGAGCCACCCTGTACAATGTGCTATCTGGGCGATTGGGTATGGGAAGATGGAAATTGTGATTGCGACGGAAAGATCGCAATGGGCGAGTGGGATAAAGTTTGTCCTCAATGCAAAAAGGGAATAAAAGAAGGAAGGTGTAAGTCATCGACAGGCACTTGTAATATTCCTTAAATTTTGTTTTTTTCTGGCAAAAATGATGGAAAAAATTACTCTAAAAATTTTAGGGATGCATTGCGTTTCCTGTGCCAAAAATATTGAAGCCCGGGTTAAAAAGCACCCGGGTGTTTTAGCAGTTAATGTTGACTTTGCCAGTTCAAAAATGTTTGTTGAGGCAGAAGATTCGGTTTTAGACAGCGACTTAAAAAAGATTGTTGAGGAATTAGGATATAAGATTTTAGAAAAAGAAAGCCAGGAAGAAATTGAAGAGAAAAAACTCGTTCATCAGGCAAAACTGCGGGCAATCTGGGCCTTGATTTTAAGCGTGCCTTTAATGCTTACAATGGCTGCAATGTATTTAGATCGGTCTCTTTTTGGTTCTCCTTTTTTGCAGCTGACACTGGAAGCCATTTTGGCATTTATTGTTGTTTATGTTATTGGTTTTAAGGTTCACCTTTCGGCTTTAAGAGCTGTGCGCCGACTTTATGCCAATATGGATGTTTTGATTTCAATTGGTACTTCAGCTGCCTTTTTCTTTGGAGTGGCAGCTTTTTTTGTTGAGGTGCCGGTATTTTTTGAAATCGCCGCTTTCATTATGGCTTTTCAGTTATTGGGGAGGTATTTAGAAACAAGAGCAAGAGGAAAAACTTCTGAGGCTTTAAGAGAGTTGTTGAAACTGGGAGCCAAAACAGCCAGAGTTTTAGTAGATGGAAAAGAGAAAGAAATTCCAATTGAGGAGTTAAAAGTAGGGGACATTATTGTTGTTAGGCCGGGGGAGAAAATTCCAACTGATGGCAAGGTAACTGAAGGACAATCAGCAGTTGATGAATCAATGGCAACCGGAGAATCAATGCCAGTGGAGAAAAAAGTTGGAGATCAAGTTATTGGAGCAACAATTAATCAAGAAGGACTTTTGAAAATTAAAGCAACAAAAGTTGGTAAAGATACTTTTTTGGCTCAAGTTGTTAAATTGGTTGAAGAAGCTCAAAGATCGCGCGTTCCCATTCAAGAATTTGCTGATAAAGTCACCTTCTATTTTGTGCCGGCAGTTTTAATAATTGCTTTATTAACTATTATTGGTTGGCTGATTTTAGGAAAATGGTTTATCGCCATTGTGGCAACGATTACGGTTTTAATTATTGCCTGTCCCTGCGCTTTGGGTTTGGCTACTCCCACTGCTTTGACTGTTGGAATTGGCCGGGGAGCAAAACAAGGAATTCTTATCCGCCGGGGAGAGGCAATTGAATTAATGGGAAAGACAAAAATAATAGTTTTGGATAAAACCGGCACTTTAACCAAAGGTCAGCCGGAAGTGACAGATATTAAGGTTTTTGAGACAGGAATAAGTGAGGACGAACTTTTGCAAAAAGCGGCTTCAGCTGAATTGGGTTCTGAACATCCCTTGGGAAAAGCAATTCTTGCCAAAGCCAAAGAAAGAGGAATTGAAATTTCAGAACCTAAAAACTTCAAAGCCATATTTGGCAAAGGCGTTAAAGCTGAAGTCAATGGAAAAAATATTCTGGTGGGAAGAAAAGAATTAATGGAAGAAAGTGGCCTTAATGTCTCCTTTGCTCAGGAAATGGTAGGCCAATTACAGGAAGAAGGAAAAACTGTGATGTGGGTGGCTGAGGGCGAAAAAGTTTTGGGCGCAATAGCAGTAGCTGATACTCTCAAAGAAGAGACAAAAGAGGCGATTGCTGAACTTCATAAAATGGGATTTAAAACAATAATGCTGACCGGAGACAATCAAAGAACCGCCAAAGCTATTGCCAAAAAAGTTGGAATAGATGAGGTTATTGCCGAAGTTTTACCAGATGAAAAAGTTGAAGTAATAAAGAAATTACAAAAAAGAGGAGAAATCAAAGTGGCAATGGTAGGCGATGGGATAAACGATGCGCCGGCCTTAACTCAGGCTGATGTTGGATTAGCTATTGGCACAGGGACAGATATTGCTATTGAAGCAGGAGAAATTACTCTTGTTAGAGGTGATTTAATGGCTTTACTTGGCGCAATTCAATTAAGCAGGGCAACTTTTCGGACAATTCGCCAAAATCTCTTTTGGGCGTTCTTTTATAATATCATTGCCATTCCAGTAGCTGCCTTTGGAATTTTAGCCACAATGATAGGTCCTGTCATTGCTGCCGGAGCTATGGCTTTTAGTTCCCTGTCAGTAGTTTCTAACTCCTTGAGGCTAAGGAAAATAAAATTGAAATAGAATTGAAAAATTTTTGAATAATTGCTAAAATCTAAAATATGCCCAGTAAGACAACTTCTAATTAAGTTGCTCTACTGGGTATTCTTAGAAGTCAGACTTCGAATTTATTTATCTTCTGGATAATTTGTTCGAAGTTGCTCTACTGGGTATGAATAAAATTTCTTTAACTATATTTTTTATAGTGATTATTGCCATAATAGGAGCCTTCTTTTTAAAGGAGAAAAATAAGAATCAACAATTGATAGAAATAATCCTCCAGACAATAGAAAATAGAATGACTTTCTTTTATGGAGATGGTTGTCCTCACTGTGCCAAAGTCGAAGAATTTTTCAAGGAGAGTGATGTTGAGTCAAAAATCCAATTTGATAAAAAAGAAATCTACAATGATAAACTAAACGCCCAACTTTTGTTTCTAATCGCTCAAAGAAAATGTAATCTCTCAATAGATAAAATAGGCGTTCCATTTCTCTGGGATGGTTCAAGATGCATCATCGGCGATGGAGATATTATAAATTTCTTTAAGCAAAAAATTCAAAGTTAATATGAGAAAAAAATTTCTTTTAGCATTGTTTATTTCACTTTTTTCTTTTTTAATCTTTGACCAGACAAGGGCTTTTTGTCCTGTTTGTACCATTGCAGTTGGAGCCGGAGTTGGGCTTTGTCGATATTTGGGGATTGATGATTTAATTTCCGGAGCCTGGATTGGCGGGTTTTTGATGTCTTTAACTTTATGGACTATCGATTGGTTAAACCAAAAGAAAATTAAGTTTTTATTTAGAAAGCCGATTGTCTTATTTTTCTGGTACGGAATTACGATTATTCCTCTTTATTTTTTGGGAATAATGGGTCATCCCGGAAATAAATTTTTGGGGATTGATAAATTGTTATTCGGCATCATTTCCGGCAGCATTTTATTTTTAATCAGTTTTTTCTTTAACAATTTTTTGCTAAAAAAGAATCGGGGGAAATCTTTCTTTCCATTTCAAAAGGTCATCATTCCGGTTTCATTTTTAGCCATTTTGAGTTTAATTTTTTATTCTATTTGTTAATATGTTAATATGCCAGAAGATTTAGAGACAAAAAAGAAAATCGAGGAATTGTTAAAAAAAGTCGCTGAAAGCAAAAAGGAAAAATTGGATTTGTCATCCGATGAGGATTTATCGATTGTCGTAATGAATTTAATTTCAATCGAAGAACACCTTTTCTTTACCGGAGCCAAAACCGGAAAGGAAAAATATTTCGATTTGCTAAATCAGACAAGGCAAATAAGAAAAGAATTACTTGGAAAACTTATCAAAGAAGTTGAACCGGGTGCTGAGATCTGGTGCATTTCCAAACACCTTTTGGCTGCCTCAATGAGATTAATAGAGGTGGGGACAAAATATTTTCAGGAAGGAAAAAAAGAGGAAGCCAAAGACCTCTTTTCCAAGGCATATGATTTGTGGTCTTTGTTTTGGGCTTTGAATTTAAAATTGATTGATATTGGAGAGGTAAAAAAAATTGACGACAACCAATTAAATATTCATGACACAAAAAGGTCCGGTTTTTTGGGAAAAATTGGCGAATTGATTAAAAAAATAATTGATTGTTGTATAGAGTAATTATTTTAGATAATTTTTTAGTTTTGCCTCCGCTGTTTTAAATCGGCGAGTTTTTATTTTGGGGATAACTAATACTTGACAAGGAATTATTATGGGTATATATTCATAATAGAAAGGTCGAGTTATCAAAATTAATTTTTAAAAAATATGCCATTTGGTGATAAAACAGGCCCAATGGGTTTAGGGCCAATGACTGGAAGAAGATTAGGTTATTGTGCGGGCTATCCTTATCCGGGCTTTGTGAATCCCCGAGGATTTGGTGGGGGAAGAGGAATGGCTTGGCGTCGAGGTTTGGGGTGGCCTTGGTGGTTGGTTCCTTATTCGCCTGAGCTGCCAACTCCAAAAGAAGAAAAGAAAATTTTAGAAGAAGATTTAAAAGCCTTGAAAGAGGAAATGAAAGCAATTGAAGAAAGGTTAAAAGAATTGGAAAAGAAAAAATGAAAATTGGAATCAGTTCAAACGGAAAAAATTTGGAAGACACAGTAAGCGAAGTATTCGCCAGATGCCCTTATTTTATCATTGCTGAAATTGGGAATGGAAAAATTAAAAATTTTGAGGCAATAAAAAATGAAGCAGGAAATCGAATGGGAGGGGCAGGAATTTTTGCGGCTCAATTGATGGCTGAAAAGGATGTTGAAGTTGTAATTACAAAAAATATTGGACCAAGGGCTTTAGATGTTTTAGAACAATTTAATATCGAGGTTTATCAAGGAGAAGGAAAAGTGAAAGAAGCGATAGAGAAATTTATTAAAGAAAAATTGGAAAAATTTGAATGAAAATAGCATTTGCCATTGATGGGAATAATTTAAAAGATAAAATTGCTTTACATTTTGGGAGAGCAAAGAATTTTTTGATTTATGATACTGAAAAAGAAATTTTTGAGGTTTTTGAAAATCCGGAGATCGAAGGAAAAGAATTTCCGCCAGATTTTTTAGCTCGCCAAGGAGTGAAAGCAGTTATTGCCTTTAGTTTAGGGCCAAGGGCTTTTGAAAAATTCAAAAATTACAAAATTGAAGTTTTTAAAACGGCAGATGGTACGATTTTGAAAAATATTGAGGAATTTAAAAAAGGTGAATTGAAAAAATTATCAAAAGAAGATATTTTCTAATAAAAGGTCGAATGGAAAATTTTATCATATCAAAATTTTAATCTATGGCTTTAATTTCCTCATTAGAAAAAAATCAAGTGAATGAAATTGCTAAAGAAGTTTATGAAAGGTTTGAGAAAGAGACGGGAAAAGTGCCAGAATGGGTGAAAGTAATGGCTCATAGACCCGAGATTTTAAAGGAGTTTGTTGAACTTTTTAAAGCAATAATGGGTCCTGGGAAGATAGAGCCAATTTTAAAATGGAAAATAGCTTTGGTAGTTTCTCAAACATTGAAATGTCCTTTTTGCGTCGATGTTAGTGAAAAAATGTTAAAAAAAATGGGTGCTGACGAAAAAACAATAAAGAAGATAAAAGAATTATCAACAGAAGAAAAAGAAATTTTAGAATTAGTGAAAGATGTAACTTTAGATGGCCATTTGGATCAGCCAGAATTGTTTGAAAGATTGAAAGAAAAATTTAATGAAGCCCAAATCGTAGAAATTATTTCGGTAATGGGTCTTTTCAATTACATCAATAGGTTCAATAATACCTTAGCGATTCTGCCTGAATAAATTTTAAAATGATTTTATAGAAGTAGTTAAAAAAAGAAAAAGACCAAATCCATGAAAATCGCAATCACTGGCGGAAAAGGCGGGGTGGGAAAATCAATGGTGGCGACTTCTTTGGCGGTAGAATTTGCCAGAAAAAATAAAACAATGTTAGTTGATGCTGATGCGGAATGCCCAAATGACCACCTTTTGCTCTCGGTTAAAAGAAAAAAATATATTACCGTTTATCAATCTATACCAAAATTTGATTACAGTAAATGTAAGAAGTGCGGGAAATGTGCCTTGGTTTGTAAGCGAGGTGCTATCGTTTGGGTTAGAGGAAAATATCCTGCCCTTGTTAAAGATGCTTGTATCAGCTGTATGGCTTGTCGTTCTACCTGTCCTTATGGAGCGATAATAGAGACCAAGAAAGAAATCGGTACAATTTATACGGGGTATTATAATGTTAACCCCGTTAAATACGCCTTTAAGCGTAATTTGCGGAGCAAATTATTTAACGGGGTAAATTTAGTTTCAGGTGAACTTAAATTAGGGGAGCTTGCTTCCGGTGAAGTAGTGGCTGAAGTTAGAAAATATTCCGACAAACTCAATGAGAAAATAAAAGCCGATATAATGGTTATTGATTCCTCGCCCGGAATTGGTTGCCCGGTGATTGCCTCTTTGGTTGGGACAGATTATATTGTGGCTGTAACCGAACCAACGCCCTCTGCCCTTTTTGATTTGAAAAGGGTTTTGTATTTGGCAAATCATTTTAGAATAAGGCATGGAATTTTGATTAACAAATTTGATTTGGCAAAAAATTTTTCAAGGGAAGTAGAAAAATTCGCCAAAGAAAATAAAATTGAAATTTTAGGAAAAATTCCTTATCACAAAGATTTTTTAAAATCAACAATTAAAATGAAGCCGGTTACAAAAATAAATCCAAAATATCAAAAATTATTTGAAAAAATTATTGAAAAAATAAGGGGAATGATAAAATTAAAATGGTGCTAACAAATACTCTTCAGATTTCTAACGGGGTGAAAGAAAAAGTGGCTTTGTTTTCGGTTTTGGCAAATTTTGTTTTGGCAGGGACAAAAATTTTTGCTGGGGTTTTAATAAAATCTGCTTCAATTTTGGCTGAAGGCGTCCATTCTTTAATGGATATTTTTTCTTCGGCTATTGGCTATATCGGGATTAGAATATCTAAAAAGCCGGAGGACCAAAAACATCCTTACGGCCATTATAAATTTGAAGTTCTGGCTGGATTTTTTATTACTTTGATTTTGCTTGGAACAGGCGTAGGAATTATTTATGAAGCATATCAGAAATTTTTAAATCCTTCTTTGATAAAAATCCCAGTTTTGGCTTTTGGAGTGATGATTTTTTCAGCGTTAGTCAACGAAATAATGGTCCGTCTTAAAATTCATTTTGGTAAAAAAGAAAATTCAATAGCCCTTCTTTCTGACGGTTCCCATTCAAGAGTAGATGTTTATGTTTCGGTCGCAGTATTTATCGGTTTATTTTTATCTAAATATTGGGTTAGGGTTGATTCTTTACTTGCCTTGTTTATCGGTCTTTATATTATTAAACAATCATTTTCATTGGGCAAAGAAGCGGTTGATTCTTTGCTTGATGTTTCAGCAAGCCCAGAAATTGAAGAAAAAATAAAAGAGATTGCAAAAAGAGAAAACATTGAAATCGATTCTCTAAAAACTCAAAAGAAGGGTTCTGTCATCACTGCTAATTTAGAAATAACACTGCCAAACAATTTAAAAGTGGAAGAAGCAACAAAAATTTCTGAAAGTTTAAGAGAAAAACTAATGAAAGAGGTTAAAAATCTTTCTTATGTTGCCATTCAAATTAAAAGTCACGAAGTGGAAACCGGATTTTATAAACCTGCTTTTGGCCGGGGTTTTGGTTGGCAGAGACGAGGCAGATTTAAGGGTGAGATAGAGGAAGCGCGTGGGCAAGGTCCCGGTGGTTATTGTGTCTGTCCCAAGTGCGGTTATAAAATTCCTCATCAGCGCGGAACACCTTGTTCGACACTTGAATGTCCAAATTGTAAAATTAACTTAGTTAGAGAATAATATGGTTAGGCCAATAAAACCAAGAAGAGTTTTTTTTGATCCCAATGTAATTTATTTCAAACCAAGGGCTGTTCCTCTTTCGATGTTAGAAGAAGTTGAATTAGGCGTTGATGAATTGGAGGCTTTGCGGCTTTGCGATTTAAAAAATTTAGAACAAGAAAAGGCAGCAAAGAAAATGAAGATTTCTCAAAGCACATTGAGTCGAATTTTAATTTCAGCCAGAAAAAAAGTTGCCCAAGCCCTAATCGAAGGAAAGGCGATTAAAATAAAAAAGAAGCCAGTTTAAAAGTTGAAATTTTATTTAACTTATTTAAAATTTTGATTAAAATAAATTATATGGTAAATCGAAACTTTTTTTTAGATACTCAAAAGCAATTTAGAGAAGTTGCTCAAATTTTAAGGACAGAACCAGAAATTATTCAGGAATTGGAAGAACCCCGTCGAGTTATTGAATTTCAAATTCCGGTTAAAATGGACGATGGAAAGAAAAAAATCTTTTTTGGTTTCAGAGTTCAACACAACAATGCCTTAGGTCCTTACAAAGGAGGAATTCGGTTTCACCCTGAAGTTTCCGAAGACGAAATCAAAGCCCTTTCAATGCTAATGACTTGGAAATGTTCTTTAGTTGGTCTTCCTTTTGGGGGCGGAAAAGGAGGAGTGGTTGTTGATCCCAGGGAATTGAGTAAAAGAGAATTAGAGGAACTTTCTCGGGGCTATGTCCGGGGGGTCTTTCCTTTAATTGGACCTGATCTTGATGTCCCGGCTCCTGATGTTAATACCAACCCTCAAATTATGGCTTGGATGACCGATGAGTATTCAAAATTAAAAGGTAAAGATTCGCCGGCTGCCTTTACTGGAAAACCATTGGAAATGTGGGGTTTGGCTGGAAGAAATGAAGCCACCGGCTATGGCGGGGTGGTGATTTTGAAGAAACTGGCTAAGATTTTTAATTTAAAACCGGAAAAAACAACTTTAGCTATTCAAGGTTTTGGCAATGTCGGCTCAAATTTTGCCCATTTTGCCTATCGAGAAGGATTTAAAATTTTGGCTCTTTCGGAAGCCGATGGCGGAGTTTTTATTGAAAAGGGTTTGGATCCTGAGGCAACTTTAAAATGTCGAGAAGCAAAAGGAAAAATTTCCGGTTGCTATTGTGTTGCCTCGGTTTGCGATTTGAGTTTTGGTAAAGGAATTTCCAATAAAGAAATTTTGGAAATGGATGTTGATGTTTTGGTTCCAGCGGCCGTCGAAAATGTGATTACCAAAGATAATGCCCCCAAAATTAAAGCAAAATATCTAATCGAAATGGCAAATGGTCCGGTTACCTCCGAAGCCGAAAATATTTTAGAAAAAAGAGGCATCATTTCGGTACCTGACATTTTAGCCAATTCCGGAGGAGTAATTGCTTCTTATTTTGAATGGATACAATCTAAAGAGAGAAAATTATGGGAAAGGGAAAGGGTTTTTGAGGAGCTTTCCAAGATTTTGGAGAAATCTTTTGAAAAAGTTTTTAATTTGTCTAAAAAAGAAAAAATTAATCTAAGAAAAGCAGCTGAGATTTTAGCCGTTAATCGGGTTGTGAGAGCAATGAAGAAATGAAAGGGCTTGCCCCCCACCAATTTTGCCTCTGAATAACAGGATAAATTAAGAATTCAAACTTTATCCCGCAAATCTTGTGCGGCGCTTGCCCTTCATCCCCCACTAAGTTTTAGTGGGGGAGAACTAGGGCAGGGCTATTCGCCCTCGCGCCGCCACGGTAATTCAAACGCAAAATTGGTGGGGGGCTTGACTTCATTTTTGGCTTAAATTAAGGTATAATGAGTTGGGGATAAATTCACCCTGTTAAATCCTCGCTTTGCGAGGTGTCGCCTCGGCAACAATTTAACAGGGTAAAGGTCGGGTAGCACGCGAATTAATATGCGAATGAGACACGAATTATATGCGAATAAGTAATGAGTATTCGCATAAAATTTGCATATAATTCGCATAAAAATTCGTGTATTATAATTTCGGATAATTTTATGGCAACTATTGCTTATTGCGTAAAATGTAAGGCAAAAAAAGAGATGAAGGATCCTGAAGAGGTTTCAATGAAAGGAAAAGGAGGAACAAAAAGAAGAGCGATGAAAGGAACTTGTCCTGATTGTGGAACAAAGATGTTCAGGATATTAGGAAAGGCAAAGTAAAAATTTAAAGCTAAAATTTGCTCCAAACCAGAGCCACGATTGAGGTGGTTTTGGTTTTTATTGCTTTTCTATTTTTCCGTTCTTTAATATACTAAAAAAATGAATCGAAACGCCAGAAATTTTGTTTTAGGTGTTTTGGTTGTTTTATTTTCTCTTAATATTTTAGCCTGGATTGTTGTTTTTGATTTAGCAAAGCCCCAATTCCTGGAAGTTAATTTTTTTGATGTTGGGCAGGGCGACGCCATTTTTATTGAGACACCAAAAAGACAGCAAATTTTAATTGATGGCGGTCCTGACTCAAAAATTTTAGAAAAACTGGGAAAGGAAATGCCATTTTATGACAGAAGTATTGATTTGGTTATTTTGACTCACCCTGAAAGAGATCATTTGGCTGGTTTGCTTGAGGTTTTGAAAAAATATAAAATTGAAAACATTTTGTGGACAGGGATAATAAGAGATACAGCCGAATATAACGAGTGGCAAAATTTAATTAAAAAAGACTACAACCCGCCTTCACCCGCCAAAGTTTCCGAAGGAAATTTAGGCGGGCAAGCCACCCTCCCGCCTTTCAGGCGGGCCCCTAAAGCCAGAATTTATATTGTTCCATTTGTTCAAAAAATTACGATGGGCAAAGATATTTCAATGAATTTTTTATATCCAATTGAAAATTTGGCAGGGAAAGAATACGAAAACAGTAACGATACTTCAATCGTTGTCAAATTGGTTTTCGGGAAAAATTATTTTCTTTTTACTGGTGATATTTCAAAAGTAGCAGAGAAAGAGCTCATCATTCGTGCGAATATAGATTCTGATGTTTTAAAAGTTGCCCATCATGGGAGCAAAACTTCAAGTTCTGAAGAATTCATTGTTAAAGTTTCTCCAGAAATTGCAGTAATTTCGGTTGGAAAAGGAAATTCTTATGGGCATCCTCACCAAGAGGCCTTGGAAATTTTAAATAAATTTGGTATAAAAGTTTTAAGGACCGATCAAATAGGGGATATAAAGATTATTTCCGATGGCAACACCTTACGAATTACGAATTAAACCGAATTACGAATTCGTAATTCGAAAGTATTCGTAATTCGTAGGAATAAAATGAGGTTTCCAATATTTAAAACTAAAATAGAAGGATTAAACCGAAAATTTAATCTCTTGGACCCAAAAGAACAAGGAGAGTATTTTCAATTGAAAGCGGGAAAAGAAATTGAAAAGTTAAGAAATTTTTTGAAGGAAAATACCTTCGTGGCTTATTTATTGGGAAAGAAAAATTCGGGCAAAGGAACTTATTCTAAAATGTTTGCCGAAGTTATTTTGCCAGAAAGGATTGAACATTTTTCAATTGGCGATATGGTTAGAGCGATTGATCTCGAATTAAAAGACGAGAAAAAGAAAAAAGAATTGTTAGATTATTTAGATAAAAATTATCGTGGCCGACTTTCTTTGAAAGAAATTATTTTGGCCCTGGAAAATCGAAGCACAAAAACTCTTTTGCCAACTGAATTAATTTTGGTTTTATTCAAAAGGGAAATGGAAAAAAGAGAAAAGAAGACCCTTTTTATCGATGGTTTTCCCAGGGAATTAGATCAAATTGGTTTTTCTTTGTTCTTTCGAGATTTAATCGGTCATCGAGAAGACCAGGACATTTTTATTTTGATTGATGTTCCGGAATCGGTAATTGATGAAAGAATAAAATGGAGAAGGGTTTGCCCCATTTGCCAAACTTCAAGAAATTTGAAACTCTTTCTAACTCCAAAAGTTGGCTATGACAAAGAAAAAAAAGAATTTCATTTAATCTGCGATAACCCCGGCTGTAAAGGAGCTAAACTTCTTTCCAAGGAGGGGGACGAATTAGGAATTGAACCAATCAGAGAGAGGTTAAAATTGGATGGAAAGTTAATTGAAGAATCCTTTTCTCTTTACGGCATCCCTAAAATTTTGTTAAGGAATTCTATCCCGGTGAAAGAGGCGGAAAAATTTGTTGATGATTATGAAATTACTCCCGAATATGTTTTTGGATGGGACGAGAAAGAAAAAAAGGTAAAAGTAAAAGAAAAACCCTGGGTTTTGGTTGATGACGAAGGAATCAAATCCTTCAGTTTATTGCCCCAGCCAGTGGTTGTTTCCTTGATTTACCAAATGGTTGATGTTTTGAATCTTTAAATTTTCGCTTGACATTTAGTCTTGGAAAAAGGTAAAATGAAAATGGCCCTGCCCCGTTAGAAATATCCATCAGAAATTGGCGGTGCCCTATTGGAAATTATGTAATATTTTGACAAACATAATTTCTAACGGGGCCCTGCTCCAATTCTTTCTAGTGTTGTTCTGGGACAAAACTTTTTTGAGGGAACCTGAAATGATGTGTAGCCCGAGGGTTACACCTGAGGTACCCACTTCGAACTTTTTCCAGAAATACTCTCTAGAAAGAAGGCAGGGCCATTAAAATAGCCGATTTTCGGCTATTTTATTTTTTCCTTCCTTTTCCAACTTCACTCACGGCCGTGGACTAAATAGGAAACTCCTTTTTCCAGCTCACTGTGCCTCTTCGGCGCATCGGGCTCGAAAAAAGAGGGGAGATGGGAGGTTTTTATGGTGTTTTCTTAATCCATTGACTTGCTACTTTTATAGGATCATGCACGCCTTGGCATTTTTGTGCTATTAGTTTTGCTGCAATTATTGCATCCTCTTCTATCTCTGGTAATAATTTTTGGTATTTTTTCTCAACGGCTTCCAAATGCTCGATGAGTTCTTGTGTGTTTTGTTGAGGATTTTTTCTTTGCATTTCAAGTAATTTTTCTTTGGTGAACAATTTCATACCCGGATTATGTACTTGAACTCTATGTCTCACTTCGTGAACTGTTATATTGAATTCGTTTCCAGGTATCGCAATAATAGAAACTTCATACCATTCATTTGCGGACTTTCCTCTTTGAACATTCCAGTAACCAGCCGGTGCCCTTCCTTTCACCACTATTTTTATAGGTATCGGTTCCTCTGGAAATATTAGATTATCCAGTTTTTTAAGGTATCGATACCTTCTTATTAGTGATAAGATTAACATTTTATTTTTTCATCCTCCCGCAGGCAAGAAACCGATTTTTGATTTCCTCTCTGCGGGAGATGAATTCTCCATTTCCCCTTTATTTTATCAAAGAACTATCTTGCTCTTACACCTCCTATTATACACCAATGCTTTAGATTTGTCAAGAGCAAAGACCCGTTTTTAAAGATACTTTTTAATATAAAAACAATAAAAAAACACCGATTTTACGGGTCAGATAAAAATTTTTGGAAAACTTTTCCGCCCGCGCAAAGTACATAGCTTTTAAATAATTTCTAAAAATTCTTTTGGAGTTAAAATTGCTAATTTTTTCTTTTTAGTAAATTCTAAAGCCTTTAGATATGGCGGCAATGATAACACTTGAGTCAAGAAAGATTTTTATTCCTTTTCCATTTTCTCTTTTTGAGCTTAGCATATAATTCGGGATATCTTTCTTTAAAAATTTGTTCGCGAATCTTTTTAGCCGTTTTTTTTATTTTTTGCCAATTCTCAAAATCCACGTCCTTTTTAGGAACACTAAACCCGAGATATTTTTTTATTTCTGATATATCTCTTTCTAAGATTTTAATTTTTTGATTGAGAGTTGATTGAGGCATACTATGTTAATATTAAAAAATTTTTAATAGAAAATCAAACTTTCGGGGTGCCGGGAGTCGCACCCGGGCTGCTACTACCCCAAAGTAGTGGACTACTGTTATCCTACACCCCGCTAGATTTCAATTCTAAATTCGAAATTCTAAATCCTAAACCATTTGGAAAATTGGAATTTAAAATTTTAAATTTGCCTGCCCCTTAGGGAACCGAAGGTTCTCCTTCGGGGTTTATGAATTAGAAATTAGGATTTAGAAATTCACTTTCTTTTAGAAAGTGTCTTGATGCATTTGGCGCAAGCCAAAATTCTTTTTCCAGCGAATTTTCTAAAAGCTTCTTTTTTTATTCCAATAGGAATTCTCACCCATTGCAAATTGGGATAAACTCTTCTTTTTACTGTGGGATTGTATTTCCCTCTCAGTTTAACTAATCGCCAAACCAGGGTTGATGTTTTACCGCAGATAGTGCATTTTCCCATATATTCAATTTTACCCCGTTAGAAAAAAAATGCAACTCTGACATATATTAAAATGACAAAATTTTCTAACGGGGTTTACCAAATGTTTTTATTTTTTTTAATATATGTTATATTGTTTAAAATAATGCTTATCCAATTGCTTTTTACCGATCCATTACTTTTTTTAATAATAGGCATAGGAATTCTGCTAGCACTTAGTATTCACGAATATTCCCATGCCCAGATGGCTGATTTTCTTGGCGACCCCACTGCCAAATATCAAGGACGCTTAACCATAAACCCACTTGCTCATCTGGATCCCTTTGGAACATTACTTCTTTTTTTGTTTGGATTTGGCTGGGGCAAACCCGTTCCTTTCAATCCTTATAATCTAAGAAATCCGAAACAGGGAGAATTTTTGGTAGGTTTAGCCGGCCCCCTTTCTAATTTTTTAATGGTAATAATTTCTGGGCTTATTTTCCGTTTTTTTCCATTTTTCAAAATGAACCTTTTCTTGATTTACTTTGCTTGGATTAATATTATTTTAGCTGTTTTTAATTTGTTACCCTTTCCACCCTTAGATGGTTCCCATGTTTTTCTAAACTTTTTCCCTTTTTCCCTGAGAAAAATTATTGTAGAAGGTGGTTTTCTCTCGCTTATTTTCGGAATTCTTTTCATGATATTTATTGGATTTCCTTATATTTGTGAACCTCTTTTCAAGTTTATAACGGGGACACCTTTACTTTTCTAAACTGTTGACATTTTTTAACTTTTTTGCTAATTTAGGAAGATAAGCGCCCGGCGCTTTATTTTTAACTATGCCCACGATTCATCAACTAATTAAAAAAGGAAGAAAAGGAAGGAAAAGGCGTTCGAGAATGCCGGCTTTGAAATTTAGTTTTAATCCCTTAAAGAATAGACCAATAAATTATCCCTCGCCATTGAAAAGAGGAATTTGTCTAAAAGTTTTCACCGCCACTCCTAAAAAGCCAAATTCCGGTTTGAGAAAAGTAGCCAGGGTGAGGTTGACTAATGGAATGGAAGTTACTGCTTATATCCCGGGCATTGGCCACAATTTACAAGAACACTCAATTGTCTTAATTAAAGGTGGAAGGGTGAAAGATTTGCCAGGAGTGAGATACCATATTGTGAGAGGGGTTTTGGATACAGCCGGAATGGAAGGGAGAAAACAAGAAAGGTCAAAATATGGAGTAAAAAAAGAAAAAGCGACGCCAATACGCGAATGACACGCGAATATCGCGAATTATTTATTAGCGTCATTCGTACCAATTAGCGTATTAGCGTCGAGTTTATGAGAGGGAAAAAGAAAACAAAAATAGCAATTCCTCCAGACCCAGTTTATAATAACATCACCGTTTCCAAGTTTGTTAATCAGGTGATGCGAAAGGGTAAAAAAACCATAGCCAAAGAGATTGTCTACGGGGCTTTTGATGTTGTCAAAGAAAAAACAAAAAAAGAACCTTTGGAAATTTTTGAAAAAGCAATGAGCAATGCTTCACCTTTGCTTGAAGTGAAACCAAAAAGAATTGGCGGAGCAACCTATCAAGTGCCGGTAGAGGTGAGGGGAGAGAGGAGATTAACTTTGGCTATGCGTTGGATCATTGAGGCGGCCAAGTCGAAAAAGGGAAAACCGATGAAAGAGAAATTGGCCGAAGAATTAATCAATGCCGCCAATAACACCGGAGTAGCGATAAAGAAAAAAGAAGACACTCACAAGATGGCCGAGGCAAATCGGGCATTTGCCCACTTCGCCTGGTAAATAATAGAAGCGGATCGCTTCGCCCCGCACCATTACGGTGCAGGGCTTCGCTTCACGCGGATCTAAACGCGGAAAGGCGCGGAAAAGGTCCGCGTTAATCCGCGTGGTCATCCGCGTAAATCCGCTTCTACAATTATGCCTCGAAATTATCCCGTTGAAAGATATCGTGATATTGGAATTATTGCCCATATTTCAGCCGGTAAAACAACAACGACCGAGCGGTTTTTGTTTTACACCGGAATTTCTCACAAATTAGGAAACACTGATGACGGAACAGCCATTATGAATTGGATGGAGCAAGAGAAAGAGAGAAAATTAACTATTAAATCAGCCGCCACTACCTGTTTTTGGACGCCGGAGCAATATTTGAAAAAGGAAGAAAAGGAAAAGAAACCAGAATACCAAATTAATATTATTGATACTCCCGGTCATATTGATTTTACGGCCGAAGTTCAAAGGTCTTTAAGGATTTTGGATGGGGCAGTGGTGGTTTTTGACGGGGTGGCCGGGGTTGAACCCCAATCGGAAACGGTTTGGCGCCAGGCAGATAGATTTAATGTTCCCAGGATTTGCTTCATTAACAAAATGGATCGAATGGGGGCTTCTTTTGAAAAATCTTTGGAGTCAATTTGGCAAAAATTAACTCCCAATGCGGTGGCAGTTCAATTACCGATCGGGGCGGAAGAAAAATTTGTGGGAGTAATTGATTTGCTAAAAATGAAAGCCCTGATTTTTAGCGGTGATTTTGGTCAAATTGTTAAAGAGGCCCCATTAGATAGTAAACATCTAACGGGGCAAGCAGAAATTCCCAAAGATTTATTGGAGAAAGCCAGGACTTGGCGAAAAAAATTAGTGGAAAAAATTGCGGCTGAAGACGAAAAACTTTTAGAAAAATATCTGGCAAAACATGAAATGACAATCGAAGAGTTAAGAACAGTTTTGAGAAGAGCCACCCTAAATTATAAATTGATTCCAGTTTTTTGTGGTGCCGTTTTTCGAAACAAAGGGACCCAACCGCTTTTGGATGGAGTAGTTTATTATCTACCTTCCCCGGTTGATTTACCTCCGGTCAAAGGGATTGATCCAAGAACCGGAAAAGAGATTGAAAGAAAGCCCTCGGATTCCAAACCATTTACTGCCTTAGTTTTTAAAGCCCAGGCCGATCCCTATATTGGGGCTTTGACTTTTTTCCGAGTTTATTCCGGGACTTTAAAAAAAGGTTCTTATGTTTTAAATACATCGACCGGAGAAAAAGAAAGGATCGGTCGACTTTTAAGAATGCACTCAAATGAAAGAAAAGAGATAGAAGAGGTTTTTGCCGGGGATATTGGAGCCACTGTCGGACTAAAGAAAACTTCAACCGGTCACACCCTTTGTGATGAGGATTACCCCATCGTTTTGGAAAAAATCACTTTCCCAGAGCCGGTAATTTCGGCTCGGATTGAACCGAAGACAAAACAAGACCAAGAGAAAATGAGTCTGGCTTTAAAAAAATTATCTGAAGAAGATCCAACTTTCAAAGTTAAGCAGGATTTGGAAACTGGAGAAACAATTATTTCGGGAATGGGGGAATTGCATTTGGAAATTATTGCCGACCGAATGAAGAGGGAATTTAAAGTCGAGGCCGGTACCGGGAGACCAGAAGTTGCTTTTAAAGAAACAATTAAAGGTCTGGCTGAGGCCGAAGGAAAATACATTCGCCAGTCCGGAGGACATGGCCAATATGGACATGTTTGGTTGAGGGTTGAACCAAAAAAGAGAGGGGAGGGATTTGAATTTGTTGATGAAATAAAAGGCGCAATTATCCCTCGAGAATTTATTCCGGCTGTTGAAAAGGGAGTCAAAGAAGCCCTGGAAAAAGGAATTTTAGCCGGCTACCCGGTCGTTGATGTTAGGGTTACTCTTTTTGATGGTTCTTTCCACGAGGTTGATTCTTCGGAAATGGCATTTAAAATTGCCGGTTCGGCTGCGGTTCAAAGCGCTGCCAAAAGAGCAAAATTGGTTTTACTTGAACCCATAATGCGTCTGGAAGTAATTTGTCCTTCCGAATTTTTTGGCGATGTCATTGCTGACCTGTCAGCCAGGAGAGGAAGAATTGAAGAAACAAAAGATAGATTAAATTTGAAAGTTATTGATGCCAAAGTTCCTTTGGCTGAAATGTTTGGCTATGCCACTACATTGAGGTCTCTGACCGAAGGGAGAGGAACATTTATTATGGAATTTGACCATTACGAAGAAGTTCCCCAAAACATCGCCCAAGAAATTATTGAAGGAAAAAGAAAATAATCGTTCGGCAGGCTGATTCAGGGAGCACGTAGTTGGCTTAAGTGGTAAAGACAAAGTTTATTTCCAGCCACTGCTATTTCTCGCCGAGCCTTAGAGGCCCTTTTAAAAATCAAAGTTATTCTGGGGCTCGGCTGCGAAATGCTTCCCTCACAGCCCGCCTTCGCTCAACTTATTATTCGTAATTCGATTAAATTCGTAATTCGTAAGGTTATGAATCTCAAACAATTTTTAAAACCTGACTGGAGAAAGATTCTCAATTTTAAATTTAAAATTTCAAATTTGAAATTGTTAACCTGTTTTATAATCTGGATTTACAATAAGGTGAAGAAAAATAGTTTTATTCTAGGAAAATTCATTAATATAGTTGTATAATTTAAAGGTTGAGAAATAAAGCGACTTAATATGTTAAATAATTCAATATGGAGAAAACAATTTCGAAAAATTGGATTTGGTTTATAATAATTATTATTGCTATTGCTTTAGTCTCCCTTGGCTTTCTTTTTCTTCCTCAGCGGAAAACTAAAGAAATTTTGATAAATTACTACGATAAATACAAGGCAATTCCATTTTTGACAGTTTCTTATAATCAGATTGGAAACCTAAAAGAGGTTAATACAGCTTCTGGGTTAAGTAAGGAATACCACTCTTTGACTAATATTATTTTATTAAAGAAGGATAATCTAGAAAAAGTTGGGATTACTCCTAATATTAAAATTCCAGAATTTGAAATAAGCACTTCAAATTTGAAAGAATTTTGGGAAGAACAAATAAAAGATGAGAGATATATTTTTGAAGATAAAAGTTATAATTGTTATATATCGTATATAGAAGAGAGACGTAATCAGACTACAGGCGAAACTGAAACTATAAAAAAGTGGACTTGTGACGAGAATGTTTCAACTGTTGATTTATTGGAAAGCTCTATCTCAGAAATATATAACAATCTGATAACCTTACAGAAGAATAATAAATTGAATATAAAGAGCGTAAGGAATGCGGATATAAATGGCAGAATCTGTAAATCGATTGAATTTCAGCCAGATTTCTTTGCATTCATGAAAGTTTTCAAAGAAAATATAAATCTTGAAAATGTTGAAAACGGTGACATATCTGGTTCAGTTTGCATTGATGAAAATGGAATACTAATTAGATATGGAATAAACTATAATGTAAGTTTTAAACGCGAGGTAATACCGTTTCAACAGATAGGAAAATCAGAATTTAATATAGCGGGATTTAATTTTAATGAATTATCAGATAATTTATTTATTCTACCAACAGAAAAATAGATGAATCTCAAACAATTTTTAAAACCAGACTGGAGAAAGATTGTGGTGTTTATCGTTTTGTTAATAATTTTTCTCGTCATTTATAAATATAAACTTTCTCTAATGGCGGGAGAATTGCCCCTTTCATTCCCTGCTAAAGGTTTACCTTTGCCAATTTATATAGGATGTCCAGAAAAAATGGAATGTCCGGAAAAAACAGAAGTTGATGAAAAATTATTCAAAATTTTCCTGATAATTAATTTAATTTTTTGGTATTTTATTTCCTGTTTTATAATCGAGATTTACAAGAGAATAAAAAAGAAAGTTTAACTCTCGAGGTTGATAAAAATATGGGCAATTGAACCTTGCCTCTTTTTATTTCTTTTTTAATATGGTAAGATTAAAAAATGAAAAAAACAAAACCGAAAATTAAAGTGGTAGGAATTGGAGGGGCAGGTTGTAATGCGATTTCCAGAATGGCAAAGGCAAAAATTGAAGGAGTAGAATTGTTAGCCATTAATACCGATTTGCAAGATTTAAAAAAAGTTCAGGCCGATTTTAAAATTAGGATTGGAAAAAATTTAACAAAGGGTTTGGGAGCCGGAATGAATCCGGAAATTGGAAAGAAAGCGGCCGAAGAACAAAAAGAAGAAATCAAAGAAATTTTGAAAGATGGGGATTTAATTTTTGTAACTTACGGCGCTGGTGGTGGAACTGGAAGCGGTGCCGGGCCGGTAGTGGCTGATATTTCAAAAAATTTGGGAATTTTGACTGTGGCAATAGTAACCAAGCCATTTTCTTTCGAAGGAATTTTCCGAAAACAAATTGCCAAAAAAAGTTTGGAAGAATTAAAAGAAAGAGTTGACAGTTTAATTTCCATTTCCAATGATAAACTTCTTTCGATTTTAAATCCTAAAATTTCCCTTACTCAAGCTTTTTGGGCTTGCGATGATATTTTGAGACAGGCAGTCCAGGGAATTTCTGATTTGATAGTGCTTCCCGGCATCATCAATGTTGACTTCGCTTCGGTGAAATCGATTTTAAAAAATTCCGGCACGGCTTTATTTGGAATGGGATTGGCTGAGGGCGAGAAAAGGGCCCAAGAGGCAGCTCAAAAAGCAATAAATTCGCCCTTGCTTGATCGTTCTTGTAAAGGAGCCAAAGGAATTTTATTCAATGTTTCAGGCGGCAGGGATATTTCGCTTTCGGAAATCGAAGAAGTGGCAAAAATTATCACTAAAGAAGTTAATCCTGAAGCCAAAATAATTTTTGGAGCAGTTCAATCAGAAAATCTGAAGAAAGGAGAGATAAAAGTGACAGTAATTGCCACTGGTTTTTGACCCCCCACCACTTTATCCGCACTTTCGAAACAAGTTTGCAAGGTTAGTTCAAATACAAAAGTGATAATGGGATTGGAAATTCGTTTAAAGTGGTGGGGGGAGTTTTCCACAGTTTTTGATGTTGACAGGGCTTGCCCCTGTTTTTTTGTTGGAGTAAAATATAAAAATATAATCCGAATGATACGAATTGCATCCGAATGCTACGAATAAAAGATTTTTTAAAAGTTTA
>Ga0210057_1002924_pt1 | contig 23914 bp, 17 predicted proteins | sample CryGeyCG2114_010_2_FD_183968 | JGI IMG/M metagenome (GOLD analysis project Ga0210057, IMG submission 183968) | Groundwater microbial communities from aquifer - Crystal Geyser CG10_big_fil_rev_8/21/14_0.10 (SPAdes) (version 2) | ecosystem: Environmental > Aquatic > Deep subsurface > Groundwater ...
ACCCAGAACTTACTTTGATCTACTCCGTCAGTTACAACTAGTTTAAGAAAGGAAGGGAAACAAAGAAACAATACCCTCAACTCTGTTTTGACAGAAACAGACCAAGGAAAACTACTGGAAAAACCAATTAAACCACAAACACAGACCGCGATCTCGAAAAAGGGAGGGGGGAAGGTTGACTAAAAACAAAACGAGAACGCAGGTTGCCTGCATAAGAAGCAGGTCTATTGATATGTACAGTTATTTGTGGAATACTGAAAGAAGTTAATATATAGAAAATATATGGAAGTACAGAATCCAATAAACGAGGATGCCCCATCTCTAATTTTGCACCCGGATGGATTTTCGACCGCCCCAGTCATTACAACAGAACAGGGTATGGGTGCAATTGCAAACCCAGCTGAGGCGACTAGCGCCATTGCTGCTCAAGGACAGGTAGATATAAATGGGATAAAGACAGAGGCAAAGCTGAGTATTTCTCACGCTGATAGGATGGGTAGATTTCAGGAAAACGTGGGAGCACGACTTCAACAGAGGGAGGCATACAAGGCTGGTGTTGAACGCAGTGTGCCACAGATACAGAAGGAGGCTGCGGAGTTGGAGGAGAGCTATAAAAAGGCACAAAAAGATCTGGATGAAGCAAGATCGAGCTTGAGCGGAGTAAGGTCTGAAATTGCTCGGGAAAAAAGTGAAGTGATCTTAATGGAAATATCTTTGGAATTGAGTGGGAAAAAACTTGAAACAAAAACGGGAGAGATAGAAGATAAGTTTTCCAAAGATAAAGAAAGTGCTGGCCAAGAGCGTGACCGTAAGCTGGCTGAGGTAAACGAAAAGTACAAGCCGGAGGTGGCAGAGGCAGAGAGACTCTTGGGTGAGTACAGAATAAAGCTTGAGGCTGGACAAAGTTTAGACGAAAAAGCGAGGAAGGCACTGGCTACACTTGGTCTGGATTCGACAATTTTTCTAGCAGGGAAGGTACTGGAAGGCGCGCAGAAAGGTGAAGAGTTACAGCAGAACAGAATGGAAAATCTTGCTGAGAGAAGAGCTACCGATGAAGCGGCAATTGCTCGTGATTATGATCTGGCTGGTAAAACGGCAGAAGCTGACAAGACTAAGGCTCTGGCTGAAGCCAAAACAAATATGGCCGATGAAACTCGCGGCTTTGGAGAGAAGATTGAACAAAGAAACTCGCGGCTGGGCGAACTTGTAAAAGCGAAGGCATCTGTTGAAGAAAATGTACAGCAGCTTAAAGCGAGAAGAAATGAAGTGGGTAAGCAAAGAGACCAAAGAGTGAGTGACTCCAAAGAAGTATTGGTGGTGATTTCTGAGCTGCAGGCGCTGATTGACACAGATAAAGAGTTGCTTGGCCGGGCGGCAGAGAAGATGTCCTCGGTAGAGCTTCGTGGAGCTGAAGCGCTCAAAGGACTTGAAGATATGGCAGATGTCATATCGATGAGTGAGTTTTCCGTGATAGTGGAAACGGCCAAGTCCATGGACGCGCTGAGTGAAGCTACAAAACAATGGAAAGAGGAAATAAATGATGCAGCCTCAAGAAAAATTGGTGCAGTTCTGGACCGGAAGAGTGCGGCAGTGGATGAGGTGACTCGACGAGTTTTGGAAGAAAATAATGAACTGGGATTGGATGAGAAAGGCAATTTCCAAGCGACGAATGGAGCCGTGGGTTTTGAGGCTGTGGATATGATTATGGAAGCCTATGAGCCAGTGAAAGAGGAAATTAGAGAAATCAGATTGCGAGCAAGAGACGAAATCAAAGTAGTTAACTCTGAACGTGATGAGGAACTAGACCGATTGGACCGCGCGCGCATCGCCGGTGAAACCAGAATGCAGCAAATGATGGAGGATACAAAGAGCAATTTGTTCGTGATGAGTAACCTGGTTGGATTTTTGAAAGATGAAGCTACCGAGAGATTTGGAGCAGTGGCGGCGGAGAATCCGGCCGAGGATAAGGGTCTGGCAATTTATATGCGAAGAGTTGGAAAGGCAATATCTGGTTTGTGGTCAAGTCTAACCGGTAGGTCTAGATAGGGCTGAAGGAAGGCAGCTTGATTTTGGGGATGGGGTGTGATATATTATGGGTTATCGTGAGTGTAACAGCTCACACATTCTTTCAAAAATGGAGGCTTGAATGAGAAAATTTGGTGTTTTGATCTTACTGGCGATTATTTTCGCCATAGTTGTTGGTCTGGTCCTCCCGATGTTTGGGGGTGCAGTGGCCGATGGAATCGACCGGACTATTCCGGCCGAAAACAAGGGGATAGTGTGCGAAGTGTCTGGGGTTTGGTGTCCTTCCGGTCAATAAGTTTTTCTCCCCAGCTTCATTTGAGGCCGGGGAGATTTTTTTGACGAAAAAACACCCCGCATGGCGGGGTGTGGAGCGTTAGTCTTTATTTTCATCAAAATCTGAGGATATCTTGGTCAGCATGATTAGGGTTTGATCCAGGTGCCATTTAGCCTCGGCCAGTTGCCACATGGCCGCTTCGAAAGCGGCACCTATGCTGATAATTGCCGCAATCGGGGCAAAAAAGTAGGGAATGATGACGAAGGCTCCGGGCAGGAAAGATAAACCAACGGTGAGAGCAATGAGCACGAGGGTTACTAACGCAGAAATACGGGCAATCTTTTGCAGTTTATGAATCCGATCAGTGTATGGGGATTCCATGGTTCCTCCAAAAAAGTTAGGGTACTTGCTGGATTGGATTATATACTCATTGTGGTCAAAATTTGGAGTTTTTGCTCGGGGAACTAGTTAACTCTATTCGCATAGACGAAGAAACGAGCGGGAGAGTTCCATAATTGACAAGTATACAGGATCAGTTTCGCATTATAGTCGGTGATCTGGGTGCCTGTTTCGGTGGAGTACACTTTGTACTCATATTCACGCTGTTCCCAAATGACCTTGATGGTATCGCCGACCTTTAACTGGGGAAGGTTGTAAAAGGAGTTTAGTTTGCGGAAAGAGGCAGACCACTCTAGGTAACCCCAGCGGTGGGCGGCAAGAATCATGGGTAAATCCCTCTCCCCCGATTCCGATCGAGGGTTTCTCCCCTTGACAGGGGAGATTCCGTCGTATGGAGTGCCGAAGTTGGGGACTCGCCAAATGCCCATCTTGAGAATACTTTTGACATCTTCACCTTCGTGTATTTGGCCACGGACACCAATTTTGTCGATAATTAAGCCGTTTTCTGAGGGGAGGGAGGAATCGACGTCGGGGAGGGAGAGGTTAATATTACTGGATTCTGGGTCGGAGCCCGGAATGACGGTGGTTGGTGTGGGAGTTGGAGAGGGACTTGGTTTGGTAATCGTTTGTTGAGCTTGAGTGGCCGTAGAGGCGATGGTAGAGGCTAGTAGGTTCGAAGCTTGGGGCTGAAGGCGGTAGTAGAGGTGCGGCCAGGAGGGTAGAAGAGCGAAAATAGCCGTGAGCGACCAAAAAATAATGCCGATGGTGATAAAGAGACGTTTTTTGGAGGACATATAATCATTCTATCAAGAACTCAAGTACTCAAGAACTCAAGAACTCAAGGTGAGGTTGTGTTTGATAGATTGATATATTAAGTGATTCCTATAGTGTGTACTTGACAAAGAGTAGCTTCGGGTGTTACAATACCCACTAGTTTGATATATTCTTGAGTCAATTAAAGGTGAAATGGGTTTGGTTTGCAGTGCCACTTTAAAACCGGCGCTGCGGCTAAAGCCTTACGCGTTTCACCCTTGATTGACTTAATTGTCAAGCTAACCCCCTTTCCGTCGATTCTAAAAATCCTCGAAATACAGAGGACATACGTTACGTATTTATCCGAGACAGGAGGCTTGACTACGCATTTTATCTATTTTTGGTATTACAGCGCAGTCACAATTAATTATTTTTGTCATCGCGAGCAAAGCGTGTCGATCCAGATGGATTGCTTCGGTTTGAGTACAAAACTCGCAATGACGGGGAGTTGACAGGGGAGACTCAGGATGTAGAATTAGTTTGTTGGATAAGATTTCACTTTTTTTGTTTCACTTAATTTAATCAATTACCCCCCCACTATTTCCTTATGGCCACAAAAGCCAAGACCCTTGTTAGTCAGCCGAAAGTCGAAGAAAAGAAGCCGTATGTAGTGCCACCTTCTCCGAAGACTGCATCTTTGCCACCGAGATCTTTTGTGCGTGCGCCACTAGCCTCTAGAGTGCCATTTCAACCTAGATTTGCTCCAATGCCCGGATACCAAAGAGCGGCTCAGGAACCGGTAATTACAGAAGAAGTCAGTGGCATTTTGGAAATGACCGGAACCGATGGACGGGGAATACTTCGTCATGGATTCCGCTCAGGTGAAGATGATGTTTTGATTCCCTCGATGGTCAGTCGACTTTCCAAGCTTAGAGCCGGAGATGTGGTGACGGGACTGGCCCGCAGACCCAAGGAGACCGAACCTTACTGGACCATGATTCAAGTGACAAAAGTGAATGGTGAGGAACCGGCCAAGATGTTTGACCGCTTTAGATTTGAAAAAGGCACCCCAATCTATCCATTTGAGAAGCTAAAACTGGAAACCGGTAAAGAAATATTATCGACACGACTGATTGATCTGTGTGCACCTATTGGCAGGGGACAGAGAGGTCTGATTGTGTCTCCTCCCAAAGCAGGAAAGACGACAGTCATAAAAGAAATTGCTAGTGGTATAGCCACAAATTACCCCGAAATACATTTGATGGCCGTGCTCGTAGGAGAACGTCCGGAAGAAGTCACCGATATTAGTAGACATATTTTGGCCGTAACTAAAGATAGCACTATGTCTGGAGAAACGGCGGCCAGTAACTTTGATGAAAAAGCCGAAGAACAAACTCGCGTGGCCGAAATGGCTCTGGAAAGAGCCAAACGTCTGGTGGAAATGGGGAAAGATGTGGTCATTTTACTGGACTCGATTACTCGTTTAGCCCGTGCCTACAACCTGGCGATTCCAACATCGGGAAGAACTCTGTCCGGAGGCTTTGACCCGGCCGCCCTGTATCCACCCAAGAAGTTCTTTGGAGCTGCCCGCAAAATTGAGGGTGGGGGAAGTTTGACTATTATCGGTACGGCTTTGACCGATACCGGAAGCAGGATGGACGACCTTGTCTACGAAGAGTTTAAGGGGACGGGAAACATGGAGCTGCATTTGGACCGACGCTTAGCCGAACGAAGAATATACCCGGCAATTGATGTGATGAGATCCGGCACGCGCAGAGACGATTTGCTATTTGACTCAATAGAGTACCAGAGCATTATTCTGATGCGCAGGATGCTCGACATGCTCGGCGACAATGAGCGTACTGAAGTGCTTATTGGGAGATTGGCTCGGACTAAGAGTAACAAAGAGTTTTTGGCTTCGCTAAAAGACGGAGGGTAAGGAAAACCGCCCTCGGAAGAGGGCGGTAGTTTTGTGTCCTAAAGAAGTTCAACCTTAAGTTCAAGATGATTGCATTCATTGACCGCGTCGACAATCCGGTCGAAGTCCTGCTGACAGCAAGTCCGCCGTTCGATGACAATGTGATCGTCGCCGTAGCGGTAGACATAGGCGAAAGCGGTGCGTGGGAAATAGGCGTGAGGTGGTCCGTAGACGACGATTCCGCTCTTACCGGTGGGGTTATTCGCGGGAAGGCCGTTGATCAACCACTCCTGGGGTAGTTTGGATCCGACTTCTGTACCTGATAGAGTCTTTGGTGCAGTCATTAAAGCATCTCCTTTTGGGTTTTGAAAGATCCGGGAAAATTACTTGTCCTATTATACTATTTGGTTCTAACGGGTATTTTAAGGTTCGTGAAATTGCTGCCCTATAATAGCATTCGGATTGAACTTGTGCAACTTTGATGGTTTCCCGCGACCAAAGCGTAGGTGGTGGCAGTAGTTAGGGGAAACGGAAGCTGTGCCTAAGATCGGTGGTGAACATCTGACCGAAAAGATTGATGCTTTGGGGGGAAGAAATGAGTCCGTGCTGTTTGAGGATGGCGAGGGAGTAAGAACAAGGGGAGTTATTAGTTGTTGGTGCGAGGTTATTGAATGCTGGCTGTTTGGGGGGGAGACTACAGGTAGGGAGAGGAAGGTCGTAGGAGAGGTTAAGAGTGCTTTCACCTCCGGCAGGTGTGGTGTGCCAGAAACCAATCTCGGTCAGGCCGTACTTGGGAGTTGTTAGTGCGGAGGACGGAGAGGCATCTGGGAGGGGTGGAAAGGAGATGGGATCGCGGGTGAGGGTGATGTTTTTAGCTTCCAGCGGAATATAGAAGCGGAGATAGGTGATGTAGTTTCCTCCGTAATGGATGGGGGGATTGGGATTGGCCTCCGGAGAGGAGTTGGTGAAGCGGACAGTGACGGCGTGGTGGATGCCGGAGGAGGGAGTGATAGTGTGGGTGGTGGAGCGGGTGACGAATTGATTCGCCTTGTTGGCCCCCAAATTGGTCTCGATTAAAGAATAAGTATCAAAAGCCTCTGGAGACAAAACGCCTGCGAGCTTTTTTTGTTCCAGGAGCGTTTGAAACGAGAGATTGGTGGAATGCACCACGATATTTTGATTTATAATGTCCGTATACAATATTTGTGCGATCTTAAGCTTTTTGATGAATGAAAGACCTTTTGCCTTCCGAATGAGGGCCTGCCCGACGGCAGTGAGAGTGTCTCTCTTTTGGGTGGAACCAGGGAAAAAACCCACCTCGGTCTTGCCTTGAAGGAAGAGATAGAGATTGTCCGGAGTGATCTGGGCTGAGTATTCAGGGACGTAAAAGGACCCAACTAGGTTCAATACTTGTTTGATGGTGGAGAGGTTAATGATAGTCAGGATGTCTGGGTTGATTTCTTTGCCTTTTTCCAAAAACCAGCGAATATTGGTGGCGGAAGTCGGGAAGTCCGGTTCCCAATCGGCATTGGCGAGCTCCCAGGTACCATGGCCGAAGGCTTGTTGTATAGGTTCCGGCGGAGTGACATGGCCAACTAATTGACCGTTGGGGACGTAAATATCATGAAACGTGATTTTAGGAGAGAACTCAAGAACTCGAGGATTCAAGAACTCGAGACGTATAGTGGAGAGGGTGAGCTTGGCGTAGGAGCCGGCAAAGCCACCGTTGGCACGCATTTCGGTGTCGTTACCCAATAAGATCAGATACGAAGTGGGTTTGTTTACACCTAAGAGATAGTTGGTGAAGGGGAGAAAGGGCTTAAAAAACTCAAGAACTCGAAAACTCAAGTAAAAAACTGATAAAGAAATGAGGATAATAGGGAGAAAAAATAACCAAAAACGCTTCACTTAATTATTTTACATTGTAAATTTCAGAAGAGGTAAATTAGAAGGATGAGCTTGCATGCTTGTATAAGTTATGCTATTATTCATACATGATTAGTACAATAAATATCTCGTTACCAAAGAAGTTGAAAGAAGCGGCCGATGCCCTGGTCGCAAGTGGTGAATATGCTTCTTTTAGTGATTTGGCTAGAACCGCCATTAGGCAAGCAATATTGGAGAGGAAGTATAAAACAATGTTGGAGGAAGCCAAACGCGAAGAGGCCATGGGGCTGTCAACCGTGATAAAAAATAAGGAGGAGTTGGACGCATATTTAGATAGAATTGCGAAGTGAGACTTCTTTTTACAAAAAGTTTTGATAGAGAGTATGGTGTACTGTGTCGAAAAAATATCAAATATAAAGATAAAGTAAACAAAACATTGTCTTTTTTGCAGTTTGATTTAAGGCATCCTTCTCTGAGGTTGCATAAGCTGAGCACGTTAGGGGTATACTCAGTTTCTGTAGATATGAAAATTCGAATATTGTTCGCAGTCGATGAAGATAAGCTTCATTTGTTGCATATTGGAAACCGTGATGAAGTATATTGATCGAATAAAAAGCCGGATATATTTGTCTCCGCTCTACGACCTGTTTGGGAAGCGGTCGTATGCCCAGAGCGGGGAGGATATTATTTCGTGGCTCGAAATAAAGAACTCCAGAACTCAAGAAATCAAGAAATCAAGACAGACAGAAAGTAAGGGGTTTTATGTGGACATTGGGGCGTATCACCCAAAGCTATTTTCGAATACTTATTTGTTTTATAAAAAGGGATGGAGAGGGATCTGTGTAGATCCGAATCCTCGGATGGAGGAGCTATATAGGAAAGCTAGACCAAGAGATGTGTTTGTGAATGTAGGGGTGGGGGATGTGGATGGAGTGAGATTGCCACGGTTCGGAGTACCGAAACTCGCAATGACAAACGAGAAAGCGTCTAAGGTGACAGAAATGGAGTACTACATGTTTGAGGATGGGGCGGCTAATACTTTTTCTGCGGAGCAGGCCAGGAAGAATCAGGAAGTAGGAAGGAAACTAATTGGGAAGAGAACGGTGGCTGTACTGCCTTTGGAAAAGATACTTGAGAAGTACTTACCTAAGGGACAAAAAATAGATCTACTGTCGGTGGACGTGGAGGGGATGGACTTGGAGGTACTGAAGTCGAATGACTGGAAAAAATACCGACCTAAGATGGTTATCTGCGAGGATCTGGCGTTTGATTTGGATAAATGGATGAGACGACTACGAGGGAAACGGGAGGGATTCGGGGTGGGGGAATTTTTGATGGAGAAAGGGTACAGATTGACGGCGAAAACGCCGTACTCGTTGATATTTAAGAGAAAGACGGTGGAGTGAGACCTGATCGTGAAATACACGATATCTTCGACCTACGGCAGGCAGGTCGCCAATGACGGTGGTGATGGAGACGGGCAGACGCGGGGGTCCGCCCCTACGGGGGAATCGTGAGATGAGGGTGGTAGAATAGACTCTGCACTAAAAAATGAGTAGCCTAAAGACTTTTATCAGCGAGTGGGTGATAGATTTTTTCAAATATTTGAGAATATTGTTGTCGTACTTTGTGGCTCATCATCTGAAGCCTAGATTTTCGGCTTTTGAATCGGTAAAGTCGGTACTCGTTGGCAAGATGTACCAGCAGAGAGGGAAGCATGCCCAGCTAATAGTCAATTCGGTCATGGTAACAGTGATGGTGCTATCGGTGACGCTTGGCCCCTCGGTAATTGTAAATGATTCGCAAACTCAGGCGGTGATGTCTCTGGGGTTAGGGAGCAAATTTGCTTTTGCTCAGGAAAGTTCTCCATCAGGAGAAACAGCTAGAGTTTTAGGGCTTTCGACCGACTCGCAAGTAGAAATAGATCCGCTAACGCAAGTATCCGATAAACCCAGAGCGGATGTATTGGAACATACAGTAGAAAATGGGGACACACTGGCCAGTATCGCGAAGAAATTTGGAGTCGATACAGATTCCATAACTTGGCTCAATAAGGGGCTAAGTGAGAAAAAGATGAAAATAGGAACAGTGCTGAAGATTCCTCCAGTCATTGGAGTGGTGCATATTGTTAAGGCAGGAGAAACTATTTATTCTATTGCCAAAAAATACAATGTATCAGCCCAGGCAGTGGTTGATTTTCCTTTTAACGAATTTACCAATGATGAAACTTTTTCTTTGGCGATAGGCCAACAATTAATTGTTCCTGACGGAGAGATGCCGGACGAACCAATATTGTCTCCAAGATCCAACTTGGCTTCATCACAAACTCCTAATGCGGGAGTTGTTTCGGCCACTGGCAACTGGATTTGGCCGACAGCGGGCAGTATCTCGCAGGGATTTAAGTCGTGGCATAAGGGAATTGATATCGCTAATCGTGGCGGCGGGGCAATATTGGCGGCTGACGCCGGGACCGTGATCGTCGCAAGCTGGCTCGACAATACAGGCTATGGAAACCGAGTGGTGATTGATCATGGCAATGGAACAAAGACGCTTTATGCTCACATGTCTTCTTTCTCGGTCGTGGTAGGTCAAACTGTAAAAAGAGGAGATAAGTTAGGAATGATGGGAAGTACAGGTAGGTCAACCGGAACTCATTTACATTTCGAAATCAGAACTGGTAAGGGGAATGCAAACCCACTGGTGTCGTTGAAGTAGGATGAGGAAATTGCCACAGTGTCACGGGTGGTAGAATATAGGCATGGTGGATCAAGCAAAATTATTGATACGAGCGGGAAATGGCGGTAACGGTGCCATCAGTTTTCGTCGAGAAAAGTTTATTCCCAAAGGTGGTCCTGATGGCGGAGATGGTGGAAAGGGAGGTAGTGTGTACATAGAGACTGACCCAAACAGGAATACTTTAGACGATTTTGCCCATCAGCAAAAGTTTGAGGCTTCGGATGGTGGTAAAGGAGCCGGAAAGAAAATGTCTGGAGCTAAAGGAGAAGATTTAATAATTAAAGTACCACTAGGAACGATCGTGACGCTAAAGCCACTGAGCACTAGAAAGATAGAGGTGGAGAATATTGCGGTAAAAGGGATGCCTCGAGAACAGATGGGGCGATTGATCCTGAAAAAAGTGCCGGAGGGATATCCTCCTGAGTCTCCCTTTGACAAGGGGGAGGTGGTGATTGATTTTGATAAACCGGGAATGAAGTTACTCATCGCCAAAGGAGGATCTGGGGGCCGGGGAAATGTACACTTCATGAGTGCCAGAGAGACGACTCCTTTGAGGGCAGAACAAGGACAGGTGGGTCAGGGTTTTCAAGCGGAGTTATCTCTAAAACTGTTGGCAGATATTGGTTTAGTGGGACTACCTAATGCGGGGAAGTCGACTTTGTTATCTGTACTATCAAATGCGAGACCAAAAGTGGCTGATTATGAATTTACGACTTTGGAACCGAATTTGGGTGTGATGAAAAGCGGGGAAAACCATTTGGTGATTGCGGACTTTCCCGGTTTGATCGAGGGTGCGAGTGAGGGAAAAGGTTTAGGAATAAAATTTTTGAAACATATTGAGAGAACCAACGTCTTGATTCATTTAGTGGCGGTGGAGGACCTTCAAGGCCAGGCCTTGAAGGTTGGGGATCCTATAAGGCCTGGCCTTGCGGCCCCTACGGTGTGGGAGAGATATCAAAAAATCAGGCATGAATTAAAAAATTATGGCGCGGAGATTGAGAAAAAAGAAGAAATAGTAGTGCTTAGTAAAATTGATTTGGTGAGTGAAGAGAAGGTAAAAGAAATCGTGAAATATTTTAAGAAAAAGAAAATTGATATGCTACCTATTTCCAGCGGAAATGGACGTGGGTTGGAAGAGCTAATTTTTAAATTGTCTTACATTCATTAGAGTAAGTTCCACGGCGTGATATTTGGGAACAGAACTCTTCCGGAGTTTGGTTATAGGGTGCTCCGCATCTATTATCACAGTTAGTAGATGGTGAACACGATGGAAATTCATCCCGGGCTACCAAGACACAAGCGCCACTTTGGCAGCCATACCAATCACTGCAGTAAATTCTATTACTACAACCCGAAACTGTTTCTAAATAATTCATGTCGCCTGAGATGGAAACAATGGTGTCTGGACAGAATTGAATTTCATCGCCTTGGGGATCAAATTTGTTGGCTAGAACGGCGTAGACCGCGATTTTTTGGGGACAGATAAAACTTTCATTCGGTCCGGTGTAATAAGCGTAGGGCTGGAGAGAGTTGGGATCGCAAGGGATGGTAGCTAAATATGGCTCCAGAGCGTTGCTGCCGCAGCTATTGAGGATGTCGATAGAAGGGTAACAATCGTGGTCGGCGTAATAGGCCTCGAAGGCAATTTTGATTTTGTATAGGTCGGATTTGCGGCGGGTATCGTAACCTTTGAAAAATTGCATCATGGGATTGATGCCGACCAGAATAATAAGCCCTAGGACGACCAGAATAGTAACGACAATGAGTATTTCGGGGAGAGTGAAGCCGTTGGGGTGTTTAATTTTCAATTATCAATTTTCAATTATCAATATTTATTTCATTATCAATTATTGGGTTTCAATTATCAAGTTTCAAGCGGTTTTGATTTGTTTGAACTTATGACAATCTTGGAAAAGATTAATAATAGTTCGTCAGTTTCTAACCATATTTTTCTGATATCTTCGATGTGAACATTGTCTGTCCTGGCGAGTAATCTCAACCAATGTTTTGTCTCCTTTATTTCTTTCTTTGCGATTTTGATTTTATGAACAAAGTCCTTTTTACTTTCTGCTTCGTTTGCTTCACAGTAGTTTGCTCCGATTGATCCAGAAGAGGCAACTAGTTGTGAGATTATTCTTTTATTGACACAGTTTTTTGGTAATACTTTGACGAGATCAATTATTTTTTCAGCCAGTTTTGCCGTTCTCTCCTCCAAGTCATATATGGGCATGTGTTTTAATTTTCAATATCAATTAACAATGGTAATACAATTATATTTTGAAAATTGGTACTTGAAAATTGTGAATTATTTGCCATTTTTATCTTGTTTGGACCAACCAGAAATTGAAGGATATGGGTTGAGTGACCAGAATTGGATTGGTTGGGACGGCGACGGTAAAAGAAGGTTGACAGTTCTCAGTTCTCAGTTCACAGGTATTTTTTGATTTGACGTAGAGGACTTGGTTAGAGGTGTCGGAGATGGGGGTGATATAGATTAGTGTGTGATCGGTAACTTTAGTATTGGCAATTGAGATTTCGGCTGAGCCGGAGGCGATAGTAGCCGTACCAATAGTAGTGTTGGATGCCGTTTGGGCTGACATGGTGGCTGAAAGGTCATCACTACCCGAGGCAATAACCAGTCCGCCAGTGGTCAAGAGATCGAAGTTGGCTGAACCAGTGGCGATGGTGGACGAACCGACGGCTAGGGTACCGGAAACGGTGGCGGTTTTGGTATCCAAATTGTTGGCGAAGAGAGTACCGGTGATGATCAGATCGCCATTGATAACTATCTTACCATCAGGGTAGAGGTCCATCAGATTGGCTAATAGATGCACAGGTTTGTCCCCGGTGGGCTGAATGTAGAGGTCGCTGTCAAAAGAGCTAAGAGTTTGGGTAAAAATGGAGCTGTCAGCCATAAGATCATTACTATATATAGTATGGACGCTGAGGGAGTTGAGAATCAGATCCGATGGTATATTGGCGGAAGCCGATGCCAGAGGTGATAAAGCGAGCGGATCTCCCGAAGATGTAGCGGTGTTTATATTTCCAATTAGAGAATCGTAGGAAGTGTATTTGGCTTGAAGATCGGCAAGAATGGCGGAGGCAGTGGAATATTTTTCGCTTAGCAGATCCAGTTGGGTAGTGAGTTTGTCGACAGTTTTTCCTTTGATGCTATCGGCATAAAGAGTCCCGGAGACAGTAGCATCGATGACTTTGAGCTGATCAATATCGGCGATGGGGGAAATGAGTTTGGTACGAATAGTAAGGTTGTCGGCCAATAAAGTAGTGACTACCTGGGTGCCAACCTTCAAATTGGCGATGATACTTTGAAAGAAAGAGGAAACTTCTTTAGTTTCTTGACCATTAACTTTGAGACTAAAGGAATTATCAGCGAGGACAATTAACTCCGGTTCAATGGCGGAGCCAAAAAGGCTGGTATCGGTAAGGCTGGTGTAAAAATCGGGACTGTTTAAAACAAAACCACTGGCTTCACTAGTACGAGTGTTGAGCCAGTTGGTGGAATCAAATCTGGGAGCGGATAAGCGAAAATTAATATCGGTCGGAGTGGAGGAGTAGATAGCCAGAATTTTGTTTGGTGCGTCAATTTCGTACCAGGTTTTGGCTTGGCCGGCGGCGGTGAGAAGGACCGAAAGTTGGTCTAAATGGTTTCGGATGTCAGTGGTTTTGGAAAAGAGCCAAAGGTCTGAGCCTTTTGGCTGGGAGTCCAGATTGATGAGGGCCCGGTAGCCCAGACCACTGAGATATTCGGATGTAGTGATCTTGCCAATCATTTCTTCTTTGATTCCTACCATACCGGCCATGTAGGTGGCGTATTTTTCGCCGTTGATAGTATACGGAGGGTCAATGGTACCGACATCGATCTTGCCAATACCACTTTGGACGGTGACGTCACCCCAGACTTTCAGAGTTCCGGAGATCGAAGCATCTCCGGAGACAAACAATTCCATGCCACCTGCCGGCATGGTATTGGTGGTATCACCGACACGTAAAAAAGTAGTGGCGTTCCATTGGCCGCCGGTAAGCTGTCGATTGGCGATACTGACTTGTTCGGCACCGGTACTATCGTTTATACCTAAGCTTAGATAAAGGCGCTTCCAGGCGGAGCTGGCTCGACCCAAGTAGGCATCATCGTTAACAAGAGGGAGAACGTCGCCATCTACCTGAAGAGCTGTAAGACCGCCACCCATGCCTGGGTTCGTCATAGCAGTACTAAAACCGATAGCTACCGGATCGTTAATATTGGTAGGATATATATGGCTACTGGATCTGGTCCAATAACCAATCGTGCCTGAGGCGGCGGTTGGATCAAGCCAGGAAAGTACGCCGGAACCATTGTTGATTAAGGTACTGTTGGCGGCTCCCTGAGAAGCAGGGAAAGAAGTAGTAACGTTGTTTATTTTGACGATATTTCCCGAAGAGTTAACTTGAAAAAGATCACCTGAGCCGACGGTTAAAGCCGACGCCGGAGTAGTGTCGCCGATGCCGACGTTGCCGGATTTTACGGTCAATACTGCTCCGAGAGTGGAGTCGCCTAGAGAAACGCTATTTCCAGTGGTTGAAGTAATACCTAAATTGCCTGTATTCTGATAAATTGTATTTGAGGTATCACCCCCGTTTAACCTTAATCCATTCAAGTAGGTATATCCGTTTGATGGAACGATGCGAAGACCTCCGTCGGATGCAGTATAGAGATCTGTATAGACACTTCCAGCTGTATAGGAAAGTCTCAACTGGTTTGTGGTTCCATTAACTACTTCCAGCTTTGCCCCCGGCGCCGTCGTCCCGATGCCGACGTTGCCGGATTGTTGAATGAATAGACCTTCTGTAACTGCATCAAACGGGCTTCCAGAGACAGGAAACATGTAGCCTGTTTCGCCAAAATACCCAGCAAGCACAGTTCCACTTATTCCAGAGCTTGAGAGTTCTGCAAAAGTAGAGTTTGTTTCTATGTAGATCGTAATCGTTCCGGCCGAAGCGGCATTGATTCTTCTGAGTCGATATCGTGATGTTGGTTGTCCGTACGCCGTTCCGTCTTTCGTCACATCAACAGCAACAGGATTGAGATTTCCCCAGCCTCTTCCACCCTTGGGAGCCAACTCAACCCACGAAGCTCCATCTGGAGTAGAGTGAGGGCTCGAGTAGGCAGTATATTCTGCAATACTCAGGTCACTCGTCACATGTTCCATCGTGGTGAATTTTGTTTTCGTCCAAACACCGTTATTGGCAATCGTACCGATCTCGACCCAGTCACCGGCATTCGCGCCTAGTGTTCTGGTGATTTTGTATTTTCTGATGCCTGCCGCTTGGAACGACGCATCGCCTACGTCGAGTCTGGTGACTGGTCCCGTCGTCCCGATGCCGACGTTGCCATTTTCAAAAATAGCGGCGTAGTTGTTGGTAGCCCCGGAGGCGGAGAAGTAGCCACCGACGTTGGTGGAGGCAGTTCCTGTATGGGTATTAGTCGAATAGAGTCCATAAGTAGTTTGGGTTGATGTTGCATTTGCACCGGCCGTACTTAAAGAAAGTACCTTCTGAGTATTGCCAGTGGCGGCGGTACTGTTGACTGATAACGATTCCAGTGTGCCTGATGAGAGGGAAGTACTGGCTCCTGTCCAGCCTGTACCGGTGGTGAGCGTATCCCAGTTAAAAGTAGTCGTATCCGCATCCATGGCCAGGGTGAGATTACCATCAGGTACAGTTAAGGCATTCCATTTGAGAGAGGAGGCAGTAAGAATAGTACAGGTAAATTCACCTGTTGAGTTAGTCAAGGTACACCCAGTAGAACCTGATCCGCCTCCAAGTAAGATATCCCCGGTGGCGGTGTTGTTGAGATTTAAAGCTCCGCTACCTTTGGCATCGAGGCTAAAGGCAATGTTGGTATCTGAACCTGTCGCGGCCTGAGTGACTGCGTTACCCGTGGCTGAGGGAGTGAAGGTAGTCCCGTTGGCGGCAGTACCGGCGACTCTAGCTAGATTGAAGACAGGGATACCGGACTGGGAGGCAGTGAAGATGTTTTGATCACCGGTCTCGTTGAAGATGGCTAGGGCTTTGCCGGTGACGGCACCATCTACATGGAGTTTGCCGGTGGGTGCCGTCGTCCCGATGCCGACGTTGCCGCTACTATCAATTACCGCTCTCTTGTTTCCCGCTGCTCTACCACCCGTATAAAATTCTATTCCGTCAGTTTGAGATACTATGGCAAAATTTCCACCATTTCCTTGTAAAAATGGTTTACCCGTATATTCTGATACTGATGTATAACCATCGTCTGCGGCACCAAAGAATATGTCACTGTCATCTCCAAGTATTTGTTCTGCCGCTGTAAAGTTACCAGCACCAGTTTGTTGAATCAAAAGCCTTGAAATTGCTCCAGAATTATAAAGATGCAATTGTTGTGTCGGCGCCGTCGTCCCGATGCCGACGTTGCCGTTTATTAATAATTTCCCTGTCCCAACCAATCCTCCAGGGTTCACATAACCCATACCTATATTTCCCGCTGCGTCTATGACCATTGCATCATCAAGGGTTATAGCTCCTCCTGCGGCAACACCGCTTTCATATTTGAATCGTAAATTGTCTTGAAATTTATAAATTCCAAAATTAGAACCTGCATCAGAACTCTTCCAGGAGCCATCCCAATATGCGTCAAATATCCAACCAATATTGTCATGGCTATAATTAAGATATTGAACAAGCGGGTAACTATCTGCACTAGTTGTTACTCGCATATGTGGACCGGTAGCACTGGAATCAGCACCACTCAAATCAAGTTTAGCGGTAGGTGCCGTCGTCCCGATGCCGACGTTGCCAGCATCAACGATCAAGCCGTAGTTGTTGGTAGCGCCGGAGGCGGAGAAGTAGCCACCGACGTTGGTGGTTGAAGCGCCGGTCTTGGTGGCATAAAGACCATAGCCGGTTCCAGTAATGGCTCCAGATTGGGTGATTTCCAGCCCCTTGATACTGGCAGTAGTAGCGGTACTGTTGATATAGGTATTGTGGGCGACGATGCCGTTGGCGACGAAGTTGTGGGTGTTGGCAATTTGTAGGTCGTAGACGTGCTTGGCTGGCAGAATTTTGATGGAGGTGATTTTTTCAAAACCGTCTAAAGTAGCGATCTCATCGCCTTTGTTGAGATAGATGACCTTGGTCCATTGTGGTAAAGTATTATTGATGTCAATTAATCCGGCTTGGTCATCGGTAGTTTCTGATTTGTTTGTTAATTTGTCAGCCGGTTGGATTGGAGCCGCATTTATTGTGCCTAATTTTTTTGGATTAAATCCGCCATTTAATTCTTTAGTTTTGACAGGAGATATATTAGCTGGTATATTTAGTTTGTTAATTGCTTTTAAGTTAAAAAAGCGCTCAAAAAAGAAATTATGATTAATGTTTGGGATATTAATATTAGAGCTTTGATTGCTTTCGCCTTGATTCTGATTGCCGGAGCCTTGGTTTATATTGCTTTCAGTCTCTTTGAAAGCAAGGGTTCTTCCAAGTCTTCCAAGGGTTCTCGCTAAGTACGGATGATTGGCGGTGGTTTCGATCCTCTTGCCTGTTTCGGTTGTTAATTCATAGATTTCTTTGGTGCCCATGTCCAGGGTTTTTTCGACGATCTGGTACTCAAACTGTCTGGTTGCTTCATTGAGAGACAGAACTTGGTCGCCGGACTGAATGTCTTTGATTTTTTTCTCACCGACAGAAGTGCTGACTAAAGAGTTTTCTTCGATACACTGGCCTTCAACACTAAGTTTTTGGGAAGGGTTAGTTGTTCCTACGCCCACATTGCCACCGCCGGGATTGAGAGCCAAAGAGCGGTTTAAAGTCGTGGCAATAGTCCCGTCACCGGTCAGGGATAAAGCGGCACCAGCGGTCGAGCCGGAAATTGTCGCAGTGGGGGTGCCGGAGTTGACGTTTAGGATTGCGAACTTGGCCGAGGCGGAAGCAGTACTGCCCACGAGGAGGTCGAGCGTGTCGTTTATGGGGGAGAGGGCGCCACCGGTAATGCGCCAGTTGGAGGAACCACCGCTAGATTGAGCCACCCAAGAGAGAGTGCCGGAGCCGTCGGTTTGGAGAACGTAGTTGATGGTTTGGGAGCTGGGCCAGGTGTAAGCGAGAGAGTTGAGAGTGGTGGTGCCGGCAAAGGTAACGTTGTCATTTAGAGAGATAGTTGAAGAGTTTGAGGTCAGAGTGAGATTGCCCCCCACATCATCGAGAGTGTGAGCTACGCCGTCCAGAAGAGAGATAATGCCGGCGTTGTTGAGGGTAAATTTGGCCACACCAGAGGCGGAGGCGGAGAAGAGATTGCCGGTGCTGGTTTGGTTCACAGTAAGAGCCGGCCAACCAGACGCGGAAGTGGCATTTACTTTGGTACGACCGTCAACCGCTACGTAAAACTTATCCAAGTTTGAAGAGCCATAATCTGAACTTAAAGATAGAAGTCGTCCGGTAGCGGTGCCATTTCCGACATAGCCACTGATTAAATTGCCGGAGGTGAGATTGACATCTTCGACACGGAATTGGTTTCCGGTAGCGTTGGCGGTAATCACTTGGACATTTCCAACACCGCCAATGGCATCTGGCTGAAGGACAATACTACCACCAGAACTAGTAGTAGTTTTGACACTGACCGATTGACCTTCGATGTTAAAATTTCCTGAGGTGGATTTTATATCCGGTGATGCTGAGCCAAGAATTATGTCACCATCGTTGTTCATTACAGGGATAGTATTCTCGACGGCGGAGGCGGATGCTGGATACCCCTGGAGGGTTTCGGAGTTCAGGGCATAGCCGACAGTGGCGATTTGTTGTCGCGGGGTAAGGGTTTCAGCCCCAACGGTAATTTCTAGGAAGATGTCCCGATTATCCGTGAAAACAGATGAGGGGATTTCGGCTCCACAGACGGTGTCTCCAATTAAGGAACTAAAAATACCTTCTTGGTCCGGAGTGATGGAACAAGTGCCAGTGGTATATAACTGGGTGGGACCGGTAAGAGCATTGAAAAGTTTGAAGACGACACTGACGGCGGTAGTGATCGGGGTTCCGGACGAGTCTGTCAATCTACCCTGAAAAGATAACTGTCTTTTTGGAGGAGTGAGAGCCGTGGCGGCGGCGCTGGGTCTTGCTTGACCGATGATCTGATTGTAAGCAAAAATAGCCATGGCAGTAGTAGCCAGTACGAGGAGGGCAATGTTTAAATAAGGGGTCCAAGAGAGAGCATTGTATTGGTCGTACCAGATGGCAAAGCGATTTTTGGAGCCACTCACTGGTTTCTTGGGTTTGCGGGCTAGTCTTTCAATCCAAGCTAGGGGGGCAAGTTTCTGAACAGGCGGCTTAATTTCAAAGGGATTTCTTGGTATGTAGCCTTCAGAAAAACAGAAACGGGCTAGCTTCTTGATAGATGATTGGCGTCGGTTGAGAACTGAAGTGCTGGTATGACTTAGTTTGAGATAGGTAATGTAGGCCTGTAATTGGATTTCACTTAAAATGTTAAAAAGATTTTGGGTGGTAAAAGGTGTTTGATTAGCAGTCCACAGGAAGAAGTGATTGAGATCAGAGAGATAGTTTTTGATGGTGGAATGCGTCTTTTTTTCCTTTTCGAGTGAGCTTTTGAACTGCTCGAGGATCTTGGTGGAGGAGAGAGCTGGGGTGGAGTGAGATTTACCCCTTCGGGTACCAGCGGGCCGCGTCGGAGTACCTCCTCGCAATGACGAAACGGTGAGGGTGTTGGAAGTAAGGGGTGATGTGGTTTGATCTGATTCTGAAAAATTCGTTGAGTGACCAAAAACACGATTTCTAATGTTGTTGTTTGAAATAGTTTGTTGTGTGAAAACATTTTGTTGGACATCGAATTTCACGCTTAGAAAGGTGGCGAAACGACGAATGGAAGCCATCCGGCGATTGGTGGTGGACTTTGGGGTGAAAGCGGATTGTTGTGCTTTCACATAAGGCTCTAGAAAGCGGTTTAGATTTTGGAAGATGTCTTTGACTGTTACTTCAGGGCCTTCAAGGCCAGGCCTTGAAGGATTTGAATCCCTATAAGGCCTGGCCCTGTGGGTGTATGGGGAAAGGGAAGGGGTTGAATAGTAGTTCTTCAAGAAGTGACGGAGATCGCAAAGGTAATTTTTGATGGATACGGTAGAGAGTCCAGCCTCCGATAGGAAGGAAGAAAAAAGTTGAAGTAGTTCGGCTTGATTGGGCAGGAACATGGATATTTAAAATTTCAGATTTTAAATTTTATATTTAACTTGCGGAAACGATTAATAAAAAGATAATGGGGAGAATGAAGATCATCCCGGCGGTGAGAAGTTCGGAGAGGAGGTGGATGGAGTGAGATTTACCCCTTCGGGTACCAGCGGGCCGCGTCGGAGTACCTCCTCGCAATGACGAATGAAGAAAATCTTGGTTGGAGAAGTCGGAAATTAGCATGTGTGTAAATAGTGTTGATAACTTTGTTTTAGGTTTGGATTAGACGATATTAGACGGTAATATACTGTCCATATACTAATATAATAAGTGATTGTGACTAAGTCAAGCGAGATAGGAAAATTGCGGGAATAAGATAATCAGGTTGCGGAGAAAGCGATATTTTATATTTTAGCCTAGGTAATTAACGCGGTCATCTGCGGAATAAATTATTATCACGCGGTTAATAAGGCTGATATCTTTTAATATCATGCGGAAATAGAAAACAGGCTTGTCTTTGTTGTGAAAACTTTATCTGATGTAGGATGATGGCTATTGCTAGAGAGTGAGATAGTTTATATCAGATTGTCCCGAGTAACTGTTTTGACTATGGCTTGGGGATAACGTACCTTGAATGCGGTATTAAGACGGCCTTGATGCCATTTGCATTCAACTCCGATTAACTCGTTCTCTAATTGAATGACTAAGTCAATTTCTGATCCTGCCTTGGTCCGCCAGTAATTTAGTTTGGCCTGAGGAGCGTGGTAATTCTGGGCTTTGACCGCTTCCATAACCACGAAGTTTTTAAATAACTGATCCACATCGTCACGGAGAGTAAGAGATGAGAATGACTGTATCAGAGCGTTACGTATACCGGTATCGTAAAAGTATATTTTGGGACGTTTGGTCAGTTCGTTCCGTTGACGAAGGCTGTAAGGGTACAAGCGATAAATAAGATAACTTTCTTCAAAAACATTGAGATAGTGCTTGACAGTCCGTGCATCAATTTGAAGACGGGTGGCTAGCTCCTCATAGGAGACCAACCCTCCAATCTGGTGGGCTAGTAAAGTGAGTAGGTTCAGCGCGATTTTTTTATCACTGATGAGGGATAAATCCAGTAAATCACGGAAGATAGTTCGCTCGATTAGATCTAGAAGATACTGACGAGGATCGGCATGATTGATGAGAGCTGGATACAAACCATAAAGCAAGACTCTTTCCCACATTTGGGCAGGATCATACGTGTGTATCGGAACAGTCGGGACATTCCTGCCACCGGTCAGGTGATCCCAAATGCGCCAATTTAAGGTTTCACCGGGGGCTTCCAACTGGGCCAGTAATTCACTTAATGTCAGAGGAAGTAACTCTAAGCTGGTGGCTCGGCCGGCCATGCTTTCGGTATGTTTATTTTTGATAGTTAATCCGGCTGATCCGGTAATAATGAGGTGGATGTTGGGAAAATTATCGTAAATTAGTTTACCGGCTCTGCCCGGGTCTGAGAGGTTTTGAACCTCGTCGAGAATGATGATGCCCTGGTCGGGCATTATTTGACGGTAAGCCACCAACGAGTAGCTATCAAACAAGGATCTCATTTGCTGATCGTCCATGGTGAAATAGATCGCTTGGGGAAAAAGCTGGTTTAGGAGATACGTTTTACCTACTTGACGAGGACCAGTGAGAACAATAGCCTCTTTCCTGGTGGCTAAGTGGTGTTTAATAGTATTGGTAAGATGACGAGAGTATGTCATAAAAGATTTAACTAAATATACATCGTAATGTTGTAAAAGTCAAATCTTGGGGTAGAGGTACTCCGAGAAGAGGTATTGGAGTGAGAAGTAAGCGTAGATGAAAATAGAATATGAGGGCGTGATGATAATTGCTGTAGTGCTGGTAGTTAGGGCGATAACCAGGGGGATGATTCTAGCTGTATAGATTCTTTTTCGGAGTCTTGTACGGTTATTCTGAGGCGTTGTGGGCCGAGGGCAGAGGCAGGAATATGCCATAAGCGAACCTCTAAGTAGATTATTTTTCCATGGTCGTCCGACAGCCGACATTTCGATAAATATATTATCCGGAATTGGTGATCTTAAATCGTAAAATCCCTGCACGTCTGATACTGTAGATTGCCACGGATGGTCTAATTTATCGGGAATAAAGACATTGATAAAAGAAAAAGGAATTGTTTGGTAAGTCTTTCTTCTTAAAAAGGGAAAGGCGAGTATGACTATGAACTTGAGGGCAAACCGTAAAGGTGTTGCTGTGCCAATGGAAGCCATCAGCAGATGAAGCGGAAGTCCAAAGACTATAAGGATTAAAAGCAGTAAATAAAAAGGATACATAGGTCTGATAGTAGTTACTTTTTTGGCCGGAGGAAGCATGGGGGCGGGAGGGGTGGCGGGAACATAGGAGGTAGGGGTAATGACGTTGAGTAGTTCAATGGGTGGAGAGATGGGAATAGACGGAAGGGCCAGTAAGAGGGAAACGGGGTAGGTGATAAAAAAGTCGGGAAAGATAGTGGAATTACCGGACGGATCGGTAGCAGAAATCTTGATAGTGTAAATTTGATTGGGCAAAAGATCGGAAAAATGAGTCTCCCAGTGACCGGATGAAATATTACCGGTGAAAACCTGAATTTCACATTTCGGTATATTTTGTGGACATATCAATATTATTTGAAAATTTGAAAAAGATTCCACGTCACCTTTGATGATTGGATCCTTGGTGGTGACAGTTAGATAGCGATTTTCGACAGGAGGGATGGAGCTGGGTGTGGCCGTATTCCAGGATAAGGATTGCCGGTCTATCTTGGTGACGGAAATAAAAGGCGGAATGGAGTCAATATAAAAGTTTCTTGTTTCGGAGGCTGAAGAGATACCGTTCTCAGTAAAAGCGATAACACTCCAGGTGTGATAGCCCTGAGCAAGATCGGTTTTGAGCAAAAGATTGAAGATACCGGCTGAGGCGGAAGCAGTATAAAAATAATAATCCTGAGTGGTAAGAGAGTCACTAATGGAAGCTGCGAAGACGGCACCATCTAGAAAGAAATTATAATAACTTAGTGGGCTAAGAGCTGGAAGCGGGCTGGGACGGGACCAGGAAAAAACGGGGCGGGTGGTGTTTAGGGCGGCGTTGATGGCTGGTGTCAGAAGAGTGGGAGGCTCAAAAGATAGGTCGGGGATGGTGGCAGAGACGGAGGTGGTGAAAGACTGTGGGTTGGTAACGGCAAAAGTCACCCTGGCAAATGGGGAAGAAAATAAAAAAGCAATGACAATAATAGCGAGTCGCTTCACTAATTAAAGTATAGCTAATTAGTGGTTGTTTGACATCTTAAAAAAAAGACCTTCCGGAGTTGAAGAAGAGGATCAAGGGAATAACAATGTAATTTGGGGATGGATTTTCCGTAGGGGCATTGCGCACAATACCCCTACAATGAACATCGCAATGACGTAGAGGGCGGGAGAACCCCGCCCCTACAAATTATTTATTTTCGGCTTGTTCGAGTTCTTTCTTGAGCTCGGTGACTTCGGCCTCGAGCTGTTCCTGATGTCTCTGGCTACGTTTGTTGAGCAAAACGATGACTGTAAGGACTGAGATGATAGCGACGAGTGAATAAATCACTAAACGAATGGGGAAGAGCCAGAAAAAGATGGTGGCGGTGGCAACTGCTCCGGTAGTGCCGTAAGCTAGATTGAGATCGGCTCGGTATTTGCCCCAGCCCCATT
>Ga0210057_1002927_pt1 | contig 23899 bp, 22 predicted proteins | sample CryGeyCG2114_010_2_FD_183968 | JGI IMG/M metagenome (GOLD analysis project Ga0210057, IMG submission 183968) | Groundwater microbial communities from aquifer - Crystal Geyser CG10_big_fil_rev_8/21/14_0.10 (SPAdes) (version 2) | ecosystem: Environmental > Aquatic > Deep subsurface > Groundwater ...
CTTAAAGCCATTAGTTATCATTCTTAAAGGTCCGCTTGGTGCAGGGAAAACAATTTTTGCAAAAGGACTTGGAGAATATCTCGGTATTAATAATATCATTTCACCAAGTTTTGTAATTTATTATGAATACGAAATAATAACTCAAAAATCAAAACTCAAAAATCAAAACTGGAAAGTCAAAAGTCAAAAATTTATTCATGGGGATTTGTACAATGTGCATGATGACAAAGAGCTTGCTAATGTTGATTTAGATAGATACCTTATACCCGGAAATATAATTTGTATTGAATGGGGAGAAAAGTCATCTCAATTGGTAAGCAAGTTAACTTCGAAGGCAAAAGTATTGTATATAGACATATCGTATTTGGGAAGGAAAAAAAGAGGGCTTGTTGTTAATAGTGTCGGAAAAAACAAATGAGAATTTTGTCTATTGAAACTTCGTGTGATGAGACAGCAGCCGCTGTAACAGAGGGTAGAAAAGTACTTTCAAGCTCTGTTTACAGTCAGATTTTATTGCATAAAAAGTGGGGAGGAGTAGTTCCCTCAATAGCTAAAAAGGCCCATCAAGAAAGAATAGATTTAGTTATCAAAGATGCGATTAGTAAATCAGCAAAGAATTTTATGGGTCCTGTCAAGAGTTTCCTTTCCGTCAGTGCTCGACATGGAAACCATGATCTGCGCGCTGTCGGGAACCCTTCCTCTCTTGCCACCCATAAAATTCTTTCATATTTATTTAATGAAATTGATTACATTGCGGTTACGTATGGGCCAGGGCTTGCTATAGCACTTGAGGTGGGGATTGATAAGGCTAAGGAGCTTGCTAAAAAATATAATAAGAAAATCATTCCGGTCAATCATATGGAGGGTCATATTTATGCTTCATTTGCGCAAAACTCTGCAGGTAGCCCAAAGCGTCCTTTTAAATTTCCATACCTCGCTCTTCTTGTATCTGGTGGTCATACAGAAATTGTCCTGTGGGAAGATTATCTGAAGTTTAAAGTTCTTGGTGAAACAGTTGATGATGCTGCTGGAGAGGCTCTCGATAAAGCAGCGAAATTGCTTGGACTTGGATATCCAGGAGGGCCTGTGATTGAACGATTGGCAAAAAGCGTTGAAAATAAGGACTTTTTCAAGTTTCCAAGGCCTATGAGAAGATCAAATGACCTTAATTATTCATTTTCCGGGCTTAAAACTTCACTTTACTACCTTTCGAAAGATAGTAATAGTAATTTTATTACAAAAAATCTTGAAAAGTTAGCAAGTTCATTTCAAGAAGCAGTGTTTGACAGCATTGTTATTAAACTAAAAAAAGCTATTGAACAAACCGGAGTTAAAAATATTGTAGTTGGTGGAGGTGTTGTTGCAAATAAAAGACTAAGGAATTTACTCCGGGGCCTTGTGAAGGAATTTAAAGGGGATGTAATATTTCCCCCACAAAAATACTTATGTACAGACAATGCAGCTATGATTGGAGTTGCAGCGCATTTCAAAGCAGAAGCAGGTATTCTTGTAAAAGATCTCAAAAATTTTGAACGCCAACCGAGGCTAAGCTTTTAAAATATCTTTTATTTAGTTTAAGCTTGTTTGAGTATATCCGGATCCTGTAAGAAACCAGTTCATATATCTGAATGCATCATAAGCACCAAGTCCAAAAGATGCTCCATAAAAAGGCATTTGTGTAAAGTCTCTAACCCCGTCAACAAATGGAGCGTTTTGTTCGTCATCTGCTATTAAATCATCTCCAACACCTTCAAACATATCGTCTAAATCTTCTTTTCCATCAGAATGTCGACTTTCATAATCATTAATTAATTTTGATAATAAATTAGCCTCTATAAATCTAGTGGAGGGTTTGGGAATAATTAATCTTGCTAAATCTGCTTGTTTTTTAATAATCCTGTGTGTTCTATATATTCCGTCTGAATAATTACACAAATCTATCTCATATAATGGTGATAAACATTCTGCCATTTTAGTAAGTCTTAAAAGAGTAGGGTTATGTCTTGATGTACTTAGATAATCTTGAGTATGTGTAGTACCTAGATCTGTATTAATTTCAGCTATAGCATTAGAGATCACAACTCCAGGAATGGGGAATATTCTTTTACCTGGAATTTCTTCATAAACCGCTCGTTCTAACATAAGCGATCATTTTACATTAAGACCCCATAGTCTGCAACACAATCCTTGATACCTACTTCTTCTTTCTTTATTCTGCACAAGTTGAGAAACATAGGTAACACTTCTGTATCAAAATATATCAATAAATATGAGCTCAGGAAGATTAAGTAATGCAGGAACATATTCGATAACGTACAATCTTCCATATTGGTTTTACAAGTTTGTCAAAAAACATCCTATGAGAGAAATATCAACAACTGGTCAACTTCGACTATCAATGATTGAGTTTTACTATCAAATCAAAGATACATCTGTTGTGTGTAAAAGTTTTAAAGTCTCAAGAAAAACATTCTACAAGTGGATAAAGCGTTATGAAAGCTCTGGTAAACAATTATCATCCCTTGAAGATATGTCTAAAGCGCCCAATACAAAAAGACAGTCTTTACTTTCATATGAATCTGAGTTAAATGTGAAACATTTAAGGCAGAAATATATACGACTGGGTAAGGTCAAACTGCAAAAGTTATTTAAAACAGAATATGGTCAATACGTATCTCAATCCCATATTGCATCAGTTATCCAGAAATACAACCTCTATTATGATCCCAATACTGCAAAACGTATTCGATCAAAAAAGATTAAAGGAAAAGGAGCTAAAAAGATACGAATCAATGAAATTAATCCTAATTATTATTTGACAGAACAAAAACCATTCTTTTTCACAACTGATACTATTGTTTTGTATCTACCATATGGAATCAAACGTTACATTTTAACCGCCATTGAACATGAGAAAAAGATTGCCTATGCTAGATCCTATTCTTCAAAATCCAGTCTTTCTACGTTTGATTTCTTAATGAGGTTGTCGGCGTTAGTTGAAGGTAAAATTGCTGCAATCTTATCTGATAACGGCAGTGAGTTTGCCAAATATTTTGAGGAAGTATGCAGAAGACTCAAGATTATCCACATCTATTCAAGAGTACATACTCCAAAAGATAATTCCATTTGTGAACGATTTAACCGTACAGTTCAGGAGGGGTTTATGGAGGTGGATGAATATTTTGAATCCTTACTGACAGAGTCTGACCTTATCCAAGCAAATCAAAGATTAACCGAATGGTTGATATTCTACAATTTTACCCGTCCTCATCAATCCCTTGATTACAGAACGCCTTTTGAGTATTATCAGTTACAAGTTAAGAAACAGAAACTGTTACCTATGTACCCGACTTTAACATATTCTTGATAAACTTGTTATACTTATTTTTAATGAAAAACAAGGCTCTTGTTTGGAAGTGGATTTCGTATCTTTCTTTTGTGGGAATTCTGCTTGCAACTTATTTATTTTACAGCTATTTAGTACAACCTGAATTTAGACCCTGTTCGATAAGTTCGACTATTAATTGTGATGCTGTAATATCAGGGGAAGTTTCTTTGACCCTTGGTATACCAACAGCTCTTTACGGACTGATAGGATACTTAGTAATCTTTATCGGATCTTTGATGAAACAGATAAAACTTGTTATTTCAGTTGCGACATTTGGTCTGCTATTTTGTTTGTATATTTTATCAAGAGAAATTTTCCAATTAGGTGTCTATTGTCCGGTATGCATAGGATGCTTAATAGTAATGCTCTCCGTATTCTTCTTATCCTTAAAGGTAAACAAGATGAAGTAATGTCGCTGCTGTTAATTTTAACTCTATAACATTTCATTTTAAAGCATTGAGTAGCTCTGGAGCCCTCCTTGGCATAAAGCTCCGAAAGGACAAGTCCTACTTCGTCGCGACACACATTGGGACAACGAAGGGACAAGTGGCTTGGGCTGATAGAACGCTCCAGGTAGCGGCTAGTACAAAACTAAAAAAATATTATGGTTTTGGAGCCTACCATTAACCCAAAAACCACCGACTCGGTGGTCTTGGCGTACGCAGAGTAATAAAGGCAAAAAAATGCTTTTGTGAGGGGCTGAAGTGGGTGTTTTGTAGCATATAATCCGTTGACAGAATCAGAATATACATGTTTAATTATTTGGTGCAAGTAGTTTATTTTAGATACGAAAATAAAGAAAACCCGGTTAAACAATTTATTGATACCTTATCAAGTAAGCAACATGCTAAAATCTTTAGAATCTTACTTTATGTTGAAAAATATGGATTATCTTCTATCTTACCTCATATAAAAAAAATCACGAGTACTCCTTTATGGGAAATTCGAATATTGGGTAATTATAATATTCGTATCATTTATGTCCTTCCATTATCAAATATAGTACTTCTTCTTCATGGATTTATTAAAAAAACAAATAAAACGCCTAAAAAAGAAATTAACATAGCATTAAATAGACTAAAACAATGGGAAAGCTCTGTTGACAAATGACATGATATAAGATATCATCTGATATATGATAAATAAGCTTTATACATTTAAAGATCATCTCAAAGAATCTTTGAAAAATCCTAAATTCAAAAAAGAATGGGAAAAATCTGAGTTAGAATATCGCCTTGCTTGTCAATTAATTGAAAAAAGGCTTTCTAAGAAATTGTCTCAACGCGCTCTTGCAAAAAAAATAAATAGCACGCAAGCTGTTGTCTCTAGTATTGAAACAATGGATGCAAACCCTTCTTTATCACTTCTCAAAAGAATCGCTAAGGCATTAGATTCAAAACTCCAAGTACAAATAAAATAAAGCCATTTCTGTAAAACCGCCTCTGGAGTGGTAAAAATACCTATCCGTGACGGCCGTCACAAATAAGTAAAGTAAAACCCTCTGGGGTGGTTTAGGTGAAATTAACCAAAAAAACTCTGTTTTAGCCTTTTGTAATAGCCCGTATACCACCGACTCGGTGGGCTTGGCTATCCAGATTCCCGATCCATACTTCGCCAAGCTTCGTATGGCGAGGCAGGTCGGGAATGACAGAACAATTTATAGATTAGAGTTTAGAAATTAATTATGATAAACTACTACCTCGCATGTTAAAAATAAGCAATCTTAGTGTAAAAGTCGGTAAAAAACAGATCCTAAAAGATTTTTCCTATGAATTTAAAAAAGGAAAAGTATATGCAATCATGGGGCCTAACGGTTCAGGTAAATCAACCCTGGCTTTTTCAATTGTCGGCCATCCAGCATACAAACTATCCTCAAAAAGCAAAATAATTCTTGATGGCAAAAATATAGGCAAGCTTGCTACGCACAAAAGAGCAAAAAAAGGAGTATTTCTCACTTTCCAGTCTCCACAAGAGCTTACTGGAGTATCAGTCTTACAACTCATCAGAGTAGCAAAAGAGGACGAAAAAGACGTGCTTAAACTTTTTCAGAATCTAAAAAATCTAGCAAAAGAACTTCATATATCAGAAGATCTTTTGACTCGGGGGCTCAACGAATCAGCGTCAGGAGGAGAAAAGAAAAAGCTTGAGGTACTCCAGGCAATCGCTCTTGACAAAAAAGTAATAATTTTTGACGAAATAGATACGGGTATTGATGTCGATTCCCTTAAAATTATAACTAAAGTTTTGAATAAATACAAAAAAAACAAGACATTTATATTAATAACCCATTACAATAGAGTATTGCGCTATTTAAAGCCAGATAAAGTGCTCATTCTTAAAGGTGGTGAGCTTAAACAATCAGGAGGAGCCAAGCTTGCAGAAAAGATTGAAAAACACGGTTATAAAGACTATTAAATTATGCCTAAAAATTCCAAAATAAATTTCAAGCAAAAATATGGGTTTTCAATGCCCAAATCATACCTTTATAGGTCTAAAAAAGGGCTAAATAGAGAAGTTGTAAGAAGCATATCGGAAATAAAAAAAGAGCCTAGCTGGATGTTAGAATTTAGACTTAAATCATTGGATATATTTGAAAAGAAAAAAATGCCTACATGGGGAGCAGATCTTTCAAAAATAAAGTTTGATGATATTTACTATTATATCAAGCCTATAGAAAGTCAGGCAAAATCATGGGCAGATTTACCGAGCGAGATTAAAGATACATATGACAGGCTTGGCATTCCAGAGGCTGAGAAAGGCTATTTGGCAGGAGTTAATGCGCAATATGATTCCGAAGTCGTTTATGAGAGTGTGAATAAACATTTAGAAAAGTTGGGCGTAATATTTTGTGATATGGATACAGCAATTAAAAAGTACCCAAAATTAGTTAAAAAATACTTTGGTACGCTTATTCCCGCTCATGACAATAAATTTGCAGCTTTAAACTCCGCAGTATGGTCAGGTGGATCATTCGTATATGTTCCTAATGGTGTTAAGGTTAAAATGCCACTTCAAGCCTACTTTCGAATAAATTCGGACAAATTTGGGCAGTTTGAAAGAACTTTGATAATAGCAGAGGAAGGAAGTGATGTGCATTATGTCGAAGGTTGTACAGCGCCTGTATACTCCTCAAACTCACTTCATGCCGCAGTAGTGGAAATTTTTGTGAAAAAAGGGGCAAAAGTGCGCTACACAACAGTGCAAAACTGGAGCTCCAACGTATATAACCTTGTAACCAAGAGAGCAAGGGCAGAAGAAGGAGCATTAATGGAATGGGTTGACTGTAATATTGGATCCTGCGTGACTATGAAATATCCAAGTATATATTTGATGGGTAAAGAGGCTCGTGGTGAAGTCTTGTCTATGGCCTATGCCGCAAAAGGACAACATCAGGACGCAGGGGCTAAAATCTTTCACTTTGCTAAAAACACATCTTCAAGAATTATCTCAAAGTCAATTTCAAGAGATGGAGGTAGGACTTCGTATAGAGGACTAGTACAGGTGCGGCCAGGAGCAACTAATTCTTCAGTATTCGTATCTTGTGACGCTCTTATTTTAGACGAGAAATCACGATCAGATACGTATCCAACAATGCTTGTAAAAGAGAGTGATACGAACGTCCAGCATGAAGCTACAGTTGAGAAGTTAGGAGAAGACAAGTTGTTTTATATAATGTCGAGAGGACTTAGTAGATATGAAGCTGAAAGTCTTTTAGTAAACGGTTTTATAGAGCCGATAACCAAAGAAATCCCGCTTGAATATTCAGTGGAAATGAACAGGTTGATAAAGCTTGAGATGACAGGGTCAGTTGGATAAACAAAATATGTCTTTTATAAATCTAAACAATAATAAAAAACAAAGATATATTTTCGATAGACCAGGAAAATATACGGTTTTTTTTACAAATACGTCAGGAAATTATAAATTCATAATTAAAAGCAAGGGGGTAGATCTTGAAATTTTAGGAATAATTATAGGAAAAAATGATGATGTTTTTAATATTAATACAGATCAAATTCATATTGCACCAAAATCCAAGTCAAATTTACTAGTAAAAGGAATACTTTATGATCGGGCTAAGCTTCAGTTGAGAGGTTTAATTAAGATAGAAAAATCAGGACAAAAGACAAAGGCCTATCAGAAGAATAAAAATCTTATTATGTCAAAAAATGCGTTTGTAGATACTAAACCTTATTTAGAAATACTGGCAGATGATGTGTATTGCACGCATGGGTCAACTACAGGTAAGATAGACGAAAACGTTCTGTTTTACCTTAATTCAAGAAGTATTGAGCCAAAAAAAGCAGAAGATTTGGTTGTTCAAGGATTTCTAAATGATGTTTTTGCTATGATTAGAAACGTAGCTTCAAAAAAGGAATTTGATAATATACAAAAAGATATAATAAATAAATTATGGATGTAAAAAAGGATTTTCCAATATTTAAAAGCAACCCGAGTCTTATATATCTTGATTCCTCTGCAACCTCACTCAAGCCTAGATCAGTTGTTAACAAAGAAATAGAATATTATACGAATTATAGTGCTAACGTAAAAAGGGGAATATATGACTTAGGCGAATTGGCAACAAAGCAGTATGAAGACTCAAGAGTAACAGTTGCAAACTTCATTAATGCACAGCCTAAGGAAATTATTTTTACAAGGGGAACAACAGAATCTATAAATCTTGTTGCATATGCCTTAGGTCGTCAAATAATTGGAAAAAACGGTGAAATACTAACTACTGTGATGGAGCATCATTCAAACTTCGTACCTTGGCAACAGCTTGCAGAAGAAAACCAAGGAGTTTTTAAAGTACTTGACGTTGATGATTTGGGTAATCTTCAGGCAGATATAAATACCTTAAAAAAAATCATAAATAAAAATACAAAAATAGTTGCTTTAACTTATATTTCAAATATGCTTGGAGTGATAAATCCTATTAAACAAATAACATCTGATATTAAAAAAATAAATAAAAATATAATTGTTGTTGTGGATTGTGCACAAGCTGTTCCGCACAGGAGGGTAGATGTTAAAGATTTGGGTTGCGACTTTATTGCATTTTCTGGTCATAAAATGCTTGGGCCAACAGGTATCGGCGTATTGTGGGGTAGAAAAGAACTTTTAGAGCAGATGTACCCTTTTCAATTTGGAGGCGAAATGATTGATGAAGTTAAAATCAAAGAAACAACATATGCTCCGATTCCTGAAAAGTATGAAGCAGGTACTCCCGCAATTGCACAAGCAATAGGACTGGGTGAAGCAGTTAGATTTTTGGAGTCGATTGGAATGGATAATATTGAAAAACACGAAAAAAATCTAATCGATTATTCGATTAAACGGCTATTAGATAATTTTGGAAACGACATTATAATTTATGGTCCTAAAAAATCAAATGTAAGAGCAGGAATAATTTCATTTAATTTGAAAGGTGTTCACCCGCATGATTTAGCATCTATTCTTAATGAAAGCAAAATCTGTGTAAGAGCGGGCAATCATTGTACAATGCCACTCCATGCGAGGTTTGGTGTTTCTGCATCTTGTAGAGCGAGTTTTTATATATATAACGATAAAAATGACGTTGACAGTTTAGTCAAAGCGCTGGAAAAGGCAAAAAAGCTATTCTCATGACAGATATTTACAAAGAAAATATACTGGAAAATTTTAAAAACCCTAAAAACTTCGGCTCTTTGAAAAAGCCGTCTCATTCTGGTGCCTTAAATAACCCTTTATGCGGAGATTCAATAATTGTTGACTTGATATTAAAAAATAATAAGATTGAGGATATAAAGTTTAGAGGAGAAGGGTGTGCCATATCAGTAGCATCTTCTTCAATGTTATTCGATTATTTGAAAAGAAAGAATGTTAAAGAATTAAAAAAAATTGACAAGACTTTTATGGAGAAGCTGATTAATGTTAAAATATCAGAAGGTAGGGTAAAATGTCTGATGCTTCCCGTGAATGCAATTATTAAAGTTTTAAAAATATAAAATATGAACTTAAAAGATCCTAAAAATCCATCTGGCCCTGTAATCGTAAAAGGAATGTCTGTAAAAGTTGACAGAGATCTTTGTATAGGAGCCGCTACCTGTATCGCAGTTGCAGTAAAGACATTTAATTTGGATACTGAGGCAAAAGCAGTAATTCTCGATTCTGCTGACGAGGAAACAAGAGAAGCTATCATTGAAGCTGCAAAATCTTGTCCAACAGCAGCAATAATCATAAAGGACGAGAAAGGTAAACAAATATACCCATAATCAAATAATCTTTAATTTCTAAATCCTAATTTCTAAACAAATTCAAAGGTTCCAAATTCTAAATACAAAAAGTCTTGAGTTTTGAACATTTGAGTTTTGATATTGTTTAGAGATTAGAGTTTAGGGTTTAGAGATTACACATAGACTCTTGACTATTAGCAAATGATTGTTTATACTGCTAAATAAGATGGTATTTATGTCTGAGAAATCGCTTCCTGTTGTTGCTGTCCGAGAAGGAATAGTGCTTCCAGGAACAGAAAATGTATTAATCTTTGGAAGAAGCAAAAGCACTCAAGCAATAAATGAAGCCTTAAAAAGGGATAAAAAGCTTATTCTTGTAATGCAAAAAACTCCAACAGTCGACAACCCTGCGATTGAAGAACTCTACGAAATAGGTGTTGTTGTAATGATTAAAAATGTAGTCCATGGAGATAAAGGAGAGATAAATGCATTAGTAAGGGGAATTGAAAAAGTAAGAATAGAAGATTATTCAAGAGAAGAGCCTTATTTTGAGGCATCATTTAAAGAGCTTCAAGAAAACGTAATAGATGATGAAGAGATAAGAGGATTTATAAGATACATTTCAACACAAGTCAAAAAAGCCATTAATCTTGGAAAAACAATCGACTTTATTTTCCTAATGAACATTTTGAATGTACGATCTCCACAGGATTTTTCATTTCAGGTAGCAATGGTTCTTGATCTTAGAGAAAAGGAAAGACAGGATCTTCTTGAAGAAAGCGACGTTAAGAAAAGGCTTAAAAGGGAAATAGACTATATAAATCGAGAGATAAAAGTATTGGAGATAGAACAAAATATTTCTGCAAAGACCCAAAGAAAAGTAGAACAGGGAATGAAAGAATCCATTCTAAGAGAAAAAATGAAAACAATAGAAGAGGAGCTTGGTGGAAAAGGAGAGGATAAAGAATTAAATGAGTATAAGGTTAAAATTAAAAAAGCAAGAATGCCAAAAGACGTTGAAGAAAAAGCATTTAAGGAATTGAAAAGACTTATACAAATGTCTCAATTCAATCCAGAGTCTTCATATATAAAAACTTATCTTGATTGGCTTACAGATCTTCCGTGGGCTGAATCAAAATCACAAAATGTAGATATTAAAAAAGCACAAAATATATTAGATGATGACCATTTTGGTCTAAAAAAAATTAAAGAAAGAGTTTTAGAGTATTTAGCAGTAATCGAGCTTAAAAGAAAGGCTAACGCTTCAAAAAAGAAAAAGACAAACCAACCAACAATTCTTTGTTTCGTAGGGCCTCCTGGTGTTGGAAAAACATCCCTTGGAAAATCTATTGCAAGATCTTTAGGCCGTGAATTTATTAAAGTATCTCTTGGCGGAATTAGAGATGAGGCGGAAATACGGGGTCACAGAAGAACTTATGTAGGAGCTCTACCAGGTAGAATAATTCAGGGTATTAAAGATGCTGGAACAAAAAATCCTGTATTTATGATGGATGAAATAGATAAAGTCGGAAGAGATTATAGAGGCGACCCAAGCTCAGCTCTTCTTGAAGCGCTTGATCCTGAGCAAAACCACGCGTTTTCAGATCATTATTTAGAAGTAGCATACGACCTGTCTGATGTTTTTTTTATAACAACTGCGAATATTTTAGATACAATACCAAGCGCACTTTTGGACAGGCTTGAAGTCATTCATTTTCCAGGCTATACAGAAGATGAAAAATTCAATATTGCCAAAAGGTATTTAATCAAAAAGCAACTAATAGCACACGGATTGACAAATAAGAATATTAAAATTACAGATAAATCACTTAAAACTATTATTCAGAGATATACTCGAGAAGCAGGTGTAAGAGAACTTGAACGACAGATTGCGAATCTATGTAGGAAGATAGCAAAGCAAATTGTTGAAAAGAAAAAAGGAAATGCGATTATAGGACTTAAGGAGATCGAAAAATACCTTGGTCCTTATAAATATTCAGCTCAAATGATTGAATCAAAAGATACTATTGGTATTTCTACAGGGTTGGCATGGACTCAAGCTGGTGGAGACGTTTTATTTATAGAAGTTGCTGTAATGCCGGGTAAAGGAAATCTTACACTTACCGGTCATTTGGGTAATGTAATGAAAGAATCATGCAGAGCAGCGCTATCTTATATTAGAACCAGATGGAATGTGTTTGGACTTGATAAAAGTTTTTTCAGTAAAACAGATATTCACGTACACGTACCAGAAGGAGCTGTCCCAAAAGACGGGCCGTCAGCAGGGATTGCAATTACAACAGCTATGATATCGGCTGTTACAAAAATACCTGTTCGAAGAGATGTTGCTATGACAGGCGAGATAACACTTCGAGGAAGAATTTTGGAAATTGGGGGAGTCAAAGAAAAAGTAATTGCAGCACACAGAGCAAGGATCAAAAAAGTGATTATACCAAAAGATAATAAAAAGGATTTAATCGATATACCAAAATATATCCTCGATGATTTAAATTTTGTCTTTGTCGACCATATTGATGAAATGATAAAAGAAGCTTTGGCTTTTCCTAAAAAAATACCCCAGTCTTCGTTTATACTTTCGAAACAATTTACACAGATTAGAAAAGACAATTAGATTTTAAGATAAAGTTTTCTAAGAAAGTAAACAAAATTATAAAGTTTATATATTAAAGGCTTAATTACCAGATCGTAGCTTCCAACCATTTCTACAAATTCACCGCCGTATCCTTCTTTAAACCTTGTAAATCCAGCATACGGATGAGACAACGAATAATTTTTAGGCAAAGACCCCCACATATCAAAAGACGTGCAACCTTTTTTTTTGGAGAATAGGAGAGCTTCCCACATAAGTAAATTTGACGCCATAAAATTCCGATGTTTATCTGAAGATCCTCCGTATACGTAGTATCCGCGGTTTTTGTATATAAACAACTGATAAGCAGAAAGCGGTTCGTTTTTGTAGTAGGCGATTAGAAGATGAGAAATTTTATTTTTAAGGTTTGACCAAATAGTTTTGTGGTAATTAGTATCGTGGCCATGGTAGTTTTGTCTTTTTGTTGTTTCAAAATAGAGTTTTTCAAATATTTCATAACCTTTTTGATTTGATTCTTCTTTTACTACAACTCCTTTTTTTTGCGCAAGCTTTATGTTATATCGTGTTTTGGGTTTAAGATTTTCCATTAGTATATTTTCGCTTTTGGATAAATCCATCATAATTGTCCATTCAGTAAATAATGGATGTTTCGAATTTATAATTTTAAATTTAGAATTTGTTTCCCACTTCGTCCTTCGGACTTCGAGGGACGAGTCTAGTTTCGAATTTCGTATTTCGGATTTAAAAACATATGGTTCGAACTTTATAAAAATAATATTTTCCTTACTTGCAATTTGATTTAAAAAATTTAACGAATCTTTTGAGGGGATACCTGATCTTGGAATATAACCAATATTAAAATTTGTAAGAGGAATAGGATGTAGGGTAATAAGGTAGGTTTTTTTTAATTTTTCACCTAGAAATTCTCCGACCCTTAATATTTTAATTCCTGTACTTTGCCTTGCTTGTCCCCATTCCCAAGACTGCAAAGGATGCAAAGTTGTAAGGTTGTAAAGTGTAGAGTTGAATGTATCGGGGATTAATCGTATTTCCATCTTAAGTTATAGTATACCGCAAACTAAGAGGTAAGAATAAAGTATCAAGAATTAAGCATTAAGAAAGCGGAAGATAGGTATAGAAGCGGGTTAAGAAGGTAGAGTATAGAAGTTAGTAAGTAATAAATCTAACATCTAACTTCCCGCATCCTAACCCGTTTCCCGTTTCCACATCCCAACTTCTTGTTCTAAGTATGGCGATTCTAACCTTTCGACGCGACTTCCCTAAGAGTTTGTAGGGTTTCGTTTGCGCATTTTTTCCAAGAAAATAATTTAATTCTCTGCTTCCCGTTTGTTATTAATGTATTTCGCAAATCCTCGTGATTCATGAGATTATTTATTTGTTTAATTAATTGATCTTTATCTTGAGGGTCAAAGTAAAGGGCGGCGTTTTCTCCGATTTCAGGAATGCTTGATGTATTTGACGATATGACAGGACAATTTTCGCTCATCGCCTCAAGAATAGGGATTCCAAAACCTTCATAAAAAGAAGGATGAACCAGGCAAAATGCATTTTTGTAAAGCTCTTTAAGAGTAGAATCGCTTACAAAATCTGTAAAAATTATTTTTCTTTCGAATCTACTTTCTTTTATTTTCTTAAAAATTTCATCATAGAGCCACCCTTTTTTTCCAGCGATAACAAGTCTAAATTTATTATTTTGTTTTGAAAATTTTATAAAAGCATCTATCAAAGTTTGAATGTTTTTCCTAGGCTGAAGAGTTCCTACATATATTAGATATGGATTTTTCTTAACTCTTTCTATCAATTTATTATCAATATTTTTTCTATTTGTTTTCTTTTCATAGCCGTTATATATTACCGTGATTTTTTCTTCAGGAACTCCAAAAAATTTAATAATATCGGCCTTAGTGTTATTTGATACTGCAATTATTTTTTTTGCCTTGTGAACGCTGTATTTTGTCCAGTTTCTAAGTTTAAACAAATCTTTTTTTAAAAAATCTTCAGGATAATAATAATATGACAGGTCATGTATTGTAACAACAGTAGGGGTTGTTATAAATCTAGGAATATAATGAGCCGGAGAGAAGAATACTCCATTGTCTTTTCCAGTTAAAAGTTTAACTGGAAGAAATATCTGAGACCATAAAAATTTGCCTTTGACAATTTCATATCTAAAATATTTGTTTTCTATAGGCATGGTTTTTAGAGGTCTGTTTCTGAGATAAATTATGAATTGGAGATTTTTATTTGCTCTTTTGTGGAATTGTGAAAGAAGATTTTGAGAGTATGTTGAAACACCAACATGTTCTTTAACATTTGCCTCATTTCCGTCTATGCCTATAGATAACATATTGCCCTATTTAAAAAATTCTAATTTTTGAATCAATGTATTGTAATAATTTTTCCAAGTAAACTGTCGGTATGTTATTAGGCCTTTTTTTACTAACTCTTTTCGCAAAGGCTCATCATAAACAAGTTTTTTTATTGTTTCTTGGATTTCAGATATTTTATAAGGATTGAAAAGCAATGTAGATTGTTGAGAAATCTCTTTTAATGAAGATGTGTTTGATGTTGCAACCGCGGTAGCAGAAGCCATAGCTTCAATCACGGGATATCCAAAGCCCTCCCAGAGGGATGGGTATATAAAGAAAAGACTTGATTTATACAAAGAAAATAATTCTGCGTCCTGGATGTATCCCAAATATCTTATATTTTTAGAACTTTTTATATTTGGTCCCCATCCATACTCACCTACAATAATTAGTTCTAAATTTCTGATATCAAGATTAATAAATGAGTCAATCAGTCTTTGGATGTTTTTTCTTGGTTCGATTTTACCAACAGAAATAATATATTGTTTATTTATATTAAACTTTTTTAATGTTGCAACATCGAATTCCTTTTTTGTCCTCAAGACGTTTACTCCAGGATAATTTACGACTATTTTATCTTCTCTAATGTTTAAAAAATTAACTAAATCTTTTTTAGTAGAGATTGAATCAGCAAAAATTATCTTGGATTCTGCCCTGACGTGCTGCAGCTTCTTATCCTGTGTTTTTACTATTAAAGGATCAAGCGTTTCTGGAAACCTTTTATAAACAAGGTCATGAACTATGGTAGCTTTTTTAAATGAGCTTGGGGGTTCTGTCCAGTCAGAAGAGATAAACCAATCAAGATTCTTCAAGAAATGATCGATTTTAAATTTATGATACTTATTCCATAAAAAAGAAAGAACTGTTGGTGGAAATGGGTAGTCGTAAATTTGAAAGCCCTTGTTTTTTATTTTTAATTTAATCTCGTAATCCAGTTGATTTCTAAGTGAAGAGAAAAAAAATACCCAATCATGATTTTTTTCATATTTTAAAATGCAGTCAATGAGACCTATGGTAAATCTGCCAACGCCAGACCCTCTATAAACAGCTTGAGATATATCAATTCCTATTTTCATCGTGTTTTTTAACATTTTTATATACTTTTTCCAATTTTTCCGATATATTTTTCCAATTGTATTTTTTCAACGCAAGTTCATAGGAGTTATTTTGTAAATCTTGATAAAGTTTTTGATTTGATAAAGCTAATAATATTTTTTCAACAAACTGTTCTTTGCTATTTGCGACTAGTACATGTTGATTATCTTTTACGTTGAGTCCTTCTATACCTACACTTGTTGAAATGACAGGCAATCCTGCTGCCATAGCAGCAAGTATTTTTAACCTCGTTCCTCCGGGTCCGAATATTGGGGCAATAAATAGAGTAGATGTTTGATAAAGTTTTTTGACCTTATCTGCCTTGTCATCCTCAATTTCAACTATTTGCACCTTATTGTTAGTGGTGTTAATTTTTTTCGCCTTTTGTCCAGCAATTACTATTTTGAAATTTTGCATTTTTTTTTCTAGTTGGGGAAGTATTTTTTTTATAGTAAATTGTGCAGCTTCCATATTTTGGAGCCAGAAGAAATTCCCTAAAAATAGTAAAATGGGGTTAATCGTATTTCGATGTTTAATAGTTTTTTCGAACATTTCATCTCCAGCGCCGTTAGGAATAACCGCAGTATTAATATCAGAGACTTCTTTTTTAATTAATTCTTTGTCGTGGTTGGAAACAGTAGCAACAAGTGTTGCCTGATTCCAATAATACCTTTCCCAATGTCTAAGTTTTAATACGTCAATGAATATAAAAGGCCTTATAAAAAAAGGTAGTCCGTCGACAAAATGTTTATAGACTTTATACTCAATAGTTTGTTCAACCAGAAGAGTAGGTACATGAGTTTTTGGAATATGCGGCATAACGTAAAAGGTTTCGGAGTGAATTACGTCAAATTGAACTCTTTTTAGGAGGTCTTTAATTGTAGATTTAGCGTTTTCAGAAAAGTTACGAACTATTAAAAAAGGTTTACTTGTAAAAATCGCAGTCAAAATATTTTTAAGCTGCCAAGGTTTTTCAGGCCTTTTGCACAGATGAATTTCTTTACAATATTTGGTTAAAAACTCTATATGCCTTTTTTCATCCTCGTGTTTATAAAGAGACACCAAATAAATATCATTTTTTCGGCTTAAATATTTGAGTAAATTAAGAGTTCTAATTTGTCCTCCTGAAGCGGGAGGATATGGCACGTAAGGCGTTACCATTAAAATCTTCATAATTTAAAAAGTGTGAATTTTTCGTTTTGAAATACTATTTCATAATCGGTTTCTAATTCAACCTGTTGGGCTACATCACTACTTAATGTCGCAAAAAATGTATAGCCCTTATCTTTTAATGTTGGCAAATCATTATATGGCGCAGGGGATCCTTTTCTCTCAGAGAGATAAAGCAGGGTAGTGTCTCCTACTGTGTCTGTAATTATTTTATCTTCGGAAGTTGTTATATCTTTTATTATTTTTGAAATACTAACCAAATCTGTTGAATAACTATAGTAGTTTTTTACATGGTTATAAGAAACTAGAAATGAAAAAGCAAAAATAAATATAGTGATGCCAAGACTAAATAACGGTGATATAAACTGCCGGTTATATTTCATTAAATACGTGACACCCAACGCCGTAAAGATAGAAAGAGCAGGCAGTATTAGAACCTGATAATATTCGTGCTGTACATTTCCCCCTTGAAATGTAAATAGATAAAGAACAGACGAAACTAAAATCGAATATAAAAAAAACCTCTTTTGTTTAAAAAGTATTCCAAGAATAAAAAAGAATGTCAGATAACCACCTAAAATTATATTATTTATTCTTTCAAAAAAAATCCATCTAAAAAAAGCGGGGCGGAAAAATATACTAACCTGTCCATCCGGCGTATTTACTTTGTCAATTAACCAATCAAAAGCTGGTATTCCTTGCGGAAATTGAGAAATATATGACCTCCATGCTGCAAAGGGTGCGAAGATTATCATAAGGTAGAAGTAAAAAGAAGTTTTTTTAAAAATAGAAGTATTATGTTTTTTGAAAAATAAATAAAAAATGGTCAAAAGAAAAAAGACTACTGTAGGTTTAACAAGTAAAGCTATTGAAAAAAATAGCGAGGAAAAAACAAAGTATAAAATAGATGGGACTTTTCTACTAGATTTAGAGTAAAGATAGGTAAAAAATATCGATATAAATGCAAGCGACAACGCAGTTGTTTCCGGTAAAACTACTCTTGAAAAGAATACGAAAAATGGGAATACTGCATAAATTGCGGATCCTACAATAGCAGGGAGAAATCCGACTTCTACCCTAAGAAAATAATAAATTATTGATATTAATATTAGGGAGAAAAAAGCAGTAACAAGCCTCCCGTAAACCTCTAACGGTAGAAGCGGTACGTATTTATAAAGAAGCGCGATAATAGCATTATAAACAGGAAATTCGACAAACCTAAGGCCTTCTGGGTTTTCGATACCTGACTGGATACTTGATAAATCGTCATATTGTGGTTTCAATAAATTTAACTCTTTGTTTACAAAGTTTCTAGAAACAGCCAATGTATCTGCTTGACGCCATGAATGAAAGTCAGCTAAGGGAATATCTATTTTGTAAAGTCTCAGTAAAAGCGCAACTATTAAAATTACAAAAATTGTAATTATGTCTTTTAATTTCATACTATGTTGTTTTGTTTTCTGCAACTTTTGTTATCATATATCCGGTAAATGAACCTGTAATGAGCCAAAAGCTATAAGCAACTTTTGAAGCTTCAAAGACGTCAATATAACTCGCATTTAAAACAAGTGCAAAAAAGCCAAATAAGAATCCATAGTAAAGCTTTTTTTCATCTTGAGATAGAATTTTCTTGTTTTTAATATTAAATCGGGCTATAGCAAATAAGATATACCAAAATAACAGAGCACCGATTAAACCAAATTCACCAAACCATCGGAAGTAATCGCTATCTGTTGCCTCGGTTAATGATGAAGCACCCGTACCAAATAAAGGGTTTTTTAGAAAAGCATATATAGCTCTTGGCCACTCAATCTGAAGTCTTGTTGAGCAAGATATATCGCAAAGCAAAGCTCTTTTGACATCTATAAGCGATGAAAACTGATTGACTAATTTATTGAATTCTGCGCTATTTATTGAAATTCCTCTAAGTTGTGCTTCTGCCAATGCTTGTTTTTGAGCGATTGCATCTATTTCTTTTTGTTCCTTTTCTGTTTTTTTTACAGCTTTCTTTTTTGCCGGAATTGGAATTTCAAGATTGCCCGCAGGTAGTTCTTTCACGCTGATTGTTTGATTAATATCTACGTTTCCTGTTTTTGTATTTACAAAAATAAGTCTGAACTGAAATGTTTGGGCAAACCTTTCAGTTAAATCTCCGGAAACCAATATTAATCCAGCAGATAGTAAAACAATATAAATATAAAGTTTGAATCTTTTTACCAATAGAAGAAAAAGTGTTGTAGATACCCCATATGCAAAAAAGGATATTCTTTGTACCGTATAAATAAGGTTGCTAATCGCAAGTGTAAATACAAGAATTACCCACTTTCTTTTTGTATATAGATAATAGCCGATTGCAATTGGTATTGATAAAGCCATATAAGCAGAGAGATCAAAATGTCCACCGAAAGTAGAAGATATTCTTGCCTCAGGTGTCAGATAAAGAATATGGCCTCTTGCATATTCTGGGTTTGCAGTCTGTACAGCAGGAAAATTAAAAAGACGCTGGCCTAATCCGTATAAAGAAACTAGCAGCAGCGTAACTACATAAAGTGTAAGTACTCTCAAAAGCATTTTTTTTGATGTTATAAGGGACATTGCAACAAAAAATATTGTCATATATTCAATTCTTCTTATCGTATGCAAAAAACCAAGCTGGAATACAGGAACCGTCTCTAATATGTAATGCCCTATTGCAAAAGAAATAAAAACCGAAATCCAAAAAAGAATTACAGGTAATAAGAATTTAGTCTGCAGTTTTACTTTTTTTCGCAGTACCTGAATTAAAAATAAAAAATAAAAAGCAGCTATAAAAATGTCCTCAAGTCTTATATAAACATATGTGTATTCAATATCAATAAAAGGAAGCTTAAAATATAGAGGAATAAGGAAGATGTAAACATAAAGAAATAAATACAGAATATTGTTGTCAAGCCACTTCAACCATTTTAAAAGCTTTTTCATATGTTTCTGTTAGATACTTGTTCTTGGTTATTTTACCAATCATCAAGGATACTTTTGCTTTTAATTTTAGCATAATTGAAAGCCAAAAAAATGCCCGCTTGGAATAATGTTTTTTATAAAAATATATAAGACCACGAAAGACTTGTATCACCGGATATGATTTACTAGCTGATGAAGCAAATCCTATATGTATAAATTTAGCTTCTGGAAAAAAATAAGTATTTAATCCTTTTAGAGAAGCCCTATACAACAAATCTACTTCGTCCATATACATAAATACGCCTTCGTCAAATCCATTTATTTTATTGTAGTATTCCTTTTTTGTGAGAATACACGCTCCTGAAACCCAACCAACTTTTTTTTCAATATTTGGAGAAGATCGAGTTAAACCCCAATAGTCTCCCCTCAAAAAAAGAGCGGCAAATACGACCAAAGGTGTGAAAAATGGTGCTGTAGAAGGTTGGGGAGTCATATCTTTGTTAAACAATTTAGCTCCAGCAAAATGTACGACGCCTTCGTTTTTTTTATAATACACAAAGAGCTTTTCAATCGAGTCGTCCAATGTTACAGTATCCGAATTAAGAAGAAGTATATAATCGCTGTTTGCTATTTTAACCCCCTGATTATTTGCCTTTCCAAATCCAGTATTCTCATTATTTAAAACAATTTTAATGTTAGTAGGGTGTCTCTTCTCAAAAGATTTAAGAAGTTCGGGTGATCCATCTTTTGAATCATTATCAACAACTATTATCTGATAAATTAGTTTTGAGTTCTTAAAGGACGAAACTATAGAGTCCAGACAGTTTTTTGTAATTTGTTTTGTGTTGTAAGAGATTATTACAATACTGACGTCAGGTTTTACCATGCTATAATATTATAACTTATTTGCCAGCGTAGCTCAGGGGCAGAGCACACGTTTCATAAGCGTTAGGTCGCAGGTTCGAATCCTGCCGTTGGCACCCTTTCTTACAGCTCTCTCGAACCCTCAGCACACCTTATCACACCGGGGGTGACACTCCCGGAGTGAAATTGTTAAATATGCATAGAGAGTGTTAAAAGCTTGTTTTAACGGTCCAAATTCATACTTTTGTAGACTATAGTCTACAGACAATTTGACAAAAAAAGATTACCGTTATTTATATGCCAAGACGTAAGGAGTCTTTGATCAACAAGAACATTTACCACGTTTATAATAAAACAATTGACGCTATTAGAATCTTTAAAGATAAGGCTGAATGTGAATTATTTCTTGAACTAATGTACTACTATAGATCGAGTAAATCATTGCTGCGTTTTTCTAGATTTAAGAGTGCAGATTCAAATATAAGAAAAATGTTATTAAATGAAATAAAACTAACAAGATTTTACAGAGTAGAAGTATTTTCCTATACTTTAATGCCAAATCACTTCCATTTTTTAATGATGCAAAAACTATCTAATGGAATTCAGGAGTTGATGGCGAACGTACTAAATTCTTTCACCCGTATTTATAACTTAAAAAACAAAAGGTCCGGACCAGTTTTACTACCTAGATTTAAAAGTATTAGAATTAAAAGTGACGAACAGCTTATTCATACATCACGATATATTCACTTAAATCCTTATTCATCTAATGTAGTTGGATCGTTAGATGAGCTTGCAAAATATCCTTGGTCGTCATTTAGAGCATATATCTCTTCCGATAAAAATAAACTGGTAAATCCTAAATATATCCTAAAGTTATTTAATAATAATAAAAGCAGATATAAAAAATTTGTTTTTAATCATGCAGAATATCAAAAAAGATTAGAGTCGAAAAAGAAAGAGAAATAAAATAACACACCGGGAGTGTCACCCCCGGAGTGGAGTTAGTGGAGCTAGAAAATTAACTAAAAAAACTCTGCTTTAACCTTTTGTAATAGCCCATATACCACCGACTCGGTGGTTTTTGGGTTTTTGTAATAGTATAAAAATAACTAAATTTTTGTGGAGTCGAGGATTATTGTTACCGGGCCGTCGTTGAAGATTTCGACTTCCATGTAGTCACCAAAGCTTCCTGTTTTCACTTTTATTCCGTTATTTCCCAACTGTTTAGCAAATAGTTCGTACAATTTTTCTGCTCCTTCAGGGTTTTTTGCTTTTATAAAAGAAGGTCGTCTTCCACCTGAAACATCAGCACACAAAGTAAATTGCGAGACAAGGAGAACCTCGCCTCCGATATCTTTTATGGAATGATTCATTTTATTGTCTTTATCAGACATAATTCTTAAACCAACAATCTTATCAACAAGTTTTTTAACATCAGTTTCATTATCTTCTTCAAAAATCCCCAAAAGTATCACATAGCCCTTACTAATGGAGGAAAACTCCTTATTTTTAATATTAACTGTTGCTTTTGTTACACGCTGGATTAAACTAATCATAATTAAAAATCTCTAATATCTAAACCCTAAATCCTAAACAATTTCCAAAACTCAAATGCTCAAAATTTTAATCTTTTTGAATTTAGCTATTTGAATTTGTTTAGAGTTTAGAAATTAGTATTTAGAATTTTCGTAACCTATTGTTGTGGCGCTGGCGTTGGTACGTCGCCGGCACAGTCTACACAATACACTGAAAACCCGTCATTAATAACTGTTTTTTCTTTGAGCTCTATGTTTGGATCTCCCTCAACTGGATCACGGACCAATTTATCGCTATCTTTGGTAACCGCAACAGTTTGCTGACCAAAACTAAGATTGGTTTGAGTGTCAAACCTTCTTGAAATATATTCAAATCTTGTAGGACAGGTTGCTCCATCTGACTGTGTTGATCCGACAATTGATCCAGTATCTGTACAAACATATCTACCAACTACAGTACTTGGCTGAATTGGTCTGATATCAGATTGATTTTCCAATACATATGACATAATTCTATTCCAAATCGGGGCGGCCCCGGTAATTCCCGATGTAAGATAAGGGTTCATTGGTGAGTTATCGTTATTTCCAACCCATACAACTGTTAGAAAATTTGGAGTATAACCTACAGTCCAATTATCTTTTAAATCATCTGTGGTTCCTGTTTTGACTGAAACAGTTTGACCAGGAATTCTTAGTTGTGAATTTGTACCAAATGCAGCAGAGCGAGCATTATTGTCTGACAAAATATGGGATATGATAAATGTAGTGTCTTCGGATATGACTCTTTCACCGGGAATCACTAAAAAATTTGGGTTTTTTACAGATTTTTTAATATCTTTTGTGTAGTTTGGGTCTTTAAATTCAAAAAGTATTTTGCCATTTTTATCTTCTACTTTCAAAATACTATTTAATTTTCTTGGTTTACCAGTATTTGCAAAAGTTGAGAATGCTTGTGCAAATTCGGTCATTCTTATTTCACCACCGCCAAGAGTAAGAGAAAGCCCATATCTTTTAGGATCTTCAAATGAAGTGATTGTAAATCCTGCTGCTGAAGCGATAAATTCTTCAACTCCGTTAATAGCAAGCATTTTTACAGCAGGTATATTGTATGAATTTGCTAGAGCGTATCTTAATGATACCGGACCATGAAATTGTCGATCATAGTTTACGGGACAATATTTGGTTGGTTGGCCCGCAGCGTCAAAACAAGTCTGGACATCAAGAAACACCGACGCCGCTGTCACAAGTCCTCTATCAATACCAATTGCGTAATTAATAGGTTTTATTGAAGAACCAGGTTGTCTAAGGGCAGTAGTCACATTATAAGCACCATATGGTTTTTCAAAATAGTCAACGGATCCAAGCATCGCAAGAATTTCACCTGTAGGAGGACGAGTGACTAATGCCGCAGTATTTGAAACATCGTATCCTGCAAGATCTTCTATTTCTTCTTCTGCGACTTTTTGTACCTCATCTTGCATATCTAAGTCCAAAGTAGTTGTTACTTTTAGACCCCCAGATTCAACAATATCGACACCATATTGTTTTTCCAATATGCTTTTCACATAAAACACAAAGTGTGGAGCTTTGATTGTGGTTTGTGGGGATATGACATCAATTGGAGCTTTTATTGTCTTATTGTATTGATCAGAAGTAATATATTTCTCATCAAGCATGTTTTTTAA
>Ga0210057_1002929_pt1 | contig 23896 bp, 26 predicted proteins | sample CryGeyCG2114_010_2_FD_183968 | JGI IMG/M metagenome (GOLD analysis project Ga0210057, IMG submission 183968) | Groundwater microbial communities from aquifer - Crystal Geyser CG10_big_fil_rev_8/21/14_0.10 (SPAdes) (version 2) | ecosystem: Environmental > Aquatic > Deep subsurface > Groundwater ...
CACCTCAGAAGAACTGGCGTATGTGGTGAAGAAACTCAATAAGCGACCAAGGAAGCGTCTCAAATTTAAAAGTCCACGCTCCATATTTCTGAGGCAGTGAGTGGTGCAATTAGGGTGCTAATTCAGGCATAACTCACTTATTTCCTAGCTAACGCCTAACGCCCTAACAACCTAATCATCCTACTTTACCCTCTCGTTAACCACTCGGCGTCCTGACGCGGTAATAAGTCTTTGGCTTTCTCTGGCTCTGCCATAAGAGATTTTACTATCCGCTCCATACGAATACTTTGAGAACCCTTTACTAAAATAACGTCTCCTGCAGTTAACATACTTAAAAGTTTTGAAGCAGAATCAGCTCCGCGTTCAAACACTGATACGGCAGACTCGGGCATACCCGCTTTCATTGCCCCCTCGGCAATACCTTTTGCCCGGACCCCTACGGTAAGCAATATATCTGCATTTTTTGCAACTTGCACACCAATTCGTTCATGCTCAGAAACAGAGAAGCTCCCGAGCTCTAGCATATCTCCCAGTACGGCAATTTTTCGTGTCCCTGGAGCCTCTGAGAGCGCCTCGAGGGCAACCTCAGTCGCCTTAGGTGATGAGTTGTATGTATCATCGATAATGGTCGTTTTTTTAAGCCCCTGAATAATGCGTAACCTTCCCGGTGGAGGGGTGTGTTCAGAAAATGCTTCCACGGCTTTTTGCAATGACGACCCAGCTGCGGTTGCTCCGGCAATGCCAGCAAGCGTAGCGTCTCTGTGTGCGCTCCCTAAAACACCTTCAAGTGTGACTCGTGCTTTTTCTTCTCTATAGGAAACATCAAAAGAGATGCCACGAGGGTTGCCTCCACGTGAGAGTATACGGATATTTGAAGCGCGCACGTCCGCGTCATTCGAAATACCATACGATATTTTTTGAACACCCCCTTTAAGCGAAAGGTGCCTCGTTTGCGCGTCGTCTGCACTTACGACAGCAATCCCCCCTTCGGATAATTGCGAAAAAGGAAACATTTCTTCTTTAATTACCTGCTCTGGGGACGAATAGAACTCTACGTGCACAGGAATATCGGGGAACCGTGTTCCGATAACCACGTCTGGGGTAAGCCACGCGAGTGATTGAGAAATATCTCCCGGCCTGTCTGCGCCAACTTCAACAATGAGCCAGCGTGGGTACGGAGTAATAACAACAAGCAACAGCATTCCGTCAATGAGGTTTCGAAGCCACTGCAGAATATTTGCCCACCCATTTGGAACGCCAAGCACGGTTAAGGGTACGCCGATGTCTGAGTTATAGCTCTTCTCACTTTTTCGAACGAAGGTGTGCCCTCTTACAGCTGTATACGTCGCGTCTTTTGTCGATGTCTTTCCTACAGAACCCGTAACAACAATAACCTTTGGTTTATTTTTTTTTAAAATGAGCTTCGCCTCGAGGGTGATAAAAAATACAATGATATTTCGTATAAATTCTTTCATACAATAGTAGGCTACCTTATTCGTACGATGCTCTATCCGGAGGAATATCGTAATAAGAAATCAAAAATCGCACAGTTTCCATAAACGGATTGGTCAATGTTTCAGATGCGTATCGCGCTCCCTGTGGTGCCACTGAATACATAAATATCAGATACTCGGGGTTATACGCGGGAAAGTACCCAAAAAATGAATGGAGGTACCTGTCATCATAGTACCCTCGCGCGTTCGGAAGTGCAATTTGTGCCGTCCCTGTTTTAGCGGCAACTGACATCTCGAGAATCTTGACCGATCCGCCACGCAACGCACTGTCTACCACCTCAACCAACATTTTTGTTGTCGCCTCTGTTGCTGACTCGCTGAGCGCGCGCCTTTCAGGAGCCCACCCTAATTTTTTAGGAAAAGAGCCGGGGTACTGCAACTCAATGGCAACGTGTGGAGATGGAACTACGCCACCGTTTGCAAGCGTTGCAAGCGCACGAACCATAGCGATGGGAGTAACGGCAATACCCTGCCCAAATGACGCTGTGACGTACTCAATAGTGCGGGGACTGTCCATGTTTCCGGTAATTGGTTGCGCCTCGTTCGGTAAATCGACGCCTGTCTCTTCTCGGAGGCCAAATTTTTCTATGTATTCGCGAAATGTATCCGTTCCCATTTCTTCAACAACAAACGCGACGCCGGTGTTTAGTGACTGACTGAGCACTTCTTGCATAGAGACGCGTCCCCGTGCCCTTCCATCAAAGTTTGAGATGCGGGACCCATCGTATACAGCAAACCCTTTATCTACATACTCTGTTTCAGGCGTTACCGCTCCAGAGTCAATACCCGACGCCATCGTTAATGCCTTTACGATTGATCCAAATTCATACACATTTTCCACAAGAGGGTTGGCAAATGTACTGGGATCTGATGTTGCTATTTCTCCCGGATTAAACGTTGGCAGTACCGCCATCGTAATTACCCTTCCGGTGTCTGGTTCAACAATAACCATAGCGACTTCTTGCGGACTCCAATCCTCTACATACCGCCGTAGAAGGTCTTCTGAAAAACTTTGTACCGTTGGCTCAATCGCCGTCAATATATCAGCCCCCGGACGTTGAGCGCTGTCGCTTAGCCTGCCTTTAATGTCGGCAAATAAATCCGCGAAAAAATTGAGCACAGCACCAGTGTTATCTTTTGTTAATACAGAGTCGTAAAATCGCTCAAGACCGTATTGCCCTGAGAGTGTGTCTCCGTTTCCGTACCCGATAAACCCAAGTACATTGGCGGCACTTTCTCCTGCCGGATAGTCTCGCCACTTTTCTCGTGCGAGTCGTATGCCCGGTAGTTTTGCCTCACGAATACGTTGCGCAACCTCAGAAGGAACCCTGTGAGCAATCTCTTCATACGGATCATCTATTTTTGTTGCACGGGCAATAAACTCTTCCCTATCAAGCTGGATGTAACCTGAGAGAATTGTGTACATCTCTTCTGCGTTTGTAATTTCTTTTGGAACGACAGCAATTCTGTACCCAGAAGAGAGCGTTGCGCCGGCAATGGGAGGACCTTTAACCGGATTAAAGAAAATTGTCCCTCTGTCAAAATGGTCGATGGATTCGTTTAGGTACTGACTTTCTGCCCTCTCTTTATAGATGTGACCTTTTACAATTTGGATGTCGTACAGTCGTATTATAAAAAAGAGCGAAACGAGCACTATTGCTATAGCAAACAGACGGACTCGAAATGCAAAACTAGCGCGCATTGCTCAATGTATTTGATACAGAAGCGACAGTGCTTCTCTCAACAAAACTTTTAGAAGCTACTTCAAAAAACCCAAGTGAGTGTGCGTAGACTTCGGTTAGTGAGCGTGAATGTGTGAGGTACTCTCTTTCAACTTCCGAGACTTGTTCGGCAAGTTTTTCTCCTTGAGAGATAAACTCTTCTCTGGCAACGACGTGCGATACAGAAAACATAACAAAATAGACGTACAGTCCGGCAAGAATAAAGAGCATAGCCCCTAAAGACACAATGCATCGCCGTTCAAGTATTAAAATGTTTGATGATTGTCTTTTTTTGTTTTTCATATTTTCTCAATAATTCTGAGTTTTGCACTCCGTGAGCGAGGGTTTCTTTGCACCTCTTCTTCTGATGGTCGAATTGGTTTTTTTACTATCAGTACCGCTTTTCCTTCTTTTGAGAGTGTCCTAAAGTAACGCTTTACCATTCCATCTTCGAGAGAGTGGAAGGTGATAATCGCTAATCTTCCCTGAGGTCTTAAGACAGAAAATGCGTTTTTCATTCCTTCTTGAAGAGATGACAGTTCGTCGTTAACCAGAATGCGGAGTGCTTGGAAGGTTTTTGTTGCCGGGTTTATTCGGCCTGTTCGATACCACGGAGGCGTTGCGGTGCCTATGGTTTCTGCAAGGTCGTCGGCGGTCGTAAACGGTGCAATTCTTCTTCGTGCAACAATGGCGCTGGCAATTCTCTCGGCAAATCGTTCTTCTCCGAGAACTTTGATTGACTCTGCAAGATCAACCTGACTCCACGTGTTTACAATAGTTTCTGCTGTCGTAGCCCCCTCTTCTACCTCTTTTGAAAATGTCATAAGAAGTGGATCGTGAGAGAGGAAGCTAAAACCACGTCCTGATTGAAGCTGTGTGCTGTTCCAGCCAAGGTCAAACAAAATGCCCTGTGGGTCTCGTATACCTTCAGAAGAGGCGATCTCTTGTATGTCTCTGAAGTTACCGACTGCTAAACGTAGCGAGCACGGTGCCTCTGCTTCAAGAAAACGTTGCTTTGTTTTTGCTATTGCATCACTATCTGCGTCAATACCAAGAACGGTACCGGTCTTCCCTACCACCTCACACAAAAGGTGTGTGTGGCCACCGAGTCCGACAGTTCCGTCAACAACGGTATCTCCTTCAGTAAGGTGTAATGCTTGTACTGATTCGTGTAAAAGAACGGTTGTGTGTTGAAGTTCATTATTCATAGGTTCTATATGACGCCGATCTCACCAAGTTTTTGAGCCAAGCCATCGCCTTCTGTTTCAATCGTCTTTTTGTACGATTCCCAGCGATTTTCGTCCCAAATCTCGACGCGATCATTGACTCCCGCAAGAACAACTTTTGTGTTTAATCCAGCAAAACCCTTTAGGTAGTCTGGAATCAAAATTCTTCCCGCTGAATCTACGTCTGCTTCGGTTGCGCCAGAGAGCATAAAGCGATTAAAGCCTCGTGACTCTGAAGAACCGATGGAAAGCCCACTGAACTTCTGAACGAGCTTTTTCCATGAACCTGTTGGAAACACAAACAGACAGTGATCGAGCCCCCTCGTCACAATGACCGTTTTGCCAAGCTCCTTTCGAAACTTTGCCGGAAGCGATAAACGCTTTTTGGGGTCAATAGTGTGAAGGTATTCGCCTATGAGCATGTGATTCCGTAATGGTGAGAACGGAGGGAAGTGCAGTTAAGAAATCCCATGAAAAATTTCTAAATTGCACTTATCCCACTTCGTCCCACTAGTATATAATTATATGCCACTTTACCCCACACTAAGGTATTTATCCACACGTCCGTTGTACGCACTCAATAAAAAACCCCTATCTTCCAAAAGACAGAGGTTTTTACTTACGCACGAGGAGAATTATTTACCTGTGATGTTTAACAGTGGAAGAGCCTTATTCTTTTCAAGGGCCCACAAGAAGGTGCCAAGTCGTGGCCCAGCGTCTCTACCAATCAAGAGGTTATACACATTTTTAAAGAAAGCTCGCTGTTCTTTTTTTAGTTGCGCTTCGTCCAAATCAGGTGACTTAGGAATACTGTAAACGAGCTTTTCAAGCTCTTGTACGGTTGGGTTCTCTCTACGAAGCAGTTCATCGTGAAGTGTTCGTATCTGTTGCACTTGTGCATCATTAAGCGTTTCTGCAAACGAAGCGTTTACGGTTTCGTTAAGAGCAACCATCTCGCTAGGGTTATATTTTGTCAGCCAGTTACGCGCAAGGGGGAGCCGTTTTTTTATACTGTCCTTGCTATAAGAGAGTTCTAGTTCGTTCAGTATTACTTGTAACTTATCTTCTTGCCATTGAACAATTTGACCAAATCCAACTGCCTGTCGAAATGGGATTGATTTTTTTTCTGTGTGCTCAGAATCATATTCGTCATACTGTCTGTAAATTTCTGTATTAAAGGCAAGTTCAAATGATTGATCCGGTGACTTACGAAAATAAAGCCACCTCAAAACATCGGGTTCATATATCTCAAGGAGTTCTAAAGGTGATACGGCATTCCCTTTAGATCCAGACATTTTTGACCCTAATCCTTGAATTCCAACAAATTTATATTCAATAAAAACCGGAGCTACGTAATTAAAAATCTCGCGTGTTATTACCGATGACGCATCATAGCTTCCTCCCGGAGAAGCATGGTCGTGACCACCCGGTTCAAAATGAACGTTTTCATATTTCCATCGCATTGCCCAATCTGGTTTCCATGCGAGCTTGGCAATGTGGTCTTTTGATAAATCAACGGTGTCTTCTTTACCTGTTTCGACACAAAGGTATGTAACGCTGGTGTCGCCATCGTAATGAAGTATTTTTGTTATGTCTTTTCCGGTAAAACGAGAATACACGGCGATTGGGTAGTATTTCTCTTTGTATTCATTAGAATTAATTCCCTTCTCTCCTTTTGCCTTATCTGTCATAAACGAGAGAAGAATGTCGGCAATTTTCTTTCTCTCTTTCAGGGCGTGAAATATGGCATCGTCATACACCCCCGATTCGTGCAGTTCTGTTTGGTTTCGATACTCTATTTCAATCCCGAGTTTCTCCATCGCTTCAACAAAAGGCGCTTGAAAGTGTTCGGCGTATGAAGTGTGGCAAGAGCCAACCGGATCAGGAATTTTTGAAAGAGGTTTTCCGATATGTTCACTAAACAACTCTGGTACCCCAGAGGGAACTTTACGGTATCGATCAAAGTTATCCCACGAAAAAATGAGGCGGGCACTCTTCCCTTTCTCTTTTAAAGCCTCGCGCACAAGGTGTGCGGTAACGATATCTCTGAAATTACCAAAATGAACTACCCCTGAAGGACTAATTCCGGCGGCAGTAGTATAAATATCAGTATCAGGGTGCGCGTCAATGATGGTGTCTGCTGCAATAGACGCCCACGACTCTTTGTTTTTTATACTAGAGATATCAAATCTATTTGTATACTCCATTATGTGTGCGTTTACTTTATGAAATTGAAACTATTGTGTACTCTTGGCTTCCTGATGGGGTTTTGAAGATAAACGAATCACCTTTCTTTTTTCCCATAACTGCCTCACCAAGCGGAGAGAGGTGCGATATTTTATGATTGCGCATATCTGCTTCCTCGCTCCCCACGATAGTATACGTGTGTTCTTCTTTTTCTCCTTTCTTTTTTATCACCACTTGAGATCCAAAACCCGCAATTCCTTTTTTCTTTTCGGAAACAATGACAGCGGACTTAATAATAGTCTCTAACCTGCGGATTCTCTCTTCGGTAGCGGCTTGCAACTCTCTGGCTGCTTGATATTCGGCATTTTCAGATAGGTCGCCCAGAGAGCGGGCGTACTCTAAAGATTCGGCAATCTCTTTCCGAACGGTGGTAGTAAGGCGGTCAAGTTCGGCTTGCAACTCATCAAACTTTTCTTGTGTAAGAAAATTTTCACTTTCAGGGTCTGATTGTGAATCTTTGTTTTTTGTCGACATTCTGCACATTGTAACCTACCCCACGCTTCCGTCAATCACTGGATAAACCGAGCATAGACGGGCGTTCAACTTTCATCCACTCAAGAAGTGTTTGCATAACAGCAGGGGCTCCGTACGGAGTGCCTGCCGGTGCCCTCTCCATTACCACCGCAAACGCATACTGCGGATTTTCGTACGGGAAAAAACCAACAACGAGAGAGTTTATAAATTCTTTCTGTGCGCCAACCTCAGCAGTTCCTGTTTTTGCAGCAACTGAGACACCCGGAATTGCCAAAGCGGCTGCCGTTCCTTCAGTAACAGCAAGACGCATACCTTCGTGAATAATACGCACGTTTTCTGGTTTAATATCAAGAGCTTCTTTTTTACCTTGAGAGTCTTTTAGTACGGTCGGCTCAACCAAGAAAGAGCCGTTCGCCAATCCGGCAGTAGCTCGCGCCAACTGAATGGGAGTTACCTGAAAGCCGTACTGTCCGATTGATGTGTGAAATGTGTTTCCTAAAAACCAGCGCTCTCCGTCAAACGTTTTTGCTTTCCACGCCGGGTTTGGAATCACTCCTTTCTCTTCTCCAGACAGTGGAATGCGTGTCTCTTCTTCAAAACCAAAAGCTCGGAAATATTTTTCTATAGTTGAAATTCCCAACCCCTGCTGATCTTCAAACCCTCCTCCTATCACGTAAAAATATACGTCTGAAGATACGGCAATGGCTTGCCTCATATCCACCCATCCGTGCGCCTTCCAGTCGCGAAAGACTGTTGGCAGTTGGGGGTTGTAGGGGTTTGGAATTGAAATTGAACCCGTTGAAAGAATTTGTTTTTGGGGATCAATAATCCCCTCTTCCAGTGCGGCTAAAGCAACGAAAGGTTTTACCACAGACCCCGGTGTATAGAGACCTGATATTGCTCTGTCTAAAAACGGCGCATTAGGATTTCTGAGGTACTCTTCAATGGTCTCTTTGGGACCGCCTGAAGCGAGCACTTCAGGATTGAAGGACGGGTAACTGACAAGCGCAATTACCTCTCCGGTGTGGATGTCCATAATGACACCTGATCCACCCCTAAATGACCCTCCGATCGCACGTGATTGGATCGCGGTAAATAGCTCTCTTTGAATATCTGCATCAATAGAGAGGGCAACCTCTTCTCCACTTTGCGCTTGGTGTATCACCGACCCTGAAACAACCTCTCCGATTGCCGTTGCTTCTTGTATCTCAACACCGTTTGTACCACCGATGATGTCATTTAGCACACGTTCGAGCCCCACGACTCCTTCAATACCCGTCTCGTACCAAAATCCATTTGGGTCTTTTTTGGGGTACGACACATACCCAATAAGGTGCGCGACCATTTCTTGCAACGGATACTTACGAAACGCAAATCCCTTTTCTTCATTTGGGTCGTTGAGTGCAATCGGTACACTGTTTCTGTCGGTAATGAGTCCCCGCTCGGCGATAATAATCGTTTCGTGTAAGTGGTTTGCTTCGGCACGTGCCTCAAGGCGTGACGCGTCTACAATCTGTAGCTTTGTCAATTGAAATATCGCGATTGAAAACATTAACCCAGCGACCAGCAAAAATCCTGAAAAGACACGGTGGGTCATCGGCTGTTCAATGCGTCCTTCGAGGCGGTTTGTATCAAACTTTGGTAAGTTTGCGGCATCAATGAGAATCTCGTCCGGCTCAATTGGTTGGTACCTTCTTCGTCTCCGTATCTTCATATACGTCTTTTAGTATACCGCGGACACCGCCTCAGGGACCCCTAGACGATACTGTCTTTGAGAATATACCCCCCTATTGCCATGGCGCTAAAAACAACAGTGTATATGAATGAAAATCCTCCTAACGCTACGACAGGAACACCAAAAAGTACGTCGAGTAGTACACCGCCAATTGGCAACACAAAAAAATCTTCTCCTCGAGAAGCGATCATAATTGCCAGCACAACAGAAAACCACCAAGGGACAAACAGAATAGAGAGAAAAAATATAGTGATGAGTGAAGCGCGCTCAATCATATTAGTATTCAACAGAGTGAACAAATTCAACGAACTGCAGTTCAAAAAAAGAAATGGGGGTGTGTGCAAAAACTTTTTTTGACGTACTGTCAGGTGTAGCCTTTTCAGAAGAAACAATCGCGATAATGTATTCGCCACCGGTTGAAAAAATAATATCACCCGAAGCAATAGCGACATCTTGCGGAATCTCAAAAGAAAACGCTCCTCCGCCTTCGCCGTTCAATACGACAATCGCATTCGGCTCTCCAACACGTGCGTCGACGGTGTTTCCAGGTGCAGAAAAGAGGTTTGCCTTTACTATGCGACCCGAAACATCACTGACCGACCCTAAGAGAATGTTTGAAAATACGACACGATCATTTTCTTGAATGACGCCAGATGTGGGAACTGAAATAACCAATGAGTCATAGTGTGTCTGTGGAGGTGTTGCCACCACAATACCTATCGTGTTTGACTCTGAATCCAGGGTTCCAATAAACTCTTTCAGTTTCGCGTTCTCAAGGGTCGCCTGTTCGTACAGTACGCTTTGGAAACGTATACGAGAGAGTTCTTTCTCTGCCTTCTCGAGGCGAAGCGCTAAGGTTTTTTGCGGTATGAGGGCATACGGAGTTTCTCTGGTAAATGAAATGCTCTCAAAAAGAGAAAACACGACGCGTTGCAGGGGGTGTTGAAATAACACTATCAAGAAGATGGAGGCGAGAGCAACGCTAAAGCCAATCTTCGGAAAGTTTTTTTTATTGCGCGTAATAGTAGTTCGTATCATCGTCATCAAGTAGTACCGGTCTATATTTTTCAACATCTTCAAGAACGAGGCCGGTCCCTCGAACAACCGTTGTGAGTGGATCGTCAACGGTGTGTATAGGAACCTTTAATTCGGCAACAAGCAATTCAGACAGTCCCCGGAGTAGCGCACCACCACCGGTAACAAAAATGCCACGGCGCATTACGTCAGAGACAACTTCAGGGGGCGCGTTTTCAAGCACCTCTTTGATTGCCTCAATAATTGAGGCAATTGACGGCCCAATCGCCTCTCGAACATCGGTATCAGTCACCACGATTTCTCGTGGCAATCCAGAGACTAAATCACGTCCCCGAATAGTTGTTTGAAGCGGGAGCGGTTGCTTAACAACAGACCCAACGGCGATTTTTATTTCTTCTGCTGTCCTTTCGCCAATCAAGATCTTAAATTCGTTTCTGATGTAACTTGCAATATCTTGGTTGAGTGTATCGCCGGCAATACGAACATTTTTTGAACGAACCATACCGCCAAGAGAAATGAGCGCAATGTCGGTGGTTCCACCGCCGATATCAACGATCATGGTCCCCGTTGGCTCGTGTACGGGAAGCCGAGCCCCAACAGCTCCGGCAAAGGCCTCTTCAATTATGTACACTTCAGACGCTCCCGCGTTACGCGCGGCGTCGCGCACGGCGCGTATCTCGACATTTGTAATTCCAGATGGCACACCAATGACCACGCGCGGGCCCAAAAGAGGTTTATCTTTTCCTTGCGCTTTATGAATTAAATACGAGAGCATCTCTTCTGCAACCTCAAAGTCAGAAACAACACCATCAACCAAGGGACGCACGGCAACGATGTGCCCGGGAGTCCGACCGAGCATATCTTTTGCCTGTTGCCCCACCGCAACAACCTGCCCGGTTTTTTGATTGACCGCGACAACAGAGGGTTCGTTTATAACGACACCCTTTCCTCGCAGGTACACAAGCGTATTTGCCGTTCCTAAATCAATACCAATGTCTCGGGAGAGTCTCTCGCGTATTTTTTTAGGAATTTGAAATTTCATATGTGGCGCCACGTTTGCCGTGTTATTCGTCTATTATAGGGCCGTATGTACCTTTTTGACAAAAGTACACTTTGTATTTATAACAATCCCCTTGAAAAAGGATAGTGCTATGACCCTAACACTTCGTCGTAGCTCATTGAGAGAGTTTCTCCTGTTGAGCGTCGCACTACCTCAAGTACCCCGCCAACGCTATTTTTACCCACAACAATTCTATACGGAATACCCATTAAATCAGAGTCGGCAAATTTTTCTCCTGCGTGTGCATCGCGGTCATCGTAGAGTACCTCAATGCCTCGCTCAACCATTTGTTGATACAGGGCGTCTGCTCTCTCTTTCACTGCCTCGTCGCCACCAGAGAGCTCTACTAAATGGTACTTAAACGGTGCGATTGATTCTGGCCACACTATCCCCTTTTCGTCTGAAAGTATTTCGGCAACAGTTCCGAGCAGTCTTCCGATACCGATACCGTACGACCCCATTACCACCGGATTCTCGTTTCCTTCTTCGTCTTTATAGGTAAGCCCCAACGCTTCAGCGTACTTGGTACCAAGTTTAAAAATATTTCCAACTTCTATTGCTTTCGCTTCAATGAGGCGGTCTTTCTCTAGCCCGGTTTCTTGTATTACCTCGTCGGTATAGATTTCTTTGTTTATAGCTATGCGCTTTTCAGTGTCAATGTAAATGGTGTCTTCTCCGGCATCTGAGACACACTGAAACTCGTGACTCCATTTTGAAAAGATGCCTCCTGAAGAGTACGTAAAGTACGTATTGTTACCAATGCCAACACGACGGAAAATATTTTCATATGCGACACGAACATCTTCATAAAATGTGTTGAGGTCATCCTCGTTTTTTGTAAACGAGTAGAGGTCTTTCATTAAAAACTCTCGTCCGCGCATTAAGCCACTCTTGGCACGGAGCTCGTTTCTAAATTTTGGCGCAAAGTGGTACGTGTACAGTGGCAGGTCTCGGTATGAAGATACGTGCTCGGAAAGTACTCGTGCCCACGGCTCTTCGTGACTAAACGCAAGCCCCAACTCACTATCATTCGCCAATTTTGTTTTAAGCCATACTTCGTCTGCTTCTCCATCCCAGCGACCCGTCTTCTTCCAAATGTCAGGGTCTTGAAGGCTAGAGAGAATACCCTCTTGCCCGCCGAGCATATTCATTTCGTCGCGAACAATTGCCTCAATATTTTTTAACACCTTGAACCCAAGCGGGAGGTACGAATACACACCTGCCATCTCTTTATGAACGTATCCTGCACGGAGTAATAGTTGCGCGTTTTTTGACACCTCATCTTTTGGCGCGTCTTTGCGTGTCTTGGTAAAAAGCTTTGATTGTTTCATTCTCCCCATTGTACATTGCTCTTTTATTTTTGCCATACGAAAAACCTCTCGTAGCGCGAGAGGTTTTGAAACACACTAAGTGCTTTGTGTTTATCGAAGCAATGCCGGTAGGATAGAAAAACCGGCAGCGGTGATACCCAAGAAAGCAGTACCAACAGTTTGAATAGCTTTTGAAACACGATCTTGGAGCGTTGTTTCTGAAGCTGTGGTTGGATTAAAAGTGTTTGCTTCTTTTTCTGGATTATTCATATTGAGATGATTTTAATACTATAAGATATATTATATAGTATTTAATTTATATGTCAAGCTTTACGCTTCTGGATCACGTGCACGATCCTCCTTCAGTTTTCTGCAATTTATCTTTTCATTTTTTTTGACCATATGGGCAACAGCTGCCCCCAATCCGCCAGCTGATCCAACAATAGCTATAACCTCTGGTTTGCGAGTTAGTATACCTACCCCAACCCCCGCGAGTGCCACAGCAGCTGCGATTTTTTCATATATGTCGCTTCTGTCTATTTTGCGCTCTGATTTCTCTATACGTAGGGCATAGTTCAGGTCTCGGGCAAGTTGGCGTTCTAAATTTTGTTTACTTGTCATATACTTTTTAGGAAGATAAATTAATTACCACTTTTTGATAACACGCACGGGGTTTTCTGCATCTTCTTTTTTAATAGCATTTCGATATTCTATCTCTGCATACACCCTCTTAAAGACACCTCCTGCAAAAAGTCCAGCCCCAACCACAACTCCAAGCGGTGCTTTTGGTGCAAATAATGCAGAAAGACCAAACACCGTTCCTGACATCACAAACAGTTCGGTAGAGTTCGCTATATGTTCATCACGAACCTGCTCTGATGTTTGGAGCGGATTTTTAAGTGACTCATGCGTTGATTGTACTCCTTCAGTCATAAAAATGTATATTAGTTACTTATGGTACATTATATGCCACTAATGATGTTTTGTCAACCTACCAATCTAAAGACGTCTTGTACTGAAACGGCGAGCATAAGCAAAATAAGAAACGCAAAACCTAAAACATTGAGCGTTTGAGCCACCTGTAGCGGAATGCGCCTTCTGGTTACCACCTCTATTGCCAAAAAGAGGAGGCGTCCTCCGTCAAGCGCAGGAAATGGGAGGAGGTTGATAATGGCGAGATTTATGGATAACAGTGCTGAGAATGTAAGGAGCGCTCCAAAGCCAAAGCTTGCGGCGTCCCCTGCCAGCGTTGCGATACCAATGGGGCCTGCCAAATGAGAGAGGTCTGCCGATAAGGTAAACGCGTCGCTGAGTAAAGTTATAAGAGCCGTTCCGATAAAGATAAAGTTTTTGTATGTGTTGACCAGTGCCGTTAGTGCTGCCTCGTGCACAGGGAGCGATACCGTACCTATAAGCGCCATAGAGATGCCTATTGCCAGCTGTTCTGTGTCAGAAGAAACTATTCCTTGTGTTGGCGTTACCATAAAAACAGCTTCTTCATTGTCTCGTACCACGGTGATGTTGAGAGGCTCTTCTGATTGAGCAATGACATTGCTTATCATAGAGGGGCTGTTAGCACTCTTTACCTCTCCCCCTTCAGAAATACTTACAATGCGATCGCCTGCAAGAAGACCTGCTGTTTCGGCGGGGCTTTCGGGCAGTACCTCTCCGATAACAATCTGTACATCACGAGACGTCGCGATACTCTCTTCGTCAATGAGAGACGGCGCGCCGATAAGCAATGCTCCAAAGGTGAGCACAAACGCCAATACAACATTGGCAAAAGGTCCCGCAAATAAAACAATCGCCTGAAGAATGGCTGGTTTGTTAGGAAAGGCTGATGGGTCTTCTACGTCTTTTGGATCTTCACCAAAGATCCGTACAAATCCTCCAAACGGGATCCAGTTTAAGGTGTACTCGGTATCCCCTACCTTTTTACCAAAAACCTTTGGAGGAAAACCGACGCCAAATTCTAAAACGCGCATCTTAGAGAGCTTAGCGGCAATGAAATGTCCGAACTCGTGCCCCACAATAAGGACAACAAGTACTGCGATAAAAATTAAAATAGTCACCATAAGAGAGGCAGTATAGAGTATTCAGTATACAGTATTTAGTATGAGCTATGAACTTTGAGATATGAGTTATTTGCTAACATCCTAATCCTCCTAGAGCCTAACTTCCTTGTGACTAGCTTGTAAGTTCTTTCTCTTTTTTGTTTGCAATTTCTTCAAGAGCTTTGTTTGCCTCATCTACCAACTTTTGCACCTCGTCTTTTGCACCTCGTGCTTCGTCTTCTCCCATCTCTCCGGCCTTCTCTTTCTTATCAATCGTTTGGATCGCATCGGCTCTCTTTCCTCTGACAGCGATGCGTGCGTCTTCCAGCTTGCCTTTTAATACTTTTATCAGTTGTTCGCGCCTTTCAACAGTCAATTCGGGAAACGAAACGCGGATACCTTTTTCGTCGGATCCGGCAGATACTCCAAGGTCGGCAAGGGTGATTGCCTTTTCAATCGCCTTTACCTGACTTGCGTCATAGGGAGAAATGTAAAGCGTTCGGGCGTCCTCAACCAACACTGATGCAATTTGATTTAACTTCATTCTACTTCCGTACACTTCAAGAGAAACACTATCCAATAACGCTGGTGTGGCACGGCCCGTGCGAAGACCGGTTAGTTCTTGTTTGAGCCATTCTTGGCTTTCGATGATTCCTTTTTTCAATTCTGATGTGTCGTATGTCATAGAGTATTGAGTGTATAGTATACAGTATTTTAGTGTTTGGAAAAGTGCTTAACTGTTAGTGTTTAGTCGTTAGTAAGAGAAATCGGATCGTTACACAAAAATAAGAGATTCTAATGTTCTGCAGAACACCAGAATGTAAAAAGAGGTACGTAAAGTGCACTAAATAAGATAGCGGTTAGTGTTTTTTAGCTAAAGCCTAGAGCCTAAAAGCTAGTCGTTAGTGCTTACAAAGACAGTGCTTAGTTATTAGTGCTTAAAAAGAGAAAACACAGAGCACGGAAGTCCAAAAACCATAAAGTGCTTAAAAAACACTCTGGATATGTCAGTAACAAGTATTTTTGTACGCTATTCTGCCAAAGATTTGTACAGTTAACTGTACAAATATGAGAAAACAGCCACACACATTAGGGTGCTACATTTAGGGTGTTAGGAGTTAGCTAAAGCCTAAAGGCTAGTCGTTAGTCATTAGTGCTTAGTCGTTAGTAAGAAAAGACACTCATAATTCATAGTTTCGGACTTTTTTCTACATACTGAATACTGTATACAGAATACTAAATACCCTATCCCTTAATGCCTATTCTTCATATAGTCTATGAACTATGATGTATGAAATATGGTGTACGGGCTATGAAATATGGATTAGAGGATGAGTGCGATGTGACCAAGGATGGTTTTTATGGATGAGCTTGGCGTTGAAAGGTATGTGTGTGCGTCGAGAAGTTCTTTGAGTTTTTTGGGTGGAAAGGGTGTGTGCTGATGTACTACAAGAAGGCTTTTGAGTATATTTTTTGCCGTAGTTTTGTCTTGATTTTTTGCTAACTTTTCTGCGAGCTTTATTCGCTCTGCATACGACAACTTTAAAAAATCTTCGCCTTCGCTTGTTGAAATATTGGTTTCGCCCCCTAACACTACACATCGTGACAGTAGCGTGGGAAGTACAGAAACACCGGTGCCAACGAGAAAAAAGAATATTGAATGCCCTGTCCCCTCTTCTACGGCTTTGAGTAGTGCTGACTGTGCCTCAGTGTTGATGGTGTCAACACCAATAACGATGTACTTTTTTTCTTCTACCGGTTTTAAAGATGCGTAGTTACATATATGTCGAGCGTCTTCTACCAAAAAACTTTCGTGGCGTGCCCGATAAAAATCGGGATTGCCCTGTGTGCGTACGTTACGCGCAGTGAGCACTTTTTCCAGCTCTTCAAGAGAAGCGTCAACGTCACCACGAATCAGGTACGCGTGGTGTAAGTGCGTGACGTTTTGTATGTGTTGAAATGAATCCATAAGCTAGGAGGATTAGGACATTAGGTCGTTAGGGGGTTAGGGTTTGGCTAATCTCCTAGAGCCTAACCCTCCTAATATCCTATTTTGTTGTCATTGTCTTTTTGTAGGTATCGAGGTGGTCCAATGTGACCCCTGTTCCTTTGGCAACACAAAACGCTGCCTCGTCTGCCAATACTGACGCAACGCCAGTTCTTCGGAACACCAGCTCAGGGAGGTGGCGTAATTGCGACGTGCCCCCTGTCATAATGATCCCCTTATCAATAATATCAGCTGCGAGCTCGGGTGGGGTTTCTTGCAAAACATTTCTGATTGCTTTTACCATTTCGCGAAGCTCTCGAGCAATTGCTTTTACAATTTCGTTGGTGTCAATATCGGCAGTGTGTGGAAGTCCGGTAATTAAATCTCGCCCTTTGACGGTCATTGTTAACTCTTCTTCAAGGGGCACTGCAGAGCCCACGGTAATTTTTATATCTTCGGCTGTCTTGTCGCCAATCGCGAGGTTGTACGTCTTTTTTACGTAATCGGCGATTGCCTGATCAATGCGATTGCCTGCGCACTTAACTGATGTGGAAGCAACGATGCCACCGAGCGAGATAACCGCAACATCAATGGTTCCTCCACCGATATCAACGATCATATGTCCGCACGGTTCGTGGATGGGGATACCTGCGCCGATAGCGGCCAAAATCGGCTCTTTGATGACAAACGCACTTTTTGCCCCTGCCTTTAACGCCGCTTCAACGACTGCTCTCCGTTCTGTTGAGGTGACGCCGGCAGGGACAGACACAATCACTTCTGGTTTAAAGAGGTTCCAGCGCCCCAACGCTTTTCGAATGTAGTGACGGAGCATCGCTTCTGTGACACGGTAATCGGCAATGACGCCGTCGCGCATTGGACGGTACGCGATAATAGACTCGGGTGTACGGCCGATCATTTCTTTTGCCTCGGCTCCAATGGCGAGGATGGATCTGTCTGTTACCGAAACAGCAACAACTGAAGGCTCGTTTAGTACCACTCCCTTTCCCGGAACATACACCAATGTGGTGGTCGTACCGAGGTCAATACCGAGCTTTGGTGAGAAAAATGACATTGGGAGAATTATACCTCAGCTCGGGCTTTGGCTCCACAAATTAAATTTGAACGTTATGATGCCTGCTCTCGAGAAATAGAAAGCCCTACCGCTGAAAGCTTTTTTTCGATACTTCCGTAGCCTCGGTCAATGAGGTGTGCGTTTCCGATACGAGACTTTCCTTCGGCAATTGAGGCGGCGAGTAAGAATGCGAGCCCCGCGCGAATGTCGGGTCCGTCAATGTCACGTGCCTTGAGGTCGGTCTTCCCTTTTATGGTCGCTTTGTGCGGGTTCCATATCTGAATGTCGGCTCCCATTCGTACCAACTCTGCCGTATAGTTTAATCTTCCATCAAACACTGTTTCAAGTATAGAGCTTTCTCCTTCTGCTTGGGTAAGGAGCACTGCCATTGGCGCCTGCGCGTCTGTGGGGAATCCCGGATATTCGTGGGTGCGAATTTGTGTCGACTTTAAATGGGGTGGCGCTGAGACGCTAATCGCCTCTTTCGTAACTGAAATAGAGACGTTCATACCACGCAGTGTTTCTATAACAGCTTCTATATGCAGTGGCTCGGCATTAGTGATACGAATATTTTTTCCGACGAGTGCTCCTAAAATAAGGAAACTTGCGGCTTCAATTCTGTCAGGAATAATACGTACCGGCTCTGGGTTAGGAGTCAGGTGCGCAGGGTGAATAACAATGGTAGATGTGCCCGCTCCCTCAATGCGCGCTCCGCACGATTTTAGAAAGTCTGCCGTGGCAACCACCTCTGGCTCCATCGCACAGTTGCGGAGCGTGACTGGCCCCGACGCGCGTGTTGCTGCTGTCATTAACGCCTCTGTGCCAGTAACTGACATTACTCGAAAAAATATCTCTCCTCCTGAAAGTCCGTTTGGGGCTTTGAGTGTGTACGTTTCGTCTTCTTCTACTAATTCGGCTCCGAGTTTTTGCAAGCCGTCCACAAACACATCAATTGGTCGAGAGCCAAGAACGCATCCCCCCGGGTGCGCAAAGGTGACTGATCCGTTTCTTGCAAGTACTGAACCAATTAGCAAAACACTTGCGCGGAGCGATTTTGCAAGTTGCGGTTCAAGTACGGTCCCTGACGCATCGTGAGTACGGATTGAGAGTTCGTCTCCGCTGTGTGACACAAAGGCGCCGAGTCCTTCGAGGAGTCGCGACATAGAGCCGACGTCTGCAATGTTTGGAACGTTTGATAGCTTTGTCTCTCCTTCTACAACAAACGCTGCTGCCATAATTGGCAGTACGGCATTTTTCATTCCGCTGATTGCTATCTCTCCCTCAAGTGTTGGTTTTTCTGCCAATCCATCTACGATAAACGAATCCATAGTGTGTCTATTGTACACTAGTCTCAAGCTGGCACATATGTGGTTGAGGGCTATAAGGGACCGCACACCTCAGTGGCGCATGAGTAATAAAGAGGTTACTCTGTAGACATAATGTACATTGTTGAGGTTATCCCAATCACCAAAGGAGCCTTTAAAAGCAGGCTTTCTTTCTTCTCTAAAGAATCGCTTTCTCCGGGAATGGTCGTGAGTGTTCCCATTCGTGGAAAAAAGACTTCGGCGTTGGTGATTGATGCGCGCGAAGCGCGCGAAGATAAACTAAGTCTTCGCAAAGGTGGCTTTGCGCTCAAAAAGTTGGATCCTACAGGAAAGAAGTACATCTTTCCCCCTGCAACAATAAGGGCGCTCCACGATGCCGCACTACTGTACGCAGTGCATGAAGGTGTTGCCCTTGAGCGCTTCACTCCGTCTGTCGTTATTGGAAACGCTGACAAGGTGCACGAGACGAAACATACAGACGAGCAGGTTACCGTAACTCCTGACCGCTTGGTGCTTCAGGCAGAGTATGAAGACAGAATCAGAACGTACCGTAACATCACCAGAGAATCTTTTGCACGCGGACAATCAGTAACCATACTTGCACCAACTATCGCGGAGGCCGAAAACCTCTACAACCTTCTCTCACGGGGGATAGAAGAGCAAGTCGTACTGGCAACAAGCGCGCTGTCTAAAAAAAATGCAATTGCGGTATGGAATAGAGTGGTTGATGACGTTGAACCACTCTTGTGCATTATTACCCACTCGTTTTTGACACTTCCCAGAGAGAACCTCTCAACGCTTATTATTGAGAGAGAGTCGGCGCGGTCGTACCTATCGTTTGAACGAACGCGCCTTGACGCCCGAATCTTTGCAGAAGAAATGTGTAAAAACAATGGAGCACGAATCGTGTATGCGGACTTCCCCCTTCGTGTTGAGACACGAGCCCGACTTGAGATGGGAGAGGTGGAAGAAGTTTCGCGACTTCAAATCTCGTCGCGAGGCACCGCGTCGGCACGGGTTATTGACGCACGTACAAAAGAGGATCCCGAAAAGCCAAAAAAGAAACGGGCCTTTTCTTCTTTGACTGATGGTGCAGGAGAGGCGATTCGTTCAACGTATGCAAAAAAGGGCCGTACCTTTATATACGTCTCTCGACTTGGGCTTGCAACGCTCACGGTTTGCAATGACTGCGAAACCCCCATTGTTGACCCGACCACCGGAACCCCTATGACCCTCCATAAAACTCCTGAGGGAAATATTTTTCTCTCTCATCGTACGGGGGCTATGCTTCCCGCGCATACGACGTGTAAAAATTGCGGGAGCTGGAACCTCGTGACACTCGGCATTGGCGTTGATCGTGTGGCTGAAGACGTGCAAAAACTGTTTCCTGAAGCGTATGTGTTGATGCTCACCTCAGAGACAGCCTCTACCCACGCAAAAGCACGAAAGGTTGCCAAGCAATTTTTTAGTGAAAACAGAACCATACTGATAGGAACGGAGCGCGCGCTCCCCTACCTTGAAGAGCCCGTTGAACTGTCTATTGTTGCGTCTATAGATGGCACGCTCTCTTCTTCTGCGTGGCGCGCGCACGAGCACGCGCTTCATACGCTCTTCTTTTTGAAAGACAGAACGCAAGACCTTTTTATAGTCCAAACTCGTATGCCAGAGACTGCTGTTATGAAAGCGATTGCCACCGGAAACCCGACCGAGTTTTATAGAGATGAATTAGAACAGCGGGTACAGTTTGGCTACCCACCCGCAACTACCTTTATCGGGCTTACATGGACCGGCACTGAGCGTGCGGTAGAAATACTGAAGCAAGAGGTTGAAGAGACACTGAAAGACTGGGAACTGGTAGGTCCTCTCCCTCCACGCCTTATTGCAAAAAATCGTTACCTCGCGCGCGCGGTTATACGACTTCCAAAAGGTGTGTGGCCTGAAGAGAAGCTCGCCCAAGCGCTTCGGTCGCTTTCTTCTGCAATTGCCGTCTCTATAGACCCTGATGAAATAGTTTAAAACAGTGCTTAGAGAAACAGTTCTTAGTTATTAGTCATTAGTGATTAGAAGGAGGAATGAGTTATGAAATATGGGTGACGTCCGACGTCACCCATTAAGCTAAGACCCTAACTCCCTAGCGTCCTAACCTCCTATTTTTTCTGGCTTTCTGTTCTAAATACTAAATACTGTATACTAAATACTCTATACTTCCCTAGTATGCTTAAATCCATTGTTACAGACGGTGACCCTGTGCTACGAAAAAAGGCCGTTGAGGTTGCTTCGGAAGAATTTGGCACCGAGGCACTCCAAACGCTAGTGCAGGACATGTCAGACACTCTCCGCTCTACAAAGTATGGGGTGGCGATTGCGGCGCCACAAATTGGTATTTCAAAGAGGATATTTGTCGTTCGTGGTAACGTGCTTGCCAATAAAGATCGTTCAGACACTTCAGACGACGACGTGGCGTTTATTAACCCGACGCTTATCCGTCGCTCAAAAAAGCAAGAACGGTTTGATGAGGGATGTTTATCCGTTCCGCACAAATTTGGCACTGTTGTTCGCTCAGAAAAAGCTGTGGTACGCGCGTACACTGCCTCTGGCGACGAGTTTGAAATGAGCGGAGAGGATTTACTTGCCGAAATATTCCAGCACGAAATTGATCACCTTGAAGGAGTTCTTTTTATAGACTCGGCGCAAGATATATATATCCATGAACCACAAGCAGAGTAATAATCCGATTGCATTTTTTGGCACCTCCCTGTTTGCGGTGTTTGTGCTTGAAGAGTTGGTGCAGGCGGGCACCACCCCTGACATTGTTGTAACGGTACCTGACCGCCCTGCGGGCAGAGGGTTGGAGCTAACACCGCCCCCGGTTAAAACGTGGGCGATTGAAAACAACATTCCAGTCATTCAACCTGCGTCGTTAAAAGAAGAGTCTGACGATCTCTCTTTATTATTGAATACCGAGTGGGACGTTTTTATTGTTGCCTCGTACGGAAAGATAATTCCAAAGACGTTGCTTGATACCCCTCGTCGCGGGACATTGAACGTGCACCCCTCTCTATTGCCAAAGTTTCGTGGACCATCACCGATTGAAAGCCAGATTCTTGCAGACGAGCGCGATACGGGCGTCACCATTATGCTTCTTGATGAAGAGGTTGATCATGGCCCCATTGTGGCTCAGGCATCCATTACTCCGGAAACGTGGCCTCTCTCGCGCCTGCTTTTAGAAGAGCTTTTGGCGCGCGAAGGTGGAAAACTTCTTGCCGAGGCGCTTCCGCCATGGATTGCAAAAGAGTTTGAGGCAAGTGAGCAAAATCATACAGAGGCAACCTTTACAAAAAAGATTGAGAAAGGAGACGGGCACATCAATCTTGACGATGATGGGTACCAAAATTATTTAAAATACTTAGCGTATGAGGGGTGGCCTGGAGTATTCTTTTTTGTGCAAAAAAACGGAAAAGACGCGCGGGTCAAAATAACTGAGGCGGAATGTGCCGATGGCACATTCCGCCTCCTATCCGTCACCCCCGAAGGAAAGAAAGAAACCCCCTACGCTGATTTTCTAAAACAAGATTAAATTATTTTCCCCATTTGTTGAAGAAGTTTTTGACGTTTCGGGCTCCTTTGCGAATGAGATCGCGGTTTTTTGCTTTGTTTTTTCGTACCTCTCGGCGGACGCTTCCAATTGCGGCGTCAATCGCTGAGTGCAGTGTATCTTTGGTTGCCTCGCCACGAATCAGTTCGCCATCAATCGAGATGTTAAACTCGGCGCGAAACACGTCGCCGGTGCGATGCCCCGCTGAGGTTGTGCCAAGTTCAGTTTCAACAAGTGTGTGAGAGTCTTCTCGTTCAATGAGCTTTGCTATTTTTTGTAATTTTTTATCAACGTACTTTTGTAGTTCGTCCGTTAACATCACTGATCCTGTTGCTTTTATCTTTGTTTCCATACTCCTATCATTTTAACAGATCGTTGGTGACCGGTCATAATCAGTACCGTAGAGACAGGGACGTTGAGGTGCTCTGCAATCAGTCGGCGCACCGCTTCATTAGCAAGACCCGCTTGCGCTGGCTCTTTGACTGAGATTTGAATCACTCCACGCTTCCCTTCTTGGAGGAGGTACCGCTTAGCCCCCGGCGTTACTTTTACCTTAAATGTTTTTTGAGGTGTAGGTTTCAATCAAATACTTGTTTATCTCGTCAGACTCGTACATTCCTACTTTCTTTTCAGAATCAAAAAGGAACGGCACTTGAAGCTTTCCACCTTTTTCAAGCAATTCATCGCGCACGCCGTTGTCGGCAATGTTTTTTTCGTCGCACGTTAATTCAAGTTCTTTTACAATTGCTTTTGCTTTTGCCGAAAAGGGGCACCCTTCTTTGATGTACAACGTAAGCATAGTGTTTTATTAATTAAAATGGGTATTGGAGTAATAAGGCAATGCCAAGGAGGATAAATCCGAGACCGATGACAAAAAATGCTACGGAATATGGTTTCACTCTGTTTTTAGTATACCAAAAAACTCATTTTTAAAAGTAAGTTTTCCCCTTGCTTAAGGTGCCTTTATTTAAGCCGTTTTTGCGCGAAGCTGTTTTAATAGTCTATCTCTCTCAGATCGAATTGTGTTTATCCTCTCATTTAGCTGTGTTTCTCTTTCAGGAGATATGTTGTCTTCTCGTAAAAGAGCCTTTGCTTTATGGAGATCTAATAGTAAGGTTTTTCTCCTGTCTTTTATTACAGCAACCTGTTCTGTCAGGTTAGACGATGGGTTTTCTTCTTGGGCTACACGTGCTCGTGCTGCTGCTTCTTCTGGTGAATTAAACATATAACACTTCAAATCTCTTATTAAAAATATAATTACATAATAATTAAAAATTGTCAACACACTCTTTTTCTCCACATACCACTTGGCTTTTATAGCAAATTTAAGTAGAATACGAAAACATTCCGCGGTAGCTCAATGGTAGAGCAGCTCCCTGTTAAGGAGTTGGTTGTAGGTTCGAGTCCTACCCGCGGAGCAAGTGAGTGCAGTCAGGATGTGTTGCCCCGGTGAGGGGCAACTTTTTGTTTTAAACTAAGAAGCTTTACCTATCTCCTTTTGGTTCTGTTTCTTTTAGTTTTTCTGAAAACTCTTTCGGAAG
>Ga0210057_1002930_pt1 | contig 23883 bp, 17 predicted proteins | sample CryGeyCG2114_010_2_FD_183968 | JGI IMG/M metagenome (GOLD analysis project Ga0210057, IMG submission 183968) | Groundwater microbial communities from aquifer - Crystal Geyser CG10_big_fil_rev_8/21/14_0.10 (SPAdes) (version 2) | ecosystem: Environmental > Aquatic > Deep subsurface > Groundwater ...
TCCTGCATTTGCGAACTCAGGACTTCGCGAAAAAGTTCCTGACGTACCGCTGCAGAAATGCGAAATGATTCATTATCCAATTCTTCACTGGCTAACCCGTGAAACAGTAAAAATCCTTTTACCTGCTCTTCTGTCAGGGATGAGATTTTTGCAACCTCTGCAATCGTACTACCCGGAGTTACGGATACAACATCCTGCTCTTTGGGAGGAATATTTACCATATGAATATATAGCCACATATTAAATACAGAAGCAAGTAAAGAATACTGTAAATATGCACAAAAAACTCGCACTCTTTTTTGCGAAAGGATACTATTCATACCTTTTAGTCAATTTATGCAAAATACCTCCACAAGAAAGGCCAAAGAATACTTTGCGGCACTCAGGCCCGAGCAAACTCCGGAAAATATAGGTTCCATTGTTATCGCGCACTTTCTTCCCGGAAAGAAGCAATTTATTGATGCGGTCAATAATGTTGCGCCGGTACAAGCTGCCATTCCAAAACCCAGTTCCGTACGTCATCAGGAACTCATGGCTGTAAGCACAGACTATAATGTACAAACTCTTACAAGAGAGCACGCAACACCCATACTGACAAAGCTTATAAAAGAAACACCGGACGCTATGCGATTGATACTCATTGATATTGGAGGATACTTTGCGGATGTATTGGAAAAGGAAGGCGCACTGGTACAGCAGAAAGTGCTTGGAGTGATAGAAGACACAAGAAATGGAGATGCAAAATATGAAAAACTCAAGCGCCCTTTCCCCGTAGCTGTCACATCTGTTGCAAGCAGTGAGCTCAAACTCCCGGAAGACCACAATGTGGGGAAGGCAATCGTCTTTTCTGTGGATGCCACTGCAAGGCAATTTGAGACAATTCTCCATGGTAAGCACTGCCTTTCCATAGGGTACGGACCTGTGGGGAAGGGTATTGCAGATGATCTGCGTGAAAGACATGCATACGTACGCATTCTGGATAGCAATCCTCTGGCTCGCATACATGCTGCAGCAGACGGATACCGGGTACGCAGCTCAAAAGAAGGATTGAATGATTTTGATTTTATATTTTGTGCAACAGGGCAAGGATCCCTTGGAGAAGAAGATTTTAAGAATCTTAAAGATGGATGTTTTGTAGCCACGGCAACATCTTCAGATGAGGAATTTAAACATGATGCTCTTAAGAATTTTTCCAATGTGCAGATTCATCCAAACGTTTGGGAATACCGGGACGCAGAAGACCACTCCTTCTACCTCATAAATGACGGTAAATCCGCAAACTTCATTCACGATGCTGTTGTAGGTGAATTCATTTATCTCGTTCAGGGGGAAATACTCAAACTCATACCTTACGTCTATGAAAACCAGGAACGCATAGCAAAAAACCGCATTGTCACTCTGCCGAACAGGCAAAAGAAAGAGGTGGCAGAGAAGTGGGAGGAATTCTGGAATACAAACTCAAATTAACTTGCCATTACCCATATTGGATCTTGGATGGTCCCCGGAGAGCCGCACCCCTCCGTGGGTGCGTCTGCCGAAGGGTGTGGGTGCGGCTTATTCCGTCTCATCCTGTCAGCCGCCCTCCGTGGGTGCGGCTGCCGAAGGGTGTGGATGCGGTCTGTTGGTGCAATGCTATACTTGCAACATCATGCAACAAATTCCGAACCAATCCACTTCGGCAAGCTCAGAGTCTGGTACGAGGCAGGCCTGCTCTAACTGCACCGCCTCCTTCGAAATAACAGACGACGATCGTGTGTTCTACGACCAGGTATCTCCCGTCTTTCATGGAAAAAAGTACCCTATTCCCACACCGGAAATGTGCTCGGAATGCCGCTTGCAACGACGCATGATGTTCCGGAATGACAGAAATTTTTATCATCGTAAGAGCGATCAAAGCGGCAAGGACATCATGACCATTTACTCTCCCGATAAACCCTACGTTGTATACGACAAAACAGAATGGTGGGGAGACAAATGGAATCCGCTGGACTATGGCAGAGACTTTGATTTTTCCCGTACGTTTGCTGAACAATGGCAAGAACTGCGGCTCCAAGTGCCACGAGCAAATTTATTTACAAGCAATGAAGAAAACAGTTACTACACAAACCATTCACTCAATATGAAAAACTGCTACCTCATATGGGGAGGTGGTGATGATGAGGACTGTTTGTTCGGCAATTTTATTACCTACTGCAAAGACATGGTGGACGGGCTCTCTGTTTTTTACTCAGAGCGCAGTTACCAAGGCATCAGCTCAGAGAGATGTTATGACTGTATTGAATTCCACAACTGCAGAGATTGCATAGACTGTATTATGGTGGAAGACTGCACCTCTTGCACCAAGTGTATTGGTTGTTTTGGCCTGCATCGCAAAAAGTACTGCATTTTTAACGAGGAAGTACCCAAAGAAGTTTGGGAACAGCGTAGAGCAGAACTGGGTTGTATCAACCAAGAAAATACCGCCATGCTCAGAGCAAAACTAGATGCACTCAAAAAGAATCTGCCACATAGGGGGTCACACATCTATGCAAGTGAGAATTGTACGGGAGACTGCATCTTTAACAGCAAGAACTGTGAACACAGCTTCGATATTAACAACTGTGAAGACTGCAAATATATCAGCTTTACGCCAAAAGGCGTATCGAGCTACGACTGCTGCTTTACGGCACCGGAAGGCTTGGAGCTCTCGTATTTTGTCTGCTCTAGCCTGGGAGGCCAGCGTATGCTTTTTACCTTTCTCGCATACTACTGTAGCGACACGTACTACTCCATGGAATGCCACCATTGTAACCACTTGTTTGGCTGTGCGAGCTTGCGAAACAATCAGTACTGTATTTTCAATAAGCAATACGGCAAAGAGGAATACGAAAAACTTGCCGGACGTATAGCGGAACACATGATGGAAACCGGAGAATGGGGCAGATTCTTTTCTCCGGCACTCGCTCCCATTTGCTACAACGAAAGTAATGCGATCGATTATTTCCCTATTACAAAGCAGGAGGCACTCGCAAAAGGATGGTCTTGGCGAGACGAAGACCCTGTTAAGGAGAATGGGGAAATTCTAGAATCCGTGCCAAACACTATAGAGGGAATGGATGATTCTATTTGTGATCGTATCCTCATTTGCAATAAAACAGGAAAGCCCTACAAAATTATTCCACAGGAGCTCAAGTTTTATAGAGACATGAACATCGCTCTCCCCCAAAAGTGCCCGGTGGCTCGGCACCAGGAGAGAATGAACTTACGCAATCCCCGCAGACTGTGGAGCCGAACATGTGCAAAGTGTGAAAAAGAAATCCAGACTAATTACAGTCCGGAAAGACCGGAAAAGGTGGTGTGCGAATCCTGCTACCTCGATACTGTCTATTAGACAAATGACTCATGTATTCCTTCTGGATTCGCCCTGAGCGAAACGAGCACAGCGAGTGGAGTCGAATGGGCGAAGAGTGTTACCTTGCAGAAGTGTATTAAGTATTTTGTATGGAGTATTGAGTATATTTCCTACGTATACTGCATACTGCATACTCTATACTGGTCTCCATGCACCTCACCTGCGAAACCTGCAGCGCAGACTTCACACTCACGCAGAAAGAACTCGATCTCTTTCGATCCTTTGAGCATGAGCCCACACCCATCTGCTTCGATTGCCAGCAGAAACACCGCATGAGTTTCCGTAATGGTCGTAATCTTTACAGTCGCACATGCAATAAAACCGGAGAGAAGATTCTTACGGTTTATGCACCGGAGAAACCGTACAAAGTATACAGTCAAAGTGCCTGGTACGGTGACGGATGGGATGCCATAGAGTACGGGCGGGATTTTGATTTCTCCCGTCCGTTTTTTGAGCAATTCAAAGAACTACAGCTGGAAGTACCGCGTTGCGCACTGCTGAATATAAACCCCGAGAACAGCGACTACTGCAACATGTGTGCCGGCAATAAAAACTGCTATCTCGTGTTTGGCGGGGACTACAACGAAGATTCTCTGTACTGCACCATGAACATGCACAATAGAAAACTCATAGATGGTGACTACAGCAACGAAAACGAGGGATGCTACTGGCTCTTCAATTCTCACCACTGCTACGGCACCCAGTTCGCATTCGATAGTAGTAACTGCAGCAACTGCGCGTTCATCAGCAACTGCATAGGCTGCACGGATTGTATTCTGTGTACAAATCTCAAGCAGAAAACATTTTGCATACGCAATGAGCAACTCACCAAAGAGCAGTACAGGGAACAAAGGCAAAGCCTCCTGGATGGTGGATACAAGCAACAGCAAGAGAACATACGCGAACATGAGCAGCAACGCTCCATGCGTGTGGTAAAGAGCCACTACACACTCTCGTGTGAAGACTGCAGCGGTGACTACATTACGCACTCCAAAGGATGCAAAAACTGCTTCTTTGCATGGAACTGCGAAGACCTTGTAAATGTGATACTCGCAGAAAAACAAAAAGATTGTTTCCATTGCAGTTACATAGGAGGAGAAGGCGGCATGCGAAATTTTAATCAGGTGGCAACCATCAACGGGAACGAATGCCAATTCTCCTACTTTACAAATGACAGTTACCATTCGGAGTACTCCGACACTGCCTTTTACTGTAAGTACGTCTTTGGTTGTGTGGGCCTGCGTCACAAGGAGTACTGCATCTTAAATAAGCAGTACACAAAGGAAGCTTTCCTTGTTCTGCGGGAAAAGATCGTTGCACATATGAAGAATACCGGCGAATGGGGCCGGTTCTTCCCAAAGCATCTCTCCTGTTTTGCCTACAATGAATCGACGGCGCATGAGTACTACCCTCTTACAAAAACAGAAGCTCTGGCACAGGGGTACCTATGGAGAAAGGAGGAAAAAGAAAAACCAAAAGTGGAAAAAGTGATCCCCGCCTCTACGCTCCCGGATGACATCGCAGATATTCCCGATGATATTCTGAACTGGGCCATTCTCTGCGAAAAAAGCGGCAGACCGTTCCGGATTGTGAAAGCAGAATTACAGTTTTACAGAGAGATGAACCTGCCTGTACCGCATCTGGAACACAGTGAACGCTTTGCGATCCGTATGCAGCTCATGAATCCCTTCCGCCTATACAAACGTCCCTGTGCTATATGTGGCAAGGAGATGAAAACAACATACGCACCCGAGAGACCGGAAAAGGTGGTGTGCGAATCCTGCTACCTCGATACTGTCTATTAGACAAATGACTCATGTATTCCTTCTGGATTCGCCCTGAGCGAAACGAGCACAGCGAGTGGAGTCGAATGGGCGAAGAGTGTTACCTCAAAGAAGTCTACTAAACCAGCAACAGCCCTCAGTCCCTCTCCCCTGTCACGGGGGCGGGGGAAGCTCCGCATATGCGGAGCAAGGGGTGGGGCTGTTGCTGCAATTACGTGCACACCTCCTTACTCATCTCCCACATCACCCCATGCCATGTGCGCATGGCATCTGCAAGTGCGGGATTTTCTATGCGAATGACCGTGGCTTCGTCCGAGAAGGTGAAGATAGAGACTTCGTGTTCAAAAATAATGACGTCTACATCAAAGTCCACACCCTTTGGCAGGAGCCGTACCTCGTACTCTTCATGCGGCGGAACTTCTTGAAGGTAGATCTTTGCCGCATCATTATTGACCAAAAGATCTTTTCCACGGAGAATTGCGTCCTTTCCAAAGAGCATGTGCACTATGTTGCCGCCAAAGGCTTCCCAGTCTATTTGGGGATTGAAGAAAGAGACGAAAGGACGTGTGAGCACGTCACGATACACGTGCTTAATCCCCTCCAGACCGTGCATGACGGTGACACGGGGCTGGCCGGTAAGTGGAGGAGTGAGGGAAGAGAGAAAAGGGAGAGCTCCTTCTACCAGAGTCTGCAGCCCTTCGAGTTCCTGCTCACGGTTTTTAAGATAACTCAGGAGACGCTCGGGCGGCTCTGCTACAAAGTGAATAATCTTGCCGCGCTCAATTTCGGAGACGAGTCCTTTCTTCTTTAAGTCTCGGAGGATGATGTACGTGTGACTGCGCGACTGCTTCGCCGTCTTCGCAATATCTGTCGCCCTTCCTATTTTCATAGCGAGGAGGGCGAGATAGACCTCGATCTCTTTCTCCTCTAAGCCAATGCGCTTCAGAAGTTTACGGACACTGCTATGAGCCATAAGTGTTGCGTCTTTTGCCATGGAACCAGTATAGCAGATTGTTGTCTATATTTGTAGACAATTATATATTTTGGCTTAATAAGTGTCTTACCAAAGCCAAAATTTCTTGTAAATATTTACTTTACAATATTATGATACCAGGTCAAAATGAGCGCACTGGTTCAGTCCATCACCTCTATTAAATTATGCAACAAACCCCGAACCAATCCACTTCGGCAAGCTCAGTATCTGGTACGGGGCATGCCTGCGCCCACTGTTCACAAGCCTTCGATGTGACAGAGGAAGATCTCCAGATGCTCGATGCACTCTCCCCCATCATCGGTGGGAAGAAGTACCCTCTTCCTCCTCCCACCATCTGTCCGGAGGAACGTGAGAGGATGCGCCTGGCGCAGACGAATCACATAAACCTCTACGAGCGCACCTGCGACCTAAGTGGCGAGAAGATGATCAGTTCTATTTCTCCCGATAAGCCTTTCAAAGTGTACAAACAGGAACAGTGGTACAGCGATCGGTGGGATCCGCTCGAGTATGGGAAGGAATTTGACTTCTCACGTCCGTTCTTTGATCAGTTTAAGGAACTTTCGTGGAGTGTGCCGAAGCCTGCCTTGTTTACGGCCTTCCAGTATGACGAGAACTGTGCCTACACGAATAACGCAGGGAAGAATAAGAACTGTTACCTTATTTTCGACTCCGATGAAAACCGCGACTGCTACTACAGCTACAGCTTAAATGGATGCGTGGACTGCTCGGACTGCTACCGCGCCCGCAAGTGCACGCTCTGCTGCGAGTGCATAGACTGCGTGCAGTGCTATGAGAGCATCTACCTGCAGGACTGCGAAAACTGCAGCAATTCTGCGTTCTTAAAAAACTGCATTGGCTGCAAGAACTGCCTCATGTGCAGTAACCTGCGGAACAAGGAATATTACGTGGAGAATAAGAAGGTGACACCGGAGCAGTTTGCAGAATACCGTGCATTGCTCGGCAGCAGAAAAAGTCTACAGAGAGCCGGTGAGCGCTTTGCCAAACTCAAGCTGGAGTACCCGCAAAAGTACATCCATGGCGTGCAGATAGAGAATGTCGTGGGTGACTATCTGGTGAACAGCAAGAACGCGTACATGTGTTTTGACAGCGAAGACCTCTGGGATTGCCGCTATGTGTACCAGGGCTTTATGCCACTCAAAAACTGCATGGACCTCCAGGAGTGCGGAGAGGGCGAGCGCCTCTACAACTGTTCTGTGGTGGGTTACAACGCCAACAGTCTTATAGGGTGTGACCAGTGTCTGCAGCAGGTGAGCGATCTTCTGTACTGTACACACTGCTTTCACTGTACAAATTGCTTTGGATGCTCGGGTCTGCGCAACAGGAAGTACTGCATATTCAACAAACAGTACACCAAGGAAGCGTACGACGCTCTGGCCGGAAAAATGATCGAGCATATGCAGAAGACGAATGAGTGGGGCCAGTGCCTTCCCATGGAAATGAGCATGTTTGGGTACAACGAAAGCACGGTGCAGGAGTACTTCCCCCTCACAAAACAGGATGTAGAGGCAAGAGGATGGATGTGGTCTCCTGTACCGGAGCAGAAGGATGCGCATCCGGGGCCCTTTAGCAATGTTCCGGATGACATCGGCGATACTACGGAGGCTGTCTGCAAAGGCATCTACCAGTGCCCGGTGACCAAGAAGGCCTTTAAGATTGTGGAACAGGAACTGGAACTGGCCCAGAAGTTGCATATTCCCCTTCCGGTTACATCATTCTTCCAGCGGCACAAAGAGCGCATGGCCCTGCGCAATCCCCGGAAACTGTGGAAGCGCACATGCAGCAAGTGCAGCAAAGAGGTAATCACGAGCTACGCACCGGAGAGACCGGAGGAGATTGTGTGCGAGGAGTGTTATGCGAAAGCAGTCTACTGAGAAGGCAGAAGGCAGAAATCAGTTTTACTCTGCCTTCTGCTTTCTGCTTTCTGTTTGCTTCCCATCACATCAAACAGAAAATGAAAAATCTGACTCAAGTCCGCCTGTTTTATTTTAAGCCCTACCTGGCTGTCTTTGTACGTGGCAAGATACACAGAATGCCCTACAAGAAAGATGTTCGTTGTGCCACGGGCAATAGGAAGATTACTCATATCTAATTGACTGAAGGGAATGCCCCGCACATGTTCGGGAACCAGCCCTCCCGTGGCTTCGAAAACATCCACCTGAATGCGACGACCCTGTAGATCTTCAAAGAATGACCGTACCGTTTTGCTCAGTGGCTCGTCCCCCACCCATTCTTCGAAGGTATTGGAACTGAGCATGCGCATCTGCCGAAGGTTTTCCTGCTTGAGTTCATAGAGGATGTTGCGAAAGAGGGCCTTTATGCCCGCTTCGCCTTCGAACATCTGAAGTTTGGGGATAGTATCCTCTTCGCTTTTGAGTGACTGGAGAATGTTGAGAACAATAGGGAGCTGATCGATCAGCCGTTCATACTCCTCCACATTCTCCTTGAGGTAGCCCTCTATGGCATCAAAGTCTTCTATGCCAAAGCACTGCACGGCGTCACGCACATAGGTTTTTACAAATCCGCGTTCAGCCAGTTTTTTCAGATGTTTATAGGTAGTAATGCGATCAAGATTACAACGGCGTGCAATCACCGAAGCCGGTTGAACACCCAGTTCCGCAAGAACCGTGTAGATGTTCTGTTCCTTCTCGGTAAAGTCGAGTTTGGAGAGGTATTGGGAAAGCATAGGGCTAGGGATTAGGGATTAGGGACTGGCAATCGGGATGAGATTCTGGACGAGTAACCAGTAACCAGTAACTCCCCGATTCCTGAACTGCAACCAAAGAGCAACCATCAAGCTTTTTCAGGAACCAGTATACCATTTCTGTTGTTCATAGTGAAGAACAGTTTACATATCCTCTACATATAATTATAAATATATCATCATTTTAAGCCATTTTCCTTACTCTTTTACTGTTCTTGTTATGGAACGCAATTGTAAACGATGCCAGGCAGGGTTCACCGTTCAGCCCGATGAAGAGACATTCCTCCGGAAGATGACATTCGCCTTTGGAACGAAAACAATCAACCCTGCTCTCCCTGTTTACTGCCCCGATTGTCGGTGCCTGGTTCGTACATGCCACCGGAATGAACGGAATATGTATAAAACACGCTCTGCTTTCTCCGGCAAAGACATCATTTCGCTCTACCACCCCAATGCACCGTTTACCGTCTACGAACAGGAGGAATGGAAGAGTGATGCCTGGGACCCTCTGGAGTACGGCCGGGACTTTGATTTTTCAAAGCCTTTCTTTGAACAATTTGCAGCACTCCAGAAAGACGTGCCCCGCATGGCACTCATTACAGTGAGTAATGAAAACTCCGGCTTTACGACCGGAACGGCCTACTGCAAAAACTGCTACCTCATCAATTCATCGGAGTACTGCGAAGACTGTTACTACGGCAAGCTGCTGCAAAAGTGCAAGGATTCCGTAGACTGCAGCTATCTGTACGACTCGGAACTCTGTTACGAATGCTTCAGCTGTTACGAGAGCTACAACTGTACGTTCGTTGCATTTTCCCAAAACTGTAATGACTGTCTCTTCTCCAGTAACCTGCAGTCCTGTAAAAACTGCTGCCTGTGTACCAACCTCATCCAAAAGGAATATCACTTTTTAAATGAGCCCCTGAGTAAGGAGGAGTACCGGAAGAGATTAATGGAGTTCCGGGGGAACTATGCTCTCACAGAACGTATGAAGCAGCTCTGGAAGGAAAAAATGACAACTATGCAGCGGAAGTATGGAAACATTGTACATTCCGAAGAGTGCACAGGTGACTACATCGAACACTCTAAAAACTGCCATGACTGCTACGATGTAAATGAAAGTGAAGACTGCCGGTATGTACAGGTGGGAGTGAATGTGAAGGATAACTACGATTGCAGCAATATGTATCTGAAACCTGAGCTCTGTTACGAAACATTGGGAACCATAGAGGTATACAACGTGGCCTACTGTCTCTTTGTTTTCAATTCAAAAAATCTCCTCTACTGCGACTACTGCTTTCACTGTACGGACTGTTTTGCCTGCACAGGCCTCACGCGAAAGCAGTACTGCATCTTCAATAAGCAGTACGCAAGGGAAGAGTATGAGAAACGCGTGCCTGAAATTGTGAAGCAGATGGAGGAGAATGGCGAATGGGGTCTCTTCTTTCCCTCACAAATTTCACCGTTTAGCTTTAATGAATCGCTGGCTTATGAGTACTTTCCGCTCACGAAGTCAGAGGCTGCATCTCAGGGACTTCTCTGGAGAGAAGCAGATGCCAGGGACTACAAACCTCAAACCATCGCCTTCCCCGAAAGCATACAAGATGCACCTGACTCCATAACACAGGAAATATTTGCCTGTGAGGACTGCACAAAAAACTTCCGGATCATTCCACAGGAACTGGCATTTCACCGGAATCATCTGCTCCCCCTGCCCCATGTATGCCCCGACTGCAGGCACAGGGAACGCATGCGGCTCCGAAACCCCCGCACATTGTACAAACGACCCTGCGGGAAATGTAAAAAGGAGATGCAAACGACCTATGCACCCGATAGATCTGAAGTGATTCTATGTGAGGAGTGTTATAGAAAGGATGTGTACTGAGCGGCAAGCGGCAAGCAGCCAGTAATATACTTGCCGCTGACCACTGACCGCTTTTCGGCTCTCAGGATTGAACAAGTACCCCTTTCCTGTGCTATATTGAACGCCAATGGCCAACCTGCACCATCTCCACATTGTGATCCCCCAGGGGGAAGAGGGTAAGCCAAAGATGGAATCTAAGTTCCAGGAATTGCTTATAAGCCTGCGCAATACGGTTACAGGTGTGATGTTTTCCTTTGAGTACTTTGGGCACGAGCAGTACACCTACTTTTATGTCACCGTCGCTGAAAACTTTAAAAAAACGATAGAAGGGCTCATGTACTCCATTTTCCCGGATGCGGAGATCAATGAAACACAGGACTTTACCAAGCAGTACGATGTGGAACACCAGGTTGTAGCAGGTGTGCACCTCAAGTTACGGGAGAAGGATGTGTACCCTATTCGCACCTACGACCAATTTGAGGACGACAGCATGTCCCGGCTCTTTTCCGTGATTTCAAAAATACAGTCCGGAGAACAAGTCTGGGTACAGATCAACGTAGAACCCCATGACGATACGGCCAGATTCCACCTCTTTCGGAACTGGAGATTTGTGTTTGTACGCATCAAGAAGTTCTTCTCTATTCGCGACCGTATGCGAAAAGAGGGACTTAAAGGCATTAACCAGGTGCGTTTTGACCTTGCAAAGGAGAAGGAGAAAACCAAGCCCTTCCGTGTGAGCATCCGCTGTGCCTATGTTGGCAATAATGCCGCAGAGGCAAGCCAAAAACTCAAAGCCGTGGTGAACAGTTTCTACCACTTTACAGATACCGATATCAACGGGTTTCAGGAAAGCAAAATCTCCATCAGTCCCTCATTTGTGAAACAATTCCAGTCCCGTAAGCACGCTACAGATTTTATTTTGAGCGCCAAAGAGGTAGCCACACTCTACTACTTTCCCAATGCGGATATTGTTCCGCATATTGTTCACGTACTTGCGCGCAAGTCGGATCCCCCGCAGGATTTGCCGCATGCCAACGAACCCAATGTGAGCGGCTTTGGCATCACCAACTACCACAATAACCTCGTACAATTTGGTATCCGTCGCGAAGACAGGCGCAGACACCTCTATATCGTGGGCAAGTCGGGTGTGGGCAAGAGCAAACTCCTGGAGCTCCTTGTAAATGACGACTTACAGGGTGGACATGGCATAGGTGTACTGGATCCGCACGGAGATTTGGTGGATGACATTCTGCGGCATGTGCCGAAAAATCGCATCAATGACGTCATAGTCTTTGATCCCACAGATACGGACTTCCCCATTGCCTTTAATCCACTGGAGAAAGTGGACTCTGCCTACAAGATGCAACTGACCATTGGTATTTTGGATATCTTTAAGAAACTCTTCGGAAGCAACTGGTCGGACCGTCTGGAGCACGTGCTGCGCTATACCATTCTGGCTCTGTTAGACAGCCCCAACACCACCGTGCTCTCCATCCTCAAAATGCTTTCCGATAAAAACTACCGCCAGAAGATTGTGGCACGTATAGAAGATAACGTTGTAAAAAGCTTCTGGGTGTCGGAATTTGCCGCATGGTCCGAGAAGTTTGATGCGGATGCCATTACCCCTCTGCTTAATAAGGTGGGACAATTTGTAGCCACCAATATGATGCGTAACGTGGTAGGACAGCCGGAAACCAAGTTTGATATTCGCGATATTATGGATAATCGCAAAATCCTGCTCATGAAGGTTTCTAAGGGTCTTTTAGGAGAAGAGAATTCACAGCTCATGGGCGCCATGATCATCACAAAAATCTATCAGGCAGCTATGAGCAGGGCAGATATGCCCGAGGCGGAGCGCAGCGACTTCTACTTTTACGTGGACGAATTCCAGAACTTTGCAACAGACACATTCTACGAAATTATGTCGGAGGCCCGTAAATACCACTTAAACCTGACTATCGCACACCAGTATATGGGTCAGCTGAGCCAGAAAATACGCCAGACGGTCTTTGGCAACGTCGGCTCCATGATCAGTTTCCGTGTAGGAGCAGAGGATGCAGGAGTGATGGCAGAGGAATTTGCGCCCATCTTTAAAGAGCGCGACATCATTAATCTGGGAGTACGGGAGTTCTACACGAAAATGTCTGTAAAGGGCGAGATTCGTGAGCCTTTCTCTGCGCGTACCATGGATATTCCAGCAATGGAAGAAGATAATACGAAGGCAATTATTGAGCAATCCCGACAGAAGTATTGTCAGCCTAAGGCAGTGGTAGAAGAGGAAATGCGAAAATGGGACGAAGCAGCGACAAAACCACCCAGCGAAGAAGAGCTGGCTATGGTAGAGGAGAAGTTTGAGGAACCCATCATCTAGTGTAAGAACTTCATTACCCTGATACTGTTCCAGAGCCAAATCGCGAGTTACTACGTTATTCGTACCTTTTTTCCTACTCAATAACTTCATTTCCTCATAACTAATCCTAAAGTACTTATTTTCGCCGAGCCCTATTAAAAGCCAAAAAGTAGAAATATAGACTGTATAAAAATATGATTCAACAATACAACTGCGGCTCTGGCTAGGGCTCTTTCTTGCATAAGCGTCTGCCGGTGAGTACGATGACATGATTTGCTCGTTTAAAACGAATAGCAAATCAAGGCCATCAGCCTAATGACCCTTACGGTCTCAAGCACACAAATACTCACACACATACGCCCGTTCGGATGGGCATACAGAACTTCCATCCGAACGGGCTCGATCCTTCTCACCACAGAAAACCGTAGAGAGAATGCCCGTCATACATATGCAACCATGCTCCTCCCAATCACCCTCCTTTGTTGGGCACAGGACATCGCATGTCACTGTGATGAGCATTCTCTCTGCTATGCAATGTTCGTATCGCCACAGTGAGGACGCGTGGCGCTATGCACTCCTTACTCCCCAGTGCCCTCTGTCGCCCTTGTGCACAGTCTAAAAGGGCCGGTCCGGGGACTTCGTCGGTTGCGAGGAGAAACAAGAAACCAAAGCATGGCAGTGGGTTGGGGGCTCCTCCCCTCACTGACCTCCCCATAGACTCAGGTGCACATGTTTGCTCCTGATAGTCCGAGGTCACACACAAAAACAAAAAGGGCCGGCTTGCCGGTCTTTTTTGTATATGGAATGTTGTATGTGGGGTTTTTATTTCTTCTCATGTAGTAGTAACCACTCTTTTCTCCATGCACCATGCGCATACTCCCCCACTTCTCCGGAAGCAGGAAGAACGCGGTGGCAGGGAATAAGAATAGAAAGCGGATTGCGGCCGACTGCGGAACCCACTGCACGTACAGCCTTAGGATGACCAATGGCTTCCGCAATCTCTCCGTAGGTTACAGTGTTTCCGTAGGGAATAGACATAAGATATTCCCACACCTGCAGCTGAAAGTCTGTACTGTGGAGTGCAAGGGGTAGGGAATGAAATTGGTGCTTATCTGTTGAGAAATAGGCATGCAGCTGGTCTATGCACGGCTGCAGAATGTCATACAGACCGGCATCCGGCTTCTCCTCTTCTATGAATGTGATGGAAAAAATGCCCCGCTGCGATCCCCGCACTTCCAACAGGCCAATGGGGCTTGGGTAGTAGCCGCGTACATGCGTGGAGAGGCCTGGCATATTCCTATACTAAACCAACTCCATGAAGAACGAAGGAAAATGGAAAAGGAATCGACATACCACCTAATTCTGTATTCTTCATTCTTCATTCTGTACTACAATAGAACCATGTTCCACTTCTTTAAACACTCACTCTCGTATGTCACACAACAGCAAGCCCGATCCGCAGGATCCGGTCTGCTTTTTAATGGCATGCTCTGCATTTTATTTGCTCTGGCTATACTGGCAAATCCGGACCTGCTTGCCTTCCTCGTTGCTGTATTTTTGATGATTGTGGGCGTGTCTCTTCTCACGACGTGGTGGAAAGTACGGCATTGGGCAAAAAAACTGTAACTTCAGTCTTTTAGATTGATACATACCAATATCCTGAAAAGGTTATATCACTTCGCTTTTAAACTGCTACTCATAGCTCAATGTATTTCATACTATATTTCTCATAAGTGAAAGCTACGAGGCATCCTCCTTCGTCCGCTTCTTAGCGGACTATGGACGACAGGCAAGAGGAGAAAATAAAAGAAATGATGTGGTATCAGTCTGAAATGGAAGTGGTATCAGATACAATTTTTCAAGGAAGTATCCTGCGCAACGCTCTGCGAACCATATAACCATATAACAATGTGTCACTGTCACCAATCATTGTTCCTCTTTTACATCCAGATACTCCCGTACGGCTTCTAGCCACGGATTCTCCTTCCAGATGAGTCTGCCGTGGGGAGATTCCGGCTGCAACCAGGCTTCCGGAAGGACCGCAATAAGCTCCTTGTAGATGCGTGCTTTTGCATCACTGTCACCCAGTAGGTCATAGCAATGAAGAGCGATTCGATAGTGCACCACTCCGGCAGGGCTCTTTGCAGCTGCCTGATCTAAGAGAATATGTACACTCTCTGCTTCTCCGACTATGGCCTTTTCCCATGCCCGTAGCAGGAATGCCATACCATCCTCTCCTCCGGTGAGTTGCTCCAGCTCGGTAAGTTGGCTTGCTATAAGGCTATGAACTGTCTGAACTGCCTGCGTATCCGCTGCATTCTCCAGGGCAAAAAGATCCGTTTCTATGGACTGCGTGAGAATGTGACGATCGAATCGAAATGCATCCACAGCTTCCGCATAGGCATTTACAGATTGGACAAGATTGCCCGAGGTAAACCACTGCTCTGCCCGTTCCATGCGCAGACGTGCCTGCACCCACTGGCCCATAACAACGAGGAGAACGACCAGGAAGAGTGAGAGGAGGAAAAGGAATGGCTTTTCGCTTTTTGGAGCTACGTCCTGCGGCAAAATACAGCCAAGCATCATACCTACTATGAGCCAGAAAAACGCCGCAGTCACAGGAACATCAAATCCAAAAAGAAGTGCAATGCTTGCGGCAAGAATCGAGAGGAACCCCGCAAGATAGTAGCGATGCATCCCGGACTCTTTGCGCTTTTTCCATAGCGAGCGCAAAAGCGTGCAGAGAAGACCGTAGTACGCAAGCAACCCCAGAGGTCCGAGCGTGAGGAGGAGATCCAGCGGTTTGCTGTGTGCACGGTCTATACGTGTCGTGAGGGATTCCACTTTGAGGAGATCATTTGTCATATGACGTGCCGAGAGAATGCCAAATGTTTCAAGACCGTACCCAAGCGGTCGCTGAGAAATCATCTGCACGCTGCTCTGCCAAATGAGTGCACGTGCTCCGAGTGATCGACCTGTTTCGGTGGGAACCGAGAAACGCATGTGTGTTTTATAAAGTCCAAATGCCGCCAGGAGCACGGCACAAAGAATGCTTACAAACCATTTCTTACGGCTCATAGGCTGAAAACGGCCATGCATCCAGCAGGGAACAAACAGGAAAGCAATGCCAATACCAAGCAGGGCACTGCGACTCACTGTTGCAAGAAGTACCACCACATTGCAAAGGAAGAGAAGAAGGCCCGCTCTCCTCCACCTTGTGGAAGCGAAATCTGCGGAGAGAAGAACGAATGGAATAGTGAGTACGAGGAAAAGACCCAATGTATTTGGTTGCCCTACAAACGAAAACGTACGACCGAGAAACACCTCTCCTGCCCATAGGAAAGAAAGAACATCCAGATGCAAAACCTGGAGCAGTCCGTAGAGCACAATACCGATGTTCGTTATGAGAATAGCCTGTACGAGCACGCGTCTTCCCTCGCCACTCGTGCCTGCCAACAGGCCAATGAGCGCTATGCAGAGGTACAGGATGTAGGTAAGCACACCCTCAAACCGTGGTGATGCCCCAAAAAAACTGAGCATCGGTGCAACAGACCACAGCAGAGAGAGCAGAACCGTAAGCAGAAAAAACAAAAGCCACTTTCCGGCGCTGTGAGAGAGCAGACGCGAAAGAAGCGCCGGAGGAGATCCAAAGAGGAGTGATGTGAAAACGACGAGTGTGACAAAACTCAGCACCAGCACTTTGGGTAAATCAAAGGAAAGAGAAGGCAGAGGAAGAACAATCCACGCCGCTACAGCAAGCCCCGTGGCAAAGAGGAGGAGCGGAAACCGGGAAATGCCCTGTGTATCACTTCTGTCAAGAGGCTCCATATGGTACAATGATAGGATACTTTGCGCTTAAACACACATTTTCATGTCCACAGTCCGAACACTCTCCCGGCACCGACGCAAGGCAGCAAAGAAGCAGAGTAAGCTCCACAGGCGCTCAAAGCGTGTGGCCAAACATGACTGGCAACCCCTTACAGTTTTGTGCATAAGCCTTACGGTTGCAACAGCACTCATCACACATGAATCCATCACCAGAGCAAATGTACTCCCCCCACTCGATAATTTCCACATACAACCAGTCAGCGAAACAGACATACAGGTAGGCCAGAGCGTGCGCCTGACAGCCGAGGGGTACTATGGCACATCTCCCGTAGTGGTGAAGGCACAGTGGAATCTTCTCGGAGGGGAGCCACTGGGATACTTTGTAGACTGTGCAGAAAAACAGGACTGTACGTTTGTAGCTACCAGCCCGGGCACAGCAGTTATAGAAGCAAAAGCAAATGACCAATTTGCTCATGTGACTGTAGAAATTCAGGGAACACCAGAGGATGCGTCCTCTCTGTTTACGGATGAACTCCCTTCCTGGGCAGCACAGCCCATAGAAAACCTCTACCGCCGCAAGATTATTCGGGGATACGAAGATGGTCGTTTTGGCAGCGCCGATACTCTCACAAACGGTCAACTCATTACACTTATAGGAAGAATGCTCCTGAATGTAGAGCTGGTCGCTGCGCCACAAAACTGCCAGCAGTACTACAATGATGTGCCGGCTGACCACTTTGCTTACACCGCAGCCTGTCTTTTTTGGCAACGGGGATGGTCGACATCGCTCAGTCAACTTGGTGTGGATGAAAAAACAAAGCGTGCCGACACAGCGCAGCTTTTACACCAGATTTTTGCATCCCAGTTCCTGCAGAACTGGCACATGACACTGGGAGACATACTGGAAAATGGACAGGTCTTTCGTGATGTTCCCACGGACCACTACGCATTTTACGAAAGTGCCGTGCTTAAGCGTGCTGGTATTGTGGCCGGATACCCCGACGGCCGCTTTGGCCCGGAAGCAACGCTCAACCGCGCGGAAGCGGCGGCAGTCGTGGATCGTGCTATGCAGAAAGCGGAAGCTATGGGTATAAGACTCGAGTGAAGTACGTACAAAATCTCATGGAAAAATTCTTCTAGAGGAGTTTCCCAAAAGTCCCCCTCCAGACTTTTCGCAGTAATCCGACCTGCTCTGCAGGGGCAATGGGTGGTTGTACAATTTCCAGACGATAGACGCTCTTATTTTTACTGAGAGTGTAAAGCCAGTAGGAACCGTCACACATGCTATCTATACGGTCTATGCCGGAAGTATGGGATGGAGATTTCTCATCTTTGCCAGGAGGAAGAACATACAAACAGTGCCCCTTGTGTACCCCGCCTTCAGGCGCACCTTCACCATGCCATGCCGTACCAAAAAAACCCTCACTCTCATCAGTTCTCTGCCCTGTTGAAGGATCTATACGATAGGCACGTACGTCCGTACCAATTTCCACAAGGGGTACAGAGTCGATATCTGCATTGAAAACCTGTGGTGGAGCAGCCGATTCTGAATGGTCTACAGACATAGTTCTATCCTCCAAGACAGGAAGAGAGCGCACAAGTCTAGATCAGAGAGAAAATTTATGTCTTGTTTTTCGAAAGAAAAGGAATGTGCTCCAGTGCCCGGAGTACCACATCTTTCTTTTCTGCGTCAGAATGCACGTCCGGAGGACCGCTGAGTGTTTTTGCAACTATGAGCTCAAACTGCTTCTTTTCGGCAAAAGCGAGATCGGGGTAGTGCACAAAACACACACGGGATTCCCGATGGTTAAAGCAGGCAACGGTATCTCCGGCAATAATTTTTTCGTATGAAAGAGGGTAGGAAAATTCCGCAACCAGCACCGTCTGGCGGTACTCAAAATGGTCCCGGGACTGAAAGCGCCTCCCTAGAGGAGTATTGCAACTGAGCACCCGCAGAAATATTTTTCGCTTTCTGCGTTCTTTTGCATAGCGTTCATGCAGGGCCATATGTGTTCCTTCTTCCTGCTCCCTCTGTGCAATGGGCATGTATGAAAAAAGCTCCTTGTCTGTGAGATCAAGGAGCTTTCTGTAGGCTTTCTCCATTCCTTCCTGCCCTTCGAAGTACTCAATGTGCGGACGGGAGAGATTGAGCTGTATACCGCTCACAAAGGATTCAAAATCCTGCTCCCTGCGGTGGAGAATCTGTTTTCTGGAGTGAATGTCTCTCCGCATCCAGTTGCGCATACTCTCCGGAGAAGAGAGGACAAATTTCGGCGAACCGTTCACCTGCTGCCTGGCAATAATGCTCCGCTTCAGCAGTTTTTTTACCGCCTGATCCAGTGCGCCTGTACTCTTGCCGGTTTTTGCCGCAAGAGTCCGGAGTGTCATGGCTTCTCCGGTAAGCAGATGAATGAGGACCAACAGTTCGGAAGGCGAAAATCCCGCTTCATCCGTCAGGTATTTTTCGATGCTGATAGGTAAAGTATTCATAGCAAACAAGTAATATACAGGACTTATTTCTATTGTCAAATTCTCTTTTCCTGCTGAATTGCAAAACCAGATCTTGCTTTGCAGATGGCATCTGCAAGAGTACGGCCTTAGGAACTTAATAAGCGCGCACACCCCACACACTCCTGTTCGACGGGAGGATAGAACGTGAAGCTCCGCCAGCTTACGCAGGCGGTTTCTTCCACTACGCCTGCGGCGTCGCTCGCGAAACCCGGCGAAGCAGTATCGCATGTTGACTAAGCGCATTCATCCCCCAGCTCACGCAGGGGGCATTCTGCGAAGTCGGGTAAAAAATGACTTACAGAAAACACATAGGCACTGTAGAACGAAGAAATTTTAGATGTCTCTCTCCGCCCACTTGCAGGTCTCTTTCTCTATTAAATCCTGCTTGTAGAGCTCTTTTGCATGGCGTTCAAAGGTGCACATACCGTCGGCTACACCGGACTGCAGAGCAGATGTGAGTTCCTGAATGCGGTTATCTCTGATGATATTTGCAACAGCTGAGTTGTTTACGAGCACTTCGCGCTGTGCGATTCTTCCTCCTCCCTTTCGGGGGATGAGCCTCTGGGCAACAATCATTTTCAGCGAAAGGGAAAGTTGGGTGCGGATTTGTGTTTGCTGGTGCGGCGGGAACACATCCACAATACGCGAAACAGTCTGCATGGCATTGGGTGTGTGGAGTGTTGCAAAAATAAGATGCCCTGTTTCAGCCAGGGTGAGTGCTGCTGCAATGGTTTCTAAGTCACGCATTTCACCGACCATAATAATATCGGGATCCTGACGCAGTACGCGACGCAGAGCCTCCGGGAAGGAAAGGAAGTCCTGACCAAACTGACGCTGGCGGATAACGCTTTTTCCTTTGGGGAAGATGAATTCTATCGGATCTTCCATGGTCACAATGTGCTCTGCCCGCTTGGTATTGATACTCTGCATCACTGCCGCAAGCGAGGTACTTTTGCCTGCTCCGGTGGGGCCGGTAAAAAGCACCAGACCATCTTTTAACTCCAGTAAATGCTCTTCCAGGTGACCCAAGCCGACTTCTTCGGGTTGTGGAATAGTCTCGGGAATAATGCGTGCCACCAGACCGGGAAACCCTTTTTCAAAATGGCAGTTTATACGCAGACGCGCTCCACTCTTGAGTCCGTAGGCAACATCTACTTCGCGATTTTTCTCAAACGTTTTGTACTCTGCCTCTCCCAAAATCTTTTTTACAAAACCCTGCACATCCGCCTGGGTGAGATCTTTTCCCTTCTGTGCTATGAGCTCCCCACTCACGCGAAAAAGTACGGGGGCACCCACGGCAATATGCACATCGGATGCCTGGGATGTATGTGCGGCCTCAAAGACAGAATCCGGGTTCGGTGTCATCTCATCATTATAGCACAAAATAGGCTTTTTTTCTACTTTGATAGTGCATGGAAACACGTGGCTCGTTTCGTGTTACTCGTTCGCTTGTTCGCTCGCTACTCGTTGTATGGGACGAACGAGCAACGAGCGACGTAGCAACGAATTAGAATTCCTGACCATCATGGTCATTTTCCTTTTCCCCGAATAGCTCCTCTATGCGCTTGCGGAGATGCTCATTCTGCATCATGCGTTCTTCTATAAACGGCTTCATGTCCTCCTCCAAAATCATAAAGACTTCCTGGAGGGCAGCCCCACAAACACGACGTTTTACCTCTCCCCCCTCACAAATGGGCTTCACACTCTGGAATGCGGAGTTTGCTTCCTTGTACGCATTGCGTGCCTCTGAAGGAACAACCTCACCTTCCTCTCCAAAAATCTCGAATACACGGGGAATCATGTTCTCGAAGATAGTGGAAAGTTCACCGACAATTTCATCTGTGTTTCTCCTGGGAGGACGTTGTGTCATAGATTCCCGCTCATTTTGCTGCATAGAACTATTATCATTCCACTGATCTTGACCCGGACCTCTTTTTTCAGCATGTTGATTATCCTCCGGTGAACGATTCCTCATCTTCTCATCCATGGAACGCTTCACTCCCTCTAACTTCTGGACGAGACGCTCAATGTCATCGCGTGTAGGGTGTGCGTCGGATTTCTCAAATTTGCCTGCCAGATCTTCGATCCATCCAATAACTTCTTTGATGTCAGCTGCAGTTGCGTCATCGATAAACTGCAATGCCTCGTAGAGACGACGATTTGCTTCATTTATAATCATAAAGAACTTCTTCTCTACCATCTCATCCATATGCTGCTCCGGCATGCCTCTTTGGAACGAACCATCTTCACCTGGCATACCCATAGGAATAGGAGGAGGCATCATCGTTCCATCCTGAGGCATGGGCATTTGGCCGTATGGAGGCTGATTGCCTTGCATAGGAGGCATTGGATGCTCCTCAAATGGCCGACCCTGTGCGGGGTTTCCGGGATACTGTCCTTCCTGCCAGGGTTGGGGAGGGGGCATGAGCTGGCGATCTTCGGTTCTTCCGTACTGCATACCCTGTCCGCATTGTTCTATGCCACGGGCAATGTCCTCTGCCATGCGCTTGATCTGCAGGCACCGCTCATCGTTTTCGGCAGTACTACAGACCACCTGTGCTTCATCGCGCACACGGTTGAGTTTCTCTTTTAGGGATCCACAGTCGAGCTCCATAGGCCGCTGTTCCGAGAATACCGGCACCTTTCCGGGTTCTTCACGGTACAGTGGACGCTGCAGAGAAGGAACCTGTACCGGCTTTACGACACCGAGAGGCGTGGGACGGGTTTCCGGAAACGGGGCGGACTGCTCGTTCACGGTTTGTGCATACCCCTCACAGTTCTGCATTTTTTCCTGTGTCCGAGTAAATTCGTCTTTTGCCCGTCTGCACTCTTCGGAAGAACCACTTTCGCAGTACTTGCGCACACGCATTTCGAAATCGGCAAGGCCCCTCCTTGTTTCCTCACACTGAATTTTTTTATCGTCGGGATACGGGAGAATGTGCACATCACCTGCATGATCCCGTTCACCGTACGGGGCAGCGGAGCGCATATCTTCTCCTTGCGGAGGCAGGGGGAGCTTGTTTTGTTCGAATAGAGGAACTCTATGCTCTTCAAACTGTTGCCCTTGGCCCATGAAAGGAGGCGGATTATTGCGAACATCCATTCCTTCTCCATAAAAAGGAGGTTTGAAATCCTGGTCAAAACGACCATCATTGAAGGGAGGAGGCGGCATACCAAACCCATCTTCATGCGGGGGGAGAGGCATGTTTTGGTCGAATGCGGGAGAAGGCAGACGATCAGGATAATTTCCTTCTTTGTAGGGAGCAGGATACATATTCTCCATGGGGCTCATCTTCTCACCATACGAAGCATCCGATGCCATATCTGCTACGAGCACTCCGAAAGAAGTAGCACCCGCAGCGAAAGTGGAAATGGCAACAACGGCAAAAAGGTGACCTCCACTACTGTGGTTTTTCATAATAAGAATGGGTATGAATATGAATTTATAACATATATTATACAATATTTTTTATTATTTTGCAATACGCTCCTTCCCCGAAGAGAAGTACGATGCGTTCTCTGCTTTATGTATCGTCTTCTACTGCCACTCATCGCTCTTGGGATTCTCCTTGCTCCCCCGGCATTCGGATTTTTTGATGTGCTGGAAAACCTGCAGCAGGAACTCACAGAAGAGCCGCCGGAAAGCAATGCCCTCGACTTAGATGACCTCATACACGAACTGGAGGAAACAACACAAACAACACCTGTTTCGTTTACCGATGTTCCGGATTCCGCATGGTTCGCGAGTGCAGTTTCTGCCGTCTCGGGCCGCGGCATTGTCTCCGGGTACAAAGACAAAGCCGGGAACCCCACGGGAACGTTTGGTCCCGCAAATCCAGTCACCATAGCCGAAATGCTCAAGATGGCCTATAACGCAGCCGGGAAGGATGTTGCAACATGCCGCTCATACGTGAGCTTGTCTCAGGCTGCCTCGCACTGGGCGAAGTCTTACGTGGCCTGCGCCGAAGAAGACGGTATGCGTGTTCTGCGCTCGAACATCGACCTCAACCGTGGCGCCACAAGAGCAGAAGTACTGGCTATACTGCATGATGCATTCGGCCGGCTCGTTCCGGCTGTAAGCAGCCCCTTCTCCGACACAGCGGGCAACCCGTACGCTCCGGATATCGGCTTGGCTGCCAGTGAAGGAGTTGTGACGGGAGACAAAAAGGAAGACGGCACACCTAAAGGAACCTTCCGCCCAAACGACGGAGTCAACAGAGCAGAGGCCGCGCAGATTATTTTCAAGTCGCTTTGAATACATGGATACATTGTTACATGGCTACATGGTTACATGGATACATTGTTACATGGTTACATGGTTCGCAGAGCGTTACGCAGGGTGCTTCTGTATTACACTCGTAGTTTTGTCTTTGTGTATTGAATGAGAGAATTGATCTCCCGGGGAAGCTTTTGAAGTTCTGTGAAAAATGGAATGCAAT
>Ga0210057_1002931_pt1 | contig 23881 bp, 18 predicted proteins | sample CryGeyCG2114_010_2_FD_183968 | JGI IMG/M metagenome (GOLD analysis project Ga0210057, IMG submission 183968) | Groundwater microbial communities from aquifer - Crystal Geyser CG10_big_fil_rev_8/21/14_0.10 (SPAdes) (version 2) | ecosystem: Environmental > Aquatic > Deep subsurface > Groundwater ...
CCATTACCAAAACAAAAAACTGGCCTGAAACAAAAACAAGCAAAGAATAAAAAAAATGCCTTAAAACAGTTTTTAATCTTCCTTCATTAAACCTGTTTAATGCACCATAAAACAAAACCACAGTTAAAGCAGCAATAATAAAACTAATTAAACTTGAAACAAAATCAAAACTAAAATCCATTATTTAACCTCAATCATTCTGTCACAAAACTGGCTTACCTGAGCAACAAGTTTTTCATCAAGATCTTTCCTCAAAGAAATTAACACTCCTTTAATTTTCCATTCCCTCATTTTACCAGTTAAAAAATGAGCAAATTTACTGACACTTTTTGAATGATTATAAATCAATAAAGTGCTTAATGAATCAAACATAATAAACCTGTCTTCTTTTGATTTCATTGCACTGAAAGCTTCTCCTAAAGCAATACCTAATTCAGTTAAATTATTAGGAGAATTAATAAACAAACAATTGGGTTCTTCTTTTGCTTCTCCTACTACTGTCAAAGTAATTGCATCAATAAAAAAAATGTTTTTTGTCTTAATCTTATTTTTTTCAAGCAATTCAGTTAAACTGTCAAAAGGCCTGTTAATAGTCACATAAATTCCTTTTTCACTCATTATATTTGTAAGAATATCCAGTATTTTCAGATTAGTATCCAAATACTTTTTTTCATCTGACAAAACCAATACTATTTCATTTTTTTTAACGCTTGAAAGCTCTTTAACCAAATCCATTAAAACACCAAAATAAAAAGGGCTTAAGCATTAATAAGATTTACTGTAAAATGCCCAGTAATTCATTAATATCTTTTATTTCAAAATCAGCTTTGACTTTTTTAGAAAAAATCTGCTGGCCGTATTTAGCCAAACAGGTTTTCATCCCTGCTTTTTTTGCTCCGGAAATATCTCTTTCAGGGTTGTCTCCAACAAACAAAATTTCCTCTGGACTAAAATTTAATTCTTTTATTGCTTTTTCAAAAGGCATTTTATCTGGTTTTAATAAACCAGTGTCATCTAAAGTAATCACTACATCAAAATAATGAGTCATATTCATTTCAGCTAACCTTAACCAGGCACGCATTCTTGGAGCATCAGAAACAATTCCTAAAATCAAATTCTTTTCTTTTAATTTAACCAGAGTTGAACGCACATGAGGATAAGGAAACAAAAAACCTGCCTGAACTCTTCTATAAGCAGCAATTCCATTGCTTAAAATCCTGTAATCAATTTTCTTAATTGTTTTTTCCAAGAATCTCTGAAAAATTGTCTGATCTTCAATTCCATATTCTTTAAACAATCCAAACAAAATTTCTCTGGCTTTATCTTCTTTAATATCTAATCCAGCATCAATCATTGCCTGAATTGCAGCATTAGAAGATTCAGTTTTCATTCTCATAAAATCAATCAAAGTATTATCCAAATCAAATAACACTGCCTTAATTTTCATTATTTCACATCCAATAAAAACAAACCAGTCAATTCATCTTTTTTCCTTTCAATTTTTTCATTTAAAACCTGAACAAATAATTCCATTGTTGCTCCTGTAATTCCAGAAACAAAATGGCCGCCAATTACACTGAAATCATTTTTTCCCAACATAACGTGAGCATGAACAAACGGCTTTTTTTCCTTTAAAGAAATGTTTCCTGTAAAAGAAAGAACTTCTAAATCCTCTTCAAAAATTTTATTATGGTATTTTTTTTCTGTTAAAGAAAAATGACCTATTTCAGCTTTTTCTAAAGCGCCTATTCCATAAAAAAAAGCAGAATTAATTCCTTCTTTTTCACAGAATTCCAGTAATTTTTCCTCCGGCTTTTCGCCTGAAATTAATCTTAAAACAAAACCAGAAGAAACTTTTTTGTAATTCATTTAAACCAATAAAAAAAGGATGGGAACTCATTAAAAATTGTTTTTGGCTTCAGTTCAGCCAGCTCAAATTAAATATGCAGTTCTGCAATCTCTTTGATTTTGTTTGCTCTGCGTTCAACCTGATTTTTCAAAGATTTTCTTCAGTTCAGCCAATAAATAAAATTTCCGGTTGATTTTAACCAGCTTGTTTCTGCCCTGTTGTTCTGACTCAACCAAACCAGCTTTCTCCCAGTCATTCACAATTACTGAAACAGTTGCTTTCGGAATGTCTGACAGTCTTCCCAATTCTGAAACAGAAAAAGCTGAAGGTTTATCCAACAACTTTTCAAGCAACAAAATTTTTGAATTGGAATTTATTAACTGCTGTATTAATCGCACAAAAAACACTTGTTCATAAAACTAAACATATGTTCAGTATACGGAACATAATTAAATGTTTTGAATTCAGTCAATCGGGCTTGCCAATAACAAAACTCTTTATACGGCAAAGGGTTAAATTGCCTCGCAGGGGGCAACTTGGGCTGCCCGCCAGCATGATCAATTAGCGGTTTAACAAATAATATTCTTTGGGTTTATAAATAAATCAAATTAGGCATATATGCCTACTATTTATAAATAGTTTGAGTTAGTCATATAATGGTGTTTTCATGGCCAGAACCAAAATTAAACGCATGTTTGCCCTTTTGCTTGACCCGGAATACCAGCCAGTCAGTAAATATGCCCTTGCAAAAAAAACAGGTTGCGACCCATCCTGGGCAATAAAATTAGTTAAGAAGCTTGAGAAAAAGGGGCTTGTCAAGAACCTTAAAGTAACCAATGCCAAGGGCCTGTTTGAATTATTCCATAAACTGCGGCCAAAAAAAAGGGTTTCGAGAAGTTATTCAATATACTCGCTTGACAATGTTGACAAATTAATTGATTTGTTCAAAAAATCCAACAAAGAATATGCTTTCACTACTTATATTGCCGAGAACACACTGCAAAAACACTTGTTCAGCCATCGGGCAGAGGCATACATAAAAAAGGAAGATTTGGATGAATGGCACAAAGAATTAACCGCAATAGGAACTTATGGCGGGGGCAATGTAAGGATTGTTGTTTCTTCAAACGATGAGCTGTTCAACAAAAAAAGAATCCACGACAAAATAGCCGGAAAAAAATCCTTTAATGCGAAGAATGCTGAGGTCAAAAAAGAAAGTGAAGGCCCTTGGATAGTAAATATTCCTCAACTCATTTCTGATTTGTATGCCGAAGGCGGGCCTGCTGCTGAAGCTGCTGACATGCTTTTGGAAAAGCTTGTGAAGGCATTGAAGGAGAGGAAATAATGTATGATAAAAAGGAAACCGCGCGATCTTATGAATACCTGCAAAAAGTGGTTTCTGTTTTGACAGAACCAATTTGCCTTCTCGGCGGATGGGCAGTGTACCTGACAGTCAACAAGAATTACAAAGGAAACACTGGCAAAAATTATTTGGGTTCAAGAGACATTGATTTGGGCTTTCATTTGGAAGAAGGGAAAGACTTTTCAAAGTCCACTTTTGTCCATTCAATGAAAAAGCTTGAAGAAGAAGGATTCAAAGAAGTCGGTGGGCGGATGGCCAAAGAGCTCAACTTTGAAACCGGAAGAGAACTTTCAAAAGAGGAAGCCCAGACAAAGCCAATGTTTGACATCCACAAAATGTTCATCGACCTAATGGTGGATCGTATCCCAAAATCGCTTGACGAGAAAAACCGCAAATTCATCCTTGACGAAACTCTTCTTGAATATGTTTTTGCCAGCAAGGAAAACCGCACCGAACTGGAAGAATTCAACAAAAAGCTCTGGCTGCCAAGACCCTGGGTTTTACTTGCAATGAAAACAAAGTCCTTGCCAGGAAGGCAAAAAGAAGACAAGCGGAAAAAAGACATTGCAGACATTGCGGCGTTATTGCTTTTTGCCAGAGAGCAAAGCGCTCCGACTCGAATGTTTGAATGCTTAAGAAAAGACAAAATTTTGCAAAGTCTGAAAGGGATTTTAAAAGCTGAAATAAAGGAAGCCGAATTAGTGCTTGGAGTCCAGCCAAATTCCTTTAACGCAGTATTATCTGAAACAATCCGCCAAGTGGAGCAGACCTACAAGGGCAAAATCAAAAAAATATCTTCAAACGGTTCAAGAGCCCAAGTGGCCAGAAACCACTCAGTTGCAGAAATAAAGAACACTATCTCAAATTTGAAAGTTGGAGACCTTGTTCTTTGCACTGATTTTGAAATACTCAGAAAAGTTTGATTGTTGAAACATTATAACGGTTTAAGAAATAAAATTTTTGTTACACCAAAGTAAGTAAACTGCCAAGCTTGATGTAACATAAAAAAAATGATGTGCCTTCAGCCCGCCCATCTGTCATCATTGAACGAATTCACCGTCTGTAAATATCATCATGATGCTGGAGGTCTTTAAGCGCACCCCTAAGCTGTTTCACACACGAAAACTTCTCAAACTTGCCCTTATCAACTTTTAGCAATTCCTCTTTGTATTCAGGCATTAATTCTGCTTCCAGAAAAGTTTTCTCAAATTTCAAGTTAAATTACATAACCATTCCTTCATTTTTTTGTGGCCTCAGTCCGCCCATCTGTCTTCATTCCTGAAAGTCAGTGTCATCGTCAGTTCATCATCAGCCAAAAGAATTATGAAAAAAAAGTGTTTTAAAAGGGTTTATTAGATTGATTTATTATGGAAAAAGAAAAGCCTGCGATTGAAGGTGGACATCCAGTAAGAAAAGATTTCCTTGTATTTGGGAAACCACAAATAAACAAAGAAGACATTAATGAAGTGGTTGATTCACTGGAATCCGGCTGGATTGGCTTTGGCCCAAAAGCAAAAAAGTTTGAAGAACTATTCAAAGAATATATTGGATGCAGTAATGCTATTTCAGTTAATTCCTGCACTTCTGCTTTGTTTCTTTCATTACTTGTTTTAGGAATAAAAAAAGGGGATGAAGTCATTACTTCGCCTTTAACTTTTGCCTCAACAATAAATGTAATAGAACATTTAGGGGCAAAACCGGTTTTTGTTGATGTAGAAAAAAACACTGGATTAATTGACTCTGAAAAAATTGAAGAAAAAATTTCTGAAAAAACAAAAGCAATTCTTCCGGTGCATTTATACGGAAGGCCCTGCAACATGGAAAAAATAATGGAAATTTCTTTAAAGTACAATATCCCAGTAGTAGAAGATGCAGCTCACGCAATAGAAACAAAATACAAAAACAAAAAAATAGGAACAATAGGAAATTTAACCTGCTTTTCTTTTTACGCAACCAAAAACATCAACACAGTTGAAGGAGGAATAATAACAACAAAAAACAACGATTTAGCAGAAAAATTAAAGCTGTTAAGATACCATGGAATTGACAGGCCTGCATGGAGCAGATATAATACAGAATGCTGCAGGCATTACGATGTCCTGCTTCCGGGATATAATTTTGCTTTTACTGACTTTCATGCTTCACTTGGGATTCATCAGCTTGAAAGAGTTGAAGAAAATTTAATTAAAAGAAAAAAACTTGTTAAAATTTATTTAAAAGAACTGCAGGGAATAAATGAATTGATTTTACCGGATTATTCTGAAAACAACTTAAAGCATTCAAATCATTTGTTTACAATATTGCTTGATTTGAATAAATTAAAAATTAACAGAAATGAGTTCATGCAGGCAATGGCAAAAGAAAACATTGGAACAGGAATTCATTTTGTTTCAATGCATTTAACAGATTATTACAAAAAAAAATATGGTTATTTAGCTGAAGAATATCCTAATGCATTATTTATTTCTGAAAGGACTGTTTCGCTGCCGTTAGACATTTCAATGCAAGAAAAAAATGTATTTGATGTTATTAAAGCAGTAAAAAAAATAATTAGTTATTATTCCAGAAAATAAGTTACAGGGAAAAGAATGGCAATAAAAAAAATAAAGGAAATGATGCATGGATTTCTTGTTTCAAATGAATGGAAACAGGATATTCCTGAACTTGTTACAAAAGAAAAAGAATTCAATGAATTATTTAATGAAGTAAAAAACCATTCATTCATGGGGGTTAACCGGCTTTTTTTCCTTTACCAGTTTGCAAAACACGCTTTGACTCTTTCAGGGGAAGTGGCTGAAATAGGAGTGTATAAAGGAGGAAGCGCAAAATTAATAGCAAAAGTATTTCAAAACACACCAAAAAAAATTCATTTATTTGATACTTTCACTGGATTTCCTACAGGGCATCCAAAAAATGAAAATAATAAAGAAATGTTTAAAGGAGAAACTGATTTAAGTTCAGTTCAGAACTATCTGAAAGAATGCAACAATGTTGTTCTTCACCAAGGATTATTTCCAAACACTGCAAAAGAACTAAAACAGAAAAAGTTTTGTTTTGTCCATATTGATGCAGACTTATATAAATCAACTCTGGACTGCCTTGAATTCTTTTATCCAAAAATGGTTTTTGGGGGAATAATAGTTTGTGCCGATTATACTGCGTCAAAATACAAAGGGCCTGGAAAAGCAATAAATGAGTTTTTAAAAGATAAAAAAGAATTTCCTATTCACACAACAGAAAACCAGTGCATAATAATAAAAAAATGAAGTTGATTAAATGAAAAAAAATCCTTTTATTTCAGTTATTGTCTGCACTAAAGGAAACAGGAAAATAAAAACCTGCATTGATTCAGTGCTTAGCTCTTCATACAAAAACTTTGAATTAATTATAGTGGACGACGGAGCAGGCATTAATCTTAAACCAGAAGGGTTTATTCTGGTAAAACAGGAACACAAAGGCTTAACTGCTTCAAGAAACACTGGAATAAAAAACTCTAAAGGAGAAATAATTGCTTTTTTAGACGATGACACAAAAGTTGAAAAAAACTGGCTTCAGGAAATTGCTGATTCTTTTGATTCAGAAAAAATCGGAGGAATTTCAGGAAAAAGCATTGAATACTTTGAAAACAAAACATCAGAAAACAGTTTATGGACCTGCAATAATTATGGTTTGATTAAAGTTAACCCAAAAAAAACAGAAAAAAACGATTTTATAGTAGTGCATGGATGCAACATGGCTTTCACAAAAAAAGCACTGGAATCAGTTAATTATTTTGATGAACACTTTAATTATTATTATGATGAAATAGATCTGGCTGCAAGGATTACAAAAAAGGGCTATAAAATCAAAGTAAATCCTAAAGCAGTAGTTCACCATTACATTAATTCACACATAAGATACGGAAACAAATTTGAATTCGGAAAATACAAGTATTACTTTGCATTAAAAAACTTTAATTCAGGGATTTTCTTTTTGTTGCTGGTAATTAATGATTTTCCCTTAATGATTAATGACATAAAAAGGTCATTCAATTGTTTCAGAAAGAAAAAAATAAGTTTCAGGAGATTTATTCAGGAAGCGTATTTTGTTGTTGCAGGCAGGGTTTCAGGAACAAAAAAATATTTTTTTGAAAAAAAATAAAAGAGAACTACCAGTTGTACTGGTGTTCCACAGTATAAGTCACTGTTTTTGAACCATTAGCAGGAACATTAACAATAAATTCAATTTCACTTGAATTCTTTTTAGTGAATTCATCGCTTTTGGCAGTCACTGTCCAACTTGAACCAACATACTCATTAACAACAACTTCAACAGCAGTATCTTTATGGTTTCTTAACTCAATTGCATAACTGTTCCTGTACCTTCCTTTTGCAACATTAACTGATTCAGTTTCCTTCCATTCACCCACAACATCAAAAGCATCACCTAAATACAGGTTAACTTCTTCATCTTCAGGGGTGTGGTCAATAGTGTCTTCACCAACAAACTGCAATTGCCCATCAGAATCCTCTTTATAAACACGCACTGTTCCTTTTGGAAGAGGAAGCCCTAATCCCTGCGATTCACTGTTCTTGAAATTCAGTTTAACCAAAACTTTGGTTCCCTGATTCCTTCCATCAAAATAAAAAACTTTTTTGGTTGGAACATTTTCTGACGCCAACAAAGAAATCTGTTTAACCTGATTATTCATTACATCAGTTGTCCTGCTTAAAGTATACATATGGTATTCAAATAATTCTTCTTCAGCAAAACCTCCTGCTTTTGGTGAAACAGCACTTTCATATACAGCATCATACATTTCATTATACCTGTAATCTGTAACCCTATGAACATCTCCTGCAACTAACTTTAATTTAGTGTCAGGATAAGATGTACCGCTTTTATTGTCAATGCTGACCCAGCCGGTAAAATCCATTCTTGAATCATCTGCATTAACTTTAGCAATATATTCTGCATGCCACTGGATTCCATCAGTTAAATAAGAAGTCTGGGTATTCCTGTTTCCTTCAACAGAAGAAAAAAGCTTCCACACCAAAGTTGGCTTAACCCACAAATTTTCAGGTAATTTAGGAAAAACAATTTTGTTTGGGTTTAAAGAAACAATCCCTTCATCAGTCTGAATTAAAATTCCATCAGAATAACTCAATAAAGTCCCTGAATATTCAGTTGCCTGATCTCCTTCATAACTCCAGACAGTAATTTCTTCATCCAAATATTTTTCAAGCAATTTATTTTTTGAAATTAAATCATATTCATAATTCTGTTCCAAAACAAAAGTATCAGGATAATCAATGTCCTCAAACAACACGCTTGTAGGATCAATCTTTGAAGCAACATCAATGAACTTAACTAAATTAACTCCTTTCTTGAGGAATAACTGCCTTATGTCCTTAACCAAAGCAAAATTCTGATTATAGATGGTTAATTCAGTTCCTATTTTATCTGAACTGGTTTCTTCTGCAGCAAAATTCAAAACAGCAGAAGACGGCTTTTCAGAAGAAACAATATAAGCAACCTCAGAAATATTCACATTAGGCAAATCAATTCTTTTGCCTGTTCTTTCATCCTCTAACTGAGAAGGAGGAAACACCATAACCAAAGCAATTAAAACTAAAACTCCTACAACAAAAAATTTATCAAACTTCAATCAAATCACCTGAAAAAATTTATTAAATGAATTAAAGGAAACAAGAATATAAAAATATTCTGGTTTAATAAGGCAAAAACCACAAAATAAATAATATAAAGAGAGAACAAAAGGTTTTTATAGATTATCACTCATATTTCAATATACAAAATATCAGTGATATTATGAAAAGTTTGTCTGGAATGGAAGTGAAAGTTATTTCTTTTTTAGAATTTGAAAAGAAATATTTTTTTACACGTAATGAAATAAAACATTTTTTCATAAATAAGCCCCAGTTAACTAACTTTATTTACAGATTGAGCACAAAAAAGAGAATTATTAAACTGAATAAAACAAAATATTATTTAATTCCAATACGTGCAAAAACAGGCAGGTGGTCTGAGAATCCATTTGTTTTAGCTGATGAAATAATGAATAAAGAAGATTATTATATTGGCGGTTGGACTGCGGCAAATTATTGGGGGGTAACAGAACAAATCCCTGCAGACATTGAAATTTATACTAACAAAAGAAATGGTTTTTTGGAAGTTTTAGGCACAAAATTTATTTTCAGAAAAACAACTCAAAAAAGAATTGATTCTTCTGTAATAAAAAAGGTAAATAAACACAATTTTAGAATATTAAACAAAAAGGATACAGTTAAATGGATGAAATCAAGAATTTAAGCGAAGATGAATTTAATTTGGTGGCTGCAGAAAATCAATTCAACCGCTTAATGCTAATTAAAGATTATTGCCTAACCATTTTGTTATACTATATCAAAGATGTTAATGGAATTTATTTTAAAGGCGGAACCGCTTTGCAAAAAACGATTCTTAATCACTCTCGTTTAAGTGAAGACCTGGATTTTACCTGTACAAAACCAATTGATTCTATTTTAAAAGAAATCAATTCAAATCTAAAAAACAAAAAATTATTTACACAAACAGAATACGATAAAAGTGTTAAAGATTTTACAAGGTTAATTGTTAATTATTCAGTTTTTGGAATAAAAGGAAAAATAAACATAGATTTAAATAAAAGAGCAAAACTTCTGGAAAAACCCCAAAAAATGAAAATAAACAGTTTTTATCCAAACCTCAAAACTTTTGAAGTAAAAACACTTTCTTTAAATGAGCTGATTGCAGAAAAAGTTACAGCAACAATTGCAAGAAACAAACCCCGCGATCATTACGATTTATACAAAATTATTCAAAATGGCTACAAAATAGACTTCAAATTAGTTAAGAAAAAATGCATTCAAACAGGAACTCAATTTGATATTGAAAAAATATTCAGCAAAGCTTCTAAATTATATTCCAGATGGAACAAAGATATGAATGTATTACTAAAAGAAAAAGTTGATTTCAAAAAAATCCTGCAAAATCTTGCAAAAGAATTCAAACTAAAAAAAATTAAAAAACAAAAGAAAATAAAAAAAGAAAAACTGAATTTTTAATTCAGTTAATCACTTTTTTTCTTTTTCCAGAAAAAGAAAATAATGCCTAAAACAATTACTACAACAACAACTCCAAGCCCTTGCTGTAATCCTGTTAAGCCAAGAAATCCTGTTGAAACAACATCTTCTTTGGTTTTTTCTTCTTCAAGAGAAACACATTCTCCTGCACTACAAACTGAATTGTCTCCGCAGGAAATTTCATCCAGCTTAATATAATTACAGACTCCATTTAAGCAGGAATCAGTAGTGCATGGATTATTATCATTACAGTTAATGTTTTCACAAGAAGTTTCATCAATAATTTCATCTTCTTCTCCTATTTCTTCAATGGATTCTTCAACTGAACAATCAACCAAAGAAAAAGAAACTTTTTTCTTTAAATAACCAGGTTTGTTAACCTGTAACTCGTATTCTCCTGCTTCAGTTAAATTAAAAGAATAAATTCCTTCATCATCAGTCTTGCCTGCAATAACAGTTTCTTTATCTTTGAAAACTGTTATTGTTGCATTAGTTGCAGGTTTCTTGTTAGGAAGCTTTACTTCAATTTTAATATCCTGATTAATGCATTTTTCTGAAGAAAACTCAACAGTAATAGAACCGGATCCGCCGCCTCCGCCGCCGCCTCCTGAACCACCTGTATTAGCAGGAGGATTCACAGGAGGAACATCAACAACCAAAGGCAAATCCAAAGGAGTGTAACCGCCATTTTCAAAAACATGGCTTGCAACTTTTGTTCCATTAACATAAAAATCAATTGTTCTTCCTAAATTAGTGCTGTTTGGGTCTTCAACAAAAAATATTTCTGGTGAATAACCATAAGTTCCGTCAACAGAATCAGTTGAACCATATTCAACTCCTGAAACTTTTGCTGTAACAATTGCTCCGTTTGTTGCAACTCCATTAATAGTTACATTACCATAAAACTGATGTGGTATTCCTGGAACAGCAGAAACTGAACTCAAAAAAAACAAAAATAAAATAATTATACTGAACTGTTTTACAAAATTCATTAATATCCCCCTATTATAGTTAATAAGTTAATTTTTGTAGAAAAAAGAATAAAAAAGGATTGGAAAGGCATTAAGGGATTATTCCCCCGCCTGTCCAAACACATTCAAATTCGCTATCCCAGATACAAGTGGTTGCTGGGGAATAACTTTCTGTTTCATCCATTTCAATCCAATAACCTCTTCCTGCATACATTCTCATGAATGGCTGATCAATTGGATCAATAATACATGCGTTAATTCCAACCCATGCATCATCATGGTTTCCACAGTTTATGTAACTCCATAAACCACTCCATTTAGGGAATCCTTGTTCTGTATTAACTAATGAATTCAAAGCACAATATGCTTTGTCTCCATAAACATAGTTGTTTGGGAAATCCCATCCACCGCATTGTGATTCATAGTCATACATATAGTTGTATAATTCCCAACTTGCTCCATAATAACCTATTAAGTTCCATCCTGCTGCCATTGGTTTACTTGGCGGTCCTTGTGGGCCTGTTGGCATCAAGCTTCCTCCTAAAGTTATTATTAAATTGTCTTGGTTAGAATAAACCCAATAACCCCAACCTGGCTCAATGTGCTCTAAGTCATTTGTTCCAGGAACTCCGTTTGGTCTGTAGACATACCAATGGTCTGCTACTGCATCATAAGTCCAAACTGAATCAATGTGTTCATTTACATCAGCAAAGACTACTGCTGGGTCGTCATTGAATAATCTAAATGGAACTGAAATTAAATTCCATTTGCTGTTCAAAAGCAAATCAAAGTTTGCTCCTTCAACTTTAATTAATTCAATGTCTGTTTCGCCTCTATTTCCTAATGCATCTTCACAATAATACTCTAACTGGTGCATTGAATCTTCACCAAAGTAAATTGTGGTTCCTGCATCAATACAAACCCAATCTTGTTCTAAAAACTCTTGTGTATTTCCGTCAAGGAAATATCTATAACATGCTTGTGAATGATTTACAGGATGAGGAATACCATCTTCACAACTCAAAGTGATTGGAGTTAACTGAGTGATTTTCCATTCCCATTCTGCTTGAATGATTCCATCTTCTGTTGTAAAAGGCTGGAAACAATCAATTCCTTCAGTGCATTCAGTTTTTGGATCTCCAACTGTTTTAATTCCTGTTGGGGGAGTATGATCCACAAACACACACTGTTTATGCAAAATATCTTTCTGGACATTGTCAACTGAATAGACTTCAATCAAGTGACAAGATTCTTCTGTAATAAAGATTTCACTTTCATCTGTTAATTCAGTCCAATCTCCTGTTCCTTCTGTTGTTTCACAAACAGTTGTATCCCAACAAGATTCATCATCAACTAAAGAAATTCTGTATTCAGTATAGTCAACTCCTGAAGGGTGTGGTAATGGGTCTTCAGCTTCAATACTTATTTCAGTACCAAAGCTAATCCATTCAACTCCATTTTCTTCATAAAATGGTTCATCATATTCTTTTGTTATTACCGGAGCTTTTTTGTCTACAAAGACACATTTATACTGCATATCTTCTGTATTGCCTAAGGCATCAGTTGAATAATACTGAATTACATGACATGATTCTTCCGGAATACCAAATGCACCATCATATATTTCCATTCCAATATCAACTGAATGGCATGCTTGTGTATCCCAACAAGCATCGTCATCTAATAATGCATATCCATAATAAGTTGTTATTCCGCCAACTGCACAAATTGGTCCACCGTCTGTTGCTGTTAATCCAATTGTTGAAGCAGTGTCAATCCAATAAACATCTTCTTCTTCATAAACTGGGCCAATATATTCTTGTGTTGTAGTTGGTGCAATTGAATCTACTTTAAAGATTTCATAGTCTGTTGTTGTTTCAGTATTACCTAAACCATCTTTACAATAGAATTCAAAGTCATGCACTGAGTCTTCCTGGAAAGTCAAAGTGTAATTATTATCTCCAACATCCACACAACAATAATCTCCTTCCATTGTTCCGCCGAATCCAGTACAATATTCTTGGGTTAACAAAGGAGTAGCTGGGTCATCAAATGAAACTTTATAACAAGCTGTTTCTTGTTGTACTGGATGAGGTGTCTGGTCTTGACAATCAATTGTTACTTCTGTTACATGATCTCTGACCCACCAGCAATCCGGTGTATCTGAACCTGTTTCAATTAAACAAGTTGAAGAACAACCATCACCGTCTTCCTGGTTTCCATCATCGCATTCTTCTCCTGGTTCAATTATTCCATTACCGCATAAAATTGGTTCTGGTCCTTCCACAAAACAAGATAAAGGAACTGCAATCAAGATTGTGTCTAATGCTGAATCTCCTGAATCTGCAACTCTTAATTCAACATTTTGTCCTTGAGCTAAAGTTGCTAAAGTAACTGTTCCTGTTCCTTCAGTTGTTGGGCCATAAGGAATCATTACTACATTGTCATAAGGAGGTACATTATCTGATTCCCAATCCATTATTGAAACATTTATTATTCCGCCTATTCTCATCCAATCAGTAAAAGTGGAATAATAAAAGTGCGGGAATTCAGCTGAAGCTGCCAAAACAACACTGTTGGCTAATGGAGCAAATGGCAAGTCAACACAATCATTTGTTGAATAACCATCTGGGTTGTTTCCGCATCCTGAATGCCCCATAGATATATCTAATGTAGTGTCTGCATCTAATGGATTCCCTGAAGACAAAATTAAAATGTCTCCACATCCTTCTTCCATTAATAAAGGATCAACTCCTTGTGCTAACAAAATGTCTTCTGCAAACATTGGCAATGTATTTGAAGGCAAGTAAGCACATTGTTCTGGTTGTGTTGCTGAATCACAAACATTTACTACTGTCATTAATTTTGGGGTTTCTGTTTCAACAAACACCTCAGGAGTTCTTTCTTCTGCTGAAAAATCAAGTTTTATTCCTGATCCGCCTGTAAGGAACAATGGTGGATTAACTGAACAAGTTAATTTTGGTTCTCCTATTGTTTTGATTCCAACAGGAGCCAAATTATCTACAAAAACACACTGTGAATTTGTTTGTTCAATAGTTCCAAATAAGTCTTCTGCATAGAATTCAATATAGTGACAAGAGTCTTCTGCAATAGTAAATTGTGTTGTGTCACTCATTACTTCAGTGAAATCTCCTTCACCTGTTGCCTGACATGCTTCCATGCATAATTCATCAGGGACATCATCCAATAAAGTCACCCTGTACTTTATTTGTTTTACTCCAACTTTTTCATCTTCTGCAGTTAAAGTAATTGGGGTTGCTGAAGTAATCCACCTGTAGTCTCCGGAAACTTGGGTTGGTGTTCCATAAGTCTTTGTTGTTTCTGGAGGAGTTAAATCCACTAAGAAATCTTCGCTTTCTACTACCATGTTTCCAAGTGCATCTACACAATTCAAAGCTATCTTGTGTTTTGAATCTTCTGCAAAGAATACTTGCATGCCTTCTTCACCGAAATCTCCATCGTCAATCAAACACCAAGTGCTTTCTCCATAAACTCCATAATATGGGTGTCCTGCATCATTACATTCTTGTTGGGTAAATCCTTCTCCCCATAAAATTTTGTAGCTACAAGTTACTTGGTCAACATTACAACCCATTTCTGTTGGATCTGGATCTGAAACTGCAATATCTACACCCCCATTAATTGCAACATAACATTTTTCATCACTTGAAGCTTTTGGAGGGCATTGTCCCATCCAATCAATATTTTCATCTCCAATCATTGTTTTTGTAATTTCTGGAGCTGTTCCGTCTACTCTAAAATATTCTAAATCTATTTCACTTTCGCTTCCTAAAGCATCCCTGCAATAATATTCTAAATCATGCATTGATTCTTCAGTGAAAACAAATTCATAATTGCTTTCTGAAACATCAGCACAACAATAATCCCCTTCAATTGTTCCGCCATTTGAATTGCAATACTGTTCTGTTAACCAAGGAATTTGTGGGTCATCAAAAGAAACTTTATAACAAACTTCTTCTTGACCTACTGGGTGAGGCAACTGGTCTTCACAACTTAAAGTAATTGAAGTTGTATTTTCTTTTACCCAAACTGGCTGTGTTTTATCTATTGTCCAGTCTAAACCTGAAGTTTCCATTAAAACCGCAGGATAATTGCTTCCTCCTTGAACATCAGCTGCTTCTTTTACTATAAAACCTGCTCCAAAATCATGTGCTGGCCCTATTCCATAATGTCCATTTGGCATAAGCAAGAAATAGGTTTTTGTATAGTCACCAAAAGAATCTGTTGTTGCTTTCATGTCAAAGTTCCAGAATCCTTCGTTTCCTGTTCCTCCATTCCAGTAACCGCATTCCCAGGCATATTCATAACCTGATTTTGGTCCATTAGGGTTTGCACAATTATTACCTAATTCATCATTTCCGTCGTTTCCGTTTCTTCCATTAAGTGTTAACTGGTAATCTGTATTTGATTTTAATCCTGTCATTTTAACTGAAATTTTCAAAAAAGGACCAAAATTTTCGTAAGCTAATTTTCCTTCAGGAAGTGAAATATAACCAATGTCAGCTAAAGCTGCTGGCAAAGTATCATAACAAGTCCACTTACTGTCAGCATCTTTATAACAAAGATTATCTGTTTCTTCGGTTGAATTTTCATAATAAGAAGGGTCTCCAACTTCTTTTGTTCCAATTGGAGGTTTATCTTCAACAAAGAAGCATTGTGTTTGCATTTCTTCAACATTACCTAATGCATCTTTACTATAATATTGTAGGATATGACATGATTCTTCGTTTTTAGTAAAAGGATCTAAATAAGTTTGCCATTGACATTCTGGAGGAGGACACCCTTCACCTGCACAAGATAATAAATTTAATCCAATATCTTCAGTTATTGGCAGGCATTTAGGTTTACAGTTATCAACTGGATTTTCACAATAACTGTTATCAACAACTGCATCATAATAATAAGTTGTTATGCCATCAACGTGACAGATGTCTCCGCCATCTTCTGCATCTAAATTAATTAAAGTGTCATTTGTTTTAATCCAATGCTGTGGTCCTAAATCAAAATCTTCTGGGAACTGCGGACCGGTAAAACTTTTGGTTGTTTCTGGTGACTCTGAATCCACTCTTAACACTTGTTCGTGATCAGCAATATTTCCTGCGTTATCCCAACATCTGACTTGTAAAAAGTGTTCTGAATCTTCATTGAAAGTAAAATCAAAATAATAATGCATTAATCCATTCTCATCTTCTTGGGTATAAGTCCAATCAATTAAATCCCAGTTAACTATTTCTTGTCCGTCAACTGTGTATCTGTATTTACATTCTTTTATTCCGCTTATGCCACAATCTCCTTGGTCATAAACTTCAACATGAATAGGGGTTTCAGTAGTAATAAAATAATCACACTCTGATTGATCATCACAGGAAACTTTTGGGTCACCAACTGTTTTGATTATCCTTGGAATTGCATCATCAACACTTGTGCTATCATAAACAGGCAACCAAGTTTGAGTAACATCTCTTGTTTCAAATTTCCATTGCAAATTACAATAATCTGGTCCTGCTGGAGGGGTTATAGCAGAAAAAGTAAAATCTTCACAATATCCTTGTTCAATAAAATAACTTGAATTAGTAGCAGTATATTGATAATAATTTTTTACAGGGTTTAGTGGGCTTAAATACCAACCATTTTTTGGATTAGCAATAAAATCAGTGTAATCTAAATTTCCATAAATTCTAACTTCGTCAATTGAATCTCCACCATCAGGAACATTACACAATGTTACAGTATAATTAACATTTTGCCCTGCCGGAGACCATTCTGGTTCTAAAGAAGCATTGTTATCATGCGCAGCAAAAGCCATTGTTGCGAATAAAATTGTGAAAATGAAAAGAAGTGAAACTTTACCTCCTAAAGTTGATAAAAAAGATTGATTATTTATTTGACTATTTATTCCGCTCATTAAATCCCCCCTTAAGCGATTAAAAAATTTTTTTTAAAAAAATGTTTGCTGTTAATAATTGAGCAGTATTTATTTAAATACTTTAAGTTTTAGTCAAAAAAGTTATGTTGAAGTTATTGAGTTTGTTTTCACTAAAGAGTTTAAAAACATTTTTCTAATTATACTATTATATTAGAGAATTAAAAGCTGGTTTTTGAATGGAAAAAGATTTTGGGCAAGCAGAAATTCTGACTAAATTGTCTCCTTTACAGCAAAAAATTGTTATTGAATTAAAAACAGGGCCCTTAACTTTGAATGAAATAAGCAACAGAACTAATTCAAGTGTTTATACAATAGGAAAACAACTTTCTTTGCTTCAGGGAAGAACTAAATGTTGTTTTCTTCAAAAAAAAGGTTTTAAGGAACCAATAGTAAAAAAAATAAAAGAAGAAAGAATCAAAACAACTTATTTTCTTGCTTTAGCTGATTTTTGATTTGCTTTTTTAATTTATTCTTTAATTCTTTTTTTCAGTTTATTTATTTATTACTTTTTCCGTGTTACAAGAAAGTTACAAACACCCTACTTTTTGTTACATTAACGTAACGCTTTTAAATTGTTTGTGTTAATTGTATTGTATGGAAAAGGAAGCTATTGTAACAAGGGTTTTGGAGAATAATTCTGAAAACTTGAAAAAGCTTGAAAATATAAAGAAGAAAAGAGTAGTGTTCAAAAACCTGCTGAAGATATCTAAAGAAGGAGAGTATTTTCTTGGGATTACTGGCTTGAGAGGAATCGGAAAAACGATTCTGCTTTTGCAGTTAACTAAAGAAAATAATGGTGTTTATTTTTCAGCTGATGACCGTGAACTAAGAGGAATAGACCTTTATGATATTATAACTGCTTTAAGTGAGGCAGGGCATTCAAAAATTTTTATTGATGAAATCCACACAAAACCAAATTGGGATAATGACTTGAAATCAGTTTTTGATGAAAATATGGGGTATGTTTGTTTTACTGGCTCTTCTTCAATAAAGCTAAAAACTTTAAAGGCAGACTTGTCAAGAAGAGTGGTTATTGAACATTTAAAACCTGCGAGCTTTAGAGAATGGCTTGAAATAAAAAAAAATATTAGTTTGCCTTTGCTTTCATTGGAAGAAATAATCAAAAAAAAAGTAAAACTTGCAAGAGAGTTTGGGTATTTGCATAAACAGTTATCTGTTTATTATATGCATGGCGGCGTACTTTATGATGCAAAAACAGATTTTCATAAAACTATTCTTTCAACAATTGAAACGATTGCAACTAAGGATCTTTCAGTTATTAGAAATGTGGATCCAGATATTGAAGAAAGCTTTTTCAAGTTATTGTATTTGATTGCAAATTCTAAGCCTTTAGAGTTAACTTATTCAAAAATTGGCGAAACAGTTGGAAAAAACAAAACTTGGGTAATGCGTTTTCTTTTAGAAATAGAAAAAACTGAAGTCATTAAAAGAGTTTATGCTAAAGGAAATGCAATGCAGGCAGTCAGGAAAGAAGCAAAATATTATTTGCCGTTTCCTTATAGAAGTTCACTTTGCAAATCACAGGAAAAAAAACCAGATGTTGGCTCTTTAAGAGAAGAATTTTTTATAAACCATATTGAATGCAATTATATTAAATCATCAAAAGAAAAAACAACTGCAGATTTTAAAGTAAAAAATAAAACATTTGAAGTTGGTGGGGAAGGAAAAAACCGTAAGCAAAAGGCAGATTACAGAGTAATTGACGGATTAGATACTGCTGCAAACAAAATACCCTTATTTTTAATAGGATTAACTTATTAGAATCAAAAAAATTAGTAAAAAAAATAAAAGAAGAAAGAATCAAAACAACTTATTTTCTGGCATTAAGCAAATTCTGAATCTTAAGAACATTGAAACAACTTATTTTTTGATTTAAAAAACAATTGCTTTTTTGTCAGATTGCTTTTTCAGTTTGCTAAAAGCCATTTCCATAAAGAAACATATTTTATTTTTCTGGCTTTAATTTTTTCTTCCCCTTCTTTGTCCCATGTTATTACCAGCAGATTTTTGCATTTCAGTTCTTTGCCTGCTTTAATTAAACCTTTAATTTCACGTTCTTTTGTATTGAAATCATCCAAAGAAAATGTTACTTGAATTAGTTGTTTAACCCTGTTTTTTTCTAAAACAACAAAATCTGTTTCTTTGTTATCAGCAGATTTATAATAATGAACATCTTTGTTTCTTCTTGTTAATTCTATAAAAACAAGGTTTTCCATTAATCTTCCCTGCCCATTTATTCCATTTGCTGTCAGCAGGCCATTATCTACTAAATATATTTTTGGAAGAGACTGTTCTGCTTCCTTATATGAATAAGAAAATTTTCTCAAAGGAAAAACAAAAAACACATCATTTAATGCATTAACATAATTATATAAAGAATTTTTACTGGCTTTTATGCCCATTGACTTAAGAAAATTATAAAACTTATGAACAGAAAACTCTTTTTGCGAAGAAGAAATCAAGGATTTAATCAAAATCTTCAGGAGCTTAATATTTCTTATTTTGTATCTTTCTATTACATCCCTGTAAACTGTTGTTTCAACAATGTCCAGCAACAACTTTTCTTTTTCTTTTTTGTATAAAACAACTTCAGGATAACCTCCATCTCGCATATATTCCCTTAACTTACTAATTATTTCAAATTTTTCTGAAGAAGAATAATGTTTTTCTGGTTTTATTTTTTCTGCAATCAGATAATCTGCAAACGAAAAAGGAAGAATTGAATAAGCAATGGTTCTTCCCCTCAAAGATGTTGCTATTTCTCTGCTTAAAAGCTTTGAAGAAGAACCTGAAATAAACACTTGAATATTTTCAGCATCAATTACAGTCCGGATAAATTTTTCCCATTTTTCAACATTCTGGATTTCATCAAGAAACAACCAGATTTTTTTATTTTTATTTTTTGGGTAAATCTCATAAAATGATTCCAGCATATTAACTAAATCTTTGCTATTGCATCCATCCAAATCTGTTCTTTCAAAATTTATGTAAATTACCCTGTCAAAAGAAATTTTATCTTTAAGAATTTTATTTATTATTTGATACATAGTATATGTTTTGCCGGCTCTTCTTGGGCCAATTATTGAAACAGCTCTGTTTAACGGCACTTTATCAGGAATATTTATTTGTCTTTCTACAAGAACAGGAATAGCTTTTTCATGAAAATCTTTTATTAACTCAAACCATTTCTCTTTTTTTATCATAGTATTTTATAGAAGGAAATTATTTATAAATGTTTCCCTCTATATAATCCTTGTTGCTTTTCCATGAAAACAACTTATTTTTTGGCATTAAGCAAATTCTGAATATATAAAGGGTTACGTTATAACGTAACCATATTTAAATGGCAGATAAATCAAGATAACTTATTTTCTGACATTAAGCAAATTCTGAAATTGTAAAACCTTAAATACTAAAAAAATCTAATTGTTTAATGCAGAAAAAGTCCAGATTTGGCAGAGCCATAATGGCATGGAAAGGAATTCCAAAGAAAAAAGTCAGAAAAATTGCAGTGAAATCAGATAAAGTTGCTTTTAAGAGAGCCGCAGAAAAAACCATTCTAATGACAGAGCAAATGCTTGCCGGAATAAAAAGAAAAATTAAAATAATGGAAGACGAACTTAGAAGGCAGGGAAAAGAAAAAAGCCCTGAACTGGCTCAGCTGGAAATGCAAAAATCTTTTGTTGAAAAAGTGGTTAAAAGGGTAAAAGAAAAGAAAATGCCTTTTATTGAGTTGTATGAAGAAGAACTTGAAGAAATAGCCCACAGAACCATAGTAAGATTAAGTGCAATGAATGCAATGGATTCAATTGGATTAATTGACAGGAAAAAAAGAATGCAGGTGCTTAAGTTATTTATTACTATTGCAGAAACAGAAAGAAAAGAAAACATTTATATGAGAAATAAATCAAACATAATACACAGAAAAATGATTGAAATTTTAGGAGGGCCAAAATACTCTGTTTTTCTCATTAATGCGGCAAGGGCAAGCAAAAAAATAAACAGGGTTTTTGACAAATTTATCAGAAACACAAAGAAAAAATTATTGGTTCTTCAAATGAACAAAAAAAAATAAACTGCTTATTTCTTTTTTCATTCCCCGTACTTTTCTTTTATTTCTTTTATTTTTTTATCCTGTTGTTTTTCTGCTTCCAATCTTTCCAAAGCATATTCTTTCATGTCAACAAATTTCATCTGGTTTGAAAGCAATGGATGAACTTTTTTTATTTCAGAATAAATTTTCTGGGCTATTCTTCTGTAATCAGGGTGCCCGTGTTTAACTGAACGCAGTTCACATAAATGAAATGCTTGGCGCAAATTTAATTTAAAATACCAGCGAATTTTGTATCCAAAAGGAACCAAATATTGTGCCTGCCAAGGCATTGTTTTTTCCATTTTATCAAATAATTCTTTTGATTGATTCATTAAAGAATTATATTCTTCTTTTACTCCAACTGCATCAAATTCAAATGGAGAAACAAAACCATGATGAGTTGAAAGCAATTGTCTTTCCTGTGTAAGGATTCTGTGCCTGTGTAAGTCTCTGAAAATGCCGTAATTTCCCAGAATGTCAAAAGTATAATAAGTGTTTTCAAATGCTCTTCCGGGTTTGTGGCGTCTGTTTGTTCTTGAATCAGAATAAGAATCAATTAATTTCTTTTTCTGTTCAATTGAAAGAGAATTGACCTTTTCTTTGATTTGATTTAATGGTAAATGCAGATTAGAGTAAAGTATTGCTGAAACAATTTTGTTTTCTGCTTCAGCATCAAAATCAATTAAAGAAACTTCTTCTGCTTTCTCCGGAGTTTCAGTTATTAATTCATTTGATAATTCATTAATTTTTTTTCTTGTATCTGAAAGGAATTCAATTTGTTGTTTTCCATATTCACCAAAAGAACGTTTTACAAATGAAGGAATATAAGTGGTTAATTCTGAGTGAATGTTTTTTGCAAGCGTTTTTGTTTCTTGTAATGGATAACTTGATAATCTTGAAATCATGTATTCAAATGCACGGCCGTTCCCGTATAAGCCGGTGTTGGTTAAAGTTGAAGCAGGTAAAAAAACTCTTAATACATCGCATGCTTTTGCTTTTACAGTTGAATTATATGCACGGTCAGAAACATCCTTTTCCTGTGGATTTTTTTCTTCAATGAATTCTTTCATTGGTTTTAGAAACTTTGAGTAAGTTGAAAATAATGAATCACATAATTCAGTGTATTCATCTGCATAACTGCTTTCCATTATCTGTGGTTCACGATAATATTGGTATTTTCCGTTTTCGTCTTTGTTGTCAAAATAAATATATCTTGTGGATTTTTCTAAAGGAGAAATTCCTAATCTTGCATCCTGAATTAATTTAACTCCTATATTGCTGACTTGTTCTACTGCTAAATGTGCTCCGCCTAATTCTGCTACGCTGTCATCGCCGTAACCTAACAAAATTCTGTCATAGAATTCTTCTGCTTTTTTTATTGCTACTGTTTGTTGGATTCCTTTTTCTGTCTGATATCCTACTATTTCATTAAAACCCATTTTTTCGTCTAAAATAAATTCATCCAAAAGCAGCTGCCTTAATGGTTTTGGAGAACGGGAGTAACGGGAAAATAAGGCGCCCATTACTACTTCAGGCAGGTTTTTTAAAACAAAAACTGGCTTTTCTGTATTTGAAACAAAAGAAGAAATAATTTTTTCTTGTTCTGCACTGAAATTTTCTTGCATAAATTAATTCACCAAATAGTTCTTTTAAATTAATTAGTCCAGAAATATAACTGAAGGTTATGTTGAATAATGATGCAGTGAAAGAACTGGAAAAACAACAGTATAGAGTTATTGGAAAGCACAGTGCAGTAAAGATTTGTGGCTGGACAAAAAATTCTCTGCGGGGAAAAGGAGAATGTTATAAACAAAAATTTTATGGCATTAAAAGCCATCAATGCATGCAGATGACAACCAGTTTAAGCTGTGCAAACAGATGCGTTTTTTGCTGGAGAGGATATAAAGCTCCTGTTTCAAAAACATGGAAATGGGAAATTGACAAACCGGAATTTATTTTAGAAGGAAGTTTAGAACAACAAAAAAAATTATTAAGTGGATTTAAGGGATTTAAGGATGTAAAAATGAATTTATGGAATGAAAGCAATGAAGTAAGGCATGCTGCACTTTCTTTGAATGGAGAACCAATAATTTACCCAAAAATAAATGAATTAATTGATTTAATGAATGAAAAAGGCATTAGTACTTTTTTGGTTACTAACGCACAGTATCCTGAACAAATTAAAAAATTAAAGCCTATTACTCAGCTTTACATTAGTTTGGATGCTCCAAACAAGAAATTACTGAAAGAAATTGATTTGCCTTTGTTTTCAGATTATTGGGAAAGATTAAATAAAAGTTTGAAGTATATGAAACAAAAAAAGCAGAGGACTGCAATAAGGATTACTGCAATAAAAGGCATTAACATGATTGAACCGGAAAATTATGCAAAGCTTATTAAGAAAGCAGAACCGGATTTTATTGAAGTCAAAGCATATATGTTTGTCGGCGAATCAAGAAAAAGATTAAAAGAAGAAAACATGCCTGCACATAAAGAAGTGAAAAAGTTTTCTA
>Ga0210057_1002932_pt1 | contig 23879 bp, 20 predicted proteins | sample CryGeyCG2114_010_2_FD_183968 | JGI IMG/M metagenome (GOLD analysis project Ga0210057, IMG submission 183968) | Groundwater microbial communities from aquifer - Crystal Geyser CG10_big_fil_rev_8/21/14_0.10 (SPAdes) (version 2) | ecosystem: Environmental > Aquatic > Deep subsurface > Groundwater ...
TTTGCTAGACCGATTCTCTAGCTGGTTTGTTGCTCGGACCAATTTTCCGAGCCGGAAGGTTCCTTTCAGGAACTCACGAGAGTTGTGGAAGTCGGACTTCCACAACAGCGAGACTACTTGGAGTAGGTCGTCGCGTTGCTGGTGAAGTTCTTGAGGAGGTACCCGTTGGTCCAGTCAGACGTGCTCGTCGTGTGGCTTGTCGCCGAACGGTCGGACCAGCTGGTGTTGCCAGAAGCTGATGCCGCACCATTCGCAACGGTCGCCGCATCTGACGCGAGGCTGAGAGTGACCGTGGAGCCAGTGGTGAAGCCAGCGACCGTACCGTAGAGGTTGTAGGTCTTGGTTGCACCAGCGGCGACCTGCGCGTACGTGGACGCCGTCGCGTTCTGCGTCAGGTCAACCGTGATGGTTGTCGCTGTCGTCGAAGCGGATGTCGTCGTGTTGTCGAGCAGGTTCGTGCCCGAAGCGTCATCCGTGAGGTAGACGTTCGTGACGGTCGCCGAAGAGGTCGCGATGTTGAAGACGAGTTTCGTCCACTCAATCGCGCCCGCCGCGTCAGCAGTAATGCTGAACTTGTACATCGGCGTGCCCGTCGACGGAACCGTGACGCCCGTCGAGAGCATCGCGAACGTCGGGATGGACTTCCTCACGTAGAACGTGCCGTTGGAGGCGACGTTCGTACCCGAGTTGACGATAGCGAGCGTCGAACCAGCCGAGTTTGTCGCCAGGAACGTGCCCGTTGTCGCACCCGTGTCAAGCGTGACATTGATTGCCGCGCCTGAAGTTGCGCCCGATGCAGTCGTCGGCGTACCGACTGATACATCGAGGTTTGCCGAGTCGTTCATCGGAACGTACATGGCGAGACCCGTGAAGGTCGCCGTCGCGTACGGAGCCGAGGCACTCACCGAGAGCGCCTGCGTTGCCGTCTGCGACGCGCCACTCGCGTTCTTGTAGGAGACCGTGACGTTCGTGACCGAAGTCGCGGCGCTGTTCGGAACGAGGATGGCGAGGTTGTTCACCGTGTACGCCGAGTTTGAAGCGGCGAAGTTGAACTGACCGACCGCAACCGAGCTCGCACCCGCGAGGACGTTGTTGCTCGTCGGGTCACCCGCACCGCGCGTTACCGAGAGCGAGCCGGTGCCGACCGTGATGGTCTGCAGGGCCGTTGTCGACGGCGAAGTAGCGATGCTGGTAAGCATACCCGTGCCCGAAGTCGTCTCGTCAACCGAGGCGACAATCGTACCCACGTCTGCACCCGAGAGGATGTTGCCGTAGATATCGATGACCTTGGTTGAGGACGCCGGGACGGCGTAGCTGACCGAGAACGAGTTGGTTGCCGACGGCGTCGTGACAATCGTGCCGAGCGTGTTGCCCGTCGCGTTGTCCTTAAGCGTCAGGTTCGTGATGGATGCCGCGTTTGCCGCAGACATCGTAATCACAATCGTGTTGACGTTTACGCCTTCAGTCGAACCGGTTGAGAATGTGAACGCGCCAAGCTTGGCATTGTTCGCACCCGCAATGACGGTCTGATTGCCGTAACCGGTGAACTTCGTTACTGCGAGAGACGATGAGGACACCGTAACTCCGTTCGAAGAGACTACCGATGACGGGACGTTCGTCGCGACGAGCGAGGACTGGCCTTGCCCGTTGCTCGAACCCGCGATGAGCGAGATGACAACCGATGCGCCCGTCGTGAGGTTCGTACCCGCCGTGTCCTGCGCATCCGCGTAGATGTCAACCTTGGTGGTGACGCCTGCCGGGAGGATGAGCGAAGAACCGAGCGAGAAGTCAGTCGCAGAACCCCGCGCAGTCGCCGAAGTTCCTGCGTTGATGTCCTTGGTAGAACCGACTTGCACGCCGTTCACGAAGACCTTTCCGTTATTCAAGCCGCCGACGCCGCTGATGACACCGGAGACGGACGAGCTTGCAACGACGTAGAGGTCCTGGACCTTCACATTCTCACCCGATGCGAGGAAGCTGAAGGATGCCCACTTCACGTTGGAAGAACCAACTGCCACGTTCGCTGTCGGAGAGTCCGGAGCGAGCGAGACCGAGACGCCTGAAGTAGCCGAGACCGCCGCAATCGTCTGGAGACCAGATGATGCCGCGGAGAAGGCCGTCGTGTCGTTCGTCGTGTTCAGCGTCACCGGCTGGCCGAGCTGGCTGTCCACGAACATAGCGTCCGAGGAGCGCTGGACCGAGAGCTGGAGCGTGCGGTTGGAACCGCCCGTGATGTTCGCAAGCACCTTGATGATGTGGCTCTGCGTTGAAAGCAGGGCCGGGTTCGCCGAGAGGTCGAAGGTGACCGTTCGGTCCGCGTTCATCACCGGCACCGCCGAGCCAACCATCGCGCCGTCTACGTAGAGGCGGAGGTTGATGACGTTTGCCGAATCAATAGAACCGAGGTTCGTGAGACGAACCGACGAAAGCTTGACCGGGTTGGTAGACACGGCAACCGTGTTCTGCCAGACCAAGATGTCATTCGCCGGGCTCAGGCTCGTGTTCGCAGTCGGGAGCGTCGTTTCGTTGAAGACAACGTCCGCGAGGTCGGCCGCCGAAATCGTCTGGAGGCCGCCCGTAACCGGGAAGCTGACCGACGAGTCAAGCGTGCCGCTCGACGTAACCGAGACGAGCTGGACACCAATCTGCTGACCGGAGGTACCCGTCAAGATATCCGAGCGGACCGAGACCGTGTAGGTCTGGCCTGCCGGAATCGTGAAGATGCCGTTTGCATCGCCATACGAGAACTGGCTCGAAGACACACCGGCCGAATCCGTGAGACGCGTACCGTTGTTGTAGAGGTACACGTTCGCCATCGTGGAGTCATTGCTGACGCCGATGCGCTTGAAGGTGAGGCCCGTGACGCTGATAGGAGCGGACGTCGGGTTCGCGAAGACGAAGTCTGCGAGATTACCGATTGCCTGCGCCTGCACGAGGACCGTGCCGCTCGGCGACGTTGCCGAGAGCGAGACCTTCAGGCCAGTGCCGGTGCCTGCCGACGGGCCGGTGGTGGTGGTGGTTGTAGACGAACTGCCGCCGCCGAGGTCATACGCCGCGCGCGAGATGGGACCGAAGTACCCGGCTGGCGGAGCGATGTTCCTGGAGACCTGCCACGCCGCTACCGCCGTGCGCGTCTGAGTACCGAAGTAGCCAGTCGCACCCGCCGGAATCGAGAAGCCGGCATTGATGAGCGCCTGCTGGAGGCACGTCACCGCTGTACCTGTCGCGCCGATTGTGAGATCGCCCGCGAAGGTGCAGGTACCACCGGTTGTGGTCGTCGTTGTCGTCGTGGAAGGCGTACCGCCCGTGAGCGATGCCTGCACGTTTGCTATCGTCGATGCGTCAGCACCGAACGAAGTGAGGAGCGAGAGAATCGACTGGACCTGCGAGTCGGTCAATGCCGCCTGCGCCATCGGCGCGAGTGCGAGCATTGACGTTGCCATTGCGAGTCCGGTCGCTACTGCCGCAACCTTTGCGACTGCTTTTGTAGTTACCGTTTGCATAACAATTGTTAAGAATTTAGGGAGCACATAATAATCAAGTTGAGTTGATTGAAGCACTTTCACACTACCCCACAGCGTACGGTATCGACCAGTACGCCATGGGTTAGTTGGCAAGGGTTGATGTAACTCTGTTAAGAGCCACTATTCAGTTATCAAAGTACGCCCCCCGGGAACGAATATCGTCCCCGCAAGGACTAGTAGATAGTATATAGCGGAGACAAGCATTCCCGATGACTGACGTGTGGATAACAACAGGGAGTGCGGTACGCAAAATAGACCGTTTCCGGCCTTTTTATCGTCCCTATGCCCCAGTCGCTATCACAGGTTCATACTAGCAAATAGGTGGGTATGAGTCAAAGCTTTGGCACTAGGCGCTAGGCTCTAGCTAATGCCTAAAGCCTAGCGCCTAATTTGCTAGCGTATAGGTGCTCCAACGGCGCTCCCCCTCCTTCAGGACCTTCCCCTCCCCTATGAGAGAAAGGAGTTCCCGCTGGATAGTCTTCTCCGAGACGCCACGCACATGGGTTGAAATGTCCTTTATACTCGCCCTTCCTTTATTTTTTATAACGGACAAAATCGTCTCGCGTCTGTCCTTTATAGGACCGTCCGATATGTCCTTTATACCGCCCTGCGTGGCAATCGGTCGCCGCACCGGTTTATGTAGTTCGGGCTCGAGAGCTTCCTGAGAATGAGCCTTCTTGGCGATGCCGGAGAGCGTCGGCACATCGTCAAGGAAAAGCCTCGGTTCTTCGTACGCGGCGATTTCCTGAAGCAAAGTATGCGCTTCGCGCGTAATGAGCTCCACGTTCATAAACGAAAGGAGTCCGCCCGTGCGCGCAATGGAAAGAATGCTTGAGAGTGCAAGCAGTTCCCGCGAGAGAGCGGTCCGGGCCGCTCCAGACGGCAGTATCGCCGCATCGACCAGACCGACGGCAATGGCGTCAATACGATTGCGAAGCGCGACCGATTCTGCAAACGCCGGGGCAACGAGATGAATCGCTTTCGCAAGCCTCTCAGCCTTTTTGTAGATAAATACTCTGCGTATGTCCTTTTCAAATATGTTATTAAATATACTCTTCTCTAGGACAAAATCATCTATAGGAGTGTATTTACCTTTTGTCTGAGATTGCCGAATCTCAGTGCTGTGACCTATAGCTTCATGGCTCATATCGTATAGGACAGTATATGCCTGTGGGTGCCATACGCAAGTTTTGTACGTGCAGAACTCATTACTCTTTCAATTGATGTGAGGTGATACAATAGAAGTATCATGCGTCGAAGCACTAGCAGAAACGGCAATAAGGGAACTCGCAGACCACGCGAAGAACAGGTGAAGGAATATGACGCCCTTATTCGCTACGCTTCCGCTATCGTATTTCTCGCGGCGGGCGTCTTGCTCATACTGTCAATATTCGGCGCGGCGGGTCCGGTGGGCACGGCGGTCTTCACCACGAGCTATGCAATCGTCGGCATCGGCGCATTCATCCTTCCGATAGCTCTGGTCGCCGTCGGTCTCTATGCGGGCTTCGGCCGTCCCACCCTTGCGCCACTGACCGCTTCCGGCCTCATCCTCATCTGTGCGTCCGTTCTCGCTTTTGCAGGACTCTTCCCGGATACCGAATTCGGCGGCATAGCGGGCAGGTGGGAAGGAACCGTTCTCGCCGGCTTCTTTGGATTCTGGGGCGCGCTCGTGCTCCTTGTTGCGACCATCGCTATCGGTATCGCCGTGGTGAGCGATATCGAAGCGCTGGCGACGCTCATGAGGGAGAATGTCGTCTCGCTTTGGCAGAGGATGCGCTCGCGTTCTCCGCGTGGCGACGAACCATTCGACGAGGAAGCGATGGTCGGCGTACCTGAAGATGACGCGTACGAACCTGAGGAAGAACCGGACGAGGAAGACGAGTCCCCCGCCCTGCCCGAGCGCGAGCCGGTGGTAACCGTTTTCAACCACGCCGGGGGTGCTCTGGGCACCGGTATCGCAAATTTCGATGCGGAGTACGAGGCGCCTCCCCTTTCTATCCTCGGTACGGACCGCGGTCGCCCGGGCGTGGGCGACATCAAAGCAAACGCGAACATCATCAAGCGGACATTCCAGAATTTCGGCATCAATCTGGAGATGGACGAAGTGTCGGTCGGCCCGACCGTTACACGCTATGCGGTCAAGCCTGCCGAAGGAGTGCGCCTCTCCAAGATTGTCTCGCTTGCGAATAATCTCGAACTTGCGCTCGCGGCGCATCCGGTGCGCATTGAAGCGCCCATCCCGGGGAAGTCGCTTGTCGGCATCGAAGTGCCGAACACGGTCAAAGCGATGGTCGGCCTCGGCGGCCTGCTTGGCACGCCGGAGTGGAGCGACAGCGACAAACAGCTTCTCGCCGCGCTCGGCCGCGATATCTCCGGCACGCCGCACTACGTAAACATCGCGAAAATGCCGCACGGCCTCGTCGCCGGCGCGACCGGGAGCGGGAAATCCGTGGCCATCCACATCATCATCACGTCGCTTTTGTATCGGAACGGCCCGAACCAACTGCGTTTTATTATGATTGACCCGAAACGCGTTGAGCTCACCGCCTATAACGGCATCCCCCACCTCCTCACCCCCGTTATCACCGACCCGAAAAAAGCCATCTTCTCGCTCAAATGGGCGGCCAAGGAAATGGAACGCCGGTACAACATCCTGGAGGCGGAGCACGTGCGCGATATCGATTCCTACCACGCCACCGTGTTTGAGCCGGCGAAAAAACGGGGCGGCGAAGATATGCCTGAAGCGCTTCCCTTCATCGTTATCGTCATCGACGAGCTCGCGGATATCATGCAAACCTACCCGCGCGAACTTGAGGCGGCTATCGTCCGGCTCGCACAGATGTCGCGCGCCGTCGGCATCCACCTCGTCATCTCCACCCAGCGCCCGTCGGTCAACGTCATCACCGGCCTCATCAAGGCGAATGTGCCGACGCGCATGGCGCTCCAGGTCGCAAGCCAGATAGACTCGCGCACTATCCTCGACGGTTCGGGCGCTGAGACGCTCCTCGGTGCGGGCGACATGCTCTACCTCTCGAGCGATATGCAGAAGCCGGTGCGCATCCAGACCGCCTTCATCAGCGAATCCGAAGTGAAGAAGGTGGTGAGCTACATCAAGAGTCACAACGCCGGCAATCTCTCAAGCATCGATTTCGGCGGGAACGGCGCAGGCGCCGAACCGAATGACGTCATCGGCCTCATACACGGCAGTTTTGATGATGATATCGACGATGACCTCTATGAAGATGCGCGCGCGGCCGTCGAAGCGGCCGGGCGCGCCTCCACCTCGTACCTGCAACGGAAACTGAAAATCGGTTATTCCCGAGCGGCGCGGCTCATGGATGTCCTTGAGTCAAAGGGCGTCATCGGCCCCGCCGACGGGTCGAAACCGCGCGAGGTCCTTACTGCCGCGGCGCCGAGCCGGGCGGGCGCCCCTCCCCTTCAGGGCGGTGCGGGCGCAGACGAAGAGGTATCTTAGCGCGCAATGCTTAGATACCTCATCGCCGCCGTCCTCGCCCTGCTCGTGCTCTATGGCGCCCTAGAGGCGTGGCCGCTCATCGCCGGCCCCTCCCTTACCATTACCTCCCCCTTGGAGAACGCGACCTTCCCGGGGGGCATCGTCGCCGTCGAAGGGAGAGCGCCCCGCGCCACAGAGCTGTCGCTGAATGGCATGCTCCTTCTCCGTGACCAGGAGGGAGGCTTCTCGTCAACCCTGACGTTTCCTCGTGGAGGCTCTCTGCTTACCTTTGTGGCGACCGACCGCTTCGGAAAGACCGTGACCGCGACCCGAGCGATTTACGTTCCGTAAATTGAGGCGCTAGGCTTTAGGCGCTAGGCGCTCGCAATGCTATGCTAATGCCTAAAGCCTAGCGCCTAACAAACTTATTCCCATGGCCTTCGGAAAACCAAAAAAAGAAAAAGTCCTCAAGACCGTCGGTGCGACGAGCACTGACAAGACTGAGCGGCAAAAATCAATTGACCAGGCGCTCAAGGAGATTCGCACCAAATTCGGCGATGAATCCATCACCACCTACGGCGCCGGCACCCCGCAGAAGATTCCCGTCGTCTCGACGGGCTCTATCGGACTTGATGCGGCGCTTGGCGTCGGCGGCCTGCCCCGCGGCCGCATCATCGAAGTATTCGGGCCGGAGTCCTCGGGCAAGACGACCCTCGCGCTCCACGTTATAGCGGAAGCGCAGAAGGCGGGCGGCATCGCCGCATTCGTCGACGCGGAGCACGCACTTGACCCGGAGTATGCGCGGCGCATCGGCGTGAAGCTCCAAGAACTCCTCATTTCACAGCCGGACACCGGCGAGCAGGCGCTCGATATCGTGGAAAGCTTGGTGCGGAGCGGAAACGTGGACATCATCGTCGTCGACTCTGTCGCGGCGCTGACCCCGAAAGACGAAATCGAAGGAGAGATGGGTCAACAGCACGTCGGCAAGCAGGCGCGGCTTATGAGTCAGGCGCTTCGCAAGCTCACCGCCATCGCCGCCAGAAGCAAGACCATCGTTATCTTCATCAACCAGATTCGTATGCAAATCGGCGTTATGTTCGGGAACCCAGAGACGACGCCGGGCGGGAAAGCACTGAAGTTCTACACCTCAGTGCGCCTCGACATCCGCCGCATTGCGTCCATTAAGAAAGGCGAGGAGGTGGTCGGCGGCCGCGTGCGCGTGAAGGTGGTGAAGAATAAAGTCGCCGCGCCCTTCAAGACGACCGAGTTCGACCTCCTCTACAACGAGGGCATCAGCCGTGAGGGCGAGCTCATCGCGCTCGGCGAGAAATTCGGTCTTATAGAAAAGGCTGGCGCGACGTATAAATTCAACGGCGAGAAACTCGCGGTCGGCTACGATGCCTCGCGCACCTTCCTCCGCGACAACAAGGATATCTCAAAAGACCTCTTGAAAGAGATTAAGGAAAAACTCGCCGAGAGCTAAATTGAAGCACTCAACACGTTTCTCAAAGACGATACTTGAATATCTGACTTTATTTTCGGATGTACCATCTCTCACGCTATAGCGTAAATGAAGGTACACGGAGAAAATGCGTAATTACTAAGCCAGCGAGGGTCAGACTGAGATGAGGTTGAAATGTTTGCGGAATACGTAATCGCTTTCGTCGACGAACGACACGACGAGATAGCGTATCTCGCCTTTCCCGCTCCCAAGGTGCGAGCGAAGCAGGGTAACGAGCTCGTCGCAGGGGTACGGTTGTATCCATGCGCTGTCTTGAAAATGTATGAAGCCTGCGCTTCGTAGCAACAGACGGAGCGTATCACGAACTTTCTTACGCTTCTCAGGTACATCGAACATGATGAGCCGCCACTTCCCGTCCCAACGGATTGGCATGGGGATGACGTACGCCCCCGCATATAAACCATCAATAATCTCTTCGCCTCGTGTCGTGAGATGTACTTCGCGCTTTCTCCCACCGCCGGTTACGCGGATAAGTCCGCGCCGTTCGAGCCGGAGGAGTGCTTGCGTAATGCGCTGATTGAATCGGATAGTATTCTTGCGGGAAATCGGATTGAGGTACTCAAAAAGACGCATGGTGTTCGGCGCAACCACGGCAACCGTAAGAACGCCGGTCACGTACAGTGTCCCCAGAATGATTGTCTGGAGAGGGAGACGTCGATTCCCTTGCGCTCGCGCAATAATCTCGCCAATCTCTCGACGACCCAGGTTTTCTTTCTTCTGTCTACTCCAAAGAGTCATGCACCATATTTTACGCTATAGCGTAAACGAAGGTACATTCGATTTATAGAGATATGGGGATACATGAAAGAAGGAATCTCAAGGAATCTCAAGGAATCTCTACGCACTCTTTGCGGCGGAGAGGAAGGCGAGGGCGCGGGAGATTTCGCGGGCGACATAGAGAAGCGCGAACAGCGCAAGGACGACAAGCGCCTGCACGAGAAGGTCGGTGTGCATAAAGGCCGCGACATAAAAGCGCGGGAGGTCGAGCCAGTCTGCCGGCGCGTTTTGGAGCACGCGCGCAACCCATACTTCCCGCCCGATGCCCCAGAGCGCGAGCGCGGATACGAGTGTAGAGAAGACGCTCCCCGAAACGGCGAATCGGAGCGCGCGGATGAGATGCACTCTTTGCATCACGATGCGCTCGATGTTTGTCCGGTTGTCAGTACGTTCGCTTTGCTCAGTATTTTTAATCATGGTGTTGTTCGTCATACGATTGTTTAAACATTTTCTTGGCACGATGCACCCGTGTCTTGACCGCGGGTATCGAGAGGTTCTCGCTGGCCGCGATTTCCTCCTGGCTCTTCCCTTCTATAAACTGCAGGCGCAAGATTCTTGCCGCCGCTTCCGGCAACTTCGCAAGCGCGGCTATGACTTCACTGCGCACCGAAAGGTCTTCGATGAATTCCGCCCGTGCGTCCGGAAGCGACTCGTAGTGCTCGGGAAGGAGCTCCGCGCGCTTCCCCCGCTCGATGCTCTTCGCTTTATATTTCGTGTAGGCAACGCGGTTCAGAATCGTGTATGCCCATGACGAGAAGCTCGCCCCCTCCTGCGCGTGATACTTGTCCGCGTAGAGGTACATCTTCGTAAACGCGTCCTGCACCGCTTCTTCGGCATCCTCGGGGCTTTTCAGGATGGTCCGCGCGCGGCGTAAAAGCGGCGCCTCGTACCGGCGGACCAGCAGGGCGAAGAGTTCCGGCTCCCGCTCTGACCGCGCGAGTACCTGCGCGTCCGTGAGCTGGCTCAGGTCCGTGATTGAAAAACTCATAATCTCTGCTAGCATACATGAATCCGCCCTTGGCGGCACTTTTTATAACTCATTCTTTGGGCTCTTGGTTTCCTACAACCTACTCCCTACCACCTATAACCTGCATTCTTATGGCCGTACTCAGTTATAACGAAATACTCAAGGGATGCGTCATTGACTACAATAATGAGCCGTACGAGGTGCTCTCGGCGCATATCTTCCGCATGCAACAGCGGAAGCCAGTCAATCAGACAAAACTGCGCCAACTCGTGGGTGGCAAGGTCGTCGAGATATCATTCCACCAGAACGAGACCGTAACCGAAGCGGACGTGGGCTCGATCCGGGCGCAGTATCTCTATACCGCCCGCGGGGAGAGCTGGTTTGCCGAGGAAGGCAATGCAAAGAACCGCTTCTCGTTTCCCGAGGAGGTCGTGCACGATAAAGTGCAGTGGCTCACGCCGAACACCTCAGTCGACGTGCTGACCTACGAGGACAAGCCGATGACCATCAAGATACCGATAAAGGTTGAGCTTGAAGTGAAGGACGCACCGCCTGCGGTGAAAGGCAACACGGTGTCAGGAGGTACCAAGCTCGTGGAGCTCGCGACTGGTGCGAAAGTGAACGTACCGCTCTTCATCAACCCGGGCGACATCGTTAGAATAAATACAGATTCAGGAGAATATACCGAGAGGGTTGAAAAAGCATAGGCGAATACATTTACCCCGCACCATTCTGATGGTGCGGGGCCGAACGGGTTACGAAGTCCTAAGCAGAGCTTGCTCCCAGCGCTTACCTCAAACAAACGAATGAGGACATTCATTTGTTACTCGGTTCGCTTGGTAGTAAACAAAAAATCGCCTGCAGGCGATTTTTCGTTTTGGCTGAAATTAGTTTATGCCTGGACGTACGGGAGGAGCGCCATGAAGCGGGCGCGCTTCACCGCCTGCATAATATCGCGCTGTTTAGCAGCGGGAATGCCGGTGCGCTTCTTCGAGAGCATTTTCGCGTGCGGATTGGTAAACAGCTTCAAGTACGCGACATCCTTGTAGTCGATAAATTTCTTGACCTCTATCTCTTCCCGTTCAGCTTGGTATGCCATGGTTAGTTTTTGTTAGTGAGGCTTTGCGAACTTAGAAAAACTTCCACCCCGTTAAATCCTGCGGAGCAGGACATTTTCGAAGAAAATGTATTTAACAGGGTTAGCATTTTATAGTCGCTTCGCTCGTTAAAATGCTAAAACGGTATGTCTTCCGGATTGATTTCTTCGTCCGGATATTTTATTGCTTCGTCATCCTTAGGAGCGGGTTGTTCTTCGTTCTTGGTCGTAGATCCCGAGCCGCGCGAGGGACCGCCGTCGGCGCCGAACTGGAAATTGTCTACGACAATCTCGGTGCGGTAATTCTTCTTGCCGCTCTCTTTATCATCCCAGGAGCGCGTCTGGATGCGTCCTTCGACGAACATCGGGCGGCCTTTCTTCATATACTGCGCGATGACCTCTGCGGTACGGCCGAAGGCGACAATGTTGTGGAACTCGGTCGCTTCCTGCTTCGCGCCGCTCTTGTCCTTATAGGTGCGATTCGTCGCGAGGCCGAAGTTCGCAACCTGACTCCCGGACGGGAGCGCCTTCAGCTCCGGGTCGCGGGTGAGGTTGCCATACAGGAAGACTTTGTTGAGGTACATATGCAGATTATACAACGACGTGTTCGAGCGCCGCGTCGAGCTCGGCACCGGCGACCGCTTCTGGGTCTTCCGCGCGTTCCGGCGTCTTCATGGAAATTTCGCGCATCTCAACAGCGTGGCGGGCGGCATCTTTCGTCGTGAGAAGGTCGATAAAACGGATGATGTTTTTGTCGGCGTTCGCGGCCTTGAGAATTTCCGCATGCTCTGCCGCGGGAGCCTCGTACACAATCCACGAGAAGTACGCTGAGTCGAAATCGCGGCGCCCGGCGACCTCCTGGCGGGAGATGGTGTAGGCGAGCTGGATTTTCTGGGGTTCACCCTCGGCGACGAGCGTCCCCTTCCCTTCAATAAGCGCGCGAACGCTCTGATATGCCTTCTTCACCTCCTCGGTCGGGAGTTCGGGGTCCAGGTGGAAGCCGAGCTCGTAGACGCGAGCCTCGCCTCCGGCGTCCTCGAGCACCTCGGTGTTGAGTTCAATATCCAGGTCTTTCGCCATAATTCCCGCATCCTAGCACGAGAGTATCGGTAGAGCAAACCCTTCAATCCTTCAGGGTAAATAGACGTTTGGCATTCGCGAGGAGCGCAGCACGAACAGTTTCGGGGTCTTCGCCGCGGATAGCGGCGATTTTCGCAGCGACTTCGACGACGGCGAGCGGGTCGTTGCGAGTCCCGCGACGGGAGGCGGGCGCGAGGTAGGGCGCATCGGTCTCGGAGAGAATGTTCGTGAGCGGCACCGCGCGAATGACCGCATCATAGTCGCGGGCGAAGGTGATGACCGCGGTGAAGGAGATGGTGAAATCGAGCGCGATAAGCGCTTCTGCTTCCTCGACGCCACCGACGAAGAAATGGATGTCGCCACGCAGGTTCGGGTGCTCGAATTTCGCTTCTTTCAATATCTCTATGACATCGTCATACGCGTCCATCGTTCCCTTTGATGGCCGCGTGTGGACGATGAGCGGTTTATCGAGCGCAACGGCGAGTGTGAGGTGCTGTTTGAAAAGTTCTTTCTGCTTTTCTTTCACTGCGTCGTTTACCTCTACTGGTCTGAAATAATCTAACCCGCACTCCCCTATCGCGACGACCTTCGGGTGCCCTGCGAGTTTGCGAAATGCTTCTTCATCGAAGAATTCGTCCGCGTGATTCGGATGCAGGCCGACGGCGGCAGACAAATGCTCATATTTCTCTGCGAGTGCTACCGCCTTCTTCGACGATTCGTAGTCGACGCCGACGACGATGCCTGCGACGCCCTCGTCCCGCATCCGTGCGATGAGTTCCGCATCATCCTGCGCATACTGTTCAAACTGGATGTGGCAGTGCGCGTCAATGTATTTAATCTGCATGAGCGGAGCGTATCATAAAAAATCACGGGCGACTCGATTCCTCGAGTCGCCCGCAGCAATTGCCGTTTATCCCTACACCTTTGCTTTTTTCCCATCCGATAGAAAAAAGTACATGAGAGCTCCAATCGGAGGGAGGGCGTTGAGGACAACCAGAAAAAACGCTCCTTCCGACATCTTCTCTGACTCCGTCGCGAGTTTCGCAGCGACTACAGCCAGAGCAAAGATAACGAAGCTGGAGATGCCGGTGAGAAAATATGCGGAATTCGCGATGCAAAAAGCGGCTAAGACGATGAGCAACGCCAATACCGCGAGTAAAACCGCGATTACATCGTCATAGAACATGGAGACTACTGAGCACACAACCGCTACTGCCCCAGCTGCAGCAAAGGCGAGACCGAGTGCCTCGACTTCGCCAATACCCAACAGAATCGAGATGACGTATATCACCCCTCCGAGCACCGTTTGTGGTACAACGATAAATATCCCCCACTTCCCCAAAGTTTCCATGACTCTCCCCCTAAACATGACTCACGCGGCGCGCGAGTTCCAGAAGGATTATGGCCCATGAGAGACTATTTGTCGAGCCTCGGAAAGAGATTATCGGGTTTTTTGTTGGCACGAACCGCATCGGTTATCGCGGCGGCGGTACGCGGCATCGCGGGAGCGAGGTGTGTGGCGATGTTCGCCAGCTGCCGCACCAGGTGTTCAATATCTTTGCGCGCAACTTCTTGCTCATCGACATTGTCGCTTTTTATATTTTTATATGGTGCACGTTCGGTCATAAACGTATCAGCCTCTGACACTTTTGCAAAAATGAAATCCATCGCCTCGTTGAGGCGAAATGCTTCTACTTTTTCAGAAAATGCTTTATCAATGAGCATATCTTCATCCGTGAGGACGACCGGGTCCGACACATACTCTTCGGCGAGCTTCATTACGCGCGCGACGAGATTGCCGAGGCCGTTCGTGAGGTTCGCCGTATACGTGTCTTTAAATCCTTCGCGTGTGATATCTCCATCCTCAAACGGTGATATATGCCGCAACAGGAAGTAGCGAACAGCGTCAGCACCATACATTTCGATGAGTTCTTCGGGGTCGATAACGTTCCCGAGCGTCTTTGACATCTTTTTACCGCCCGAGGTAATGAATCCATGTACAAAAATCGACTTGGGGAGCGGCAGACCAGCGGAGAGGAGCATAGCCGGCCATATCGCCGCATGAAAACGCAGAATATCCTTACCGATGATATGCACATCGGCCGGCCAGAACTCTTTGTAGAGCGCGTCGTCACGACCGAATCCAAGCGCCGTAATGTAATTGGCGAGCGCATCGCACCAGACATACATAACCTGCGAGTCGTCCCCTGGCACCGGAACCCCAAGTCCCTTCGGCCAGCCGGACTTGCGCGGACGAGAAAAGCTGACATCTTCAAGCCCGCCCGCGATAAACGAAAGGATTTCTTTCTTGCGCGACTGCGGAACGATACGGAGCTCGTCGCTTTCGATTTTTTCCTTCAACACATCTGCATAGCGTGAGAGACGGAAAAAATAATTCTCTTCGCTCAACTGTTCTGGCTCGGTACCGTGGTCGGGGCATTTCCCCTCAATCAGGTCCTTTTCCGTAACGAATGCTTCGTGCCCAACGCAGTAGAGCCCTTCATATTCTTTCTTGTAGAGATCGCCCGCCGCAGCGAGTCTTTCCCATAACGCCTGCGCGCCTGGCCAATGCACCTGTGTATCGGTGGTACGAATAAACTGATCGTAAGAGATATCAAGGGACGTATAGAGCTTCATGAAATTCTTTACGATGCTGTCGAGGAATACGAGAGGCTCAACACCCTCATTCGCTGCAGCGTCTACCATCTTCTGAGTGTTCTCATCCGAACCCGCGAGAAAATATGTTTTCTCCCCCACGTTCCGATGGTATCGGGCGAGAGCGTCCGCAAGTGTCATGGTATACGCATGTCCGAGATGGAGCTTCGCGTTTGGATAGAAAATAGGAGTGGTGAGATAGAAAGTCTTTTTCACGTTATGCGTTTTTGTGTTCGCGGCGTTTGCGCTTGTCGAAGTCATTGATGAACTCGAGCACGACCGCCGCAACCGGCACCGAGAGCAGGGCACCGAGGAAGCCGGCGAGCGTGTAACCGGCAATAAGCGCCACAATGACGAGGAGCGGCGGGATGCCGACAATCTTCTTCACAATGAGCGGATAGATGAGGTTCGACTCGAACTGGTTCACGACGACGTAGAGACCAGCGACGATGGCCGCGAGTGCGACGCCGCCGTCAGAGTACGCGACGATGACCGCCACTACGCCCGCTATGATGGAGCCGAATACGGGGATGATTTCCGCCATCGCGGTAAAGACCGAGAGGAGCAGGGCGTAGGGAATGCCGATGATGAGAAGGCCGAGGTAGACAAGTACGCCGACAATAACGGAGAGCAGCACTTGCCCCTGCATCCAGAGCCCTATCTTCTTCTGAGAGCGCTTCCAGAGGTCGACGTAATACTCTTCATATTTCACCGGCATGACGAGGCGGATGAAATCGTCGACACCCGTGTCCTGAAGCGCGAAATAGAACGAGAGCACGATAATCATTATCAATGAGAATATGCCGCCGAAGAACGTCACGAAGAGCTGGAGTATGCCGCTCGAGCTCGCTGAGAAGACCGACTGGAACGATAGGAGGGTTTGTACGAACGACTGTACCCCTCCCTGCGCATCGGAAAAGCCGGTTGCGCTCGTAATGTTTGAAAACGGAGAAGCGGAGTTAATCGTATCCAGGTACTGTGGCATCACGGAGAGGAACCCAGCCGCATCCGCGATAATCGGCGGGAAGAAAAGGTACAAGATGGCGAAGACCGAGCCGAAAACAAATACGTAGACCAGGAGCGCCGCAATGAACCGCGGTATACGGTACCGGATAAAGAATGTGACCCCGGGCTCAATGGCCGAAGCAATGACGATAGCGGTCAGGACGAGAAGCGCGAGGTCGCGCAAAATCCAGAACAAATACGCGCCCGCGACAATAAACAGAGCGGTGAAGATGGTGCCCGCGGTGATAGAAATGCGTATCTCCTTACCCATACGGGCATCCTAGCACAAAAAGAGTAGGCCGGCGGCAGGAAGAGGAAAAAGAAATAAAATCTACGAAATGGCGGTACGGATGCGCGCCGCGGCTTCGGCGACGGTGAGGCGCTCCTGGGTGCCCGAGTCGCGATGGCGGAGCGTGACGGTATCTTTCAAATTTGAGGTTTCGCCGAGAGTATCGAAATCGATGGTGATACAGAAGGGCGTGCCTATCTCGTCTTGGCGGCGATAGCGCTTGCCGATATTGCCGTTGTCGTCCCAGGCGATAGCCGGGTGAATCTTCTGTAGTTCCGCACGCACTTCCCTCGCCTTTTCCACGAGTTCCGGCTTGTTCTTCAGGAGCGGCGAGACCATTGCTTTAATGGGTGCAATCTTTGGTGCGAGCGCGAGATAGACGCGAGATTCATCGCCCATCCGGTCTTCGCGATACGCACTCGCGAGTATCGCGAGAATCGTGCGGTCAACGCCGAGCGAGGGTTCGATGACATGCGGGACGAACTTCTTCTCGACGCCAATCTCCGGGTCTTCAGTGAGATATGCGAGCTCGACACCAGAGGCTTCCGCATGTGCGGAGAGGTCGAAGTCGGTACGGTAGGCGAGACCCCAGAGCTCGTCTCTCTTTTGAGGATAGTCGAATTGAAAATCGATGGTGCGTTTAGAGTAGTGCGCGCGGTCTTCGGCCGCGACTTCGAGCTCATGCACGCTACCGTGCGGCAATCCGACTGCTTCGGCAAAAAGATGCATCACCTTGCGCCACTCCTCAAACGCCTGCTCCCACTCGGACGGCTGTACGAAATATTCCACCTCCATCTGCGAGAATTCGCGCAGACGGAATATGAAATCCCTTGGAGCTATTTCGTTCCGGAACGCCTTCCCTATCTGTGCGATGCCGAACGGAAGCTTCGGGTGCACGGAATCTACGACGCTCTTGAAGTTCGTGAACATACCGCCCGCAGTCTCGGGGCGTAGGTACACGGTCGCAGAATCGTCTTCGGTCGCGCCCGCGTGCGTCTTGAACATCATGTTGAACTGCCGTACGTCACCCAACTTCCCCTTGCATTCAGGACACTCATTTTTATCTTCGAGATGGTCAGCGCGAAAACGCTTTTTACATTTTTCGCATTCGACGAGCGGGTCCGAGAATCCAGATACATGCCCGCTCGCTTCCCAGACTTTTGGATTCATCAATATCGCGGCGTCGACACCGTACATATCGTCACGGTCGTCGCGGAACATCCGGAGCCAGAGACGCTCGACATTCTCTTTCAAAATGACGCCCATCGGCCCGTAGTCGAAGGTGCCGGCGAGGCCGCCGTATATCTCGGAGCCGGGAAAAATAAACCCGCGCCTTTTGCAAAGCGAGACTATCTTTTCCATTAGGTTCTGGTCGGCCATTAAGATAAGACTACTACCAAGAGAGCCGAATGACAAAGTATGTCCGCATACATTTGTCTGAGGCGCGCGCAGGGAGCAAGCTCGGCTTTGCGAGCTTATTGCACAATCGCGTTTGAAGAGACATACCCCTGGTCCTCTTTCGTCTCAGTCGTCACCGGGTCGGCAGTCGCCTGTACCTGCACGCCGGCGAAGCGGTCGTACCCGGAGAATGATGCCGCTCCGACGAGAGTCGGCGCGCTCCCCCTCTGCGACGTCGAGGGCGCAAACGAGACCTGGAATGCTCCCTGCACGCTCGCGCCCTGAGCGAGGTCGCCGGTGCTCCACGAGACCGTCCGAGATTTATCATCGTACGAGAACGAGCCGGAACCAGTCGTGATGTCCGTGTAGGAGACGTAGCTCGGGAGCGTCGCCGATACCGTTCCGCCGGCGACCGTGCTTCCTTTGTTTTGTACGTTCCAGACAATCGCGTATGTCGTTGTCTGCTCGGCTTTCGGCGGGATGGGGCCGCCGGTAGCAAGCGGCGCCAGCGCGTACCGCGAGGAAGAGGAGAGCGCGATAACCGTCGCAACTTTGAATGTCCTGGTGAGCGTAGAACTCACTTCTTCCGGTACATTGGTCTGACCCACGCGCGTCCCCGACACCGATATCGTGAAGTTGACGGACGGAGATGATGCGGTCATACCCGCCGGCACTGTCGAGAACGTGAACGCTCCGATGCCGGAAGCGCCCGGTGTGAGCAGTGCGAGCGACGGGTCGGTATCTTTGCTGAAAATGATGGTGCGGTTCGCGGAATTGTAGAAGCCGCTCGTCGTCCGGATACTGTCGTAATCAATGGCCGACCCCGAAAGCCCGATGGCGACCGTCGCACTCCCGATGTTCGTCGCAAGCGTATTGGTGTAAGAAACGGTAACGCTCTGGTACGTTCCGGGCGAGATGACAGCGTTTGAACTCGTATCCCCGTTGAGAGCGAGTGTCGTGTCGATGAACGGCGCCGCGATGGTTACCGTCGCGTCCTGGGTCATATACGTGACTGCGAGCGTCTGGTTATTCGAAGTGTCCGCAGTTCCAACGGTGAAGCGGAACACGCGCTGTTCGTTGTTCTGTCCGGTAAGCGTCCCGGTAAGGGTTATCGTCTTGCTTGCCCCCGGCGCAAGCGTGCCGATGAGAAAACTTGAATTATTTAACGGGAGCGACGACGCCGTGGGCAGGAATCCGAACGGGAACGCCCCGACGAGAACGACGTTGCTGAGCGGCACCGTCGCATTACTACGGACGGTGAGCGTGAGGGTGAGCGGTTTGTTCGACACAGTCTCGGTAAGCGTATCAACGGAGACCGAAAGCGGCGTCGTAGAGACCGTAACCGCATACGCTGTCTTCTTCACGAACACTGCGTTGGACCCAGATGCGCCGTATGAAAGAGAGACTGGGAGCGAAAGACTCTGCCCCGCCCCGCCGAACAAAACCGCTTTCACCGACCGCGTCACCGTTGCGCCGCTTTCGAGCGTGCCGATATTTTCGATATAGTGCGGATACGTCTGCAGGAGATTATCGGCATTCCTCGTCCCGTTCGGGAAATCAATTTCAATGGTCGCATTTTCTATCGCGACCGGGTTTTTATTCGTAATGGTCAGCGAGAGCGGCACCGTATCGCCGCCGGCGATAGTCGTCGGGCCCTGTATATCCAGGGTGATTTTGTCCACCGAGACCGCATTGCCGCCAAAATAGAAGAAGTATCCGGCGACACTGAGCGCGACGACGAAGAACACTACGGCAATCATGAAAAATACTCCCGCGAGGCGTACGTGCCGTTCGCCCTGGTGCGGCGCACGCTCCAACACGTCTCCCGACCACGCGTGCGGAAGCGTCCGGTCGCCGGGACCTGCGAGCGGTTCGCGCATGCGTGGGGCTCTCGACGGCCGGTAAAGGCTCTCTCGGGCGCGCTCGAGCGAGCCGGTATCGTCTTCGGGGAACTGGGGCATTACCTATCAGTATATCAAAGCCCCGAAGCTTCGATACCGTGATTGATGCGGAGGATGTAGCCGGCACGATTCTTCGCGACTTCGGCAAGCACGGCGGGAGAGAATTCCGCACCTTCGCCCGGGATACCGCCCGCGTCGAGGCCGAGGACGGCGAGGACGCGGAGCGCGGCGAGCGCCTCGGCGGCCTCATAGGAATCTTCAGGAAGCGTCTTGAGCGCTTCGAAGAAACTGATGACAATTGAAAACAGCTTCGGGTCGTGCACTTCGCCCGCGACAAGACGGGTCAGAAGTCCGGATACGCGGGCCGCAACAGCCCGCGCCGCCGGCCGTTCTATCTGCGCAAGCCAATGTACTTCGAGCACGGCGCCGGAGATGCGCCACCCTTCCCTCCCGCGCACCAAGACCAGAGAGCTCTCGGCAAATGTCGCGAGCGCGGCAGAGAGCTTCGCACCGCTTCGGCGTACGCTCTGTGCGCGTGCGCGCAATAACCCCAGCTCGGGAGTCAGTACCGTGACAAACGCGCTCATCTCTCCCAAGGGCGACCGCGCGAGTATGATGCCCCGCGTTTCGTATTTATGCCTCATCGCGTCTGAGATCGAAACGCGCAGTCCCTGTCGACAGCACGACTGAATACTTCCCTTCTGAACTCATCTCCGCATGCGCTCTGTCTCTCGGAGAGAGTCCTTCCGACTTACGCGCCTCGGCGACCGCGCGTGCCATCTCGCGCTCATCGCCTTCCTTGACGAGTTCCGGCGTAAGTACCGTATCAAGCGCGAGTTCCGTTCCATCAATCACTTTTTTCACATTTACCTCTTCGGCGAGGATGAGCGCAAGTTCTTCCGACAATTGGCTCGGTACCGAGAGCGACGCGAGCGGCTGGCGCACCTTGATGCCCGCCTTCTGGCGCATCTGGAGCGCGTCAGAGGCAAGCGCGCGCACTTTTTGCATATCTCCAATCAGCTTCTCGTCGGGGTCGCCGAAGAGCCTCCAATGTCTTTTGGCTTCAGGCCACTCCGCGAGATGCACGCTTATCGAGTCATTTCCACTGCGCACTTTTCCGTAAATCTCTTCCGCGAGAAACGGTGCGAAAGGGGCCACCAGGAGCGCAGAAGTGCGGAGCGTACCGCGGAGCGTCTCGAGTGCGGCGGCGTCTCCGTCGCGTACGCGGTCACGGATGCGACGCACGTACCACTGCGACAGGTCTTCAAAGAGACCGCTCACCGCGCGCGTCGCTTCAAACGGACGGTAGTCATCCATGGCGCTCGTGGCGGTCGAAACAGTCTCGTCCACTCTCGCAAGCATCCAGCGGTCCATCACCGTCGGTACGGTCTTTTTCGGCGATGTGTCCTTAAAGAGTTCATAAAACTTCGCGCTGTTCTCAAGCCACGAGAGCGTCTTCGCCGCCTCCTTCACGGTCTTCTCGTCATAATTCTTAGAGTCGCCGGGCCCTGTCACGCTGTACATCCAGAAGCGGAGCGCGTCGACGCCCCACCGCTCTATCTCGCTCCACGGCTCTACGACATTCCCTTTCGACTTGCTCATCTTCTGACCCTCCGCATCCAAAAGGTGCCCGAGCGAAATTGCGTTTTTGAACGCCGCACCGCGGCCTGCGAGCACCCCGACGGCAAGCAGGGTGTAGAACCACCCGCGCGTCTGGTCGATAGCCTCGCAGATATAATCGGCCGGGTATTCCACCTTTTTCAGAAATGCCTCTAACGATTCATCCCCGCGCTCTTTCGCCGCCTGTGCAAATGGCATCGCGCCGGAATCAAACCAGACATCCATCACTTCCGGCACCCTCCGCAATTCCGTGCCTCTCTCCGAAACCAGCACGACATCGTCTATGTACGGCCGATGCACGTCGAGCTCGTAATTCTCATTGTGCGGGAGCGGTGTGAAAGAGACCTCTTCTATATCGGCCGTGCGCGGACGCGTTGCCAATAGTTGCTTTGACTTCTCGGCAGAGAGTCCTTCGGCCGCAGCCCGCATCGTCTCAAGGCCGATACCATGCGTAATAATGAGTATGACCGAGTCGCGATGCGTCCGTTCGAAGTCGTAGAGCGCGGCGCCGAATCTGTTTTTCGCATCCTGGTAACTCTCGCCGCCCGGGAACGGGTCGGCGTATCCGTGTTGTTCTCGATACGCATAAAAAGCTTCGGTATCCGACGTTCCGTCGAACGTGCCCATGTTGAGCTCGTGCAGGCGCTCGTCAATGATGACCTTCTCTTTCGGAATACCCAAGGTCTCGGCCATAACATCAGCGGTCTCGCGCGTTCTTGTAAAGGGCGAGACATATATATATGAAATGGTGTGGCCCGCAAATTTCTTCGCCGCCGCTTTCACCTGTTCCCGGCCTTTCTCCGTGAGCCCGAACCCGCGTGCATCTGTCCCATCAAAAATCTTATGCGTGATGTTCTCGGCATCGCCGTGCCGCATCACGAAATACGTATTGCCGGATTTCTTTGTGTGCTTCTTCAGCATATCGAACGAGTCGACAACGAGCTGTTCGCTCCCGTCCGCGCTCTGCCAGACCGGAAGCGGCGTGCCCCAGTACCGCTCGCGGCTTATCGCCCAATCCTTGGCGCCAGCGAGCCACTCACCCATTCTTCCTTCCCGAATATATTCGGGAACCCAGTGAATGTTCTTATTTTCTGCAACGAGCTTCGCGCGCAAGTCATTCATGCTGATGTACCACGAGTCGCGCGCGTAGTAGACGAGCCGCGTCTTACAGCGCCAGCAGAAGGGGTACGTGTGCGTATACGGCTCCTTCTTGAACAGGAGGTTCCGCGCCTGCAGGTCCTTCAGTATCTCGACCGACGTTTTTTCTTCCACGACCGAGCGACCGGCGAGAAAGCCGGTACCCTCAACGAACTTCCCTTCCGGATTTACGAGGTGCACCTTCGGCAAGCCGATGTTGTTCCCGAGCTCGAAGTCTTCCTGTCCGTACATCACCGCCGTGTGCACGATGCCGGTGCCGTCCTCGGTGGTGACGAAATCCGCCGCGTACACCTGAAACGCCTTTTCAAATTTTTGTTTCTCTGATTCCGTCGCTAACGTCTTTGCGAAATCGTAGAGCGGTTTGTATTTCTTGCCCACCAATTCCTTCCCTTTTATATCTTTAATAAGATTCCCGGATTCTCCAAATACTCCCTCTTTCCAAAGTTTCTCCCATGCTTTTCGTGCGAGTATGTATTTCTCGGGAGTCCCAAGGGTAAGCACATAATCTATGTCCTCCCCCACGGCAAGTGCGACGTTCCCCGGCAGAGTCCACGGCGTTGTTGTCCAGGCGAGCAGATAGGTGCCTGGTTCATCCACCAGTTCGAACTTTGCGGTAATCGTCAGGTCTTTGACGTCTTGGTACCCCTGCGCGAGCTCGTGCGAGGAGAGCGCGGTGCCACAGCGCGGGCACCACGGCACGACTTTGTAGTCCTTGTAGAGCCGCCCGTCCTTCGACGTCTGTGCGAAAAGGTTCCACAATACTTCCATATATGCGCTGTCGAAGGTGAAATACGCCTTTGTCTCATCCACCCAGTAGCCAATACGCTTCGTAAAGCGCGCCCACTCGTCGATGTAGGTAAACACGCTCTCGCGGCACTTTTTATTAAACGCGGCGATACCGTACTTCTCGATGTCCGGCTTGCCGGAAAATCCGAGTTCTTTCTCGACCTGCAGTTCCACTGGGAGACCGTGAGTGTCCCAGCCGGCGCGGCGGTTCACGCGGTAGCCGCGCATCGTCTTATAGCGCGGGATGGCATCCTTAAACGCACGCGCCTCAAGGTGGTGGATGCCAGGCTTCCCGTTGGCCGTCGGCGGCCCTTCGTAAAAGACGAACTCGCCCTTTGGGGATTTCTTGGCGAGCGACTTCTCGAAGATGTGCTCGCGCCCCCAGAACGCGAGCGTCGCCTCTTCCCTCTTCGCGGTTTCAGATTTCTCGGGCATATCCGCCATATCCGTTCAGTCTAACGTTTATCGGACAAAAATGAAAACGCTCGAACCCATCCTCAGCTTGTGTTAATTTCTGTCCTATAGGGGGACTAACAAATTAATTCTGTGGGCGCACCCCTCGGCACTTGATGGTCTGGCGCTCCTTGCAGAGTGCAACAACCCACGCATTGAAGGACGCAACGGTGCGAAACCCGCGAGCTCGTCCG
>Ga0210057_1002933_pt1 | contig 23878 bp, 23 predicted proteins | sample CryGeyCG2114_010_2_FD_183968 | JGI IMG/M metagenome (GOLD analysis project Ga0210057, IMG submission 183968) | Groundwater microbial communities from aquifer - Crystal Geyser CG10_big_fil_rev_8/21/14_0.10 (SPAdes) (version 2) | ecosystem: Environmental > Aquatic > Deep subsurface > Groundwater ...
CGACATTACGCTTGTCTGCTTCGGTCAATCTAGGCTTGGCGCCCGGTTTACCATGGCTTTTGAGTGCTGCTTTGCCGCCCTTTTTCCAGGCGCTGTGCCACTGCCGCGCCGCTTCGGGCGATACCTTGAGGCGGCGCGCGACTGCTGCTTGAGGTTTACCCCGTTTAAACAAAACAGCCGCTTCAAAGCGGCGCTGTTCCAGCCGCTGTGAGCGGGCTGATATGTTTGTTTTCATGTGTTGGTGTTAACTGATTAATGCTAACAGTATACATCAAGTTAATGGGCAAAGGTCAGTAGGCATGCATACTTCATTCCAAATTCCAAGCCTGCATAATGCCGGCTTATCACTTAATTCTCTCAGCACCCATAGATGTGGGGAGCTATTTAATCCCAGCTGAGGGAGCCCGACTGGTATTCGGTAACGCGTGTTTCGAAGAAGTTTTTCTCTTTGCGCAAATCAATAATCTCGCTCATCCAGGGAATCGGGTTATCGGTGCCATATACTTTCGGCAGGCGGATGCGAGCCAAACGGCGATCGGCAATGTACTGCATATATTCGCCGATAATATCTGCGTTCAGACCGAGAATGCCCGTGGGCAAACAATCTTTGGCATAAGCTACTTCAAGCGATACGCCCTGCTTAATATTCTCGGTAATGAGCTGCTGGAATTCCGGTGTCCAGATAGCGGGATTTTCATCAACAATGGCGTTGATCAGGTCCGAGCCGAAAGCAAGGTGGACAGATTCATCGCGCAGAATAAACTGGAACTGCTCGCCAATACCGACCATTTTCTGGCTGCGCAACATGGACAGCATCATGGCAAAACCGGCGTAAAAGAAGATGCCCTCCATAATGACATAGAAGCCGACGAGATCGTGGACGAAGCGCCGGATGTTTTCAGTGCCTTGGGTGTTGAAATTCGGATCAAGGATTGACTTGGTCATGTTGACGACGAAATCGTCTTTGGCTTTAATGCTGGGAATACGGATATACATGGTGTACACATCTTCCGGATCAAGTCCGAGAGTGTCGCAGGAATATATGAAAGTGTCGGTATGAACTGCTTCTTCGTAGGCTTGCCGCAGCAAATACTGCCGGCACTCCGGATTGGTGATATACTTGTAAATGATTAAGACTATATTATTGGCTGTTAGGCTCTCGGCGGTGGAGAAAAAGCCCATATTCCACATAACCAGCCGGCGTTCTTCTTTGGAGAGTACCGTCTGGCTTCGCCATTGTTCGACATCCTTTTGCATGTTCACCTCTTCCGGCACCCAATTATTTGCGACCCCGGTTTTATAGTGTTGTCGGGCCCAATTGTACTTCATGGGCAGAATCTTGTTCGGATCCGTTGTTTCGCTATTGAGAATTTGTTTGTCAGTTTGGTTCATGATTTTTTTTAAGCGCTCTGAATGAGAATGGTTAGGGGATATAGCATACACGGATATTTTGCGCCAGGCGGCGAAGAAAGGAGAGATCTCATTTTTGTTTCCTTCATTGGAAGGGACTACTCGCAAGCCTCGCAGATGGCATCTTCGGCGATGTATACGTGAGGCTTGAGAGAGAAATCATGGCCTTCATTGCGCATTTCAGCGGCAGCGCCGGCCAAGGCGGAGCCGGAAGCAGGTGTTTGGATGCCCTGCGAGATCGCGGCTGACGCGGGCTCCGCGCCGCTGAAGCTCTCCGTATTCCCCAATGCTTCGGTCGGCATGTGGGAGGGCGCGCCTTCTCCGAAGGCTCCTGCGGGGGAGGCAGGCAAGGAGACTGACACACGGGCAGGAGCTGTCTGGGCAGCGGCGGCAGCGGATACGGGATCGGGGGCGGCAGACGGCTGGGCAGCTTTCTTGGGAATATCGATGGTGCTTTTTTCAACCGCAGAGGCGCCAAGGCTGCGCAAATAATATGTTGTTTTCAAGCCCATTTTCCAGGCCATCATGTACATCTCGGCAATTTGTCGGCCGGAGGTAGTGCGGACAAACAGATTTACTGATTGACTCTGGTCGATCCACTTTCCGCGATGGGCGGCATGCCGGATGACCCAGACGGGCTCAATTTCAAATACTTCTTTGTATTTGGCTTTGAGATCAGCCGGAATTTCCTCGATTTCCTGTACGCTGCCGTCATGCTCCTTGAGTTTGGCCACCATGGTGTCATTCCAGAGACCTCTGTCCTGAAGATCTTGAACTAAGTACCGGTTGATAATCGTAAATTCACCGCTGAAGTTTGATTTTGTGTAGATGTTTTTGTAGATCGGTTCAATGGACGGCACGACGCCGTTTATATTTGCGTTGGTGGCGGTGGGGGCAATCGCCATGCAGTTTGAGTTGCGCATGCCGTGTTCGGCCACATGCGCCCGGACGGTGTCCCAATCCAGGCGGGCAGTTGGCGGAATACCGGTGCTGATGCCTCGTTCTTCCTCGAGCAATGCCAGTGTATCCAGTGGGAAGATACCGCGGTCCCATTTAGAGCCGCTATATGAGGCGTATGCGCCGCGCTCTTTGGCTAGTTGGGATGAAGCCAAAATGGCGTGGTAGGAGATGAACTCCATGGTTTCGTCGGAAAACTGCACCGCCGCAGCGGAGTCGAAGCTCAGATCCAGCTCATAGAGCGCATCTTGCAATCCCATAATGCCGAGGCCGACCGGACGGTGGCGCAGGTTGGAGTTCTTCGCTTCAACGGTCGGATAGAAGTTCAAGTCAATCACGTTATCCAGCATACGCATGGCAGTGGCAACGGTGTGTTCAAGTTGCTCCCGGTTTAGGCGGCTGTCTTCAATGTGGCGCGGCAAGTTGACGGAACCGAGATTGCACACGGCGGTCTCGGCCGCAGAAGTGTTCAGCGTGATTTCGGTGCATAAGTTTGAAGAGTGTACTACGCCCGCATGGTCCTGCGGTGAGCGGATGTTGCAGGCGTCTTTGAATGTCATCCAAGGGTGTCCCGTTTCAAACAGCATCGTGACCATCTTCCTCCATAATTCCTGGGCGGGGACTTGCTTGAAAAGGCGAATCTTGCCGGCTGCCGCCTGGCGCTCGTATTCCTCGTATTTGCGCTCAAACTCTTTACCGTAGATGTGATGGAGATCCGGCACTTCCTCGGGCGAAAACAACGTCCATGTCTGGTCATGCATGACGCGCTTCATGAAAAGGTCGGGAATCCAGTTAGCAGTATTTGTGTCGTGCGTGCGGCGGCGGTCGTCGCCCGTGTTTTTGCGCAATTCCAGGAAGTCTTCAATATCATAGTGCCAGGTTTCCAGGTAGACGCAGGTGGCGCCACGCCGTTTGCCGCTGCGGTTGATGGCAGCGGTGGCGGCATCAACGATTTTCAGGAAGGGAACCACTCCCTGACTGCCGACGTTTGTGCTCTTGATCAGCGCGCCGGTGCCGCGAATGTTTGTCCAATCGCCGCCCAGACCACCGGACCATTTGGACAGTTGGGCATTGTCACCGATGTTTTTGAAAATATGGTTGAGGTCGTCTTCTACCGTAGTCAGATAGCAGGAACTCATCTGCGGATGGGTGGTACCGGAATGGAAAAGGGTAGGGGTAGACGGTACATAATGCAGTTGCGACATCACTGTATAGAACTCAATGGCTTGCTCGATTTTATGTTCCTCTTCCAGACATAGTCCCATCGCTACCCGCATCCAGAAGTGTTGGGGTGCTTCCATGATGCGCTGTTCATGATCGCGCATAAAATAGCGATCGTAGAGCGTCTGGGCGCCGAGGTAACGGAAGAGATGGTCCCGTTCGGGTTGAATGGCGCTGGCGAGCGCTGGCAGGTCGAAGGTGCGCAGACGCGGATCCAAGCGGCCGGAGAGGATACCAGCCTCAATGCTGGCAGCCAGACCTTGCCGGTAGATGTTGGTAAAATTTTCTTGCCATTCAGTATGGCCAAGCACATCTTTATAGAGATCGTTGAACAAGAATCGCGCGGCAGCGTCCGCATAGACAGGATTACGCTCAATACGTGCCCGCAACGCCATGATAACAGCGGCGTTAATGTCCTTCGTTTTGATTCCATTGTACAAGTTACGCATCGCATCGCGCACTACGCCATCGATGTCAATGTGCCGGCGAAAGGCACGGCAACAATCGGAGACTGCGCTGGTAATTTCGTTGACATCAAAGGGTACCACGGCACCATTGCGCTTGGTGACATTAATCTGATGTCCCTTAGCCTTTTCAATCGTCTGTTCGCGTTCGCGTTCGCGGAGTTGTTTTTGGTGTTCGCGGTAGAGGATGTACGACTTGGCAACAGTAAAAAATCCTTCTTCAGCAATTGCCCGCTCAACAGTATCTTGAATGTCTTCAACGTCCGGTACTTTTTCTTCAAAACGCTGTTCCAGCTCGGCTACAACCTTGTCCGTGACAGCTGTGATGACTTCCGGCGTCATGCCGGATCCGGTAGCGTCGTTAGCGTTACTAATCGCCCGTTCAATTTTTAAGCGGTCGAAGCTGACAACTTCTCCCATACGTTTGCGAATGCGTTCAATCGCCATATGTTTGTGTTATTACTTAAAAGATAAATTCGGCGCCGCAACAAAGCCGTGCTTTATCATGCATAGCACAGGGGTGTGCGACAGTTCTCGCTGCCGGCAGGCAGCCGGAGAGCCGCGACCAATCTCGTTTTCTTGCGTGGATAACGAGGAGGCATACGGCGGACCCTTACACCGCGACAAAAAAGTTGGGGAAGGATAAGAACGTACTGTCTAGTCTACACCTGCGCAGGTATGCCGCAACGCGCCGGGTTGTGGAAAACCCGCAACAGCAGAAGGAATTGTGAGGACAACAGCCGCAGAGCCAGCAATTTTTACAGGATTTTCTCCGGCATTACATCGGCGGCAAACAAGCTGCGGCTGGTTGCATACAGCGGGACGAGCTGTTCGAGGGGACCTTGCAGCAGCAGGTGGCGCTCAGTGCGCGGGGCCGGAGGACGCGAGGCATAGGGACCGAAAATTGCAATGGTTGCTTGCGCTGCCGCAGGGAGACGCGCCTCCATTTCGCGGCGAAGGTGCATACTTTTTTGGTCGGCTGTTTTTTCCGAGGCGGCGGTAACGGTGAGTCGAACCATGTCGGCAGACGGCGGTAATAGCAAGGATCGGCGCTCGGCTAGCTGTTCATCGGTCCAGGCATTCTCCGGCGTTTGGAAAACCTGTCGGATTATTTCAGGTCGGCGGGTAGCGAGTATAACGGCCTGCTGCCGATTCCGCTGCAGTGATTGCAGCCGGGTAGCGATTATTCGAGCTTGTTCATAACTGCGAAAATCCGGAAAAAGCAGTGCTTGTTCCGGCAGCAGCCAGACAATTAGATCAAACCTGTCTTCGGGGCGGGCGACAAAGCGGGACCGGGTACCGACGGTAACGGCTGCAGCCAGTTGACGCGGCAGCTCGGCGTATATCCGCCGGCGGGCGACGCGGCGGTTGCTGAATAGCAACACCTGTTCACTGCTGCGGGCGGCGGTAAGAAGGCGGTAAACCGTTTCCGGCACCAGCCTTTGTGCTTGGCGGTCCGCCGGCGTATAGTCGGCAAGAGTTGTCTTGAGCACCTGCGGCGCATTACGGATCACCGGCGCGCCTTCGGCAATTGCACGGCGCACTGCCAGAGAAGGATATCCACAGGCATAGAGCAGCCGGGCTCCGTAAATTGCGGCGGAAATCCGGGCGGCGATTCGATTGTCCAGTCGCGGATATTGGTCAAAGAGCTTGTGAGTATGGTATTGCTCTTCATCAACAACGATCAGTTTAAGATTTTGCCACGGCAGGTACCACGCCTTTTGCGTACCGACCACAACGCCTGGCTCACCGGAAGCAATAGCTTGCCAGACGGCAGTCTGCTGGCGGCGGGGCAGCTTACTGTGTAAAATATGCCGGCCGTTGCCTGCCCATGCTGCCGTCATCCAGATTTCCGGTACAAGCACTAAAATTTGAGCGCCGGCCGCATGCTTTCGGGCGAAGGACAGAATGTCTTGCCGGCGGGCAGCAGCGTCCGCGGCTACCAGGACTGCGGGCGGAGCGGGTGCCGAGGGAGGCGGCAGACTGTAGCGGCGCGGTTGCAAGCCATCGGAAGGGGGGCTAAACAATCGTATCGTGTATCCCAGTCCGCCATGTGCGGCAGCGGCAATACGGCGGGCAGCGGCGATTTGTCCGGCAGTTAGCCGGCTGCTGATGATACGCTTAAGTTCCCGTACACGGTATGACGGGAGGCGGCGCGGAACGCCGATGACCGTGCCGCTGCTGCTGCGCGGACCAAAGGGAACAACCACCCTTGTCCCAGCCGGCGGACGGTCCTGTCCGTCGGGGACACGATAGGTGTAAGTTTGCAACTGACCCGGTGTAAGCGGTACGTCCGGCGCAACAGTAACCAGCACCTGGCTATTCCTCGTCATGATACTCAACCCGGAACCGGTACATGGTAACTGCCTCTTGGCGCATACTAATACCGGCTTCGCGGACAGCGGTGGCAATTTGATCAGCTGCAGTGGTTATACCCGGCCGCTGCGGCATAAGCAAGGCAGACTTTCCACGGTCAGATACCACATACAATCCGAAGAGATGAGGGTCAAGCTGAGCCGGATGGCTGATTCGAGAGAGCGGATCCAGCACGGCTACGGTAAATTGCAGCATCGGCAGATCGGCCCGCCGCAGCCGGCCGTGGCTGCCAGATGTGGCTGCAGCGGCGGCGTTGCGGATTATTTCTTCCCCCAGCGTCCGGTGTTGCGGTAAGGCAGTGCCAAAGATGCCCCGCAATGTCCGGCCGGGTTTTTGGGTGATGTAGACAAAACAGGCCCGTTGTTGGGCTAACAGCGGAACAGCGGCCGGGCGGCGGGACAGACGCGGGGTTTCGTACACCGGCGGTGCAGGCGAAGTTGCTCCGGGAGTGACAGCCGCGGCCGCAGCGGCTTTGGCCAATTTTTGGCAACTATCCAGGATCATGCTTTCGAGTATACAGTGGAGATATGGCATCACCACTTCCTCCGAAACCGGCCGGCCGCCTGTTTGTGGCGGCAGCTATACCGGCGGGAGTGCGGACGGCGCTGCGGCACACAGTTGCGGCAGTTGCGCCGGATGGCCTGCGATATGTCCCCGAAAAGCGCTGGCACTTGACAATCTTGTTTATAGGTCCGGGAGATGCGATGGCGGTTGCAACAGCCTTGGCGGGAACTTTAGAGCAACCGTTTATGCCGACAGTTACTTTGACGCATATCGGGCCGGGCAAGGCACCCGGACAGTTATGGGTTTACGCACAGCTAACGCCATTATTGACACAGTTGCGCGCAGCCGTTATCTCGCGCTGCGCTGCAGCGGCAGTGCCGATTGCTCCTACCGCCAGTGTGTTTGTACCGCATATTCATCTGGCGAATGTGTCAGCAGCGGTGCGGTTGATGTCAACGGTGCCGCTGGCGATTAGTTTTTCTCTTTCAGAGCTTGAGTTATATGCGAGCCGGCCAGCGGGTGGTGAAACGGCATATTCGCCGCAGGCACGGCTGCACCTTCGTGCCTGATGGCTGACCGCATTGCAATCGGACCGGTGGACTGTACGTTTATGCAGATGACTGATTTTGCTGCTTGGTGCCGGCAGCAGTGCGGCCGCGGTGGTGTTCACCACGTCGTGACCTTAAATCCGGAAATGGTGCTGTTGGCTGAACGCGACGCCGCCTTTCGCGAGGCTGTGCGGCGCGCAGAGCTGGCCGTACCTGACGGTGCCGGCATTGTTTGGGCGCGCTGGTATTTGCGATCTCCGGTTTGGGCGCTTTTTCCAAGTCTGATTGCGTTTCTGTTACAGCCGGTTACGCGCGTACAGGGGGTTGATGCTGTTTTTGGGCTTGCTGATCTTTGCCGGTCAGCCGGACGGCCGCTGTACCTGCTTGGCGGGCATACGGCGGCAGCCGCGGCGGCTGCGGATCGGATTGCACAGCTGTTTCCCGGTGTGAAGATCCATTGCTCGCGCGCGCATGAGTACACGGAAGATGGGCCGCCGGATATCGTGGCTGATATCCGCCGTACTTTACCGGCGGTAATCCTGGTTGCTTACGGCGCGCCGCAGCAAACCGTTTGGATTGAAAGGCAGCGGGCGTCGCTGCCCGCTGGCAGTATTGCCGTCGGCGTAGGCGGCGCATTTGATATCTTAAGCGAACGGCTGCCGCGTGCACCGAAATTATTGCGGCTGCTAAATTTAGAATGGCTGTGGCGTTTGTATCTCGAGCCGCGGCGCCTGCCGCGTATTTGGCGGGCTGTGGTGCAGTTTCCGTTGTTGATGCGAGGGTATAAAAGAAGAAATCGGTAGGAACTATCCGGAACGGGTCCCTCAACGTGTGCATTTCTGCCGGCGGCGCAGACCGGTCATTTTGTCACTTTTCCACAACAGATCGGCAGGGATAGCATTGACGGCCGGAAGGCTGGCGCCTAGGCTGACATGATGCTTACATTGGCATACATTCACAGAGGAGGTGGATACTATGGCAGATGAAGGGCAACCGCAGGAAGGTTTTGCCGATCGCATAAAGGAATCACCGCGGACCGTTTCAGCCATTATAATCATCTTGATCGTAGCGGCAGCTATTTATGCTTTTTCAGGCGACCAGCAACAACCGGGCGACAGTCAACAGGAAACAGCCGGCCAACAGGCAACCGGGGAATTAACACCGTCAGATACTGCATCTCCCGCACCGGCTGACAGCAGCGAAGCGGATGTTATGGAAGGAGGCGAGATAGTTGAGCAGAATGAAGAGACGCCGGCAGTGCCGGCAGCAGAGCGGACTGGACAGGGGTATGTGGAAGTAGCCCAGGCAGGTGACGGTATTACTCACCTAGCGCGGCGGGCAACGACACGTTGGTTATCAGAGAATCAGGCAGGATTTACCGTTACGGACGAGCATCGGATCTATATTGAGGATTACATTCAAAACCGGCTTGGAAACCAGGGATTGGAAGTTGGGGAACAAATGACGATATCGTTTGACTTGATCAGTGAAGCAGTGTCTTCAGCACAGCAATTGTCAGACAGCCAGCTGCAGCACTTGAGTCAGTACACATCGGCTTTACAGTAGGTATATACGAAAAGGGGGGAGATACCAAGCCCTGCGGCGCCGCAGGGCTTGGTGGTATTTAACCGGGGACAATTTCACCAGCACTTTCTCTTTGCCACACAAACCCCTCTGCGCGGCCGGGAGTTCGCTATGCCAGCGAGACACAGCAACCAGAGGTCGGAAGCATTACGGCAAATTTTAACGAGTCTTTTTGCGGCACGATGGCGTACGGTTAATGGTGCCTAGCCTCGGACTCAACTTAACTTATGCATTACACTAACAGCATGGAAAACCAGACAGAATTATGGCCAATGATCCCTAAGCGGCTGCAGAAACCTTTGCCGTCAACCGCGAAGAAAGTCTTTGAGGGAGAGATTTTTCACGTGTGGCAGTGGCCGCAGAAGCTTTATGATGGGAGTGTGGTCGAGTTTGAGCGGCTCACTCGTCCAAATTCGGCATATGCGGTTGGTGTACTACCAGACCAAAAGATTTTATTGGTAGAGGATATGCAACCGCACTGGCAGTTTTCGCAGATTGCGCCGACGGGAGGAAGGGTGGAGCTGGATGAAGATCCGGCTGAAGCTGTCCGACGGGAATTTCGTGAGGAGACAGGATATCAGATCGGACAGTTGTTGCCGTGGTTTACTTATGACCCCAGCAGCTTGATGCAGTGGTCGGTGCATGCGTTTGTGGGCAAAGACTTGCTGCAAGCCGGTCCTAAAAAAACGGATGCGGGGGAGCATATTCAACTTTTGACATGCACCTTTGAAGCATTTCTGCAGCTCGGTCGAGATACCCGGCTGCGTGACTCAATGATGAGAATTATTTTACTGGAAGCGCTTCTTGACCGTAAGATGCGAGAGAAACTCCATACTCTTTTATATGAATAAACAACCAGACCGCACCCTTATTGCGCCGAACTCGACCCAGCTTTCGCTGAAGCTTCACCGGGCAGGCAGGTAATTTTATGGCGACTACACGCACTCGTATCGCTCCTAGCCCCACCGGCAACCTTCACGTGGGTACAGCCCGAGCAGCGCTGTATAACGAATTATTTGCTCGACAGCAGGGCGGGGCATTTATTGTGCGGATTGAAGATACCGATCAGGAGCGAAGCGGGGCGGCATACGAAGCAAACATCCTGGAAGGATTACGGTGGCTAGGGTTGATCTGGGATGAAGGGCCGGACGTGGGGGGCGGCGCAGGACCGTATCGGCAATCGGAGCGTCAGGAAGGATATCGGCAGGCGATTCACCAGCTTCTCGAGAGCGGGGCGGCGTATCGGGTAGAGGACGGACAAGCAATTAAGCTTCGAGTACCCGACCAAGAGGTCGTATTTACAGACCTCATTCGCGGCGAGGTGCGCACACCTTCGTCAAGTTGGGGCGGAGACTTTGTCATTGCCCGGAATGAAAAAAGTCCCGTATTCCATTTAGCCGTTGTAGTGGATGATGCCGCTCAGCGAATCTCGCACGTGATCCGCGGCGAAGATCATATATCAAATACTGCCCGCCATATACTGCTGCAACAGGCGCTGGGTATGCCATCGCCGAAGTATGCCCACTTGCCGCTACTGCTTGACGAGCAACGCCGGAAGCTTTCAAAGCGGGCGGGAGACGTGGACCTGCTGGCTTATCGCGAGCGAGGCTTTTTGCCGGCAGCGATGCTCAACTATCTCGCGCTTCTGGGCTGGAACTCAAAAACGGACCGGGAAATATTCACGCATGAGGAATTGATTACTGCTTTTCGCCTGACAGACGTACAGAAAGGAGGCGCGATTTTTTCCGAGCAGAAACTGGTATCGATTAATAAAGACTACCTGCGGCGGTTGTCCCCGGAGGAGTTGCTGAAACACGCAAAACCCTTTCTGGAAGCAGCAGGTATTCAAGTTACCGACCGGTCATATTGGGCAGCCGCGTTGGCGACGGAGCAAGAACGAGTGGGGACATTGGCGGAACTGCCGGAGGCAGTGGCCTTCTTTATCCGTGACTGGCAACCGAAATTCGAGGCGCCACTGCTGGTATGGAAAAAGAGCGATGCGGTAGCGTCCGCGAAGCGGCTGGATGCCGTGACTGCATATTTATCCGATCGCTCAGCGGCGGCGTTTACGGTGCAAACGCTCGAACATGATCTGCTTGCCTGGATTGATGACCAAGGATTAGGCAGAGGGGACACCCTCTGGCCGATGCGCGTTGCGCTCACGGGGCGCGAGCATTCACCGGGACCTTTTGCAGTGGCAGCAGTGCTGGGCAAAGATGAGACACTGCGCCGATTGCGAGCGGCTCGGCAACTGTTGGCTTGATTGAGCGCTTACCGCTTGCTACCAACGATTCTTTTTTGCCAAACTGACACGTATATGACTAAGCGAATTCCCCGCTGGCAGCGGATCGTGTACGGTGTGGTAGTATTCTGGCTGCTAGTTGGTATGGTTTCTATTTCCTTCCTTTCGCGATGACACTCCGTTTGCGGCGGCTGGCATTGTTAGTGCATACAGTGTTCTTGCTTGCTTTGGCTCTCCCGACAACGGCACAATCACTTGATAAATTGCAAGAAGAGCTGTCGTCAAAGCGGGACGCGCTGAAAGCGGCGGAGGCACGGATCGAAAAATTCAGGAATGATGTACAGCTGAAGCGACGGGAAGCAAAAACACTTGAAGACCAAATCGAGATTATTGATGATACTATCCAAGAATTAGAACTTTCCATCGCCGGCACCGTTGCAGAAATTGATGAGACAAATGCGGCCATTGCTGCCGTCGAGAAAGAAATTAGCCAACGCGAGGAAGAGATCAGTCAACAAAAAGCGTTGCTTGCTGAATACCTGCGTTCTCTTTATACGGTAGACCGGCAATCTAATGTTACGATTCTGTTAAAATATGATTCCTTTTCTGAGGCGGTGCAGGAAGCGGCCACATTTGAAGAGTTGCAAAATCGCAGCCGCGATACGCTGCAACATATTAAGACGTTGAAAGCAGAGTTAGAGCATCGGCAGAATGATTTATCTTCCTACCGGTCGACACTGGTTGCTTTGCGCCACCGCCAAGAGGAGCAGCAAACTACGCTGACTACTAACAAGGAATCGAAAGCAAACATCCTGTCGCTGACCCGACAGCAGGAAACGCAGTTCCAAAAACTGTTAGGTGAAGCGCAAGCAGCCCACAAAGCGGCTGAAGCTGAAATTTCCCGCCTGGATACGGTGATTCGTGAAGAGTTGCGCAAACAGGGAAGGGCAGGATTGCCGTCCGTGGGCGCAATGAGCTGGCCGATTGAGCCGATCTTCGGAATTGCTTGCGGTTTTCACTGCGCCGGCTACCCATACGCATACTTAATCGGACCACATTCCGGCATTGATGTTCCGACATATGTGGGAACACCAATCAAAGCGCCGGCAGACGGCTATGTGGCCCGTACCCATGACTCCGGTGGGTCTGGTTACAGCTACATCCTGTTACTGCATGGGGAAGAAGTTTCGACTGTGTATGGCCACGTGTCCGGTTTCGCAGTGTCGGAAGGGCAAATGGTAACTCGCGGTACAGTGATTGGCTATACCGGCGGCGCACCGGGTACACACGGAGCAGGTTTATCTACCGGGGCACACTTGCACTTCGAGGTGCGTGTGCATAATGCGCCTACCGATCCGATGCAATATTTGTAAAATAGTGCAGCCATGGCTAAGTACCAACAGTTCGACGCCATTCTGGAAAAATGGGCCACGCGGCTGGTGTTTGCCTGGGGGCCTTTTTATGCAGTGTTGTTCTTTTTACGCTTCTTGTGGCGGGAATATTTGCGGCGCGAGGAAGAATAGCACGTATCACAAAACATCGCACCGGTATTACGCTCTTTTTTTCACCAGTAAGCACCGGGTTCTAGGAATTTTTTCTCCCTGCCGTTACCATAAGTAAATGCCTACTTACCAAGAGGTCATTTCGTTCTTCCTGAAATTAGAAGGTCCGTACCGCTGGTATGTGTTGGGCGCCGTTCTGGTGTTGCTCACAGCGATTATGACGCGTATTATTTTCAAGACGTTCAAATGGTTTACCTTGATTGCTGCCGCCGGTGTGTTGGTAACGGCGGGAGCATATTACTTGGGTCCTCTGATAGCTGACTGGTTGATACAGCGAGCAGGGGGTAGGTAACTCTGTCCATTTATGTGGAGAAGACTTTTATTTGTCAGGGGAGTTACTGTGCAGCTCTTTCTCTAAGCCTGCATTTTCTGTCCGTCTGACTTTGAGTCCCAAATCAAGATAATAACAGCCTAACTGCTCGATTGTCCGTTAGCTGACGGACGGGCACAGATACTCATCTTACAATATTATTGTGCGACGTTGCTAAGCAGATGCGTGATATGTTGCTTATCTAATCTTCGGCACATGGTCATGTGCAATTGCTCAGTCAACTGTGTTTGCGGAATAAGGTTCATACTTTGCATACCCGCGGCACCGTATTAAAAATTATTTTGCTTTGGATGCTGGTTTTATTACTCAGTAAGGCTAACTTTGTGCTCTCCCAGCGGTATAACAAGCGGGGGAGCATTCATCTTAAATTAGGCATTTAAATGCCTTTAGAAGCGTTATAATTTATGCTATGACCCTTGGCACCTGTGAACGGCTTGGACGCGCGCAGGCCGTGTTGTATGCCGTGTGTTTTACGATGCCCTGTATACCAGGAGAGATAAAAAATCTATTGCTTGACTCACAAAGAAGAGGGTGCAGGATTGCGGGGGACTATGGCGGGGGAGCAACGCCCTGTCAGCGTGCAGAGGGTAGCGGTGGACGTTTCCTGAAGAGGAGTGCGGTGAGCACTAGATTGGAGAGCGTGGTAACGTCGCTCAATGTATATTTGGCGACGTTGCTTAAGTTGCTACGTTCCCCATTATGTTATCCACAGCCAGAACATTTAAAATACACTAGTCAATTACGGCTAATTGCATTAAATATCCCATTTATATTTATTGCCTGTTGGTCTAGACTTCTATGCAGTATGGGGCTTCTCCCCTCCCAACTTGTGGCAGTATGTGTTTAACGGTAATGCGCCTAGCCAGAGATTTAGCATGCAATCTATTCCTAAATTGCGCTTCCCCGGGACGCTATCCCCTGCTACTTGACATATATATTTTATATTTTATAAGGCTAGTACCCTAGTTTTTGCGTGCATTGACTGGGCATAAGACCGGCTCCCCGGGCCTGTTCGGCTGTGGTAAAAAATATTTTATTCTCTTCCTTAATGCGGCCTACGCTTGGGCAGCTGATATGATGAAATAACGAGGAATTTCGCGAAGCAACAAACGGTGCATTAGCTGGCTCGCCGGCGTCAACGGACGGTGTTTTTTTTGGAATTTCGGCTGGTGACGGTTTCTCTGTCTGTGTGCCGGCAACGGCTGCATGTGGTGCCGGCAAAGCGTCATTTTCTGCAGCAACCGCTTCGACTTTATTTTTAAGGGCTTGCAAGGAGGCAGCATCCCCCCCGCCGGGTGCACCGCTGGTGTCGGCGGTACGGCAATCCTCAAAGACAATCGGATGGGCGGCGTAATACGGCGAGGTGGTGCGCCCCGCTTGCCAGCCAGCAGTGAACAGAAGTATGGCCGCAGTTGCGGCGCCGGCATGGCGGCCATACTGGTGCCATAAAAGGCGAAGGGTGCTTATATCCATACGCTCGCTTATCCGCTTCTTGAAAAACAAAAGTAATGCGGGACCTGAAGGCTGGCATGTAGCGAATTGCTTTCCATATGCTTTACCTTTAGAGTATATCCTCTTATGCAATACGTCTTCTTTTTAGGTTCGCACCCAGCTTTGTCTGTTGCGGAGGTTTTAAATGTACTGCGACGTGATGGGATATCTTACCGGATCTTTTTTGCGCATGAGCGATACATGGTTATCGATGTGGCCGGTGTTTTACCGATTGATTTTTTAAGACGTTTGGGCGGCAGCGAGAGGATAGCACGCGTGGTGGCTGCGCAGCCACAGGCGTGGCTGGCGGCAGAGATTGCAGCGGCGTTTATACCCGAGGGGATAAAATTCATATTTGGTTTAAACGTGTGGCCCGCCTATGTCAAGGCTTTGGGGAGCAAGCCCAATGCTGAGCATAAACCGGTGGAGTCGCTGGCCCGGAAGCTGAAGGCAGCGTGGCGTGAGCAAGGGTATTCGGCGCGATATACTTTGCCTAAACGCGCGAACTCGACCCTGAACGCAGCCCAGGTTATCTTTAATCGTTTGCATGAGCCGCCTAATCTTGATCTCCACCTTTTGCTCGCCGGCGATGCATATGTCTTAGCTCAGACGTTGTCTGTGCAGGATATCCAAGCATACGAGCAGCGGGATACGGCCCGTCCGGCACGGGATGCGCGAGTGGGTATGCTGCCGCCAAAGTTGGCACAGATTATGTTGAACCTAGTGCCAACATTCCACCACTGGCCCCCGACGGTGTATGACCCTTTTTGCGGCACCGGGACCGTGCTGCAGGAAGGGTTGCTGTTCGGCTGGCAGATGATAGGCTCAGATGCGTCACCAAAAATGGTGCGGGCAACAAAACATAATCTTGCCTGGCTGGCTCGGCATCCTCTGTTTGCGGAGAGGTTGCACGCTGCCGGCGCGGATGTGTTTCAGCACGATGCCCGCCTGCCTCTTTTTGCGGCTATAGGTGCTGTCGGTGACGGCGAGGCGCCGCTGCATGATAATGTAGACGCCATTGTGACCGAGCCGTACTTGGGCACTCCTCTCACCCGTTCGCTGTCCGCGGCGAAAGCGACATCAGCTTTTGCGGGTATTCAGCAGATATATTTAAGCTTTTTTACCCAGGCCCGGAAATTCCTCGCACCCGGTGGGTGGGTGGTGTTTCTCCTACCGGCGATTAAGGTGTCTGGCCAGAGCGGCTATACGCTCTTCCCTGCTTCATTTCTTGACCGCGTCGTCTCGCTTGGGTATAGTCAGAAACAGCCTGCTCCCCAGGGTTTTGAGGATAATATCTACCCCAGCACAGAGCGCGGCACGCTGCTGTACTCCCGCCCAAAAGCGTTGGTGGCCCGGGAGATTACACTGTGGGAGAAGCGTTGATTGCGTAATTGTAACTATAACTCGTAACTGTTAACATTTGAAACTGCTATGGCGCATAAGAAAGCCGGAGGGTCAACACAATTAGGTAGAGAATCAGAAAGTAAGCGTCTGGGCGTGAAGATTTTTAGCGGTCAAAAAGTTAATCCGGGCCAGGTGATTATCCGCCAACGCGGGAATAAATATCGTCCGGGAGTAGGTGTGCGCCAAGGCGGCGATGACACGCTGTATGCCGGCACGGCCGGGGTGGTGCGCTTTGCGCGACGGAAGATCAAGCGGTTTACGGGAGCGCTGAAAGAAGCAACGTTTGTGCACGTCGAATAGCTGCGTAGGATCTCTTGAAGGCCTAAAGCTCTCCCGCCGCGCCAGCTCACTTCGCACGGTCGGAGTTAACGCCGCCTCGTCTCATTGGAGATTGGCGGGGTTTCCCTCCTCCGTCAGTGCGTTAGTTAATACTAGAATAAGCAGACAGATGTAATTAGTTTTCTGCCTTCATTGAGAACGAATGAGAAATGCACACCGGCGGGTGTGCTTTTTTTAACAAAGTGCAGTTAGGCTTTGCCAAGCTGCTCGTTTTTTCAAGAGTTCCCGGGATTGGGGCAGCAATTCCCCCCTCCCCTGCTTCGACGTGGCCGGCGGGCAGGCCGTACATATTGTCGCGGTAGCCGGTGTTGGCGCGGTGTACCAGCACAATCTCATCGCTGCGGCGGAGGAAGACGTAGTTGGAGAAGACGACAGGAAATAATTGGCGGGACAGTAAACCCCCTTTATCACCTTTTAGAAGGGGGAGGTTTTTACGCCGTTTTTTTAGCGGCAGCGATGAAGGCATTGAACAGGGGGTGGCCAGTTGTCGGACGTGAGGTAAATTCGGCATGATACTGGACACCGACGAACCAAGGGTGGTTGGCTACCTCTACGATTTCGACGAGCTTGCCGTTAGGCGTGGTGCCGGCAATGCGCAAGCCTGCTTTTTCCAATTTTCCCCGGAAATCATTATTGAATTCATAGCGGTGGCGATGACGTTCTCGTATCTGCGGCTGGCCATAGGCTTCACGGGAGAAAGAACCCTCCGTGAGTACACAATCCCAGCCGCCGAGGCGCATAGTGCCGCCCTTATCGGTGATTGTTTTTTGGTCGGCCATAATGTGGATCACACAACTTCGCTCCGCTGCTGCGGAGCTACGCTGTGCAGGTGCTCTTTCCGTCTCTCCCTCAGTAAGAAACTCTTCGCTCGTGGCTTGGGTAATGCCAGCGACATTGCGCGCGAATTCAATGACGGCGAGCTGCATACCAAGACACAGACCAAGATAAGGAATCATTTTCTCGCGGGCGTATTGGATGGCGGTAATTTTTCCTTCAATACCGCGTGAACCGAATCCACCAGGGACAACGATGCCCGCGGCATCTTTGAGAAACAGTTCCGGACCTTGCTCTTCTAGAATTTCGGAATCAATCCAGCGCAGGTTGAGATCAGTTTCGGCTTGCCAGCAAGCGGCTTTGAGCGCTTCAATAACACTGGCGTAAGTGTCCAGCATGGTGGTGTACTTGCCTACCAGTGCAATGGTCAATTGCGGTTTACGCTGTTTAATTTTTTCCACTAATGCCGGCCAGGCGGGTTTCCGCTCCTTCAATGTTAAACCAAGCTTGCCGGCAATGACCTCGTCGAGCCTGCGCTTTTCCATCAGCAATGGTACTTCATAGACGCTTGGCAGTGTGGGGAGGATGAGGATGGCTTCTTTTTCGACGTTGGTATAGAGTGACAGTTTACTGACGAGATCATCCTTCACATCATAGTCCGTGCGGGCAATCAGCACGTCAGGCTGAATACCGATGCTGCGCAAATCGCGGACGCTGTTCTGGGCCGGCTTGGTCTTCACTTCTTCAGAAGCCTTCAGGTACGGCAGAAAGACTACATGTACGTACAGCACGTTCTGACGGCCTTCATCAAGACGCATCTGCCGAGCCGCTTCAATAAAATGGAACCCTTCGTCGTCGCCGACGGTGCCGCCGATCTCCACAATGTGCACGTCAAAATTATCCAGAGCGGCGGCGCGGCGAGCACGATCTTTTACCTCATTGGTAACGTGCGGGATGACTTGTACCGTTTTGCCGAGAAACTCCCCCTTTCGTTCACGGGCGATGAGGCCTTGGTAGATGGCACCAGTCATGACGGAGGAATGACGCGTTAAGCTTTGCTCCAAGAAGCGCTCATAATGCCCTAAGTCGAGATCTGTTTCTGCGCCGTCATCCGTGACGAATACTTCACCGTGTTCCGCGGGATTCAGCGTGCCGGCATCAACATTAATATATTGATCGAACTTCTGCATATTTACGGCCACCCCCCTCTCTTTGAGCACGTTGGCAATGGAAGCGGCAGTAATGCCTTTGCCAAGCCCCGAGAGAACCCCGCCGGTGACAAATATATACTTAGTAGCCGTCATAGGCAAACTGAGCTGCTCCGCAGCGAACCTAGCAGTATAACTGCTGCAGGGATGACTACAATGTATTTCACCCCGTAATTAAGCATGAGATTGTTGGGCCGGATCGGCAATCACAACGACTTTTATCACCGCTTCGCTGTCGGGACCCACTGCGACGGTTACATTATAGTCGCCAAGTTGTGTGATTACACCGGGCAATGAGATGTCCTTCGCCCTCACCTTTATATCAACCTGCTCGGAGAGCTTTTTTGCGATCTCACGCGCGCTGATACGGCCATATATGTCAAAACCATCTTTTACCCGAGCTGTGAGGGTGAGTTGAGTGCCTTCTAACTGTTCTGCCTTTGCCTGCAAAGCACGGCGAACCTCGGCGGCTGCCTGTTCCTGTTTTGACTTTTGATTTGCGGCAGCGTTTTTAGCGGCGGCGTCAGCCAGGGCAGCACGGCCGGCCGGAAAAAGTTGGTTGCGGGCATATCCCTCCGCTACGCTGACAATGTCGCCGGGGCGGCCGAGACCGCTAATATTTTCGAGCAAAATTACGTCAAGCTTTTTGGCCATAGCTTTTTATATCACAGACAGTATAGCGCACGCCGGCTAGCCTGCCAGCGGCACGGCGTGTGGATGAAGCACTGTGCTGCTGCATATCTTGTCATGCGGTCGACCCTACCCGGACTGCCCGGCAATGATTTTTTGCAGTTCCTCCTCTGCTTGCTGCAATTGTTCATCTTCATCGGTATCCCGATCTTGTTCGACGGCTAGGGTGGGCGAAATACCTTCTTCATTAATTGAGCGGCCGCTGGGCGTAAACCATTTAGCCACGGTGACGCGAAGACTGGAGCCATCAGATAGCTTTAGAAACTCTTGTACAGACCCCTTGCCGAAGCTTTGTGTGCCGATAACGGGAACGTTCCGCTGGTCGAGCAGCGCGCCGGCAAGGATTTCCGAGGCTGACGCTGAGCCGCCATTAATAATCACTGCCGTCGGAATGTCCTGCAGCACCGCATTGCCGCGGGCAGCGTATTCTTTGCTGTTGCCGTCTTTGTCCCGTTCAGAGACGATCGTCTGCCCTTTCTCAATGAAGCGCGAGCCAATTTCTACGGCGGCTTCCAGAAATCCGCCGGGATTGTTGCGCACGTCCACAATGACGCCGCGTGCATGACGGTCTATCACCTCGCGGGCAGCCTCGTTGAAGCGCTTAGCCGTATCTCCGTTAAAGTTAGTAATCTCAATGACGGCAATGTCATTATCAAACGAGAGATTTACGCTTTTAATTGCAATGGTATCGCGGGTCACGGTTATCGGCAGCGGTTCGTCAGCACCCTTCCGCACTACGGTAATTTTTACCGGTTCGCCTTTCTGTCCTCGTATCTTCTGGACTACGTCATCCAAGCCCATGTTTCCAGTGATTGGTTCATCGTCGACAGCGACAATGATATCGCCTTCCTGAACACCTGCCAGTTCAGCTGGTGAGCCGGCAAGAGGAGAGATGACTACCACCGCGCCTTCACGAACACCTATTTCAATGCCGATACCGGAGAAGCTGCCCTGGATTGTTTCTTCAAACTGCTTAGTCTCGGGGGGCGGCTCAAACACGGTGTAGGGATCATCGACGGCGCGGACCATCCCCTGCACGGCCCCGTAAAAGAGATCCTTGTCTTCGATTTCCCCGATAAAGTTCCGGTGCAGTTGGTCCCATGCTTCCCAGAATGTGTGAAATACAAGCTGCCGGTGACCGCTATCATCAAGTCGGACATAATCCAGCGGATTATACTGTATTTCTCCGGCTGGATAAATATAGCGGCCGATGAAGAAACCGCTGCTGAAGATTAGTGCAGTGATGATGAGCCAAACAACCCGCGGCCGCATTCCAGTTACCTGGCGGGGCGCGGTTGGTTGGGGCTTGTCATGTACGGGGCTGGCTGTCGGCATGTGTCGAGTATACATAGCTTAGCGGTGAGCCGCTACATTTGCGACCTCCGATTGGCACTGCACGTTATTCCTCAGTGACGGTGATATGTAGTTCCGCCAGCTGTTTTGTACTGACAGGTGCAGGTGCATCTAGCATCAGATCGCGGGCCTTTTGATCTTTTGGAAAGGCGATGACTTCACGAATATTCGGCTCATCGGATAAAAGCATGCAAAAGCGGTCCAGACCCATGGCGATGCCGCCGTGCGGCGGAGTGCCAAAGGCAAAGGCTTTTAAGAGATGACCAAAACGCTGTTGTACTTCCTGCCTGCTCATGCCAAGTATGCTAAAGATGCGCTGCTGCAGGTGGGGTTCATGAATCCGCATTGAGCCGCCGCCCAGCTCGATACCATTCAGCACCAGGTCGTAGGCCTGGGCGCGGCAGGCCAGCGGGTCTTTTTCCAATAAGTCTTGATCTTCTGCCAGCGGCCGCGTAAATGGGTGGTGTACGGCCGAGAGCGCACCGTTCCCGGCAACTTGTTCAAACAGCGGAAATTCAGTTACCCACAAATACCTCCATACCGATTCATCAACGAGATTTAAGCGGCGGGCAGCTTCTTGCCGCACCTGACCGAGCGGTTCAAGCGCCTGCTTGTATAAACCGGCGCCAAAAAAGATGCTGTCACCGGTAACGGCACGGCAGGAAGTAACGATCTGCTGTGCTTTTTTTTCACCAAGGTGTTTTAGGATCGGTGAGACAACACGGCCATCCTTGACGGTCAGATATGCCAGCCCGCCGGCGCCATAATTTTTTGCCAGTTCGGTGAATTCATCAATGTCTTTGCGAGTGAAGGCAGCTCCGCCGGGAATTCTTAAGGCGGCTACTCGGCCGCCGGCAGCGACGGCGGCAGTAAATACGTTGAACCCGCTGTCCGTTACCTTTTCAGTTATGTCCGTGAGCGGCAGATCGTAGCGCAGGTCCGGTTTATCTGAACCGTACCGTTCCATTGCCTCGCGATAGGTGAGGCGCGGAAAAGGCGCTGTTTGGATAGCGCGGTCGGGACGTATACGTTCAGTTACGGTCCGTATTCCCTGCTCAATAATACGCAAGATGTCTTCCTGGACGGCAAAGCTCATTTCGATCTCAAATTGGGTGAATTCCGGTTGCCGATCGCCCCGCTGGTCTTCATCGCGAAAGCAACGGGCAATTTGGAAATATCTGTCTATGCCGGCTGCCATAAGTAATTGTTTGAGCTGTTGGGGTGATTGCGGCAATACATAGAAGTTCCCCGGATGAATACGGCTGGGAACAACGTATTCACGGGCGCCTTCAGGAGTGCCTTTGATGAGCATCGGTGTTTCGACCTCCATAAAACCGGCGCGGTGAAAATATCGGCGAATTGCCTGCGTAATATCATGACGCCGCTGCAGATTGCTGGCCAGCCGCGAGCGGCGTAGATCAAGATACCGGTACTGCAACCGCAACTCCTCGTTTACCTCGACATCGCTGGAAATTTCGAACGGAGGCGTGACAGCCGGATTTATCACGTCAAGTTCTCTGACGACCAACTCAACCTGGCCGGTTGCAAGAGTGTCGTTTACCATGCCGGCCGGGCGTTCGGCAACGGTGCCGGCAACACGAATGACATACTCGCTGCGCACGAGCTCGGCAGCGGTCAATGCAGCCTGGCTGACCGCCGGATCGACCTTGAGTTGGGTTATCCCCCACCGGTCCCGCAGATCTATGAAAATAAGACCGCCGTGGTCACGGCGGGCATGTACCCATCCGGACAGCACCGCCTGTTGTCCGACGTGTGCGGGGCGCAACTCATTGTTTGTGTGCGTGCGGTACTGATTAGGACTAATTGTCGCCTGGTTTGTTTGCTCTTGCGGCATCATTGTCATTTAGCGTACCTTGTAGCTCCTCTTTCCCGCAATTTTTTTACCGACATTATATTCCTGTCCTATCTCATGGTAGTGATTAAGCCCAAGAGACAGCGCACCTCGCGTTTTCCGGCGATGCACTCTCTCCTGGGACCCCGTTTATCGTGAGAATCCACGGGGGGTCGTATGCCCAGGATGCGCCCCGCTCCTTCGGACGGGGCTAGCTTGTTGTCCAGATGCGTGGCACCTGAACGGGGAAAGTACACTGCACGTGAGACGTGCATTGCCGACCGCGTCTCAGCGCGGTAGGCGGTGCAAATCTCACATTTGAGGGAACATGCCACTGTACCGTTGACGGTATATTTTTGCAACACGCCTTATTTCCGGGTCCTGTTATTGCGGGTTATTGCCCGTTCACGTTACGCGGACGAAGGTATCAAAAACTCCCCTAAGGGGAGTTTTTTACCATCGCTTCAGTGACGAGGAGTTGGCGTCCTGTCCATGCACGCACGAACATAACGCCGGTTGCAATCGTATATGCAGTAGGTATATACGACAAGCAGAGGCACGCAAGGCAGGGGAAGCCGTAACTGCCCCAGCTGTGTTGCGCCAAAGCCCCTCCTCACCACGAAAGCGGCGGTAATGGGCACATAAAGGATGTAAAGTCTGAAGAACAGATAACCGGCCATAATACACCTCCTGTATTTATTGTCAATCCCATTTTTTGCAATTTCATGTGAGTCGCTCCTCCATGCGAATTTGACACATTCTGCTGTTCCGGTACCGTTCGTCACGCCTTCTGCGAAGGATGACTCCTTGTCCCATTCCTGAAACGGGATCGCCGAACTTGGTAGCCGTCACGGCTCCTCTCTGCGTTCTTCTTGCCCGGCTCCGTTACACCCCAGATCGTTTTCCTACCTTTCCGTTTCAGGAGGTATTCAATGTTCATTCCCCCTGCTTCACCGTCCGAAGTCAATGCATTCCTTGACGACCTGTACCTTCTCTGTCTCCGTCACGACGTCGTGCTTGGCTATAGATCATTCCTCCTGCACTGGACCGATTTCCGTGACCTCTCTGTGTGTGATACCGGCGCCCTTTGTCGTGCGGCAGACGGCACACGGAGTTCTGTTCCCCCCATAGCTTTGGCGAGTGCGACTAGACAGCCTGTCCCTTCCCCGGCCTTCTCCCAATGAAGGCGGCTTTTTTTGATCGAGGAAGGCACTGCATTCCTCTATTGCCGCGGCCGCCGTGCGCCTCGAGCGGCTCGCGATACACCGCCTCCAGGCAACCAACTCGCGCCCGTCGTCTCGCGGTGGATACCCAGCTCTTGGGCGATGCGGATTTACGACCAGCCCTGGCGATTTAAGTGCAATACTGAATGGACTTTCGACATCACCTGTCGATTCTACATCGTACATTTTCCATGTGGGTCGGCCGGGAGGACTTTTCGTTGGTGCGTCCGGAGGGAATCGAACCCCCAACCGTTGGCTTAAAAGGCCACTGCTCTGCCAATTGAGCTACGGACGCTCTTTTCTTTTTACTGTGAGTATGTTATACTTTAAATAGTTTACATTAAC
>Ga0210057_1002934_pt1 | contig 23868 bp, 21 predicted proteins | sample CryGeyCG2114_010_2_FD_183968 | JGI IMG/M metagenome (GOLD analysis project Ga0210057, IMG submission 183968) | Groundwater microbial communities from aquifer - Crystal Geyser CG10_big_fil_rev_8/21/14_0.10 (SPAdes) (version 2) | ecosystem: Environmental > Aquatic > Deep subsurface > Groundwater ...
TATTTACGAACTATGAGACCTTTTATATTTCAGAACTAGTCTTCTTATGCTTTTTAGTATATCAGTCCTGTGGTTAAATCTCCATTCAGTTTCAAGTAGGTAAACTGGAAAGAGTTTCTTGGGGACTCCATTGAATTTACTGAGTCTTCTTTTTGCCCAACCCCAAAAGGATTCAACTCCATTAATGTGGATGTCTTTCTCTCTTACAAACTCATCTTTAGCATGATTTACTTTCTTGTGGTTATATCCATACACAGCCAAAGCATCATAGCTTCTCCAGCCATCGGTGTAGATGTCAGCGCCCGACTTGACAGTTGATCTTATGATTGGCATGATCTCAAGTCTACTAATATTTGGAATGATCTCACAGTACACTTTTCCTCCTCTTTTTCTAAGTCCCAAGACAACAATCTTTTTTCCAGCTCCACGACCACTTTTCCCCCTTACTCTTCTTGGGCCAAAGTAACTCTCATCAATTTCAATGCCATTTGTAATTTGTGAACTTTTCCTTTCTTCTAACGCCTCTTTTACAATTAAAGATCTCAAAAAGAAATGATATCTGTTTGCAGTATTTATTCCTCTCCAATCTTAAAACCACGAGAGGTAGCTCGTGGATGAAGATTAGCCGAGAGCGCTAGCTCGAGGTCGTGCGTAGCACGCAGAGGGACAAGAATACCACGGGCGTAGCGTAGCGAAGTCCGTGGATTCTTATATTAACATGGGCAATTTTTGCAGTTTGAGTGGCAGTACAATCAGAAGAAAAACAAGTAACTATGAGTCTAAATTTACCCCTTGAAATCTTTATCCACTTTATCAAATGTACTTTCTCCCTAGATATTGGCATTAATTTAATTTTACCAGCCGTTTATCTAGTCAAGACCCATTCCTATGTCCAAGTTACCCCTCAAGGAAACTATGATGTCAAATACTGGGTAACTGATGTGTCAACCAAGGGTTTCACTATCAAAATTGATCCAGCACTCTCCGAGGAAGTCCAATTCTCTTGGTCTGCGTTAGCAGTAAAAGATGCCAAGACCTACGAGGGCAATGAATCATCCGCAACTCCAGACCCAACAGTAACGTATTCTCCTATTCCAGGAGTAGAGCCAATTGAAGAAAGCACCACAAGTGCTGAGGTAGAGACTCCTCCAAGTACGCAGTCTGCAACTGTTTCACAATAAAGTAGTCTTTTTAGGGGTCTTACCCCTCATTTTGCAAGGGTTTCCGGCTACGCCCCCAACGAACTCCGCTTCGCTTCGCCCTTGCAAAATTCACCCTGCTTTTTTGTGCACAGGTATAGGTGCATATAGAGACGATGACCGAGGAACTTCTTAAGGCAGCGCATATATATTTGAAAAACAGGGTGATAGCTGGGTACAGTCTTCCAAGCTCGTTCCAAATGACGGCACAAGCTACGATTTCTTCGGATACAGTGTCGAAATATCCGGAAACTACGCTTTGGTCGGCGCGTATAGAGACGACGACCTAGGAAGCACTTCCGGATCAGCTTATATTTTTGAAAGACAAAGCGATGGGGCGTGGATACAAAAGGCAAAACTCCTAGCAAATGATGGAAGGGGAGGCGACCGGTTTGGGTGGGCCGTGGCGATTGACGGAACAAAAGCAATTATCGGATCCCCCAAGAGATGACGATAAGAATCCACGGACTTCGCTACGCTACGCCCGTGGTATTCTTGTCCCTCTGCGTGCTACGCACGACCTCGAGCTAGCGCTCTCGGCTAATCTTCATCCACGAGCTACCTCTCGTGGTTTTAAGATTGGAGAGGAATAAAGGTGGCTCATCAGGATCGGCCTATATATTTGAGCTACAAAACGAAGCCTGGCAGCAGACCTCAAAGCTGGTCCCTGCCGACGGAGCCTCTGGCGACTACTTCGGGTCATCGGTAGACATAAGCCAGGGGCAAGCCATAGTCGGGGCTTACGGCGACGTCGATCAGGGCAGTTCACCAGGATCCGCATATATATACTCACAGGACGGCGCGTCCTGGTCACAAAGCGCAAAGCTTATAGGAAACGATGGTAATTCTTCCGATCTGTTGGGTTATTCAGTTGGAATATCGGGGAACAATGCTATTGCCAGCGCATACGGCAACGAGTATGGTGGGGCTGCCTACCTATTCAAAAACACGAGTGGGGCCTGGACAGAAACGTCTAAAATACAATCAAGTGACTTGTCAACCGGGGATGCATTTGGACGATCTGTATCTACAGACGGAAACTTCGTCATGGTCGGCGCGGGCTCGGATGACGACAAAGGGTCAAGCTCCGGAAGCGCATACATCTTCACTTTTTAATCTCCAGCACGCGGTCGACGCGGAAGACGCGCTCCTGACCGCGCAGCTCGTCAAAGCCGGAAAATCCCAGGAAAGACTTGCCTTGGTACTCCATTTGCCCAACCTGTGTGGGGGCAACTGTCCGCTCTGAGCGCGTGTTATCCGCCTTCAAATAAACAATTTTGATGCTTGTGCCCTCATCTGCCGCCCGACCTATGATTCGCGCTTTCTCCTCCGTCGAAAGCCTCTTTTCCGCCTCCTCGTAGGCCCGTCCTGTCAGGTATTTGGACACTTTCCAGTCGATCATGATGTGGCGCGGCTCGACCGGCTTTTTTAGTACAAGCCCGGGGAGGCTGACGCAGCGGGATAGGGCGACATAAGCCTGGCCGTGGGCAAAAGTGCCTCGGTCAAAGTCGACTATCGCCTTCTCAAACGTCTTCCCTTGCGACTTATGGATGGTGATGGCCCAGGCAAGCGTTAACGGGTACTGGGTGAAGGAGCCAGCGGTCTTTGAGTCCACGCTTTTTTCCTTTTCGTCGTAGTAAAACTGGTACATCTCCCACGTATAAGGGAGTACCTCGACCAGTTCCCCATCGCCCAGCTCCACGGTGAGAATGTCGCCCTCTCCTGCGTTTCCACGGTCTATTCCCACTATCCTTCCTACCGTCCCGTTGATCCACCTGCCTTCGCGGTCGTTATTGACAAGCATCACCTGCGCTCCTTTTTTGACACACAAGACCTTCGGCGCCGGGGCCGACTTTTCCTCAAACTCACCGCTTATGGCCGCCTGGTATGTAATCTCTTTCCCCGGCAAGCGGGCGAGGCTTGCTTCGTTGACCGCGGCCGCTTTTGCGTTTGTTGTGGTCAGGTATATGTAAAACTCCTCATCGGGCGCTTCAAAGCCCGGGTCATGGCGGGTGTTGAGAAGCTTTAGGTGCGCCTCAGTCACGCTTTTGTTGCGAACGGCGTTTAGTATGTCGATAAACTCCGAGTCTTTCTGGCGGTAGATTTTGGTTAGCTCGACAATCTCAAACTCCGCCTCCGCCATCACGCGGGCCGAGAAAAAGTATGGGCTGTCGTAGTGGCTTTCAAAGACAGCCCTCTCCTGGGAAGTTACCACAGGCGGGAGCTGGTAAAGGTCTCCGATAAATATCATCTGCTCTCCACCGAAGGGCACTCCTCGCCTTGGCCCGTGGAGTCGGAGGAACTGGTCCACGCAGTCGAGAAGGTCCGCCCTGACCATGGATATCTCATCTATTACCAGGGCCTCAAGCTCACGATAGAGCTTTGCGTTTCTAACCTTTTGGTAGCCCTTTTTTATTTTGCCGACCGTAATATCCGGACGGAAGCCGAAAAACGAGTGAACGGTCTGGCCACCAACATTCACGGCTCCGACACCAGTCGGAGCAACCACTGCAATGTTTTTGTCCGTGTGCTCTCTGAAATAGGTGAGCAGCATTGACTTGCCGGTGCCTGCGCGACCGGTCACGAAGACGTTGCCCCCGCCTTCAATGGCGCTCAGGGCTTTTTTAAATCCTGTGTTTATTTCAATTGTGCCCATGACCGCTCTCACCCTAATTTGTTTCTACGGCAAGCCGGGCGTTCCTGGCCTTACGCTTTCGATAACCCTCTGCTTTGCCCGAGCATAGGCCTCTACTTCATCTTCGTTTAGTCGTGAGTGTGGTAGCATCCAGTCCGCTATGCGCAAAGATTTTTCATCGCCCAGATTTATCACCCACCATTCAAAGATTTTCTCCCTTTCCCTGCTCTCCTCATCCAAAAGGAAACGAATCGCCTCATTGCCACCTATCTGGAACTTTTCTTCTGTGAAAACTGCCGGTGTAGAGCCTGTAAAAAGGTGCGTAGAGTCAGGAGGGTATCTATTTAGGTGCCGAAGTAGGTCTGATTTTGTTTCCGTAGACGGTTTGTCGTAGACCAAAAAACGCATATGTACATGCTGCCCGCTAGCTCGAACTTCGGAGGGCCTTTCTAGTTTGACGTTTGAAATTGTATAGGCGCGCTCAGTAGTATCACCCGCATTGATCGACTCCCACGCAATCACATCCCAGCCCGGAGGCAGCTCTACTGAAAGACCTTTCCCTATTGTCACCCTTTCCCATTGTAATTCCAAAGCAGCAACTCCGTCGCTGACAGAAACACCAGTATCTTTTAATCCCGACTTCCCGAATGATAATCGGGTTGAATAAAATACGAGAGCTCCTCCCGCCAATAAAACCAAGAAAAAAATAGCGAGCAATACGGAAAGTATCCCAGACTGAGGCCTGGACGTCATAGTGCATATTAACACTTACCCGCATATATGGTAAAGTGGACCAAGCTTCTATAAATGTTGTCCGACACAATATTTACCCTATATTTCTACCTTAAAAACACTCTCTCTGCCCCGGCCGAGGTTTTAGCCAAACTGATAGAATACGCCCTTCAGGGATTACAGGGATATGCTTTCATAGGTTTGGTAGCGTTTGGACTTTCTACCCTAGCTTCTCTCGGCGGAGTATTTACCCTGCAGTTCATCGCTAAAATAATAAAAAGGGGTGTAAGCAAGAACACCCTTTTAGCAGTGTTCTTGGCTCTTCTCAGTACCCACATCTTAGCCGGTGTCACGTTGACTGTTTTTTCGAAAACAGTGTCTAATTTCATACCCATCCACGAACTTTCTATCATCTCTTTCGTGTTAGTAGTTATGGGAACAGCATCGTTGCCCTACTACTTATTTTGGCAGATTAAAAAGAGGCTCTATTCCCAAGTCAACAAACTTACGCGATCACTCGACACAATACTATTGGTTTATCCACTCGCCTTAGCTCTAATATTAATAATCGATATTGTTTTCGACCCACTTGGACCCCCGCAAGGAAATGAATTTTTCAATATACACGCGGCGATTAAAAATACCTGCCTGGACGACCCGGAGCAAATAAACTGCCCTCAAAAAGTTGAGGACATTTCATTCATAGAGCCGGAAGAATACCAAAAACTATCAAATACACAGGCCAGCTACCTTTACGATAAGTCAGAAAACCGATACACTCTCGTAGTACGATATTCAAGGAACAGAGCCGTATTATTCGACCCGCGACTAAAAGAGACACTGGGGCGCGATTTCGAAGAGTATCAGCTACACCTTATCGGCCGCGACAAACTTGCAAGCCCTCCACCTTTTGAGGGCCCGTGGGAGTTTGACCCCTGGCCGTACTAGCGATTGAACTCGTAAATAAAGACATTGTTCTTGCCGTAAATTTCCCTAGCCTCGGAGATATCTATCTGCCTACCCACTAGATAAATATAGGTTATGTCATTATTATCCAGAAATTCGCGGCTTGGTTCTTCGAAAAACTGCTCGACCTCGCGCCTCCTTTCCTGCCAGGGGTAATCTAAAATATCGAGGTTCACCTGGTCTTCCAAAAACACGGGTTTTCCGGAAAAAGCAGACACGTAAGCCGTGGACTCGTAAACCGGTAGTGGGCGGGGCGGGGCCGCCGTGCCCTGGTTAAATGGAGAGGTTAAAATAACACCTTCGGGGAGGGATTTAATATAAAAAAGCGCCGCCAGCTCTTCTCGAGGCACGCGCGCCGGCGGACGAGATGGGACGTAATGCTGAAGCGTCGCGTGTGAGACGGGGATAACAAAAAGAACTGCCAATCCCGCAAACAGTTTGCCTGCTTTGGGGCTGCTTTTCAAAAGCTGTGCTACCGAAATACCCGCTAAGATGCTTAAAAAAAATAGCGAGTAATAAAAAAACTGAATGGTATTCCACGGAGTGCCTTTTTGAAGGAGTAGCATGGGAAGCACCACCCCAGCCGCGATGACACTTCCCAAAAACAAATCTATCGTGTCTATCTTTTTATTCGTCTTGATTTTTCCGAAAGCGTGATAGCCCGCAACCGTTCGCAGGCCCACGTTTCCGACTATAAATATCACAAAGGCTCCGCCATATGCGGTAATGGCTCGTGGCCAGTTTTCCGCCAGTACATAGTTAACCATGGCGCTTGCGTACCGCGGCCAGCCCAGTCTGTCGGGGAACTCCATCATCGTCTCCAGAAACCAAAGGGGTCTGAGCACGATTAACCCTCCCGAGGAGTTATTAAGCGGCAAAAAAAATATTAGAGAAATTGCAAGCGCGCCAAAAAATATTTTTACGAAAGTAGCCTCTCTGGTTCTTAAATACTGAAAAGTGGCCAATACAAAAAGCCCCCCTAATGCCAGTACTCCGCCGTGGGCTTTTATCTGGATTAACAGCCCGAAGACGACACTCGCAAGCAGAATATATTTCGCTTCACGGGACTTTTGCAGTTTAATAAGTAAAAGTAGCCCAAAAAGCAAAAGGACTAAAGAGGCGGCAAACGGGGGATTGATAAGTGTAGACAAAGACTGTTGAGACCAAAAAAGGGACTCCCCACCTATCTCGCCATGTCGCAAAAGGGTAATTATCCAGCCAAAGCTCCCGGAAAAGTAGACAAAAAACACCGCCCAGAGCGCTTCAGCACGAGAGCCTCTCCACAAGTAAACAAATTTATAGGCTAGGTAACCTGTTAAAAACGCGGTGACCGGGGGTAAAACTTGAAAGTACCATATGGAAATGGGGATAGTGGTTACGCGGTACAGGATGGCGAGAAAAAGATCGTAGCCAATGTGGTAGTTTTGAATTTGAGCTCCGGCAAAAATTGGCATCTCCAGTGTACCGCGAGCTAGAGAATTTGCTAAAGCAATGTGCCACACTCCGTCGTGCCCGTTCGGTCCCCAAAACCCCAACCCAAAACTGTACAAGAGACCACTTTTGACCATGGTAATAGACCACGCCAATGTGCCCGCCAAGAGAAGTAGTACAAAGGGCCTATTTTGAAATAAGCCGGCGAAGGATTTTTTTGCCATCTTTTACCATCATTTGGCCAATTAAAAAATAAGACAATGCCAGGTATACTGCTCCCCCTGCCATAATAATAGCTACTAAGTTAACAGAGTTGTGGTCCATACTCTCCCGCAAAACTAATACCAGCGCCCCCATCAAGACAGTAGACACCGCGGTTCGTAGGAGGCTATCTGTAAGCGAAAAGTTTACGTGCTTTTTGGCGATGTAAATTGCAATTACCGAGGTACTGGAGACTAGAGCATGTCCGGCAGCTGCCCCATTAATGCCATAAAGTGCCCCAAGTCCCGGAACCAGTAATACCGTAAGCACCGTCCACATCACAAGCAGCTTTGAAACCGTTTTTATTTTCCCTATTGCCATCAACAGGTTGGTTAAAAGAGTAGTCGGCGCCGCGAATAATACGCTTGCCGTCATGAAGCCAAGCGGTATAAGTGAAGGTTCCCATTTTTGATACTGCGGCAACACATCAATAATCACAGGTGCTAAAAGCCAAAGGCCAACAACGCTTGGATAAACAAAAAAAGTGACGAATAAAAGAGCTTTTGTGACGCTTCTTGCCAGCTCTCGCCCGTTTCCTTGCATCCGAGCAAAAGCCGGAAATGTTACCTTTGTGGTTGGGTCCATAAATAACCTAAGTGGTACTTGGCTTGCCCGCTCGGCTGTTCCTAAAAACCCTACCCCTTGCGTCCCCACCACGGCGCCAATTGCAAGTGTAGCCCCACGGTCTTTGATAACGGCGAGTAAAGTATTAAACTGATATGGTATACCAAACTTCACCAAATCTTTGAGTGCGGGCATTGAAAAAGCTATCCCGGGCATCCACGGTTGGAGGATATACATTGCCACAAGCCCGACGATACTCCTCAAAACGACAGCGTAGGTGAAGCTCCTTATCCCCAAGCCTTGTGAGGCAAAAATGACAACTGAGATGCTAAATACCAGGCTCTCTAAAATGTCCGGCAATATAAACCTACCAAACGCCAGCTTTCGCTCCAGAAGAACCGACGGGATACTTTTGAGCGAAGACAATAATAGCGATATTCCCAGTGCATACAATAGCAACACTCCCTCTTGGGAGAGCCCGTATGTTCTCTGAATAAAGGGGGCAGCGAAATAAAGCGTTATCAACAAGGCGACGACCAGTCCTTGCTGGATAGTAAAAGTGGTTCGAAGGTCCTCACGCGTAGGCTTCTGCTTTTTTTGAATAAGAGCCGCCGCTAAACCAATATCCGAGAAAAAAATAAGAAAACCAACTGCTGCCGATACTACCCAAAAGACCCCCATTTGCTCAACCGTGAGAATGGCTAGTAAAAAAAACTGTGAAACCTGGGCGACAAGATTTAAGAAAAATCCCCGACCCATAATGGCGACAATCCCACTAATTGTCCGCTTCTTAACCTCCTCTAGGCTAATCTCAAACGAACGGTCCAGGTCGTCGCCGATATCTAGTTCGTTTCTACTCACCCCCAAATTGTAGCACCATTACCGCTTTTTAAGCGAGGCAGGCACTACAACACCAGCCAGACCAATGAAGCTGGCCAGGCTCAAAAGATTACCGGCTATCCTAGGCGGCGTGTCGTGTAGCTCCGCCCGAACATCGTGGTCTCCACCGCGAAGCGAGATATACATCCGCCCCCATTCCTCGTCTTCCGGGATAAATGTCTCTACCTCTTTACCGTTGACAAAAACCTTCCAATTAGGGAAATCGAATATCCCGAGCCTCACGACCGCTGACTCCTCCACATTTATACGAAACCTTGCCCAGTCGGTGCCTTGCTGTGTGTCTCTGACGACTCCGCCCCCTTCAAGCACCTCTGTTATGGCAACTTGTGGAGCCTTTGGTGCCGTGTTAGCCGTAACCGGCAAATAATCAAAAATGCCGGCCGTCTGCTGGAGCTCCCAGGCAGCCCCTGTGAACTTCTCTTCGTCCGTAAGGGGCCCCAGCCTCCCCCCTTCGGGCACGAAATACCCAAAGCTGTAAACAAGAACTGCGAGCACGGCAAAGACCGCCAATACTCGCCCCAATAGCTTCGGAAGGGACACGGCAAGCCCCCCTGCCACAAAAGAAAACCCAAAGATAACGATAGTCAAAAATCTCCAAGGGAACTGGACGAACTTAAGTTGGTCTATAAGCTGCCAAAGCGGAGTTGATTTGTTATGAGCCATAAAAACCGCGAACCATGCTATTAAAAACATGAAGAAGGTGGCAATGCTCCTGCCGTCAAATTTTCTTTTCAAAAGCACCCTCAGGGCAAAAATCGACGCGACCAAAAGCGGAACCCCCCAGTGAAACCAGCCAATCTGAAAAGACATTCCATCGTCCACAACGCCCCAAACAGACGGGCCGTATCCCCAAAACCGGGAAATAAAAAGCTGTGAGATGCTTGCAAAATGGGCCGTAAACTCGTAGTAGCCCGCCACCAATGTATCCGTCTGGACCAGATCGCGCTCAAAAAGTACGGGGAGCGTAAAAAAAGCAGCCATCCCAAACGACCAAAGGCCGGAAATGGCAATTGAGGGGACTTTTTTCCACTCTCGGGTGTTAACCAGCCAAACGAGAGTCCAGAGCGCGAAAAAGGGAACCAGTACCAACACCATCAGGTTGTGGGACGTAAAAAGTGCGAACCAGAAAAGCGCAAGTGCTACTATCCAAAACCTGTCATCGTGCAGCTCGTCGTGAAGGCCCCGCCAGGATAAAATGTCTTTTGTACTCCGCTTGGTTTTGTTTTTAATAAGCCTGTAAACGCTCCAAAAAATTGCCGGGAACCAAATCAGAGCCCAAGCCTCGTTCATGGCTCCACGTACATACACATCCACAGCGTGATAAGGGGCCCAGACATAAAATACGGCTGCAACAATCCCACCGAATCGGCCGAAAAACTCTTTGGCCAGAAAATACATCGTCACGCCACTTGCAAGCAAGCTAAAAATAAACAGGGTTTTTGCAGTCTCGGTAAAAGAAAAGCCCGCGAGCCTTATGCCCTGCCCGAACAGATAGGGGAGAGGCGGGTAGTAATTGAAAAGCGGGTAGCCAAAGCCGTAGCCCATATCCGGTACCCACCTACACGGTATTTGGCCGTCCAGAAAGCACTTCTCCATCTCTAGCTGCCGCATCATCTGGAGGTCGTCGTGCATATTAAAGTACCCTTCGCCAAAGAGGCCCTTGCTCGCAAGCAGCCCAAATGCTACCACGACAACAAGCGGCCAAAAGTGTGACCATTTGGAGAATTTTCTCAAGCGCTTGAGATCACCAAGCATACTTTAAGATATTAACATAAAAGAGCCGATTACTTCACTTCAAATAAATAAAAAGTGTCGCGGGGCCCATGTTTGGTATGGCCGTGGGAGCCTGGAGTCCGCTCAGGTTTCTTAACCGACAGGACTACTTCCAGTCCGTGTCGTCCAAACTCTTCAGGGTCTATTTTGAGGCGGGAGGAATTAATAGCCAGATAAGTAACGTTCCCGGAGTCGCGCGAGTCAAGTAGTGACTCCGGCATTTCCCCAAGGTCAATTGGTACACCTATCACTGTAATATTTCGCTTGTCATTTAGATATGCCTGGAAAGCATCAAACGGTGTCCCGAAAAACCCTTCCGCACCTACCACTATGGGAGTGTCTGGATCCTGCGCATGGCGCGCTTTTATAATATCAACCGCCTCGGGTATACCAACTCCAGCGGTCCACTCTTCCAAGTACCCTTCGCGCTCGTTTGCTGGAAGGGGTGCAGCTTGGGGACTCGTGATAATTTGATAATCGACGAACAGAGAGTGAAGTACAAATATGCCAAGCGTCCCCTGGATTAATTTGTGCAATTGTTTGAGCTTAAGCTTCCCAGAAACTTTTTTAACGATTGGAACGGCAGAAATAGCCGCCAACACTATAACCGCGGGGGTAGTAAACAAGATATATCGAGCAGTGAATACCCGCGCAAACTCTGCTTGTGCGACGATCGGAACGACTGCCCACGCTACGAGAACCAATACTTGCTTCCAGTACTTTTTGTAATTAATAAGCGCGCCACCAGCAACGAGAGCAATTATTACAACCGGGCCCAAGTCTATAAACCACCCAGCGGTCCTGGCTAAAAAACCAACTAGTGGGTCGAGTGGATTTTCAAACACGTGCGACAACGGAAATACATAATCCTGGTTTCTGGAGTTTAGGAGGTGGAAGTTTGGGCCCAGGCGGAGAATGTTATACATCGCCAGGCCCATTCCCCACGTTGTCAAAAGATAAAAACCCGATTGCACTAATCGAACTTTCTTGGCAAACAGCACGGTCAGTGGTAAAAGTAGAGCGAAAAATAGAGCCGGTGCTTTGGTAAGCGCAGCACCGCCCAATGCAAATCCTGAAAGGATTGCCATGTCCCACCGCCCGTATTTCATAGCAAGAAGCGCAAACACAAAGGTCCAAATGCCAAACATTGAAAGCATGGAGTCAACCAGCGCCATCCGGTCAAAAAAGACGGTAAATGGAGAAACTGCGTAAAGAAGTGCCGCTATCAGACCCAGTCTTTTGTTCTCAAACAGTATAAACGTGAGTGCAAATATTCCACCGGTAGACAATATACCCGTCAAGACAGAGACTGCTCGGCCTGCGATGAGAGGATTATCAAATATCTTGAGCATTGGTATAATGCTCCACATAAAAAGCGGAGCTTTACCGTCCGTCAGTGGCAAAAATCTGAGGGAGGGCTCTACGCGCATCACCTGGGCCCATCGTACATAAATGGCCTCATCTGCAAAAATTGGCAACAAAGCGATGTTTGCCGCCCGAAGCACGAATGCCAAGGCCAAAATAAGCGAGCCGAAAAAAAGCGCTTCTCGCCATTCTTTTAGATTTTGTACCGCCCACTCCATGAGTTCATTCTAACAGCAATTATGCCTTTGAGCCCATCGATGGCCCCCTTGACAGCACTCTTGCCACTTGCCCCCTCCTCGTACTGCCAGGAAACAGGTACCTCCTTTACCTTGAGGCCCATCTTTCGTGCAATGTAGAGGAACTCTATGTCAAAGCCCGCGGTGACCGATGCGCCCGAGAAAACCCGCCCTTTGTTTATTTCATGCATTTTAGTAAAAAGTTTTTTATTCGCCCTTTTCGTAAAGGCTTTGAAGCCTGTTTGGGTATCCCTAAAAGGCAGGCGCAAAACCAAAGTCCTAAGCAGTGCAAAGCCAAAAGCCATCACTTTCCGGGAAAACGGCGCCCCTTTTCTCCCGCTTCTTGAACCAATTACCACGTCCGCTCCCCTGTCGAATTCCGGCAAAAACTTTTCGACTTGGTCAAGCGGCGTTGACTGGTCCATGTCGGCAAAGAGTACTATGTCGCCCCTGGCTTTCAGCATCCCCGCTATAACCGTGCCGGCCTTTCCTCGGTGTGGTTCTTTTAAAACTTTAAAGCCCTTGTTTTTTTTGGCAAAGTCGGAGGCTAGTCTCGCAGTACCGTCGGTCGACCCGTCATCAACCACCAAAACCTCCCAGGCGTATTTCTGCCTGCTCAAATAATCGGCCACCAGGCGAAGAACCCCTCGCTTTAGGTTGTGCTCCTCATTGTACGCCGGTATCACTACTGATAGTTTTATTTTCTGAGTCATTTTTAAAACACTTTTCTCTTTTGTACAATTATCTCACCTTGTCTAACTTCCTTCACCACTTCCGAAAAAATATCCTCCTCCTCTACAGTAGCATCTATAAACTGTACATGAATACCCTGCGGAGGCTCAAAAATCAAAAAAGCTCTCCGTTCGTTCGTTTACTTTGGGAAGTGTCGCCACCTTGCCAACCTGATCAGTGCCATGCCACGCGGGGACATACCCGTAATTGCCATAACCATGCCATTCGTACAAATATGTCCAGACGATATTAATCCAGAGTGGGCTCGTAATAGTATTAATGCCAAACTCCCCACTGTCTGACTCTTGGTAGGTAAAGTCTATCGCTTTCAGCTGTTTTGAGAGTAGCATATCCTTTTGTATTGAAAAAATCGTCTGGCCGTTTTTATTCGTCGAAATTATCGCGCTCACATTCGCAGCCATTATCACGAGTATCGCAGCCCCTGCAACCGCCTTCCTTGTGCCTAAAAGGTCATAAAAAATAATCGCAAATACAACCGCAAGGCCTGAGCCAATGCCCACACCTATAAAGGGAGTACTACTTCCCCCAAAGGGCACGGCAAAAACGTGCGCCACCAGATATGTAAAGAAAAATAGCTGCCAGGAAAAGAGATTTCTTTTTTCGCCCTTTTTCCATGAGAGAAGCAAATAGCCCAAAGTTACAACAACCATTAGCGCACCGTAAGCTTTCGCGCTCGGCAGTAGTGAATGGGCAAAAACGTCCCCTAGTTGGTCAAAAAAAATAAATACAAAGTCGGAAACTCTCTTACTGCCGACCAAATCGTCGTCTCTAAAAAATAGGCTTCTGAGACCCAATACCCCTCTTCCTCCAAACTTCAGCTCAGAGACAACCATAGTAGATACGGCGAGCAAGAAAGAGGCCACCAGCTTCAAGATGCCCTGCACGCCTATGTTTTTTCTCTTGACAAGCAGCCACAAAAGTACGGGCCACGTGTGATAAGCCAAAAAAATGTTCGCCTGGACTGAAAGCCCGAGGCCGAGTCCAGCTACTATCGGCCCCCACTTTTTCCTCTCTGAAAGCCACGCCCACAAGCCAAGGTATATAAGAGGCACTGTCCACACTCCTATCGTCGGATTTGACAACCAAGCTGCGTATTGGCTCGCTTCAAACGAAAAAGCAAACAAAATAGCGGCTATTATTACTCCTATGACCCTTTTTTTAGTTACTAAATAGCCAAAATAGTAGACCACAAACACGGTCAATGCGTTGAGGAGCGCAATCCAATATGCTGATATCCGTGGGTCCTTTCCCACAAGATGCGGCACCAGGAGCAAGTAATTATAAAAAACCCCGTGGTGCAACCCCGGAGTCGAGGATGGTGGGCCGAGGATTTTGAAGTCTCCGGAGAGCATATGCCTTGTCACAAAGGCGTCTCTTGCCTGGTCATACCCAAACGTCAATGACCCACCGGGGATATAAAGCACCTGTAAAACGTAGCCAAAGACAAACACCAACGGCAATACTACTAGCGTTTTTTTAAAACTCATGAGTTTCTACTCTCATTCTTTTTTGCACGGTAATGCCACCAATACGCGCCTCCTCCTCGACTACTCCCAAACCGTCTTGGCGGCTGAGCCACGCCTCAAGCCTCTCGGGGTGTGGAGGGTCTACCTCGTAGAGTGTGTACAACAAGTCCCTCCTTTGTTCGAGTGTGTAGCCGCCGTTTTTATACCGCGAGGTGTTGGACTGCCACAAAAACAAATAGTCATATGCATGGGGTATTACAGGTGGGACGTAGGCGTCTACATTAAACTCCCTTCCATTGGCGTTTTCAAAAACCCACTCAGTGGCCCTTAGCTGATTACCCAAAGCAATAGTCTGGGGACCGTCCACATTGTCGTTTATGTTTGAGCTTATAATGGGCCAGTTGTTTTGCCAGAACAAAAATAGAAACGCTAAGACAAATAGTTTGCCAACTAGACTTTTACCAATCATCGCAAGGACAATTGCAATTAAGAGTGTGTAAATAAAGTAGTAACCGGTAAAGTAGTAGTCGTAAACAGCGTTTCCCCGGAAGAATAAAAACCCGATAAGCGGCGAGCCCGCAAGCAGCAACAATATTTTCCTACCGTCATGCCTCACTAGCTTTGGGATAAATAACACAAAAGTGATGGTCAGCAGTACCAGAAGGCTCTCCGTAAGACTACTGGGGCCTGGAAATAACTTGCCTGCAATCACACTTTTGTAAAGCTCCAACCTGGAGATGAGTATTTCGGAAAACGACGTTTGGAAGGCGCTTTCCTTAAATAAAAAGTCCGCGATGTTACTACTCAATAGCCCGTTGTTCCTGGGGTCAAAGAGTATAAGTGGTGAGGCCGTAAAGGCAAAGACAAGCACTGAGATGAAAATTATTTTCGCATTCGGCCAATTTTTGCGCTGCCAAACAGTAAAGACAAACAGCGCTGGAAAATAAAAAAACTCACCACTGCTGCGGAAGTGAAACAGAGAAAGCCCGGCGACTAGTGAAACCGCTATCCACGCCCACTGAACCCCTTTTGTTATCTGGTATAAAAAGTAAACAAGGAGTACTGACAAAAGCATCATGGGGGTCGGGTTACTAAGCCAACGACCCGTGAGCATCAGAAAAAACGACCCCGCTGCCAAAAACGCCGCTATTAACCCGGCCTTTCGCGAATGAAACTCTTTGCCCAAAAAGTAAACAACGGCAATAGCAAAAACCGTTGTGGTCGCTAAAAAAACCGCCGGCCATACAGGATTTCCACCACCGAACCAGTAGAAGGGTGTGATCAGGTAATAGTAAAAAGGCCCGCGGAAAATGCCAGCGATCCCTGTCGTCGGGCCAATTAAGAAAAAGTCCCCCATGTGAAGCAGTTCCCAAATCTTCTTAGCGTCCCTCCCCTGGTCGAAAAAAAGTGTAGTATGGTAGACGTCCTGTATGTCCTCATGTAGAGGGAAAAAAGCAAGATCCCGGCAAGGATTACGTAAGAGGGCTTGTTGTTTTTAATCTCTTTTTTTATTTTGCGCATGGTTTTTGGCCACTTCCAATATTTTTTCCAGGGCTTGGTCAAACTGTAGTCCCTCCACGCGGCCCGCGGCTGCAAGCTTGTGGCCACCCCCACCGAGATCCAGGGCAATTTTGCTAACGTCCAGCCCGGTTCTCGAGCGCAAGCTAACCGCCACAAGCCCCTCATGCTCCTCTGTTACTACCATCCCGAAGTCTGTACCTTTTATATTCCCCGCGAACATGTTCGCCGCCTCGCCCCTATCCCCGATGGTGCCACATTCTTCAAGATCCTCGACCTTCACATGCATTAGCGCGAAACGGTGCTTTTTATCTACACTAAAGCTATCCAGTAATTTCGACCAAAAGCAGACCTCTGTCTCCGGAAAAGACTGGTACAAGTTGAATACAATCTCTTCTCGGTCCGCCAAGTGCACAAGTTTTGCCACCACGCCAAAAGTCTCCTTGGTTGTCTCGTGAGTCCTCAACAGTTTTGTGTCCCCGAAAATACCGGCAAGCAAGCTCGTCGACAAAGTCTTTGTGTCAACCGACACCCCCCAGTCTTCGAAAACCCGGCAAAGAAGCTCACAGTTGGATGACACCTCTGGCACGACCAGATTGACGCGGCCATAGTTGTCGTTTGAGACGTGGTGGTCTATAACAATGACAGGTATATCGGGGAAGGGGGTGTCTTTCGCCCCCGAAACCCGTCGCCAATTGCCAGAGTCCAGGGCAATCATCAGGTCGTGAGCGGTAAAATGGTATTTATGAAAGTCAACGGTCAGTATTTTCTCCGCCTGCGGGAGGAATCGGAGATTATGCGGAATGTCGTGCGGGCATATCACCGCAACCTCTTTCCCCATGCCCACAAGCACCTCTCGCGTTGCGAGCGCCCCGCCCACGCTGTCGGCGTCAGGGCTTGCGTGGCAATTAAGCACGATCCGGCTTGCCTCTTTAATCATGCCAAGTATCTGGCTAGACTCGGGGTAAATCATTGGCTGTGTGCTAGTTTAAAAACGTGTACACCCGCAACTTCCCACTGCTCGTCAATCACACTCCAGCCGAAGTTGGCCACTTCGGTCTTTGCGTCGTGCGTCGGGTCGCATTTCGACTTGTCTGCAAATTCACACACGACGTAGAGGTGCTCTGCTATCGTCTCGCCCGTATTTTGAGGGTCTATGTTCGTGACTCCTGTATCCCAAATTTCTAAATAATACTGGTACGCAGCTTCATAATTGCGCTCGGCAATAACTGCCAAGTTAAACTGCTCCCCGGCCGCGTCCCGCCTAATTGAGTCGGCAATAGTGATTGTCCTTTGAAGCTGTCTATTTGGTGGGAAGCGAAGCGGATTGTCAAGCAGATTATAGTAAACGATAAAAGTTAGTGCTGTCCCTACAATCCACCAACCCCTAACCCGATAATTTCTCAGTAAGTATGTCGCAATGCCTCCAATTAAAAGAAACGGTGCCGGGAAGAAAAAGCCGTAATAGTGGTCGTAAATTTGTTGCTTCAATAGCCCCAAACCGATAACGGCGAACCCGAGCCAGACCACGATTAGCAAGTAGGCAGACCATTCGCGCCGCGAGAGCTTACCGCGCGCCTCTGTCGCAAGCCACAAGATAATCCCTCCTATTCCCAATGCGATCCATTGCCCGAGAAGGGGGTTTCGTCCCCCTAAAAGGCGCGTCGCGAAGTCTACGGTGATAGGCCAAGCGGTTGGCAAAGCACTCCAGGGGCGCGCCGACACCGTTGTTTGCCGCTCTGTGAAAAATACTTTCATCGCGTTGAAATTTATAAAGTTGTGTCTAACGTCAAAAATGAGCAGGGGGGACATTAAAAGCAAAAAGACTGCGACACCTCCCGCAGCATATTTTATATATTTTTTCCTGTCTTTTTTTGATCTCAACGCAGAAAAGGTAGGGGAGATTAGAAAGAGACCTGCGGTTGGTGCCAACAAAAGGCCTAAATAATGTGATTGCAGGGAGAAGGCCATCATAAACCCGGCCACCATAAGCCACCAGTACTCCCGGTGCTGCCACACGCGCCAAGCGGAATAAATAAGCATGATTGCGGCAAAAGGCATGATGTTCGGGTTCCACGAAGACTTGCTAAAAATTATTGTTGTCGGCGCTATCGCGTATAAAAGTGCGGCGATTAAGGCCCCCCAATTTGTGTGTGTGGCTGTGCCCCGAGAAGCCTTGTCATAGTGGGGAAACCACTCCCGCGCAAGAAGCCAAACTAAAAATATTGTGGCTACTCCGAAAAGCGCAATTTGAACCGATGGGCCGACAGGCGAAAAGTTTGCCAGTAAAAGCCCAGGGGCTATAAAGTAATAATACATCGGGCCCAAAAACATGTTCCCAATCGAAGTTCCCGGGCCAATAAGCATAATATCCCCCTGCGTTATAAAAGCTCTAACAATCCGAGCATCTCGCCCCTCGTCTCCCAAGAAAGTCATATACTCGTCAATTCGATAGAGCCTGAAAAAAGCTCCCACGGCTAAAATTGCAACGAGGAGTACAAACTCCAGCTTATGGTTACTAATCCACTCTTTTACTTTTAGCGCAATTTTTTCCATAGTTTAAACAAGTCAACAAAACTTTTAACGATTACGTCCAAGTTTGAGCCGGTTCCCTTGCCCTCTTCCCTGGGGAAATGGGTAACCGGAACCTCCACCATCCCAAACCCCGCCTTCTTGGCTTTTATTAAAAATTCACTACTTATAAACGCGCCCCGCTCACTTTCAAGCTTTGGGATGGTGTTAATCACGTCCCGATGAATTAACTTGAAAGCGGTATCTATATCCCTCACGTTAAGGCCAAATAATATTCGCACCACACCCTCCCATAAAAACGTATTTACCTTTCGATAGAAGGGCACCTGGCGCTTTTTGTAGTAGCCAATTACGAGCTTCTTGCCGGTTTTCTTTTGCGCCTCTATAAAGTCCGTTATTTCGCTAAAATCAAACTGGCCGTCTGAGTCGGTAAACGTAATCCACTGGTACTTAGTTTTGTAAAAGCCGGTTTTTAAAGCAGCACCATACCCCCTGTTTTTTTTGTGGTGAAGTGCGCGGACGTAGTTATGTTTTTCAGCAAGAGAGTCAATGACCTCTCCGGTTTTGTCTTTGGAGCCGTCGTTTATGACTACTATCTCGTACTTCTCCGCCGCCTTTGGGGCCACTGCGAGCGCTTTTTTGACAGTGGCGGAAATTCGCTCCTCTTCATTGTACGCCGGAAAAAAAACAGAAAGCTCCGGCAATTTTTCACCCGACTCCATATCCCAAAGTCTAGCATAATAAGTCCCACCTTTGGTGCTTTAGTCGCGACCGCCCCTAAACGACTGGACTGCACGGATTTCTCGCTCTACCAAGTCTCCAATTGTATTGTCGAAGTGATCGACCGCGTCTCTCCAAACGCCCAAGTACCCGTCGCCTACTCCTTGGGCGATGCGCAAGAACGCTATGTCGGCGACCAAACCCCGAGTGTCCCTGGGACGAACCTTTTCTCCGGAAGGGCGAGATAAATATTGGCACACCTTTTCTGTGTGTTCACTCACAACGATAGGGCTCCGATAGTCCATAACCGAATCCTCTCCGAGCCTAATTTTGGTAAACGACACCGGATCATTCGGATTATGGATCTTTTCTGTTCCCATAATCGCCAAGGGGAAAATATACTTAGCGTGCGGCAACATCGCGCCCACACCACCTCGGTGAATATCTCCCAATGCGAGGGATTTCTGCCTACCTCCCTCGGGTGAGATAAAAACAACCCCGTTGCCACCGAGAATATCACGAGATACGGAAAGCATCTTTCGGACTCCTCTGGTTGTGGCACCGCTAGTGTCCACCTCCAGCATTTCGATCCCGCCGCGGCGCTCCATATCTCGCACCATTGAAGCTTTCACGCCGTACTTCTCGAAGCTTCTGAGGCCTTCATTCATCACCCAGCCAATGCGTACGCTCCCTAACCAGTTAACTTCGCCAACCAGGTCCCTTATTATCAACCCCTGGTCGAAAAACGACAGATGATTCGAAACGACTATCGCCCCGCCAACCTTGTTTTCCAGCACATTCAAAAGAGCACGCCTATTCTCTCCTCCGCGCACCTGAACATTTCGGTAAGCCTGCTCCACCAGAAAATCCCCGACTGCGCCCACCGCTCTGTCAAACGTATGCTCCACTGTCATATTTCCGGTATTATTACACATAATGCTAAAATACTCGACATGAAGCAAAAGTTTCAAATTCTAGGCGTGGTCGCTTTAATTTCACTCTTGCCCACACTACTTATATGGTTGCCGTTCTTCCTGAGGCTGCCTGAGTTTTGGAGCATTCCGCTTCCGACCGGCGGTATGGCCACCATTATGCAAAATTTTGACGGCCCTCTCTATATTGTAGTCGCCAAAACATTCTACAATAACATTCAGATAGCGAGTAATTTCGAATTTAGCCTGCCGGTTCAATATTATGCTGCCCACTTCCCTCTTTTTCCTATTTTGATTTGGGCATTCGGAACAGCGCTAAATAGCCTTTTCGGCTCGGCGTTTGGCTTCCCATGGGGAATGATGCTGGTAACTGTCACAAGCTCCATCATCACCTTATACTACTTTCGAGTGTTTATAAGCGAGCATGTGAAGCCAAGACATCTTTGGTGGGTAGTGTTCGTGTTTTCCATTTTCCCAGCGCGCTGGCTGATTACTCGAACAGTTGGGACTCCGGAGCCACTTTTTGTGGGGGCAATTCTCGCGTCTGTCTACCATTTTCAAAAAAAGCAGTACTGGGCGTCCGGCATTTGGGGTGCGGTAGCGCAGCTCACCAAGTCCCCAGGGATACTACTGTTTATAGGGCTCGGGCTCGCAATTCTTGTGCCCAGGCTGCAAGAGGTTGGAAGGAAGCGAGTGATTACCGTAATCAAAGAACTACCATGGAAAGCTTACCCCATTGCACTCATCCCCCTAACGCTTTTGGGTCTTTTTATCGTATATTCAATTCAGTTTAACGATTTCTTTGCTTATTTTAACTCCGGGGACAATATCCACCTTTTGTTTCCACCATTTCAAATTTTTGACTACAGCCAGCCCTGGACCGGAACGTTTTGGCTTGAAGAGATAATCTTTGTATATCTGATTGGTGTGCTTGGAATAGTAAGGCTCTACCAAAAGAAGCTTTGGGTGCAGTTTTATTTTTCTCTCGTCTTTTTTGTCTCAATTATTTTTGTGAGCCACAGAGACGTCATCCGCTACTCTCTCCCCATTATTCCATTTTTGTACGTTGCCTTTTCCGACCTTATAATCAAGCGAGAGATGAAAGTTGCAATGGTTGTAATCATTGTCCCCATCTACCTTTTCTCTCTAGCTTTTATTGCAAACAACGTCATGCCCATATCAGATTGGACCCCACTTTTGTAGTTTAAGCCCTCACTTGAACACTGTCCTTAGCAATTTTGGCACTTGCCACGTCTTCCAGATGAATAGATTATAAACGATATAGTTATATGGGACTATTAAGAAAATAACCGAAAATACCAAGGCTATTTGGCGAACGAGTGCTGTATCTCCAAAGACCGAGGCGGCAACTCCTATCACTATAAACTGAATGACTATTGCTCCCAATGAAGTCATGTTAAACATCAGAAACTTTTTTATAAAAAGTATAGGCTCGTTTATTTTCTTTTCGCTGAAAGTCCAGATGTTGTTAAGGACGAAGTTTGAAATAATTGCAAGCTCGGCCCCAAGCGCTGCAGCCCAAGCTGACGCTTCGTTTAGCACCGGAAACCCGGACGAGCTGGCCGCGATACTTTCCGTAAAGGGAAGCGCTCGAAAAAACTCTATCCCAACCGCGTTTACCAAAAACCCGATAAACCCAGCCACTGCAAACTTCAGGAATCGCGCGCTTTCCTGAATTCTCAGAAGCATCACAACTTTATATGACGCAACTATCTCATCAAGATTAAATTTGGACTTTTCCATGGTACGCTCACCAAATTGGATAGGGACTTCCACAGTCTTACTGGAGAGCTTCACTGTCTGGTAATAAAGGTCCATTTTGTGAGCAAATCTATGAAGCTCCATTAACTTTCTCAACTTTATTTTTTTAAGAACCGACACTCTTGTTAGTCGAAACCCCGTCGTCACGTCGTGAAGCTTTGGGAGCCAGAGCACTAGCCTTGCGTACAAATTTCCAAAATAGCTAATGGCTTTCCGGTACCACTCCCAGCCAGACGGGATTGAGCCTCCTGCCACGTACCGGGAGCCAATTACATAATCCGCGCCCCCTAAAAAAGCGGCAACCATTTCCAGGGCGTGAGCCGGGTCATGCTGAAAGTCCCCGTCCATCTCCATCACTGCGTCTGCTTTGAGTTTTTTTATCGCGTACTCAAACCCTCGGACATATGCCATCCCCAAACCCTTTTTTTCTCCCGTAAGAAGATAAACCGACCTGTATTTTTTTTGTTTTTTTCTAACAACGTCTCCCGTGCCGTCCGGAGAATTGTCGTCTACTACCAATAGTTTCATTTGTGCACCCTTTATTTTGGGAAAAACCTTGCTAAACAAAACATCGACCATCCTGCCTATGTTTTCCGCTTCATTGTAGGTGGGCATTACAATGACAATCGTCGGTCTTTTTTTGGCCATAGCTTATGCTGGGGATATCTGGGAATTGATGACAACAAGGAGAGCTATCGAGATAGCAGTTAGCACTAAAATAGGTACCACAATAGTCAGAAACGCTTTCTTTCGTGTAACTTTATAAAGCACTTCCGCCCCTACAACAAGGACGTATAAATTATAAATCCACCCCAAAAGTGCCAAAGCAGGAATAGGAACCCACCCCAGGACAACTGCGGGCGTGCGGGCATAGCTTACAAGGAGAAAAGCTTTGTGGTACGTCTCATTAATTTTAAAAAGTTTAAGCCATAAGCGCAGCACAAGCGCCGAGAAAAACGAAACGGCAATCCCACTCACAACGCTCGCTATCACAACCTCTAAGGCGCTAGTAAAAGTCACCTCAACCCGAGAAGGGTTAACCAAAATTATCGCGAGAACCCCGAAAACTGCAAAAACAAGATTAAGGACTATTAGATACACAGTCGTATCCCTGTACCCCTTTGCTTTTTTAATCTTCGTAAAAAATGGGCGCGGAGCTATGAGTACTTCAACCGCATGGTCATAAACTTTTCGGATATCAACACTTAACTCCATACTTTGACTATACTATACTGTCAAACTTTTCGAAAATCTACACGACAATTAGGAGTAAAAACTATGTGGTTTCTGTGCATATTGGTATACTTAGGCATGAAAATTGATATTTTGACACTTTTTCCTAAGATGTTTGAGGGGCCGTTTGAAGAGTCTATCATCAAGCGCGCCCTTGATAAAAAACTCGTTGAGATAAACATTTACGACCTCCGAGAATATGGCTTGGGAAAGCACAAAGTGGTTGATGGCCGCCCCTACGGTGGAGGGAAAGGAATGGTGCTGATGGTCGAGCCAATGGCAAACGCCGTCAAAGACCTCCAGTCACGAACCACTGGCCACAGGGCGCGAGTAATTCTACTATCCCCTCAGGGCAGGGTGTTTGTCCAGGCAAAAGCACGTGAGCTGGCTAAAATGAAGCATATAATACTCATTGCCGGCAGATACGAGGGGTTTGATGAGCGCATTCGCCGACACCTGGTGGATGAGGAGCTTTCAATTGGAAAGTATATCCTGACAGGTGGTGAGCTGCCCGCCATGGTGGTCTCCGAAACAGTGGCACGCCTGGTGCCGGGTGTGCTGGAAAAAGTAGCGACCGATAAAGAGTCATTTTCAACCGGGGGCAACATAGAGCACCCACAGTACACCCGTCCGGAAAACTTTAATGGTTGGGAAGTACCAGAAGTACTTTTGTCGGGCAACCATGCAGAGATCGAAAAGTGGAAAAGATATGCCTCAAAGCGAAAGTCCCTGCGAGACTAGAATTGGACTGCACCCTTATTCCCGTACAGACATAATTAGATTGCCACTTTAAACTATCGGTAAATAGTTGAAGGGAGGTGAAAATTATGTCAGGAACAAAAAGAAAATTTACAAGAGAATTTAAACTTC